>SDBT01003147.1_pt1 | contig 28700 bp, 19 predicted proteins | sample 2277101 | NCBI WGS metagenome assembly SDBT01 (sample SAMN10404973, study PRJNA504765) | marine sediment metagenome | isolation source: marine sediment core GS10_PC15, 103 cmbsf | place: Arctic Ocean: Southern Knipovich Ridge | collected 2010 | reverse complement strand
CGCCGCGTTTGACGGTAGCACTACACGCAGCACTTGGCAAAAAATCTGGTCTACGGCTGACAGGATCATGGGTCGCACGCTGGAGACGGCGGAAGACGTCATGCAGAGAGGGATAATCGGTGTTGAGGTCACCGCACTACGGCTTCGGCTTCGTGCCCTCTATGCCAAGATCGGTGAAATCGTATTCAGGCTTCGAGAGGCGGAGGAACGGAGCGACGCACTTGAGGGCCCGGAGGTGCAGGGGTTGTTCACCCAGGCTCGTGCGATGCTGAATGAGATCGCCTCGCATCGGAACCGCGTCAATGAGTTGCGGGAGCGGGCTCATCGCGATGAATATGCTGGCGCTTGAAACCTTCTTGGGAAAGTAGTGTCTTCCTGTTGGGTTTGATCTGGCTTTAAATTATTCTTGTTGACCGGCGTCAGGACAATGTGCCCAGTTCGAAGAACGCCGGAGTGCGCTCGAGAAAACTTCTGGCTGTTCCCCAGGCTGTTCGGAAGTAAACCTCTTCGGTAGATAGTCCGTTACCCCATTCGTACATTTCAACGCGTTGCGTATGATCAACGCTTCTAATCCCAAATCAAGGCATATGTTCCTCAATATGAGCACCATCCCGCAAGCCTGTGTTGTTGACATAATTCCGTTCGACCCGGAACCTCGCAGTGAGTGGAGGATAAAAAAAACAGACACTCGAAATGCCTGTCTGTCGCCGGAAAACTATTCCATTCGCGGAAATTCGGCTCCAACCGGAGTTTGCATGCCGTCAAATGGTACTATCCCTCTTCGAATACGCCCATCCGGCCATATTTCTCGATTCGCTTTTCTACCAGCTCTTCGGGCGAGAACCCGGAGAGTTCATCGATGTGACGTAAAACCGCTTCCCTCACGGTCAGCGCCGCTGCATCCCAATCCCGATGAGCGCCTCCCTCGGGCTCCGGCAGCAATTCATCGACAATCCCCAGTTCCAGCAGGTCCGGCGCGGACAGCCTCAAGGCTTCCGCGGCGCGATTGGCCAGCGACGCGTCGCGGTAGAGGATCGACGCGCAGCCCTCAGGGCTGATCACCGAATAAATCGCGTACTCGAACATCACAATTCGATCGGCGACCCCGAGAGCAAGTGCTCCGCCGGACCCGCCCTCCCCGATGACAAGCGCGATGATCGGCACCCGAAGCAGACTCATCTCGAACAGATTCCTCGCGATGGCTTCGGCTTGTCCACGTTCCTCCGCACCGAGGCCGGGATAGGCTCCCGGAGTATCGATCAAGGTGACTACCGGGCGGGAGTATTTCTCCGCAAGCTTCATCACGCGCAGGGCCTTACGGTAACCCTCGGGGTGCGGCATGCCGAAATTGCGGTAGAGGTTCTCCTTTGTGCTTCGACCCTTCTGGTGCCCTATCAGTGCTATCGCTTTTCCGCCGACCATCGCCAATCCCGATATAATCGCGTGGTCGTCCCGATAGAGACGATCCCCGTGCACTTCCTGGAAACTATCGGCGATACGTTCAATATAATCAAGGGTATATGGACGATTCGGGTGGCGCGCAAGTTGAACCCTCTGCCATCGCGTCAGGTTGCTGTAGATCTCCTCACGCAGTTTGACGGCCTTGTTCTCAAGCTGCTCTATTTCCTCGGAGATGTCTACACCCCCGTCGACCCCGAGCTCCTTCATCTCCGATATCTTGGTTTCCAGTTCAACAATCGGCTTCTCGAAGTCAAAAACAAAATCTTTCATCCTCGCCTCATCACTGCTTGCGAACGGTTGAAACCCGCCAGCCTGCGCAAAAGCCCTCCGCCAACATCGAGTTCAATCAAAGGTATGCCTTCGTTCAGGTCGAAGCCTTCAGGAATAATCTGGATTCCAAGCCGCTTCAGGCTCTGTTTCGAAACAATCCGAAAAATCTCCTCGTAGCTCGTAGACGCCGTCGAGAAGAGAAGCTCGTCGAGTTGATGCTCTCCGGCCACTGACTCCAATTCCCCAACCAGTCCGAGCACTGGGAGGCCGTCATGTTCCTCGCCGAGATTTTCGGGGTCGTGCACAATCCAGCCAACCGGGTCCCTGCCCGGGATTCTGCCGTCTCGGATCCTCTCAAGCACGGCTCGTCCCAACTCGTCGAGGCCAACCAGACTCACCCTGCGGCGAGCGAACCTCACGCCGAGTTGCAGCAGGGTGTAACGCCAACCGATGATCCCGGTAAGCGACATCCCCATCGCCATCACGATTACAAACCGGGAGAATTGGATAGGCTTGACAAAATAGGCGAGAGAGGATACCAACGCAAACCCCAAGATCACCCCGACAAAAAGACGGAAAATGTCGGGCGCATAGCTGCGATAAATCCCAAGTAGAAGCAACGTGCCGAGTGTGATCAGCGGATATAGACCGGTAACTACCCAGATTCCCAGCCTCAGCGGTGGTTCGAACCTAACGTGAAACGACAAAACGAATGCGACGAAAACGATTAACAGATCCAGAACGGCCGGCAACCAGAAGGATGTCGTTCTCCTCAGCTTTGCAGCCGCTTCGCCGGCGAGTATGCCCAGTTCCACCATCAGCCTCGAGAGCAAGCCAAAACGGAAATGCTTTCTGGCGAAAATACGCATCGCCGCGTAGAAATACTTCTCCCGGTAAGTCCGGCTGCGTCGGGTGGATTCTCCTTTGTAATGCACAATCCTCGAAGCGGGCACATAAAACAGTTTCCATCCGGCCTTGCGGATCGACTGCGACCAGTCGATGTCCTCGCCGAACATAAAGTAATCTGCATCAAGTCCACCCACTTGCTCATGTACCTCTCTACGAACAATCATCGCGGCGCCGCTGAGTACCTCCACCTCGTTAGACTCGTCGGCGTCAAGGTGTCCCATTTCATAACGGTTGAAGAACCTGGTCCTCGGAAACAGGGCGGAGAGGCCGCTCAATTTGCAGAAAGCCGCCCATGGGGTCGGAAGACCGCGCTTGCTCGCACTCTGGAAGCTGCCATCACGGTTTAGCAGTTTTGGCCCTGCCGCCCCGGCGGCAGGGTGCGCGTCGAGAAAGCCTACCAATGTCTCCAACGCGCCTTCGGAAACCAGCGTATCCGGGTTGAGCAGCATCAGGTAACGTCCCCCTGCTGCGCCCAGCGCGAGGTTGTTTGCCTTGGCGAAGCCGAGGTTTTCCCCTGTCTCGATTAGCTTCGCCTCTGGAAATCGACGCCGCACCATCTCCGCGGTCCCGTCTTCGGAAGCGTTGTCGACCACGAAAATTTCAAGCTTGAGACTTCCCCGGGCTCGTTGCACCGATCCCAGGGAACGCTCGAGAAACGTACGCACGTTGAAAGAGACTATGATAACGCTGAGGTCGATCACCGCTTCAAGCCGAAAATTGAGCCCAGCCGGAGTTTCCATACCATCCAGATCGCCTCAAAGACAATCCGTTTGTTCATCTTTGAATGACCCTCCACTCTCTCGGTGAAGATTATCGGGCATTCGACGATATTGAATCTCTTGCGCCAGGCAAGATATTTGACCTCGATCTGAAAGGCGTAGCCGTTGGACCGGATTCTTTCAAGATTTATCGCCTCGAGAACCTCGCGACGAATCACCGCAAACCCTGCGGTGAGGTCACGGTATGGCATTCCGGTGACGAAACGCGAATACATGGAGGCAAGATAGGAAAGCAGCAGTCTTTGCAACGGCCAGTTGACGACGTTCACCCCCTTGACATATCTGCTGCCGATGACGAAGTGTGCCTTCTCCGCCAGTTTGAACATCCTCGGCAGATCTTGCGGGTTGTGGCTCAGGTCGGCGTCGATTTCAACCACCGCATCGTACCCGTTCTCCAATCCATGCTTGAATCCCGCGACATACGCCGTGCCCAATCCGAGCTTTCCCTTGCGCGCGAGCAGGTTCACCCTTGGTTCTCTGGAGGTAATTCTTGACACCACTTCACCGGTGCCGTCCGGTGAGTTGTCGTCTACAACCAGAATCGCTATCCTCGGGTCCTGGGCCAAAACCAGATCGATCACCTTGCGGACATTCTTCTTTTCATTGTACGTCGGGATAATTGCCAGTATGTTCTTGATTCGTTCCATATTCAACTTTCCGTCAATTCAGCTGCGCCTCTTGCTCGCGATATTTACGAATGGCCCCGTCCACGTTGGAAAAGGAAAGATTCAGTTCCTTCTGGGCCTTGTCGACCACAAGTCCACCCTGGAGCGGCCTCGGCGCGGCCTGCTCAAGCAGTCGTGTCAGAGTTGGCCTGATCGAACTCGAATTCAGGCCATAGGCTTCAGAAATCCGCCGCGCAAAATCGTAACGACTGATGATTTCCCTCCCGGCGACATGGTAAATCCCTGTCTTGCCAAGGGAAAGGACCCGTTTGATCGCCCCGGCAAGGTCATCAACCAGGGTGACATTGCTGATCTGGTCGGTGACGATCTTGACTTCGACCCCTTCACGTAATTTACTCACCAACCAGGAAACAAAGCTCGGCTTAAGGTTGCGTCCATGGCCGAACAGCACCACGGTTCGCACGATTGTTCCCTCGATGCCCCCCCCGAGGACCTCGTTTTCCGAGGCGTGTTTGCTCTTTCCGTAGAAGGAGATCGGGTTTGGACGATCCAGCTCGGAGTAAGGGCCCGAGTCGCCGTTAAATACATAATCGGTGGAGAGGTGGATCAGCCTCGCCCGGGTTCTCCGCGCGGCTTTTACCAGGGTGCAGACCGCGTCGACGTTAATACGCCAGCAAGTATCCCGCTCCGCTTCACAGGCGTCCACCTGGGTCATCGCGGCGGTGTTGATGATCGCTCTCGGCTGAACCCGCTTGACCAGCTCGAGCGTTGCAGCACGTTCGGCAAGGTTATGGCGATGATAGTGGAATCCAGCCAGCCCCTTGAAGAGATTCTCTTTATGCAGGTCAACACCGTGCAGCTCGCCGAACTCCTGGCCGAAAAGCTCAACAAGTTTCTGGCCGAGAAGTCCATGGCATCCTGTGATCAGGATCGGCATCATAGGCTATGGGAGACGGTATTCGTTGGTCGCAAAAGTCTCCAGTTTTTTTTCGACTTCGGGGTCGGACAAGGCTGCTATTCGCGCACAGAAAATCGCAGCGTTTACCGCTCCGGCTTTACCAACCGCCATCGTCGCCACTGGAATCCCGCCGGGCATCTGGACGGTCGAGAGCAGCGAATCGAGGCCCTCCATCAACCCTCCCGGCAGCGGCACGCCGATCACCGGCAGGTTCGTTCTTGCCGCAATCGTCCCGGCGAGGTGGTTGGCCATCCCTGCTGCAGCTATTACGGCAAAATAACCTTCGTCCGCCAGCTTTTCGGCAAAGGACGCAACCTCCGATGCGTTGCGGTGCGCGCTCAGGATGTTCAACGAGTACTCGAGTCCAAAATAATCAAGGTACGGCAAACCGCACTCAACTAATCCGCGGTCGCTCTCGCTGCCCATCATGATCGCGACTTTCAACGGCAACCCCTTGTTTTAAAGTCTTACGGTCGGTTTTCTGTCCCGCTTTCGGCGACGGCTTGTGCCGATTATATCTCACAATATGCTCACGGGGAAGGCTCGAATGTTTTCAGGATTATCTCCATCTGCCTGAGAAACACCTCCTTTCCCCTGTCAGGGGCAAAGACCTGCCCATCAAGAAGGTACAGGTCTCCATTGTTGTGGAGAAGGTATGCAACAAACGGCCCCCCGCCAAGCGGACCGAGCGTCTCCCACAATCCATATACCTCCAGCGCCCGCCGTCCCGCTATAGTGACTTCCCTGGACCGTATGCCGGTAGGGTTGATGCGAATCGGGTTGGCGAAGGTAAATCCTATTAAGTCCCGCCAGGCGGTGAGCGTTTCAAGGTTGACCTCGTCCGCTGAGCCTCGACGCCAGGCGACAGTGAGGAAACGGTCGGGATAGAGCTTGCGAAAGCGAACGTACGATGGCGAATCCGATGATCTCACCGGGATATAGTCGAGAGCCAGGCGGAGGTACCAGCCGTGAGCCTGCCGCAACGAGTCCGACATTTCCTTCGGTTCGTGTACGGCATAAAGGTTGCGCTTCATGCGCTCGTCACGATCCTCCTTGAAGAGCCGGAAGAGCTCGTCTCTATTGTCGGCAAGCCAATTCGCCAGGTTATCCCCCGTTTCAGCCACGACAACCACGACTGTCTGTTTTCTGACCCAGACATCACGCTTCCGAAAGACTCGGTACCGACCCTCCTTAACCCCTTCGAGCACCTCGCCCTTAAGCATCGTTGTCACCCGTTGCGAAACCGGATCATCCGAATCGAGCGCTCCGACGAGAAGAACATTCTGATAGCGAAATACAACGGAGATCGAATCGTCTTCGACCCATTGGATCGTAAACCGTGGCTCAATTTGCGGCGTCATGACCGGCCGCTCCATGGCCGACCTGATCAGCGGTTTCACCTCCTCGGCGTGATCCCCTTCGACTGCGACGCCAAGAAAGTGGTCCTTCTCGATGGAACTCCGCCTGAAACCGGAGCAGGACAGCGACATCGCCCCGACAAGCAGCACCATGAATGCCAACCCGGCAACCGTTCCGTTCGTCGCGCTTGCTGATTTGAACACGTCGCGCTCCATTTATTCCCGCCTCCATTCTCCGACGACCCGATAGACGATATCGTCCTCCCTCCGTTCACGGCCGTTCACCGAAGCACATCCCGATATTGTCGACAGCGAGTTGCTCCCCAAGCTCCAGTGGACCTGAATTGCTTTAACGCCCGTTCTCCGTTCCATGCTGTGTTTCGGGTTTGGAGCTCCGATGCCGATCACATCGTACCCACAAACCGGTGATTTCAACGATCCCTCTCAACCTATGCGCATGGTCCCGGGACCTCGGGTTTCCAGGATGACCCCTCGCGCCAGCAGCAACTCGAAATCATGGCTCTTTCGACCAATTTACACCGGAAATCGGGCCGAAATCGGTTAACAAACCACAAAATATCGTAAAAAAATCCCCGGTTTTCGGGGATAGCTGTTGATGCGAGCGAAAGGCCACTATGTCGGGATTCCATTTTTCCGGTCAAACAATTAACAGAACTGAAACTCATTGGCTACTTCGACCAATCAGTTCGGCCGCACTTCGCACTCCCCGGGCATATGCAATCAGTATGCACCCATCGTAAACCACCGTCGATAAATCACAATCGCGTCGAGCACGGAGCGGATTGATCGCCCGCCTTTGCTTCAACCACTTCGGCATGCTCCATATGAAAGCTATCCACCCCGCGAGGACCGCGGATATCCTGCCCGGCCTTCCCGAGAACAACTCGGCAAGCCCAATACCGATATCGAGGAACAGCCGGGAAGGAATCAACCACATCAACGCTGAAGACTCACGATTCTTGGCGATGGCAATCAGGCTGTTTCGATGGTTGAGATACATCTTGCGCCACGCCCGGTACGACAGTGTTCCTCCCCCGAGGTGTTTTACTACGGCCAAGGGCGCGGAGTATATCTTCCAGCCGCTGTTCCAGGCGCGCCAAGCAAGGTCAATCTCCTCCATGTGGGCAAAAAAAGTCTCGTCGAGCAAACCAACTTTCTCGAGCGTCTCGCGCCTCCAGAGACAGGCTGTCCCAGATGCCCAGAAAATCTCGCGGGGTTCATTGTACTGCCCACGGTCCTCTTCCATTACACCGCCAATCCTTCCAAGGGCGAACGGGTAACCAAACCGGTCTATCAGTCCACCGGCTCCCCCCGCGTAGTCGAATCGTTTCTCGTCATGCAGGGAGAGTATTTTCGGCTGCACGGCAGCGATTTCGGGTGATGATTCGGCTACACGAAGCAGCTCCGTAAGCATGCCCTGCTCAAGCCGAACATCATCATTGAGAAGTAAAACCCACTGACTGTCGGTGGCAACGATACCCTGGTTGCACCCGCCGGCAAACCCTTCATTGTGCGGAAGTCGCAACACATTTATCCAAGGACAGGTTTTTTTAGCCGCTTCAGTCGAGCCGTCAATCGAACCGTTGTCAACCAGGATCACCTCAAAGGAATCGAGAGCTTCGCGCTCGCGTTGAAGGTCTGACAGCAGCCCCAAGAGCAGTTCACGCCCCTGCTGATGCGGAATGACAACCGATAGTATTGGAGGTGAACCCGTCGAATCGCTCTTCATTTCTCTATGCCCAGACTCCAACTGTTCAACATCTCTGACGCTCGCGCATCATTGGGATTGTCCTTGAGCCAGCCCTGGAGCAACTCCACCGCGTTGGGGGTGTCCTTCAAGGTCCTGTAGACTTCGAGCATTCCCCCTATGGCCTCAAGGTTCTTTGGGTTGTTTTCGTTAACGCCTCTATACATCACAAGAGACTTCTCATATTCGCTCTCGCCATAGAAGAAAGCGGCGAGGTCAAGCCTTTCCCGCTCCGACAAGTCTTCCCGGTTCGAAAGCTGTTCCAAAATCCCGATTTGCTCCTCCTTCATGTCGAGGCGATTATAGTAGGCGGCAATATTGAACAATAACTCGATGGAAGAACCCTTGTGCGCGATTTCCTCCAGCAACTCTTTCGCCCTCTCCAAATCACCCCCGAACTCGGCGAAATAGTACGCTGCCTGCAGCTTTTCCCTCTCGGTCACCCCTGGATAGTCGAGAGTATGTTCAAGCCATTTCCTGCCGGTCGCGTCATCGCCAAGCTCGAACAACAGCCGCCCCAACTGGAGCACGACCTCCCGGTTGGTGAAAGGAATTACATCCATCGGCATCACCTCGTCCATTCTGCGCAGGGTGAACAGTGTCTTCTCGCCAGGCGACAATTCCTCGAAACGTTGCTCCCATTGTTCCTCCGGAATCCCGCTCGGAGTCGCAAGTTGCATCTCCTTGTGTTCCTTATAGTATTCGTAGGCGAGCTGCACAAAGGCGCTACGATAATTCTGGAGAAGTTTTTTAACGTTCCCGAAGTAATGAATGCTGGGATCGTCAAGGTTGCGGTAATGGTCCGCATACTTGAAAAACAGGTTCCGGCGTATTTTCTCCTCATTGATATTGCTTACTCGTTTAGGGTGCAATCGAAAACCTAACCCCTCCATCTGAAGAAAATCGTTCAACCCAAGCATGTTGGAATTGGAAACGGTTACCGCAAAGTAAATCGGCCGACGCCAGCGATTCTCCTCGATAATATGGAGAATCATGACATCCTGCACCCTCAGGAAGTTCGATTTACCTGGATCTTCGTTCGGTAAACCTATGCGGATATACATTGTCGGCGGCACTTTCCACTCGATTTCCTCACCATCCGGCCCCCTTAACCGCCAGCTCTGCCGCCCCTCCGGCCAATACCTTAGTAAAAGAGCCTCGTCGCTCCGGCCTGTGAGTCGCTCATCTATGTCGCGGTCCGAAAGGCCGATCGGTACCCTCGGTTCCTTGTCGCGTAACTGCTTGATGTACCAATTGGTGTTCAACAGGCTGAGATTCACCACACGCACATCACGACGTACCTCCTCCACCACCTGCAAGTACCAAAGCGGGAATGTGTCATTATCACCGTTTGTGAAGATGATCCCTCCCGGATCGCACGATTCGAGCATGTTCCGTGAATAATCCCAAGCAACGTAATTCCCGGTCCGGTCGTGGGAATTATAGTTCTGGAGAACCATGTTCACCGGAATCAGTCCCGCCGCGAGTACCATGGTTCCGTAAGTTGCGCTCCTGCGAAAAATCTCCCCCTTGTTGCGGAAAAGATCCTCGACTGTTTCGACCAGCGCGGTAACGCCGATACCGATCCAGATCGCAAAAGCGAAGAAACTGCCTACATAAGCATAATCGCGCTCGCGTGGTTGGGGATCTTCCTGATTCAGGTAGAGTGTGACGGCTAAGCCGGTCATCAAAAAGAGTACTGACAAGCAGAAACCGCGTTTCGGGTCCCGCCAGAAGTGCCAGACCAGGCCAAAAATTCCGACAAGAAACGGCATGATCAATGGTTGCCCCAGTTCTCCGACGAAGTACTGCCAGGCAAGATACCGGAGGTACATCTTTTTAATCTGGTACTCCCAGAACGGCGCCTTGCGCTCTAGGATGTTAAACCGCAGAATCTTGGATCCGCCCAGTGAAATGAACTTGCCGTTGGCTTGTCGCAGGCGCGCCGTTCCCCGCGCGCTCACCTCCTGCACTTCCACCGGACCAACGGAACCATATTGCTCACGGTTGAGATAGCTGATGAACCGCTGAATCGTATCCGGCTGATTCTCGTTGATTTCCGGGTCCAGGTTCGATCGTATGTAAATCATGGTATAGGTGGAATAGCCGATCAGAACAAGGAAGACTCCCGCGATTGCGGTTGATATAAGCCTTTGTCGGCTGCGGATCGACCAGACAAACAGGCCCAGCCCGGCGAGTAATAATATCAACAAGGTAACCGGCGAGGTACTGATCAGCTTCGGCACTCCGGACACCACCCCGGGATAGACGACGAGAATCGCTCCCGCCGAAACTGCCAGCGCGAGCAAAAGACCCTTCCAGCTGAACTTGTATTTCTGGAAGTAAATCAACAAGATAACAAAGGGAAAAGCGAGTACGTTCAACAGGTGCACACCGGTCGAGAGGCCTACGAAATAGGCGATGAGCAACAGGTATTTCGTAGCCCCCGGTCTTTCGGAATGGTCTATCCAGCGTACCGCCAGCCAGACGACCAGCGCAGTGACGAACATGCTGATCGCATAAACCTCCGCCTCAACAGCGTTGAACCAGAAGCTGTGCGACGACGCAAAAGCAAAAGCGCCGATCGCACCGGAGCCGTAGAGAACGATTTTGTCTCGCGGGGAGTGCTCGTCTCCACGCCAGCGCCGAATCAACCTCACAATAATCAGATAAGTCAGCAGCACCGTCAAGCCGCTGAGCAGGGCGGACAGGGAATTGACCCGCAATCCGATGTCCGGCACCGGCACCAACATCGCGAAGACTCTGCCCAGAAGCAGGTAGAACGGTGCGCCGGGAGGATGGGGTACTGCCAGCGAATAGGAACTGGCTATGAATTCTCCGCAATCCCAATACGAGGTCGTCGGCGCGATTGTGCTGAAATTCAACAGAAGCGCCAGAAACAGAATCGAACCTCCAACGATGCGATGGACGCGCAGATCCACCTTCTGTATTTCGGTAGTTGAGTGATTTTCGCTCACTTCATCTACTCCGGTTGGTGGAAGTTGCATAATATCACGCCTGCGGATGCGACCGAGCAATAGCCTAGTGGACGAGATCACATGAATCGAGTAATACTGCTTATCGCAAAGTGGTTGGATTCAAGGCGTTTTTGCGTCGGTGTTTCCACAGCAAGCAAAAGCAACGCAGAAGCCGGCCGCTTGGCGCCAAGTCCTTCGGGAGCGCGCCACACAGCACACTGCTTCGTTACTCCTTCTTGAAACAGCTCCGCTATTCCTGCGGCGTCGCGCCCTGCATTGAGCTGTGTGGCGCAGCTCGGAACATATCGATTCATGTGATCTCGTCCACCAGATGTTCTCCCTCCATTATTAGAGAACCTTTCTCGCGGCGATTCAGTTCCACGACGAGCAATTTCACCGGAGACCCATGCCAATAAAAAAGCCCTTGCAAATCTTCAAGATAGCGATTCCCCTGCTGATGATGAAGGAGGAATACCTATTCCTTTCAGCCCCCGTTATGAGCAATAATTTCCGCATGAAACGCCCTGCCATGCGCCGTCTGCTTATATTGCGCGCGACAGACAGGGATGAGGATACTTCCTTCTTCGGCTGATCTATTCATCCAGCGTGATTTCATGGAACAGATTCCGCTCGAAACAATAAGTTGCCCAATATGTGATGGCGAACAGTTCTCCGCTTTTATCGACGCCCGAGACCGCCTCGAATCCTCGAGCATTGAGCGTTTCCAGGTAGTGCAATGCTTGCGCTGTGCCTTCAAATACACCAACCCGCGTCCGAGTGAGAACACGCTGTCTGTCTTCTACATGAGGGAGGGATACGATCCTTTTGTCAGTCTCACGGCGCGCAAGAGCCCGTTCGAAATTCTCTACTCGGCAATCCGAATACTTAATTTGGGCTGGAAATCGAAGATTGCCGCACGCTGGGCGGGGAGTGGCGGAAGGGTCCTCGACCTGGGCTGCGGAACCGGCGATTTTTTGAAACGCCTGAAGAAAAACGGCTGGCAGACCTATGGGATTGAAGCCGACGAAGGAGCCGCGGAATTCGGCCGCGAAAAACTTGGAATTGACATTCTAACGGGAAGTATCGATTCAATCGGCGAGTTGCCCGACAGCTTCGACCTGGTCACCATGTGGCATTCGCTTGAACACATGCCCGACCTGAACCGGACGCTCAAGCTACTCTACCCGCTGCTCACGGACAATAGTTATATGCTTATCGCCATACCTAATTGCCGCAGCCTGGACGCTCTTATTTATCGCGACAACTGGGTCGCCTACGATCTTCCTCGTCACTTGTATCATTTCGACCACAAATCGATGGCAAAGGTCCTGAATAAGCATAAATTCAGGGTAATCGGTACCGTTCCGATGCCATTCGAACCGTTCTACAATTCCTTGTTAAGCGCAAGCATGGAGGGCGGAAACAAGATTTTCAGGTTTCTGAAAGCTGGAGTCGTATCAATACTTTCGCTCTTGCTAGGAAACATAGTACTCCTGTATGAGCCTTCCGGTTCACTCTATATCGTAAAAAAGCGGGATTGAGACGGAGGGTATTCTTCGCTGTTCGGACCAGAGGCGACATGCTGCGTGTTGAGCCGCGTCCATTGCATTCAGCCCGCAACAAACTTCAAATGGAACTTCAACAGGACTGATCCGGCGAAAGTGGTGTCTACGGTATTAGTCGAAAGTACTGTCTCGCAGAGGGGTTGCGCGACTGAAGAAACAACCCGAATGCTGTCACCCGGACCGGGTAAGCAAAAGTTCTCCAACACCAGCCAAGGCAGACAAAACCATCCTTTGCGATCCTCGATATCGGCTTATTCTCCGACGCTTTTCTCCACGGTCGTGGTCTCGTCCACTAGCGGATTCTCGTGTCGAACCAGAAGACGGCCATCGGCCATGTCCACCTCGATTTGCGCACCGTCAAGCACCTCGTTTGCAATCAGGGCACGGCCGATCTTCGTTTCCAGCTCGCGCTGAAGATAACGTTTGAGCGGCCTTGCGCCGTAAACGGGGTCATATCCTTCATGGGCAATAAATTCGCGAGCCGGCTCTGTGAGCTGAATCCCGATTCGGCGCCCGGAGAGCCTGCATCGCAGATCCTCGACCAGCAGATCGACAATCTGTTTGATCTCCTCCAGCTCAAGGGGTTTGAAGAGGACGATATCGTCAACCCGATTCAGGAACTCGGGACGAAACGCCTTGCGCAGTTCGCGCATCACCAGGTCTTTCGTCGCCTCGGATATCTTGCTTTCCTGTTTCAGTCCTTCAATAAGGAACGCGGAGCCTATATTGCTCGTCATGATCAACACGGTATTCTTGAAGTTCACCGTCCTTCCATGGCTGTCCGTTATTCTCCCGTCATCGAGGATCTGCAACAAAACGTTAAAGATCTCCGGATGCGCCTTTTCAATCTCATCGAATAGGACTACCGAGTACGGTTTTCGCCTTACCGCTTCGGTCAACTGCCCGCCATCTTCATAGCCGATATAGCCGGGAGGCGCCCCGATTAGCCTTGAAACAGCGTGTTTTTCCATGTATTCGCTCATATCGATACGAACCATGTTCTCCTCGCTGTCGAACAGTGCCTCGGAGAGAGCCTTGCCAAGCTCTGTCTTGCCGACCCCGGTCGGCCCGAGGAAGATGAAGCTGCCGATCGGACGTCGCGGGTCCTTGATCCCCGAGCGTGCCCTGATCACCGCATCGGCGACCAAGCCGACTGCCTCATCCTGCCCGATAACACGCTGGTGCAGAATCCGATCGAGTTTCAACAGTTTCTCCCTTTCACCCTCCATCAGCCTGGTAACCGGAATTCCCGTCCATTGGCTAACGGTGTCCGCGATCTCCTCCTCGGTAACCTCTTCACGCAACAGGCGATTGCCGCTCTTGTCGCGCTCAATGCGCTCCTCTTCCGCCTTCAACTTCTTCTGAAGCTCCGGGAGACGTCCATGCTGCAGCTCCGCTGCTTGGTTAAGATCGTAATCCCGCTGGGCTTTATCGATCTGCAGTCGAACGATTTCAATATCCTCACGCAGCCTCTGAATCCGTTCAATCGCCGCTTTCTCGCGTTCCCACTGACCCCGCATTTCATCCGACCTGTCGCGAGCCTCGGCAAGTTCACTCCGCAGATCCTTCAGTCGCCTTTTGCTCGCGGCGTCCTTCTCCTTGTTCAGCGCGGCCTCTTCAATCTCGAGTTGCATCACCCTGCGGGTCACCTCGTCAAGTTCCGAGGGCATGGAGTCTATCTCCGTGCGAATCATCGCGCAAGCCTCGTCAACAAGATCTATGGCCTTGTCCGGCAGATAACGGTCGCTGATGTAACGGTTCGAAAGCACCGACGCCGCAACCAACGCGTTGTCCTGAATCCTGACGCCATGATGAATTTCGAACCGCTCGCGAAGTCCGCGTAATATCGAGATCGTATCCTCCTCGCTCGGCGGGTCGATCATCACCGGCTGGAAACGGCGCTCGAGTGCCGCATCCTTTTCGATATGCCTGCGGTACTCATCCAGGGTTGTCGCCCCGAGACAGTGCAGTTCGCCACGCGCGAGCATCGGCTTGAGCATATTGCCTGCGTCCATCGCGCCCTCAACCTTGCCCGCCCCGACGATTGTGTGCAGCTCGTCTATGAAGAGCAGAACCCCACCCTCCGCCTGCTTTACCTCCCGTAATACCGCCTTCAGACGTTCCTCGAAGTCTCCTCGATATTTTGCACCGGCAAGCAAAGATCCGAGGTCGAGGGAAAATATCTTCTTGTCCTTGAGGCTCTCCGGAACGTCGCCCCGGACAATCCGGTGTGCCAAACCCTCGATTATCGCCGTTTTTCCTACTCCGGGCTCGCCGATGAGCACCGGATTGTTCTTTGTCTTTCGGCTGAGAATGCGGACTACGCGGCGAATCTCCGAATCGCGCCCGATTACCGGGTCCAACTTTCCTCTCCGAGCCTCGTCGACCAGGTCACGCCCATACCTATCCAATGCCTCATAGGTCGACTCCGGGTTGGCGCTCACGACGCGTTGGTTGCCGCGAACCTCTGTCAGGGATTTGAGCAAACGGTTCCGGTCAATGCCGTGTCTTGCAAAGTGCCGCCCTAAAGAGGTCTCAGAGTCCTCATCCAGCATCGCCAGCAGCAAGTGCTCAACGGAGACATATTCATCGCGTAAACGTTCGGCTTCTTCACCGGCTCGGACGAGAAGCCGATTAAGGTTCCTGGCCACATAAACCTGCCCTGAATCCGCGCCTGGTCCCGATTGACTCGGTTTACCTTTCAGAATCTCCTCGACCCCCTGCACAAAAGACTCAACAGGGATATCCATCCCCTCGAGCAAACGGGGAACAAGGCCCTCTTTTTGATTGATCAAGGCCAAGAGCAGATGCTCGGTATCAACCTCAACGTGGCTGAATTCTATCGCGCGCAACCGAGCGTCATGGATTGCATCCTGAGTTTTTTGTGTGAAACGATTTATGTCCATAAGCCCTCCGGAAGCTTCCGCCGCTGAAAGAATGTCCCTTGTTCGGCAGAAACTCGAATTACCAATCCATTCCACAATCTCTATGCCAGTTAGAGCAGAGTTACTATTTACTTGATAATAATACAATAAGACCATCTGTAATAAGCTGTTAGTCCCTCTCTTCATAACTGCTTTGCCTGATTGCCCGCCATGGTCTGCCAATTTGGCAGGCATAGGACCGACTGTATCATTTCGCCGCTCAGCTAGATCCGTCAATGTTGAGGCCGGGCTATCTTGTGGATCATGCTTATATAGTTGTAGCTTTATATAATGATGGTAAGCAAGATGCGGGTGAATCGTGGCGTTCCGCCATCGCATATTGGACCACCCTTCTGACCTCAGCGTAGAGATCGAAGCCGACAGCCTCGTAGAGCTCGTCGAGGCGAGCTTTGCTGCGCTCTCGGAACAACTCGGAATTTCCCGCTACGACAGCGATTCCCAGCTTGGAGAGATGGAGCTTCAAGAGACCATCATGGTTGAAGGGCATGAAAAACCGGAAATACTGGTCGAGGCTTTGAACGAATGGTTGTTTCTGGTTCAAACACGAAACATTCGACCCAGTGCTTATGATATTCTCTGGCGTGAGGGATTGTTGACCGTTGAAATCAAGGGAACTCTTGCTATCTCACGACCGGAACTGGCAACCGAAATCAAGGCCGTCACTTATCATACAGCCGAGATACTCCCGCCGGAATTGGCACGAGGCAAATGGTTAGCTAGATGGATTGCGGACCTGTGACGTGCTATGAGTTAAACTCGCGTAGTGTGTGCAAATGGCTAAGATCATAATTGAAAAGAAAGACGAATTCAGATGGCGCATTCCCAAGAAGTCCAGGCCGGGAATGCGGGTCGACGGTATGGTATACAGTTCCGAACACCTGATAGAGGCGATCCGACAGGACGATTCTCTCGAACAGGTGGCGAATGTGGCCACCCTCCCCGGCATCGTCGGTGCGTCAATGGCGATGCCCGACATTCACAGGGGATACGGATTTCCGATCGGTGGGGTCGCAGCGTTCGACTTGGACGAGGGAATAATCAGTCCGGGAGGCGTAGGCTACGATATAAACTGCGGTATCAGCCTGACGCGCACCAATCTACCCACGATCGAGATAAAAGGTCAACTCTCTGCGCTTGCTGACGCCCTGTTCGCAAACGTACCGTGTGGTGTGGGTATCGGTGGCGACATCAAACTCGGTAAAAATCAGGTCCGACAGGTAGCCGAACTCGGTGCGCGATGGGCGATGAACCAAGGTCTGGCCGCACCTGGTGATCTCGACAGGATGGAGGAGTGTGGACGTCTCGATTTCGCTGATCCCAAAGCTCTCTCCGACAGGGCCTGTGAACGCGGCTCCAACCAACTTGGCACCCTCGGAAGCGGAAATCACTTCGTCGAGGTCCAGATGGTTGATGAGGTGTTTGACCAGAAAGCGGCCGAAATTCTGGGAATCCGCGCCGGATTTATCACTCTCATGGTTCATAGTGGAAGCCGCGGATTCGGCTACCAGATATGCGATGAGCAGCTCCGAACAATGGGTTCTGTTTCTTCCAGGTATAACATTCAACTGCCCGATCGTCAGCTCGCCTGTGCGCCGATAAAATCACCCGAAGGCAAAGCATATTCAGGCGCCATGGCCGCAGCGGCAAACTATGCCTGGGCGAACAGGATCATTCTCGTGCATCGGGCGAGACGGGTATTCGAACAGGTTTTCGGACAAGGATATGATTCCCTTGGGATGGGGTTGGTTTTCGACGTGTCTCACAACATCGCAAAGTTCGAATCGCACAACATTGAGGGCCGGAAGAAAGACCTATGCGTCCACCGCAAGGGTGCGACTCGGGCTTTCGGCCCCGGAGACCCACGAATTCCTGACGTTTACAGAACAATCGGCCAACCGGTCCTTATTCCGGGCGATATGGGCACTGCCAGCTATGTGCTCACCGGAACCGAGCGGGCGATGGAGGAGACATTTGGGTCGGCCTGCCATGGCGCGGGCCGTGTCCTCTCGCGAAAAGCCGCTCTCAGAGCGACACGCGGACGTAATCTTGCACATGAGCTCGAGCTGTCCGGGATAACCGTCCGCGCTCGCAGCACGAGAACCCTCGGCGAAGAGGCGCCGGGAGCATACAAAGACATCGACGCTGTAGTCGAAGCCGCTGTCGGTGCCGGCATTGTCAACAAGGTTGCGCGTCTGAAACCACTCGTGGTCATCAAGGGTTAAATCGTTAATCGAAAATACAGCCATGACCTGACCGCTTTTGACTCGTAGCGCCTTTGAAACCGAATATTTCAATGTCAACAGTCATTCGAACCGCTGGAGTCTTTCTCCATGAGCAGAAGTCGATACGTCGTTTCCCAAAACCATCCGCTTTACCGGCGTGGGTATCACCGCGAGATCCTTCTCCGGAATCGTGAATTGACCGCCCTGCAAAGGTTACCCGGACCCTTCAACAACCCATTGATCAGCGCCCACCACTCCAACTTGATAACCGGCAATCCGGGAGAGAACGATTGGATTGCCTGGTTTGCGAGGGAATATGGCCCATTCGAATCGGGACTCAGCATCGGCTCGTCCGTAGACCCTCTCGTCTCGATGTTGCACGCCGGCATGTTCCGTCAGTTGGAGTTGCTCGACCCAAGCCCGTATATAATCGAAGCAATCAAATGGCGTCTCGTCGGACTCGATCTCAACGTTTCGGTCTCCGCCGGTATCTCCGATCCAAATTCGTTGAACCTTGCAAAGAAAAACTACGACATTGTAATCCTCTACGGCACTCTGCACCAAGTTGTCAATCTCGAACACCTGCTTGAACAGGTGCGACGTACGCTCAAACCGGAGGGCAGACTTGTAATCTTTGATTACATTGGACCTTCGCGATGGCAGTGGGAGGATATTTCGCTGAAAGAGGTACAGCGTGCGATTGAACTCTTTCGTAAGAGGCACAAGAACTTGAACTTCACTTCGCGTCTGCAACGGCCCTCTGTTAAGGCAATAAAGAGAAACTGGCCGTTCAGGGCTGTAAGGTCTGATGAGATCCTTTCTGTTCTCCAGCAGGGATTTACACCGGAACGCGAGGTCTACACAAACCGTCTGCTGTATCTCCTCCTGCATGAAGCGGTAATCATCGACGACTGGTCGCGACCCGACCTGAAGCTTTGGCTTCGCGAGGCTATAAGCTGGGAAGATCAGCTTCACAGCGGATCCGAGGTGGCGCCGTGCACCTTATGGGGGGTTTATAATCCGGCCCAGAACCCTATTCCCCTTGTTCAAAGATGGAGCGAATCGGAGATTCGCCGGAGAATCGGGGTAAGCTGGTGGAATCCCAAAGGATGGTCCCGGCAAGTCGGCGAACGGCTATTGGGACAAGAAAGGATGAGGAGGAGAGAAAAGCCGGTAATTAGACGTTATTCGCCCTGATTTTGGCCATATTTGTTAGTATCAAACCTTGGCACCTGAAACGTGACGCGGAATCTTGCCCATCTGATCTGATTGCTTAAGCCCGTCACCCGCTCGCGCACGGCGGCAAAGTGTCTGCACTTTGTCGACACCGCAAGAAATCACAGGAACCCCAAATCGGGAGGAGCACAGCTGTGATTTCCACAGAAGCTTTCGATGATTCTCTCGATTTTGCTCCCCAAAACTATTGGGTCGGAAACTCCGACTTGTTGCAACGGAAAGTCGTGGCGATCCTTAATTCCAGACAATCCAGATTCCCGGTCGGCAGCGAACCATGGGTGCGAAGTACGCTGAAAGCAGCGGAATGGGTCTCCAGTAATGAAAGTGTGCTGGTCGCGGGTGTGGGAATTAAAACCTGGGAACTGGGAATCTGGGCTGTAGCTGAGGCTCTGGGAGGCACAATGTTGCTCGTTGGTGTCCCGCGAGGCGCCAACCGTAACGACATCCGCAACAGGCTGGCACATATCTCCGCCCAATTCGGACTGCTCTCTCATGAGAGCCTCCTTATCCCCTATCATCAGCCAGAAGGGTCCAGGAGCCCAAAGAGAAGCTGGATCCAGCGAGACCTTTGGATTCTGCGTCATTCCGACCTGCTCCTGCCTGTCTCTCTTCGAGGAAACGGTACCCTGAAAGAGGCGATTGACAATTTGCGCCTTGAGGGAAAAATCGACGCCCGTTTCAAAGTGGATTACGCACCAAGGCCGTATCGTTTCGTCCCCCCACCCCGCCCTGATGAAATACTTGAAAAACTCCAGGCTATAGAATGGCGCTACCTTACTCACTGGACTCGAAGCAGCGCCGACCCCTGGCCCGGCGAGCCAATCCGTGAATTTTACCGTCGTCTGGCTGCCAGCAAATCTGAATATCCACTTTCAGCCTTCGCCACCCTAAAGCGAATCATTGATGAAAGGCTGATCAGGGCTTCGCGCTGGCGCATGCCGATGCAACAGCCCATGGTCTCCTTTACCGCCCTAGAGCCACAGGACATGGCGGAAAGAATGACCTGGAGAAGAAGATTTGTGAGGCCTGCATATGAGCCTTATGGAATCGCAATAGAAAAAAATGCGCTTGTTGGACTCAGTGCTCGGCCGGTTACCTATGGCGACAGGGAAGAGGAGAGGTCGCTAAACAGAGGCGAGCGTCTTTTCTTTCAAAAGTTGTCCCGTAAAGGCGCGGAATGGAAGAACGAAAAAGAATGGAGATTAGTCGGAGATCTCGATCTCGCAAAAATCGACCCGAAACATATCATGATCCTGTTGCGCACCGAGGAAGAGAAGAAAGAGATCAAAGAACTCTGCCCTTTTAAAACATTCACCTTGACTTGATCAGATGTTTGGTTTCGACCGCCCACCGATCACGAAGCCGGAAGAGCGTTTCTATCGTCAAATCCCGACATCGTACAGGTAACTATGACTCCGCCATCGCATATATCGCCCGGAATGCCTGCAGGACCGTCCGCCGGTTCTGCTTCACTTGCAAGCGGAAACCTTCTCCGGTGAGCGGCTTTGTGTCCAGCCCGTTAGCATAATTATCAACCATTACAACTGTCGCGTGGGCAATACCCAATTCCGTCGCCAGAGTGAACTCCGAAGCGCAGGTCATACCAACAACATCCCCAACCCTTGACAAGAATCCGATCTCCGCGCGTGATTCAAAACGTGGCCCCAGAGTTTCCACATAGACACCACCATCCATGCACTCCAAACCAGCCGCTCTAAGACGGTTGAGTACGTGGGTTCTCCAGGGTTGATCGATTTCGGGAACGGTAAACCTTATGCGGTCATCATGGAAAGTCGTCACGCGAAAAGGTGCAAAATAATCATCAACCAGCAATAGCGTTCCGGGGCTCGTTTCAAGGCGCAGCCCGCCAACCGAACCAAAAGAGACCACCGCACCGACCCCCAACCTGGCGCAAGCAGACAAATGAGCATGGTGGTTAATGCGGTGCGGAGGTATTTTACCGGCTTCGCCATGACGCGCAATCAGCACAACCTCGTCCGCAACTCGAACCAAACAGCTTCCATAGGGCGTGGCCACACGCTTGGAGGCGCCACGAGAGAACTCCTCCGCTTCGCAAAACGAGGTTCCGCCGAGAATCGCCATCATTTTTCATCCACCCCCATCCGATCTATCCTGCTGTCCGCGCACCAACCTGCATTTCGCGCCAACGCAAAGTCAGCGCCGCAATCTCCGCCGCGTAACACGCGATGATCTCATTTACATCCACCTCGAAATCCCTCTCGATTCGCGGAGAAAGAAAAACAAGCCGAGCTAGTGCCTTGTCAAGGCCCCACGCACGGGCCAACCCAAGAGCATAGAGCTTCGCCTGATGATCATATCCTCTCCGAGCAATCAGGGCATCAACCCTCGATTCCTCAACCTGGTTGGTTTTATAATCGACGAGAACCGCCCGATTGCCGTCGCGCCAAGCCAGATCAATCCTCCCCCGTAAAACCGCGGCATCCAAGTTGAACAGAATTGGTAACTCTCGAACCGAACCGGAAGAATACCTGCCAAGATTGAGTTCGGTCCCCCCCTCTATCAGCATCCTTATCCGCTTAATAACTACATCGAGATCATCGTCGTTCAACCGATAACCATCCATCAGGCGGCTTGCCGGCTCTTCCGCCTCCCCCCAGCTACAACCCGGCCCAAGATCCTGATAGATTCGATGGAGTATCTCACCGACAACATCGGCTGACTGTTTACCGGTGTTCTCTAAGGTTTCAGGGCCGTTTTCTGCCATTTTCGACCCGCCATGAGCTTCCAATGCCTCCAACGACTTCTCCATGTTCACGTTCAAAACCATGCTTCGAAGCCTGTCGTCACCCGGATCCGCGAGGTAAGAAGCTAAAGCGGTAACCGGTAACACCCAACGATCCGGCATAGGCGGGCTGGCCAACCTGACTGACGGGTCAGCTCCCGGTTGAGGTTCAATATCGAAATCGATCTCATCAACTTCAGGCGCAAGCCAAGGAGTCAAACTACCTGGAAGGTCTTCCTCGAAAATCTCCGTTTTAAGAACTCCGGGAATATCCGGTTCGGTAAATCCATCATCATCAGCGGTAATTCCAAACGCATCGAGCCAAAGCTCAAGCGCCGAGTTCCGTCCAAGGCTGATTTTACCCTTGGTGTCCAATACGTGACCCACCAGCAACAGCCTGTCACGAGCACGCGTGGCGGCAACGTACTGCAGCCGACGACTCTCGGCGTGTTCCTCCGCCGGAGCGAGGACATCGGCGATCAGCGAATGAAGCAAGAACCCTTCATCCTTTTCATTTGTCAGAGCGAGACGCACCAGGGCCGGATCCGCCAACGGTGAAAAGCTGCCCGATGGGACCAGCATGGTTCCCCTGTTCCTGTCAAAACGACCCTTAGGCCTCGGAACGCTCCTAAGGTCAGGCAGAATGACATACGGGAATTCAAGACCCTTAGCGGCATGGATCGTCGTTATTCTGACACCCCTGCCCTCCTGTATATCAGCCTCAGCGTCCATCTCCGCTTCAGGTGAAGTAGCCAATTCCTCCAAGCTCCGGTGTACCTCGCGTAGCGAGATCAGACCGTTGTCTTCGAGAACACGCAGAATATCGACAAATTTGAAAATGTTCGCGATACGCTGATCACCTCTTTGTCCTGAGGCATATGCCGCCCATGCGCCACTCTCCTCGAGAGCCATGAGCAGAAGTTCTGTCGCTGGGCGATAGGCGGAATCTCGTTTCAACTTCTGCCAAAGGGCATGCCCGTCTCGCAGAGCATCCGAATCCTCAGGCAACAAGGCTCCAAAGCCGGGATCATCCTCCATTCGACCTTCAGTAAAACGTTTCCACGTCTCACAGGGATTGTCGCCGGCAAGAACCAGCGTTGCGATTGCAGAATCGGAAATGTTGAACAGTGGCCCCCGGAGCACGCCTATCCAGGCGATTTTTTCCCTGGGATCAGTCAGCGCCGCAATCAGGTTTCTGAGATCAAGAATCTCCTGTTTCTCGAAAAACCCCCTACCGCCCGTGACCGTGAACGGAACTCCCTCCGCCCGTAGCGCATCCTCGAGCTCGGATAGATGCGTCCGCGTCCTGAGCAATATACCTACGTCTTCATATTTCAGCGGACGCGCCGTTTCCTCAGGGATATCGGGATCAGATATCCTCGTTCCAGATTGAACTTCACCGTATAGCCTCCTGGCGATATAGCGAAAAGTCAATCCTTGACTCGAGAAACGGCAGAGTGCGACTTCCAGCAGGGCCTCAACGTCTGTAGGGGACTCTCTGCGCGAGGTCAAATCTTGTGGGCGAGCATCGAAGCCAAGGCGATGCCCGCCAAGAGGTTTAAGCATCCTTCTGAGGGCTGCGTTTAACGGATTGATGAGATCAGGCAAGGTGCGGAAATTATCGGTGAGTTTGACCAGGCATTCAATTCCGCGCCCAGACGCTCCACTGCTTCTTATGGAATTCTCCAGCAGGGTTTCCGCTTTTCGACTAACAGTAATATTGGCTTGGCGAAATCCATATATTGATTGCTTTTCATCGCCGACGAAGAAGGGTTTATCTGCGATCAGTTCTCCCTCTTTGTTCTTGATGATCCTTTGAATTATTCCCCATTGGGTGGAGGACGTGTCCTGAAATTCATCAACCAGTAAATAACTGACGCTGTCCCTGATCTGGTCAGCGACTTCGGGTTGCGTAGACAGAAGGTGCATTGTGCGCTGCTCCAGTTCGTCATAGTCGAGAACAAACACCGGCCGTCGTTCCTTCTCGATATACCTCGAATAGAGCATTGCCGAGTTCTTTAATCGCATGACAAATCCCCTGTGCGAACCCGGAACATATTCAGTTGGGAATACATCCTTGATTACCTCGATCAAGCGATGCAGTGAATCGTCGAGAAATTTGATCGCCTCCTCCGGCTCGTTGCTCAGCGCAAGAAGAGCTCGGCCCAAACCCGGACGCACAATGGATGCATACAGTAGGTTCTCTATATCTCTTTCTTCAGGTAAAACTTCAAGCAAAGCTGCCATACTTCCGTCTCTATCTGCAGAAAAACGGCGTAGTAAAAGACGGATTTGTTCCCTCAAGTCAATCTCGGCCTTGAAACCGATTCTAAAATCGGGATCTACTCCTGCCTCCAAAGGATAGGATCTCAATAAGCCAGCGCAGAAACTATGTATGGTACCGATACGCGCCCACGGCATTCTCTCGCGACAATTTCGCCAAAAAGCCGTACGGTCGTCTTTACCTCTCTCCCTGTTTCTTAGCTCTTCAAAAACTTTAACTTGGAGCTGAGCAGCTGCTTTTCGTGTAAAGGTCACGGCAACGATCTGATTTGGAAAGACACCCTTTTCCGCCAGCAATCGGATATAGCGTTCGGTGAGAACAGTGGTCTTCCCTGAACCCGCCCCCGCCAGAACCAGCTTGCCGAAATTGAGATCAAGTGCTTTCTTCTGATCTCTGGTAAATGTGTGATGGATCATTCGTTATGACCCTTCTCGCTGGAAAAACGCTGAAACGCAAGTCTATAAGCGTCCTTAAGCTGGTTGTTTTCAATAGATTTTTCCCGAGCCGCGAACAGCGCATTGTTTTTCCTGCAGATTCTGCGATAAGTGCAGGTATTCCTGTACTCCGGACAGAGATCAGCATGTTGACTCAATGGTTGATGGAACCTCCCTGCTCTAATCGCCTTGTCTATCCCCAATATGTGTTTATGCAGATTACTGCATTCTGCCGTATGGTCATCATAACTCCAATTGCCGGTCTGGCCTACACCGTCACGCCTGATTTGGTAAAAACCGGCCCCATTCACCTTGTATCCCCGATTTCCATGTCTTGAGAGGAAGTCCTCGAGAACCATCAAATAAACAGCCAATTGGAAGTGCGTGCCGTTCCTTATTTTTCTCGCAGTGGGCATCTGGGAATCAGACCGTTTATAGTCCCAGACTCTCCACCCTTTCTTCGAATCCAGGCTGATGCGGTCAATTCTGCCTACAATTTCAACTGAGCCCTCGTCGGAATCGAGACTCAATGCCCGTCTCTGGAGAATGTCACCTTCTGGGTTTTCCTCCTGGCCGAAAGAAGCCTCAACATAAACCACTTGCTCGCCGCTCAGCCTGCTCTCTTCATGGTCTAATGCCAACCTCAGGAAACCTTTCTCCTCCGAATTATCTGTCAGTCCACCTTTTATCGATTGTACGACTCTATCCCATATCAGGTTGTCATATGGATACCGTGCGATCTCCCTCTCGGCAACCTCGTCGAGAATCCTGGCTGTCAGCGTCGGGTCCGAGGCGAACGATCCCGCCATTCCTTCGTGACCTCTCAATATCTTCATGCTTTCAGACATTATTCGGTGCACAATCCGTCCTGTGCTGGCCGCATCCACTTCTTCATCCAAATCTTTGAGTTCCTCGAGATTCAGCACGTATCTGAACAAATAACGCATTGGACACTTTGCATAAGTTTCCAGCCGGGATATCGAAAGCGGGCCTCCGAGTTTCATTGTCACCAGAGCATCGCCGAGCATTCCATCATACCGAGTCAACCGTCTTGGGTTAGACCGGTTTAATTCGATTTTATACGCTTGAACTGCACGTTCCCAAAGAATAGTTCTTTTCATATCAAACATTTGCGCTTTGGCTGTCGAAATTCTACGTATGGCCGCTCCTTTGGTGTCGGGCTGCGAGATTGTCTTCCCCGTTTCCACAAGCAGATCGAAAGCTGATCTGAAATTGTCATCCTCCGGCCAGGGTTGAATACTTACTCCAGCGTCCTTCAAATCAGCAATAATTGGAGATGGCGCTTCCAGGCCTTCGCCTCCCTCCGGGCATGGAGCTGTCAGGAACAACCTCTCAGCGGAGAGGAGCGCCTCCAACATGAGCTCCCGGCTTTCCGACAAGCGATCGACTTTATCGTGCCATGTAGAGGAAAAAGGTTGAATGAAATCAACGGTGGGTTTTCTTGGCCAAGATCCCGAGGTGAGCCCCATGAAAAAAAGTGACTTTCCGCAAAAACCCCTGATGTCGAGAGCCCCAAATACCGGAACACCTCCTCGTGGATTTGACCGAGGAGCCTGCCGTGTCCGACCAACAGCAAAGCGAACAAGTTCTGAAAACCGAGTCACCGGCAAGACTCTGGTCCCGTTCAGTTGGGACACATCAGAAATCATACCGAGGATCAAGCGCACTTCGTTCAAAGCGCCCAGTTCACGCGAACCGAGAGATGGATTTTCCTCTGCGAGTTTCAATATGTTTAACCTGACCGACAACAGATCCAGAATGCTCTCCAGCCAACTGACCGCCTGATCAGCGCTACAATTATCCGAAAGTGCCAGAATATGGTCGGAAAAGGCCTTGAAATCCGCCATTGCCGCTTCCAACCACTCCGCGTGGCTTAGCAGGTTTGCCGACCTGTTTTGCGAGGGTACCTTTTCGTTATGGGCTGAGTCTCGCTGAAATTCGGCTCGTTTCCTGATCGAGTCGACTTCACCCCTCAATGGTTCCAGCCATTCCTTTTGGACGTCGCCCCGGCCAGCGACGATACGGGCGCTCCTGGCTGCCCGGTCAAATTCCAACACCGACTCGTCGGCGTTAAGCGCGCTGCCCCAGCTTACATATGGATTTAACAAAACATCGGTTAGACACTCACGTGGGAGACCCTTCGCCCTGAGATCGAAAAGCGATACAACAAGGCGCGCCACCGGGCTTGTGCCGAGATAAAGCCCGAGACGTATGTCTGGATGAACTCCATATCTTGGAAATATCTCTTCGATCAATCGTACGTAGTCATCGAGACGTGTGACAGCAACGCCGATCTGTTCCGACCTCAAGCCTTCATCGTGCAATAGACGTGAAATCTCTTTCGCTACTCGCCGCGTTTCCGAAGCTGCATCAATGTGAAAAGAACCATGAATACCAATCGAGTTGAAATCAGCCGCAACTTCAGGTTTACGGACAACGAACAGGTTTTCCGCCAGTACTCGCCTGCCTTCCGCCACATTGAATCGACGCTCTTCCACGGCTTGCAGTCTGCGCCAGTTATCAATTGCCATCGAGGTCAACGACAGCGCCGGCGCAGACACACCAATGCTGTCGGCTATCACAATTGCTCTGCCCGCACGGACCGCTGCCTTGTGCATCGTTTCAACCAGCGATGGCGCCAGCGGACCGAGCCTATCGACAACCATCAGCTCCGGCGGTAAAAAGTCCCGACTCTCAATCGCCTCGCTTGCGACCTTTGGCAAATCCGACTCATCGATGCGTCCACTCTCCGCAAGAAGCCTATCATACTCTGCAATAATCTCTCGTATCCAGGGATAACGACCGCGAAGTTGCCGCTGAAGGTCGGGGTCGTCTCCGATTCTTGTCCGAATCGTGGCGATGCGCCCTGTCCAACCTGGTGTGAGATCGATCCCTAACGACTTTAGCCAAGGTCCACCCGCGAGAATCTCGCGAATAATCAGCTCACGGAGGTCGGACGGAACCGGATTAAATTGACGGTTTGACTTACTCAGGATAAAATGAGGCAAGCCGGATGCGGTGACAACCTCGATGCCAGCACACACCCCATTGGAAGATTTCAGCAGCAGTTTTTCGACGCGCTCAACGCCCCGCAATCTGTCCACAAGCCACCATACCGGACCGCCGCCTGAAGCGGTCAATAACGCTTCATCGGCCGCAGCTTTCCGCCGTTCGGATCCCGGCAGTCCTGTCCAGAGTTCCAAGGTTCCCATGCTTTCAAAGTAAGGCCAGCCCATCCTCGAGAAAACACTTGCCAAAGACCATAAGATTCTTCTTTGAGGCATACTAGTAGACGAGATCACGCCTTCAAGAGGCGCAAAGTCGGCTCAATTTCACGGTGAAATCAAATCATGACATCCTCTGGCAATCCATATTGTATTTTAAATGCTGAGCTGATTTTCACTCGCATCGACAATAAAAATCGAGAATGCCCTATGACCAGCAGAATATCAGGCGCCTGGCAGGAAAGCATTGCCTCTCTGGCGCGCAATCGCACCCACGGTGCAACGGAGATAACCCTGCGGGCGGCCGAAACTCTCCTGCGCGGCTCCGAGAAAACGGATAAAAGCACGCCGTTGCGGGAGTCCATCAGGTATCTGATTCGAGGCCAGCGCTGCATGGCTCCTGTATGGAGGCTCGCCTGCGATTTGTGGAACCCGGCGGAAACGAATGACATTATGCGATTCAGAAAGATTTGCCGTAGATGGATTGTCGACCTGAAATCGGCAAAGGAGAAATTCAGCAACGAACTTTTGGCCGATCCACCTCGAGCGGAAACATGGTATGTCCTTTCGCGCAGCTCTATAATCTCTCAAGGTGTTTCCGCCCTCGCTGAAAGGGGGATAACCGGGCGAGTTCTTGTCGGCGAATCACGTCCTGGTGGAGAAGGAATTCGCACCGCAGAAGTATTCGCAAAGGCTGGCTGGAAAACCGAGCTGCTTCCCGATTCCGTTCTCTTTGACCGGGTGCTGAAGAGAGAGGGCAATATGTTGGTGCTCGGCTGCGATGCCCTGGACGGCCGCGGCTTCATCAACAAATCGGGCTCCGGCGCAATTGCATACATGTCAAAGCAGCAAGGGATCGTTGTCGAGCTCTGGACAACCACACATAAGATCCTACCGC
>SDBT01003146.1_pt1 | contig 28701 bp, 28 predicted proteins | sample 2277101 | NCBI WGS metagenome assembly SDBT01 (sample SAMN10404973, study PRJNA504765) | marine sediment metagenome | isolation source: marine sediment core GS10_PC15, 103 cmbsf | place: Arctic Ocean: Southern Knipovich Ridge | collected 2010 | reverse complement strand
GATTGGGTTCGTTTTGCATATTTTGGTGGATGGGTGAATGGGTGGATGAGTGGATGGGTCCGTCTGCGGCGTAACTGCGCTTCGATTCGAGATTGGGTTCGTTTTGCATATTTATTCGTCTCTCGTGGCCCGTGGCCCGTGACCCGTGGGTGGAGTGGGTGAGATTGGGTTCGTTTTGCATATTTTGGTGGATGGGTGGATGGGTCCGCTTGCGGCGTAACTGCGCTTCGATTCGAGATTGGGTTTGTTTTGCATAAATCGTGACTCGTGACCCGTGACCCGTGGGTGGAGTGATTGTGATTGGGTTCGTTTTGCATATTTTGGTGGATGGGTGGACGAGTGGATGAGTGAATGGGTGGATGGGTGGATGGGAGAATGAGTGGATGAGTGAATGGGTGGATGGGTGGATGAGTATCGGCGAGTCGGGGTGAAAACTGCCTTAGGCAGGTATAAAAATTGGTGTAAGTCTTTGTTATACATGGAGTTAAGTGTGTTAGTGTCCAAAAGTTGCAAAATGCGGTTTTTTTGATATTTTTGGGTTTTTTTTATTATTTTTGATAATTTCGTATTTTTTTTGGAAAAGCCGCCTTAGGCGGTTAAGTATATGTGAAAAATTGTGGGTAAAATTTGCAGGGTTTTCGGTACCTTCAGGTACATAAGTTTTATGCCTTGAGGCATGTAAGTTTTTAAATTGGGTTTCCCGGCGCGCTCCCGATGAGTCGGGATAAACTCCGACTTCGACTTCGTCTCAGCGTAAGTCATAGAATTGGGTTCGCCCTTCCATTGATTATTGATTATTGATGATTGATTATTTGTGTAAACCAGCAAAGCTGGATAGAGATATTTATGTAAGCCTATCTTGCGCAAACACTTATGGCTGTTATTGTGTAAATTGGGTTTGTTTTGCATATAAAAGTGAATGGGTGAATGAGTAAATGGGCGGATGAGACCCGGCCCGCCGGGATAAAATCCTGTGTGAATGGGAGCTTTGAATCTGTTATTCATTATTATCCGTCTTTTTCCGCCTTTGTAATTCCATGTTAATTCTATATTTAGTTTGATATTAATATAACACAATCTTATGTTTGTTGTCAAGCTTTTTTTGCCTTTAGGCACGTAAGATTAAAAGAAAAATAATAGTATCCCGCAAAGGCGCCAAGGCGCAAAGAAAAGAAAAAAACTTTACTTAGCCACAGAGCTCACAGAGGTCACAGAGAGAATGAAGGAAAGACTTATTTTATTTGTATTTAAAAGAAGAAAAAGAAGGAGGGAAGGTGCCTTCGGCACTTAAGATATTAAAAAAAATATTAACCACGAAGAACACGAAGAGCACGAAGGTGCCTTAGGCACATAAATTTAGATAAAGAAAAGGTGAGGTTTGGACACTGATTCACACGGATTTACACTGTGAATTTGTTAAAATCAATTCTTGCGGTCTTATCCTCATATTCGTATAATATACAAAAAGAAGATAGAAGACTTTGTTTGGTGTTGAAATGCAAATGAATAAAAACAATAACCTAAGCAGAAATAATCTTGTACAAGAATTTAGAAAGCAGTCCATAAATGAGATTCTCCCTGATGTTTTATATCACTATACTTCTTTTGAAGGTTTTAAGGGGATTATAAATAGTAAAGAGATTTGGGCCACTGCTGCCGATTATCTTCATAGCGACCCTACAGAAATAACTATCGCTAAAACTGTCGCTCTCGAAATATTAAGAGAAAGAGAAAAGCATTTTAACGGAAAAGAGGAGCTTTATGATAGCTGCAAAAAATCCGTTGAAAACAGTGATCGTTCTAAGGGATTCCAGTGTATATGTTCTTTCGCAGAAGATGGAGATTTATTAAGCCAATGGAGAGCATATTGTCCAAAAGGGGGTGTTTCCATTGGCTTTTCTGTCCCCAAAATTGGCGGAAATAATGAATACCTTTATACAAAGGATGGTTCTTATCATGAAAGATATTATGTACATGAGAACTATATCCATAAATGTATATATGAGCCCAAAAAACAGAGGAAAATAATGAATGATTTATTTAATTTTGTTCTCGAACGGACTGAAGACGTGAGAATATTAAAAACGTTTATTGGGAAGTTGATTCAGACATTTTCATATTCTTTTAAACATGAAACATTTAAGGAAGAAAACGAATGGAGATTGTGTTGTTTTACTTTGCCAGATGATAACCAAATTAGATACAGAGTTAAGGATTCTAAGCGAATACCCTACCTGCCTTTTTGGGCGGTCGACAATAAAGATAATAGCATAATAACAAGCATAATAATCGGTCCGTGTCGTGACAAGGAAATACTAAAAAATTCTGTATCATCATGTTTAAAAGATTCAGAGATTTTGCTTCTGCCTCAAAATATAGATGTTACACGAACACCATATCAAAATCTATCTACTTAGAACTGCGGTATCCAGCCCCAGCCAGCGTTCATAATTGTCGGAAAGAACAGAAAAAGAAAAAAACCAAGCACTGTTAGTGGAGCAGTGAGAGTCATGGCAGAATGCTGTACGTTCCGTCGTTCGGCATGGACCGCATCCTTGAGCGCCATTATCACAGGTGCAATAGACACGAAGAACGCAACACTCCAAACAACCCACTTGCCAAGTACTGTCGTTCCTCTGAAATGAGCTTCTACGACGTGGATGGACAATGCAACGAGGCACAGCGAAGCGTAGAGCTGCCCAGCCATTGTTAAAAGTAAACCCCATATGGGAGTAATACCATCAGGTGAGCGATTGGTGGCACCAGCAGAGAGTATAGCACCTGGCAAACCGGCGAACCCGATAACAAACGTGTAAATCACTGCAACGAAGAATCCGAGTGTGCCAAATAGAAGCGCGAATTTAAGTGTCTCCATAAGAACTCCGTTATTTATTCAGTCAATATTTTCAGTATCAAACACTTGGCTATACCATCAAGCCTTTTAATTCAACTATTATACCAGCGTATTCTTCTCAAGATAACCACACCCAAGCTAAACAACAAAAACGGGCCGGGTTCGGTTGGATCATATGGGATTAAGTCGAGCAGTGATTGCAGAGAAGCTTAACAACTCTTGCGGAACTTTGACAAAAGAACGAACCTCATCTTGAAATGCATTGACAGATTCCTCTATTGCATCGGCGAATCCTTCAAGTGTTTCAGGCGAATGAACATCAAGTCCGTACGAAAGCATCTCAGGTAGAATCTTAAGTTGTTTTTGTCGTTGTTCTTCATGTCGGTCCACGGCTTCTTCAGGATGGCTCAATCCCCATATGAGTCCTCGTACAAAAATCATGTGATAATATGCGTAGAAGGAATCTGTTAAGATGATTTTCCAATCAATAACGCCTTTAAGAGTCTCTTCAGAGTTTTCTGGGCTATTATTAGAAAGATCTAAAGGGGATTCGTCTCCTGCTATGACTTCTTCTGGATGTTTATCAAGACTTTTGGCTATTTGTTCGGATGGGTCTAATTGAGCCCATAATTCTGTTGCAGGCCTTTGAGACCAATCCCTGTTCCTCAATACGTCAGCAAGTAAGCTTACTGCGATTTTTGGTCGTAGTGCACCGAGTGCAATTCCAACTCGAACTAATGACACAAGGCCTCCCCAAAGGACAACGGGACTTATGACTTTTTTGCGAAAAAACAGGCCCTTTGTTCGTGGCCACCCCATACGATTAAGCAAGAAAATGAACCAAAATTCTGGGAATGTCATTTTCTGTCTCCTAAAACGTGTTATTTTTTTTTCTTAACATCACCTCAGCCACGCTACGAATTCGGCAAGGCCCTTTTCTATGGTTGTTGAGGGTTTGTAGGCTAGGTCTTTTTCGGCTTTGGTTACGTCTGCGTATGTTCGCTCTACGTCACCGGGTTGGGTTGGTGTAAACTGTTTAACCGCTTTTTTGTTCAGGGCCTTTTCAAGTTCTTGGATTAGGTCGTTGACGGATATGGGTTGGGATTCGCCGAGGTTGTAGATGTTGTAGCCCTGGCATCGTTCCAGGGCTGCTATCGTTCCGTTGATAATGTCATCGATGTATGTGAAGTCCCGCATCATTGTTCCGTCGCCATATACCGGGATCGGTTGGCCGGCTTCGATCAGTTTTGCGAATTTGTGGATTGCCAGGTCGGGTCTTTGGCGGGGGCCGTAAACTGTGAAGAACCGCAGGCATGTTATTGGTATCGCGTACAAATGGTGATATGTGTGGCAGATTAGTTCTCCGGCTTTTTTTGTTGCGGCATAAGGTGAGATGGGGAAATCGACATTATCATCTTCGGAAAACGGCACCTTTTCGTTGTTGCCATATACGCTTGAGCTTGACGCGAAAATGAATTTTCCTACGTTGTATTTCTTCGCTGCTTCGAGTAGTGCTACCGTGCCGTTAATATTCACATCTGCATAAAGAGCCGGTTGCTCAATCGACGGGCGAACACCTGCGCGTGCAGCCAGATGTACTATCGCGTCCACTCCTTTGGCGATAGTTTCATCCATTTTTCCGGTGTCGCGGATGTCGGCTTCGGTCAATTCGAAATCAGGATTTTTAAGGCACTTGGCGATATTCTTTCGTTTGATCTGGGGATCATAAAAAGTATCGAAATTGTCAACTCCCAAGACCTTGTTGCCATCGGCTAAGAGGCGCTGGGTAAGATGAGAACCGATGAAACCGGCACAACCTGTCACTACAATCTGCATAAAGGCGCTCCTTAGGCACTGAATATTACGATTACTCCTATCGCGAAAGCAATCACCGAAAGAATCCGAAACATAATAGGGGATTGTTCCTGCCACCACTGAAGAATGGGACTAAGGCGTTTTGGACCGGCGACAAAAATAATCAGACCGGATATAATAAAAAGTATCCCGAATGTCATTATCACCCAGGGGATTTTGCACTCACGGGCGGCCAATAGAAAGACGACCGCCAGGGCGAATCTTAGCAGTCCTGCAAAGTAAAGTCGATTTCCCTTTTTGAAAAAACCTAACAGCCACTTGGCTACGGCGGGCTTTAGAAAGTACAGAATACCCACCAGAACAAAAAATAATCCTATTCCTCGGATTACCCAGTACATATCTGTGTCCTTTCAATTTTCAGGATTATGGCAAAACGGCGGCTCTTCCCACGCTGTAATATTCTATACCGAATTTTTTCACAACCCCGAGATCGTAAAGATTCCTGCCGTCGAATATTAATGGTTTCTTGAGCCTTCGGCATATGGATTCGAAGTTCGGATTCCTAAACTCCTGCCAGTCGGTAAGAATTATCAAAGCGTCCGCTCCATCGAGAGCATCGTATCCATTGTCGAATATTTCAATCTTACCATCAAGTGCCGCGGCTCCGGATTCACCGGCTTCGGGATCGTAAGCACGTATCTTCATCCCATTATCGAGCAGGCGTTTTACGCAATTTATCGCCGGCGATTCACGGACATCATCGGTCTTGGCCTTGAAGGCCAGTCCCCATACCGCCAGAACCGGCTTACCAACACTTCCTGAAAAATAGTCCACAATCTTACGTGCGAATCTATCCTGCGATTTTGCATTTGCGTCCTGGACCGTTTTTGCCAAACTCATTTGGACTCCACACTTGTTGCCTGAATAAATGAGAGCCCGAATGTCCTTTGGAAAACAACTTCCGCCAAAACCAATGCCCGGAAACAAAAAGGAATGCCCGATCCTACTGTCACTTCCGATTCCTCGGCGAACATGTTCGGCGTCGGCGCCTAATTGTTCGCAAAGTTCGGATATCTCATTCATAAAAGTAATCCGTGTCGCTAACATCGTATTTGCCGCGTACTTGGTCATTTCAGCGGATATCGGATCCATGAAAACTATACGGTTGCTTTGACGCATAAAGGGACCGTACAACTGTTTCATAAGCTCACGTACCGCCGGGTTTTTTGTTCCAATAATGATCCGGTCGGGACGCATAAAGTCCTCTACTGCCGAGCCCTCCTTGAGAAACTCAGGATTGCTGACATAATCGAACTTAACCTCTGTCTTGGCTGAGATCAGGTCCGTGACCTTCTTATATGTTCCTACAGGAACCGTGCTCTTTGTCACGATAATACGGTAATCCTCTAACAATTGGGCGATTGACTCGGAGACTTCAAGTATCGTTGAAATATCGGCCGAGCCATCTTCGGCCGAGGGTGTCCCCACTGCGAGAAAGATCATTAATGAATTTTCGACTCCTGTCTTCAAATCGGTCGTAAAGACAAGGCGCCCTAATTTCTTGTTACGTTGAACAATCTCGGTCAGGCCGGGTTCATATATCGGAATCACCCCTTTATTCAAGGCTTCTATTTTCTTCTGGTCAATATCAACGCAAACAACGTCATTGCCCGCTTCGGCAAGACAGGCTGCCGAGACTAATCCAACGTAACCAATACCAACAACACATACCTTCATATCACAAACTCCTGTTGTTCAATAAAAAAGTTTAGCATCCTACATGTATGACTAAGGATTCTCCTCCACTGCCTCTATCATATCTATATCTATCTCGGTGCTGGTAGCTTTACCGAGGATATCGACCTGGAGCACCAAGCGCATAGTACCTTTGATACGAATCACAATCCCCTCAAGACCCATCAACGGGCCGGCAATTACTCGGCAGTGCCGACCGGTCTCAATATACTTATGTGGAATCAACGGGGCGCCCGCATGCAAAGCACTTTCAATCTGAGATAGCTCACGAACAATTTTCTCCTGGTTTTCTACTGAAATAAGATTCGCAACGCGATTTGTTCGAAGAAGCTCTACCCGTTCATCCTCGGTACCGCAGAAAAACAGATACCCGCCAAACAAGGGAAGAAGAGATCGAAGCGTACGTCCGCTCTTGCGACGGACCTGCCAGGTCATCGGAAGAAAATAGCTGATATTCCGGCTTATCAAATCCTGAGCCAGGGCCTTCTCATTTCGGCTTTTGGTATGGACGACCCACCACAGACCCTCAAAATCAGCCATCGTCCCTCCCTCAGGCCATGTAAGAGGCGGATTGTCCTGCGGTTTTAGCAATCGATACTCCTTATCAATTATCCTAAATAATCAAACTCATAGTTTAGATTCCCATCTTCGAATCGTCAAGTGTCCATATTTACCACACAATATCTAAACAGTTGACCAAATACAGCCGAAAGCTTATCATAGTGCCATTAAGGAACCCAAACAGGGCAGCGCAGACAAGGCGCCACCGAGCAAACTATATTCTTCTCTGGAATGGAGACTATGGCAAAAGATAAAACAAGAGCTTCGAAGCAAAATATCCGAATCCTCTTTACATGTATCGGAAGAAGGGTGTCTCTGCTGAACAGCTTCGGTAAAGCCGCAAAACAGCTAAAGATTAAGGCTTTCTTTATCGGAACCGAGACCAGCGAATTAAGCCCCGCACTACAGCATTGTGACAAGAAGTTCATCGTAAAGCCAATCGATCGCCCGCAATACCTAAAGCAACTGCTTCATATTGTAAAAAGCGAAAAAGTAAACCTGATTATTCCTACTATTGATACGGACCTGCTATTGCTGGCAAAGAACAAATCCCTATTCGAAGCTCTGAACTGCCGAGTCCTTGTCTCGGATCCTAAAGTTGTCGGTATCTGCCAGGACAAAAGAAAGACGCATAAGTTTCTTGTAAACAACAATTTTAACGCTGCCGATACTATGTCAATTCGATCTGCACTTTCAACAAAGAACTTAAACTACCCTTGCTTTCTAAAGCCCTGGGACGGGTACGCCAGCCGAGGAAACACTATTGTTAAAAATAGAAAAGAACTGTTGTTCTTCGGGCGCAGAATCCCAAACGCAATCTGCCAGGAATTTATAAAAGGAATCGAACATACTTGCGATGTTTACGTTGATTTTGCCATGAAGGTACGTTGCGTTGTACAGAGAAGAAGAATCGAAATCAGGGCCGGCGAAGTAAGCAAGGCACAAATTGTTACCAATAGTCAAATTACTCTTCAGGCAAAAAGATTAATCGAGACTCTTGGCGCGGGTCCGGGAGTTGTTACGCTGCAACTATTTCTGACAGGTAAAAAGAAGATTACTTTCATTGAAATAAATCCGAGATTCGGTGGGGGGGTACCGCTCTCGATTAAAGCCGGTGCTGATTTTCCAAAGTGGATTTTACAGGAACTCTCAGGAACAAAACCGCGTATAAATCCTCAGTCCGTTAAGGACGGCTTGGTAATGCTAAGATATGATAGTGAAGTCTGGTTGTAATATTCCTTCCTATATAAGATTGTTGGAGATATCGATGAAAGGTTTGGGATATTATGTTTGAGAACCTGATCGGTCCAAACAGACCAATAACCTGGGTCTTGAGATTTTGGCCGGTTCTGGCAACGTCACTGATTGCCTCTCTTGGAGCAACCTGGCTCTGTAAAAAGATCGCAATAAAGTTCGACATAGTTGATCAACCGGACAATCTCGTAAAAACACACAAAGAACCGGTAGCATATCTGGGTGGGATTGGAATTCTACTCGGGCTTATAGTGGGAATATTTGCAGGTTTTGCATGTCTGAGAAATGAGCAGCTTCTTGGCCAGGACATGAAATGGCTAATTGGTCTGGCGGCAGGGGGGACAATAGCATGCTTCGTCGGTTTAACCGACGATATTTTTGACATTAAGCCTTCTCAGAAAATACTCGGACAGGTTGCCGCCGCTCTGGTACTAATGCTCGTAGGAATCATGCCGAATCTATATAGGGCGGCTCAACCATTAGGTATCTCTCTTTCCTACAATCTCGAACTCATCCTGCAGATTATAGTTGTTGTTGTCTTTGTTGTTGGTGCAACAAACTCACTCAATTTACTTGATGGTCTCGACGGTCTCTGTGCCGGGGTAACGGTTATTATCACAATTGCCATGCTTCTTTTGGCGGTGCATCTCGGAACCTGGGGTGCAAGCCTTGTCGGAGATCCGGTCAGGATTATTATTTGTCTCGGACTGGTGGGTGGTGTTTGCGGTTTCCTGCCATTTAATCGACATCCCGCGAAAATTTTCATGGGAGATGCCGGGAGCATGTTGCTCGGTTTTATGATTGCCGCACTGATGATTCTCTTCGCTGAGGAAATTCCAAGATGGTGGATGGCCTCGGTAGTGGTATTTGGGTTGCCCATACTAGATACCGCCACTGCACTTTTAAGAAGGCTGATTAACCACAGACCGCTTTTCGTTTCGGACCGAGGGCACATCTACGATCAAATGATGGATAGAGGGATTCCGCTTAAAAAAACTGTCAAAATTTGTTATGCACTGGCGGGCATGTACGCCATCATCGGACTTGCAATGAGCCAGATACCAACCAGGTACGCAGCAATAGTAAACATATGCGTATTTGCTGTTTCAGGCTTCGTCATCTGGAAAAAAGGTTATCTAAAAATGGAAGGAATCCGAGGTGCGGTTTCTAAGGCCGATCAATCTTCAAAAAGCTAATATCAAAGTAAAAACCAATAAAGAAAAAACATTCACAAAACCATGGTTCTCGATTTATTTGTTTTGACCACTCTCGTCTATCGTGGAACCGGAATCACTAATTCAAGCTTGATACGACCTAAGATCGAAGCCGAATCAAAAACAGCCTCCAAAGATTCCGAACCGCGTCCAGGAGAACCATTGAGTTGACAGATTGGCTTGGGGATCTGTAGCTTATCGGCACTTCGGTTATACGCATATTCCGGCAGTGAAATTTGATCTCAGTCTGAAAAAAATGACCGCGCGACTGGATACCTTTATCGAGAACGTCTCGAAGTGCTTCGTTAGTAAACATCTCAAAACCGCTGGTCATGTCCTTTAGCTTTGTTCCTAACAATAAATTCGCTAATATACTTCCCCAACTGCTGATAATATAACGCCTAAGCGGTGCCTGAGAGAATTCTCCACCCTTACAAAAACGGCTACCGAAAACACAGTCATAATCGTGGTTCATTTTCTCTAAGAATCGCGGAATCTCCGAAGGTTGATGACTAAAACCGGCATCAATCTCTAATATCCAGTTGCAACCTTCCTCCAGGGCGGCCTTGTAACCACTGGTATAACCATCTACTACACAGGTATTATCAGGTGACCAGACTACTTTTAATTGCGGTACTGACTTTGCATGTTCGCGTAGCAGATCAACCGTTCCGTCTGTGCAAGCGTTATCGAGCACTACAAAGAAGCGAACCGATCTAATACCAGCGCATTCACCAAGGACCGCATCGACGAATTCGACCGCGGTTGCGCTTTCATTTGCCATCGGACAGACTATTGCCAGTTCAATGTTGCTGTTTTCGATCATGTAATCCTTTCACGATAACAAAGTGAGTCAACGATCAGTGAAAATTAAATTATAACGGTCAGATACTCCGTATCCTCTTCAAACTTAACTACTCCTTCATACGCCGCCGGTGCCAAAATCGTTTCACCTGCTTTAAATTCACACTTCTGAGCGGTGGGATTTTCTATTGTCCCGCCGCCGTTCAAAAACATCAGAATCCGCATCTTCCCGCCGGACAAAAGAAGTTCACAGCCTTTCAACTGATGTCCCTTATCTATAGTAAAGTATTGACAATCAACCAGCCGACCGATAGTTGTCACTGCAAGATCAGAACCGCAAGTACCAAAGTTAATACTCTCCAAAGCCTCGGAGATATGTAACTGCCGAGCCTTACCACTGTCATCGACACGGTTCCAATCGAATACCCGGTAAGTCGTATCCGAAGGCGTCTGGATTTCTGCTATTAAAAGTCCGGCTCCGATGCTATGGGTTGTCCCCGCTGGTAAAAAATGACACTCTCCGGCCTTGACCGATATCACTTCCATCAATTCATCAACAGTACCGGATTCGATTGCTGTTGAAAACTGCTCCCTGGTGACATCTTTTTTTAGACCTTTATAAAGAACGGAATCCGGCGCTGCCGAAATAACATACCAGCACTCGGTCTTCGGATCGCCCTTACCCATACGCTCACAAGTCGCGGGATCAGGATGAACCTGAACACTCAAATCATCCTGAGCGTCCAAAAACTTTATCAATAATGGAAACGGCAACTCGAAATTTGCATTGCCTGTAATTTCTTCCGGGTACCTCGCCACCGCTTCATTTAGTGTAAGCCCGGCTAACTCGCCGTTGGAGATAACCGATTTATCTTCCGGCAGATCGGCTAACTCCCAACTCTCGCCGATCTTACCTTCGGGTAAGTCTCTGCCGAAAAAATCAGCAAACTGCCGAGCGCCCCATATTCGCTGCTTATATATCGGTTCGAATTTTAACGGATACATTTCCATAACAATAATACAACTTCCCTGACTTGGCTTTATTTAATGAGCCCTCGTTTTTTCAGATACTCCAGGCTCTCTTCAATGCTCTGGTATGTATTCTCTTTACTTGTCGTACCGGCAAGTTCGATGGCAATATATGGAACATCGTGCTCCGACATTGCCGCTAAGAACACCTCAAGATCGAGATCGCTGTCACCTAATACCGGCTGGGCCACTGCGTCCTTCGAGGTCTTCAAATGGATATATCTCATCCTGTCAACGAACTGATTTAAGAACGCCTCGGCACGCTCGGGCTTTGTAACAACACGCGATACTCCGAACATATTCGCGCTGTCGCACTGCCAGTAAACGTCGGAATTGACTCGGGACAATAAATCGTTAAGCCCGAAGTAGTTTCCGTTACCTTCAAGGGCTTCCATTCCGTTTTCCAATACGAGTTGAAGTCCTCTGCTCTTGGCAATTGCCCCGGCTCTGTTGGCCCTGGAGACAAGCTTGTTAAGCTCTTGTGAATTCCAGCCCTTCTTCTGGTCGTCGGCCATAAACTCTTTACCGCCGGCGCAGGCGCGAATTGTCCTGGGACCGTCAAAATAACCGGCGTTGATTACGCCATGTTTAAATGTCTTCCAGAAATCGTCATCCAGAACACCCTTGTGAATGGCATAACCTACTTCGATATTCTTGCTCCGAGCGTATAACGCTAATTGCTTACACTCGTTAGGACTTAAAATACCATTAGGATCGCGCAATTCTATCCACGGAAAGCCCCGTTTCCTGGCATAGTCAATCATCTTGATCATATTTTCCTGTGATACCGGGAGGTAATTAATAAAAACAACCGTTGTAAAACCGGCTTTTAGATTTGGATACTTCGTAAATTCGATTCGTTTCTGACCACAGCCGCTAATAGCAACCAATAATGCTACCGAAACAAAACTTCTCAACAACCATCTACCCATAGCTGCTTCTCCTTAATAAATTCAAAAATATAATACCGAATATGCTGTGCAGAAAACATATTACAGATTGTCATTCTGAACGAAGCGCTGCGCTCAGAATGACAAATAACGTTTTTTCTACAGAGCATACCTAATTCTGATCAACAACAATAACTTTTAATAACTTTTTGGATAGTCTACCACAGCACGTGCCGCAATTCGACCTAATTTTTGTCCATCTCGATCATTGCGGCCGCGGCCCATAGGAGTGGTCCCTGGCCATGCGGGTCACCGGCCTTTCTCGGCCTGATGAGGTATCCCTCTGGGGTTTTGCGTCTGCTTGTACCTACACATACTTCACGAAGCCGGCCTTTTTCATCGACAAGATTCGCCAGTGCCAACCACCCGCGCCTTGCGGATTCGAGGTATGGTTTTTCCGGCAGCCATCCTTCATTAACGCCGGTTGTAAGAGCAAAGACAAACATGCCCGTGCCGGAAGTTTCCAGCCAGCTGTCCGGATAATCGATTAGTTGATGCCAGGGGCCGCTTTTATCCTGGTATTTAACGAGCGTCTCCATTTGTCGCCGGTAAATATCGAGAAGCTCGTGTCGCCTGCTATGATTTTTTGGGATCATCGAAAGCATTTGTGCCATCCCGGCCGCTGCCCAGCCGTTGCCTCGTCCCCAGAAGAAGTGACCCTTATCTACCCCGTGGTGAAAAAGCCCGTTGGGCTGCTGGAGTTTTTTTGCATGTGAAAGCAAGGCGTGTATTCCCTGGTCGGCGTATTTGTTCGACTTGAGGTACTTGCAAGCCTGGCCCTGCAGGAGACCGAAACCGAACATGTCATCGATCCAGAAGCGGGTATAAGCCGGTAGGCCGTCATCGCGGCGATTGGCAAACTGCTCATCGGCATAGACTTTGCCTAACGCAAGATAATCCTTATTGCCAGTTTGCCGATACAATTCGAAAGGCACAAAGCCAAACCACTGGGCGACCACTCCGGCTCCCTGCCAATCGTTGCGAATGTCCTTTTTCTCGCCTGTCAAATATTCTGAGTACTTCGCTTCAACCTGCTTGCTCAATTCCTCGTTACCACTGGCATGCGCGAACCTGAGCAATCCGTACGCCGAGCATATCTTTGCGTATTCGATGCTGCCGGCATGGTTTGCAAGTGCATACTCGGCTGCACGGTTTCCAATCTCGATTGGGGATTTACCCTTTGGCCATACATGCTGGTTTCCGCAGCCCGCTGCCAATGACATTAATAGGGCCAAAGTTAATCGCATTGTCTTAGCGTCCAAGAATTGCATCCATTACTCTGCTTGTTCTTGCTCCCGTTTGGCCGGTGCTCGGACATGTCCCTCGGCCGAGAAGCTCATCGACAACCGTCTGAACCAGAGGCTGCTGAACGTGGTCCGGTCGCGGGATTGTTATTTCTTCCTTGCCGTTGGCGGTCTCTAACACAATCGGCACTATATCAAAGGAGGCAAAAGTAATCTTGCCCTTACTTCCGATTATTTGCATCCGGTCCGTGTGGCCCTCGTTACTGACGGTAAAGCACCACATCCCTGTCCCCATGACACCCGATTCGAATTCGAAGTCGCTGCAAACAATGTCTTCGGCTGGGTACAAAGCTGCCTGATTACCGAATCGACCCTGGGCTTGGGCAATCGGGCCGAAAACGTAATCGAGATAATCCAACTGATGTGATGCCAGATCGAGAAAATATCCACCGCCTGCAATCTCCGGTTTCACTCGCCAGGGCAGTTCCGGCGAATTTAACTCGGGTCTTGGTGCATTAATTAGTTCAATAGTCACAAGGCGCACATCACCGATGACTCCCGAATCAACTAACTCCTTTACTTTAAGAAAATCCGGAAGCTGTCTGCGATAATATGCCACGTATAGCGGGACGTTAGCTTTTTCGCACGCTTTTATCATCTGCTGGCACTGATCGTAATTCAGTGCCATCGGTTTTTCAACATAAACCGGCTTGTGGGCCTGGGCGGCCTTGATTGTGTACTTAGCATGAGTCGAAGGCGGCGTCGCTACATAAATCGCATTTACATCCGCATCATTGATAAGCTTATCGGCATCGTCATACCATTTCGCTACGTTGTGCCGCTTTGCATAATCCTTAGCCTTATCACCGTCGCGCCGCATCACAGCTACTAATTCCGAACCGTCGGCCTTGTAAAACGCGGGACCACTCTTTTTCTCAGTGACATTGCCGCATCCGATTATTCCCCAGCGAATTTTATCCATAACTCTACCTAACCTATAATAAATGTCATTGCGAGGAGCGTAGCGACGCGGCAATCTCAATCCTAAGAATAGAGATTGCTTCACTTCGTTCGCAATGACAGGTCAATATTATTTCCTTTTACATTTTTACTTATCAAACTATTTCCCAATCCCGAAGCCATGCATAATCTTTCGGAAGGGCGGCCCAGCTTTTATCGGTTGTCTCCTGAAGCCAGTGCATCTCGGCTGCGCTTGGCTTGATCTGTCGCAGGTATGACGCGCGGACAGCATTCTCAACTTCCTGCACACTCGATAAACCCGGCACCGTTGCTGTTATCGCATCATTAGTTAAAATGCACTGTAGAGTCAACCTTGCCAGATCATGTTCCGATTTGTCGCCCGGTTCGGGTACAGGAAACGTAGTCTTTAAACTAAACAAGTTACCACCCAGAAACGGCTTGATTGCAATCAGACCTTTTTCATATTTTCGCACCGCGTCAAAAACACTCTGCTCGGTATCGGCTCCGTATCCGGCATTGACCTCTTCGACATTACCTTTCAATGGAGCTTTTGATTTTTCGCGTGTTTTTGCGCTAACAGGAAAGCTTACAATATCGACCTCTGGGAAACTCTTAATCACATGCTCGATCCAGGGGCGACGATGCGACGAAATACCGAGAAACTTTACCTTGCCGGCTTTTTTGGCTTTTTCAAAAGTTTCGATTATCGTTGCCATATGGGCGTCGGTCGTTCTACCTTCCATGTCTGCCTTGACCCGCCAGATATCGACACTGTCCATATCGATCCGGCGCAGGCATTCATCCAGATCGAAGGTTAGTTTCTCGATTGTGCAGCGCTCGGGCCTACGCGCGCAAAGCTGGTAGTCATCGACCGCGATATACATTTTGTCCCTGCGTCCCTTTAGCGCAATGCCATAAGCGCTGCATTCGGCCTTGGTGCTCAGATCGAGATAATTTATGCCAGCATCGATGCCCGCACTGACTACCTCGATCCGATTCTTAACACAGTCCCAGGGCACCTCGTCGTTCTTATATTCCGACCAGTAGCGGTCGCCTCGCCTGTCCTTCCAATGCCCGCCAAAGCTCACCTCCGAAAATATCAATCCCGTCTTACCTAACTTGCGATAGCCCATCTTCGGATTGTAGTTTAATATTTTCGAGGTATCCTGGGCCTCGGTCTTATCAATGAGAGTACTGCCGACGGCACCTGCTGCGACAAGGCCGGTATTGCGAATAAAAGTTCGTCTCGATACTTTGCGATTGCTGCCAACGTCTTCTTTCTTCATGGTCTATGCTCCCTAAATTTTTAAGAATACTAACCTTTCAACCCAAGGTTACCATCCAGCGTGTACATGCGATTTGGCTTTGTCATCAAGTTCTTAACTGTTTGGCCGTATCTTATTTTACAAATCCCCCCTAATTTAGAGGTTATCATCACTTCGGTCAAGTTACCGTTTTTCCAGGTTATGTCCACTTCAAAACCGCCTCTTGCACGAAGGCCTTTTACATATCCATTTGGCCAAAGGCTCGGAAGGGCGGGCAGAAGATGGATTTGGCCTGTATGGCTTTGCAGCAGCATCTCGGCGATCCCGCTTGTCGCACCGAAATTTCCGTCAATCTGAAAGGGTGGGTGGGCGTCGAACATATTCGGATAGAGCCCGCCACCCTTGTTTTTGCGTGTGCCGGCAAGGGTCAGAAGTTTGCCAAGCATTCTGTATGCGTGATCACCGTCCTCGAGCCGGGCCCAGAAGTTTACCTTCCACGCCATCGACCATCCAGTCCCTCCGTCACCTCTGAAGATAAGTGATTTCCTTGCCGCTTCAAACAATTCAGGGGTACCTCGTTTTGTAATCTGATTGCTCGGATGAAGCCCGTACAAATGCGATACGTGCCGGTGTTTATCGTTCGGATCGTCCCAGTCATAGAGCCATTCCTGAAGCTGACCATATTTTCCGATCCTCATTGGCGCAAGCCGCTTACGCTTTTTTTTGAGTATCATGCGAAACCGGGCGTCAATATCCAGAATCTCAGAAGCCTCAATACACATCCCGAACAGATCGCGGAGGATTTGCATATCCATGGTCGGTCCGGCGCAGATACTTGTGCCATGTCCCTTAATCCTGTTCTCCGGGGATAGCGAGGGGCAGGTTACCAGGTATCCGCTGTTTGGATCCTCAACAAGGGTATCGACAAAAAACTCAGCGGCACCACGCATGACCGGATAGGCCTTTGCAAGAAACTCCTTGTCACCGCCAAACTCGTAATGCTGCCAAAGATGCGTAGTCAGCCAGGCTCCGCCCATCGGCCACATCCCCCATTGCGGTCCGTCAATCGGAGCGGTCGCCCGCCAAAGATCCGTATTATGGTGACATACCCAGCCGCCAGCACCGTAATGAACCTTCGCCATTCGGCTTCCCGGCTCGACGAGTTCTGTCACCATCCGCAGCAGTGGCTCGTGACACTCAGAGAGGTTACATATCTCGGCGGGCCAGTAGTTCATCTCGGCATTTATGTTGATGGTATATTTGCTGTCCCAGGGCGGTTTCATGCTGTTGTTCCAAAGGCCCTGCAGGTTCGCCGGCTGACTTTGCGGGCGTGAACTTGAAATCAGCAGATACCTGCCGAACTGAAAGAAAAGCTCGACCAGTTGCGGATCCTTGCCCTCGTTAAAATCCCTGATTCGTTCGTCGGTCGGTTTTTTTGCTGCCTTGGTAGAACCTACATGCAGATCGACCCGTTTGAACAGCTTCTGATAATCGATAATATGGGCCTGGCGAAGTTGCTCATAGTTTTTTTTCTCGACCTTATCAAGGTACTGACTGAGCCTCTTTTCGCACGAAGCAGTGATGTCCTTATAATTAACATAATTGGTTGCCACAGCAATTAGAAGCGTTACCGAATCGGCCCGGGTCACGGACAATTGACGTCTATGGACCGTTATCTTACCGCCTTGTGCTCGGACAATTACTCCGGATCGGAACTTGATGGAGCCCTTTATTCCCATGGCGTCGCCGCTGACGCCGTCCATAAACAGCCCCGCCGGTTCTGCTGCAACTGTCACCTTCTGAGGGCTGTCCATCCCTGCCTCAAAGGAGATTTTGCCGGGCTTATCGGCTGTCAGTCGCATCACGATAACCTGATCCGGAGCGCTGGAGAAAACTTCTCGTTTGTACCTGACGCCGCCGGTAAGAAAACTGACGGTTGTGATAGCCGTTTCCAAATCCAATTGTCTTTTGTAGTCGGAAATTTGCTGCCGGTCATCGAAGAACTTTAGCCACAGGTTGCCCACAGGTTGATACGGCATCTGGCGAAGCGGTTTGGCCATCATCTTTTGTTTGATCAATTCGTGGGCCTCTTTGTATTTGCCGGTGAAAATCAATTCCCTTGCCTTTGGAAGGGCATCGAGTGCTTCGGGGTTACTCGGATCATAAGGTCCACCGGCCCAGACAGTATCTTCATTGAGTTGTAATTTCTCGGATTCGGTACCGCCGAATACCATCGCGCCCAATCGCCCGTTACCGATGGGCAGTGCCTCTACCCATTTTTTTGCCGGTTTGTCATACCATAGTACCAGGTCACCTTCGATGGCGCAGGCACCGGTGGTTATAAATGACATCACGACCGCCGTGAGAATAGTATATCTGATAAACATATATTGTTCCTGGGTATTGGAGTATTAACAATTCACTAAGCCCTGGAGTTCATTCTCGCAAAATAATCCTTAGTAAGCCTTCCCACCGAGCCCGACAGCACAATCAACGCAAGAAGATTAGGCACTGCCATTAGCCCGTTCATTATATCACAAAAATTTATTACCATATCGATTTTCAGACAGGCACCGAGAACGATAAAGCCCAGGTAAATAAAACGATAAGGTTTAACAGCACCTTTACCGAAAAGATAATCCGCCGCTCGGTCGCCATAATACGACCAGGTTATGAGCGTCGAGAGTGCGAAGAAGATCACCGCTACACTAACAAGCCCCACTCCCCATTCACTGCCAAGGCCTATCGCGAAAGATTGACCGGTCAAAACTCCCTTATCTGAGCAAACCTTATAACCGTTCGTGATAACGATAACGATTGCGGTGATCGAGCAGATCAGGATAGTATCGATAAATGGCCCGATCATAGCGACAAGCCCTTCGCGAACCGGCTCATTTGTTCTGGCGGCGCCATGGACCATAGCTGCAGAACCAAGCCCGGCCTCGTTTGAAAACAATCCACGCGCTACGCCGGATCGGATAACCGTACCCAGGAGTCCGCCCGCCAATGATTCTGGTCTGTGAAATGCGTAATAGAAAATCGTCTTAAATGCTTCCGGTACTTGTGTATAGTTTTTGAATATGATTATCAGCCCGACAACCAGGTAAAAAATGCACATAAAGGGTACGATTTTGGAGACAAACCGGCCGATGCTTTTGATCCCGCCGAGGATCACAGAACCAACCAGAACGGCAACGCCAATTCCGATAATCAGATTAAATACATTCGATGGCTCGGTTGCCTGCGGCCGCACAAGACAGTATAGATTCGCTGTCAGGTTGTTGATCTGAAACATATTGCCGATACCGAACGAGGCAAGTCCTGTAAATACCGCAAACAAAATCGCAAGCGGTTTGAACTTACGGCCCATGCCCAATTCGATGTAGTGCATCGGACCGCCGTGTGCCTCACCGGACTTGTCAATTCGACGGTGACGTACTGCCAGGGTACATGAAGTAAACTTCGATGCCATCCCAAAAAGTGCTGTCACCCACATCCAGAAAACCGCACCGGGTCCGCCCATCAGTATCGCCGCCGCTACGCCGACGATGTTACCTAATCCGATTGTCCCGGAAAGGGCCGAACAAAGAGCCTGGAAGTGGCTGATCTCACCCGGATCTTTCGGATCATCATACTTTCCGCGAATTACTTTAAGGGCATGACCGAAACCGCGAAACTGAACAAGACAGAACCGAATCGTAAGAAAAATACCCGTACCCAGCAACAGAACTATCAGCGGTAAACCCCAGAGAGCTGATGATGTCTTCTCGATCGCTGATGCTGTTTTCTCGATCAATTCAGCAATATTCAATTACTACTCCGTGACCAAAACCAGTTCTACTGAATTTTTGACTTGGCAATGTCAATCACCTCAAAATGATACTCGCCTCGAGGTATCGTTATTGACGCTTTGTCTCCTACCGAGAGCCCAAGAATAGCACCTCCTACTGGCGAGAGAATTGAAATACTTCCTGTGTCAATATCAGCATCATTAGGGCCCAGTAATTGATAGGTCTCCTTCTCTTGAGTATTGAGATCCAACAAAGAAACAACGGTGCCAAACACGGCCCGATCACATTTAACTTTCGTGCAATCAACGATATCTGAGCGGTTTATTTTCCCCCTCAATTCACCGAGCCTCCCCTGGATAAAGCCTTGTCGCTCGCGGCCGTAAATATACGCACCGTTTTCCTTTAGATCGCCCTGTTCACGAGCTTCAGCAACTCTTTCCCTGACTTCAGCCAGTTCTTTCTCGAGTTGTTTTAGTTCCTCTTTGAGTTTATTGAAACCAGTTTGTGATGTCGGCACAAGGTCAAGCATCCTGATATACCTCCATTTATCAAATAGTTTGTTTGCTGATATGACGAAAAATCGAATTCATTCTTGTGGCTGTACAATCGATAATGATTATAAACCATACGCCGTTTATCCGCAAATATCCGGGTTCATCAATCTGATATTTTAAGTTACTTGCCCGACTTTGACGAACTCAGCCGAATCGCGGATAAACGGCAAAATTAAATTGAGGTTAGTCTATTTGCTCGTATAGTCGTTGAGCATTTTCATAAACGTCTTAAGCAGGATCGGAAGGTCCTTCTTGCCGCGTGAGGTGACAAGATTACGGTCAACCACACAGGTCTTGTTTACGAACTTCGCTCCTCCTTGCTCGACGTCGAGTGCACACTTGGGAATCGTGGTAGCCGTTCTGCCGCCCATCGCACCCGAAGCGCTTAAAATCTCAACACCGTGACATAGGGAAGCTACCGGTTTTTTACTTTCCAGGAAGTACTTGGTTATACTCAGCAAGTCTTTATCGTAACGAAGATACTCCGGAGCGCGACCGCCGGAAACATAAAGACCGACACACTCCTTGGGATCGACATCTTTAAACGCCACCGTTGCTTCGAGGTGGTACCCGGTGACCTCGCGGGTAATGTCCCACGGCACATCCGGATTCGGTGGTTTCTCGTGAAGTAAAAGATGGTACCATCTCGTCTCGGGCCCGCATACTACTACCTCGTATTCATCTTCGAGAATACGGTAGTACGCGTACATCGTGTCCATAAGTTCCGAACCGTCACCTATCGGAAGAAGGACTTTACCTCTGCGTTTGCCGGTACCAACCGGAGTTGCCGGGTTAAGTGACGAAAACCATGCCGGCACGGTGGCTATCAACTTACATGCTAATCTGCGACTAATACCAATCATTCTTAACTTACCTCCAAAATACGTATTCTTTCGTTTATTTATAAAAAACTAACGCTATAAAGCGCAAATAACATTTTAGCCAAATATAACTTCAACTACAAGAAAAAACAAATCAACTAAAACTTGCCTTTAGCGTTGTTTTAGGGTAATGTGGCAGCCTGTAACTCGAAAACGTCCAAATTGTCACTTATTACGAGGATCCAAACCATGAATAATCAGCAAAGACGCTGTTTAACGCCGATGTTTCTGACGTTTATTATGATGGTAATTACTGCAGCTTTTTATAATCAAATACTCCTTGCCGACGCTCCCGAAGAAAAAGTCTGGAACGATGCGCCGACAAAGGGCGAACCGGACAAAATCGGCCCTCGAACAGAACAGGTCCAGCTCGATAAATACAAAAACTTTATATATGTCAGCACTTCCAAAGGCTCGGACAAAAACAACGGCCTCTCACGCAGCGCACCTTTTAAAACAATAACCCGTGCCATAGCCGACGCAACCCATCGCCGCCGACATAATCGCTACGCCATCCTCGTTGCCGCTGGAACATACAGCGAACCCGAAATTTCAACAAAAATTTACGCCGATCTATATGGCGGTTTCAATCCTGAGAACTGGGAGCGGGACATCTTCGAGAATAAAACAATAATCGACGCACGCGGCAAACACCGCGTTATAAATACCGATGACGATTCTCGAATAGACGGCTTCGTGATAACAGGAGGCGCCGTCAAAGGACATGGCGGAGCGATACTCTGTAATCGCACCTCTCCGACCATCACAAACAATATTATTACCGGCAATAAAACTCTCGTACCCGATGGTTTCGTACACGATCCCGACCGACGCCGCCACGTAGCCAACGACGGCGCCGGAATCGCCTGTGTCGATGGCGCAAATCCGGTCATTGCACATAATATTATTTATGGCAACGGTACTGAAATCGGAAACGGAGGCGGGATAATCGCTCGTGACGACGCCTGCCCGAAGATTATTTACAACGTAATCTGGGGCAATATCAACGGGACAAAAGACAATAAAGAAACCCGCTCCAGTAATGGCGGGGCGATTGCACTCTACGCAGGCCCGATTCCCGTCATCAGCAACAACCTCATCGCCAACAACGCCGCCAAAGGCAAAAGCGATGCCGGGGCAATTTACTGTGAATACAATACAAGGCCCGATGTCACCTTCAACTTTATCCTCGGAAATACCGCAGCCGATGACGGCGCGGCGATGGAAATAATGAAATCTTCCGAGCCGACAATCCGCTTCAACTACTTCGCCGGCAATGTCACCGGAGGTGGTGGCGGGGCGATCAGACTAAGCGACCAGGGCCTGGCCAGAATCTCCGACAACATCATTACTCGTAACACCAGCGACAAGGGCGGCGGAATCGCATGTACAAACGCATGGATGATCTGCGAGCGAAATATCATCGTCGCAAACGATGCCGAACGGGCCGGTGGGATCGTTTACTACAACGAAAACTGGATACATCTAAAGCCGCCGGTAATACAAAACAACATCATCTGGGCAAACACCGACAAGCAGATCGAAGCCGTAGGAGCAGAACACCTCGTAACAGACAACATCATCCAGGGAGGATATTCCAAAGGCAAGGGCAACACCGGCAAAGACCCAGAACTAAAAGACGACTCAATAAGCGGCACAACTTTGGCAACGGACTACAACGCCAAAAGATTCCAAACCGTTCTCACGATAAAAGACGCCGATTTTTCTCCCGATACCCTCGCAGCCCGCGTCATCCGCATCGGCAAGACCTGGACAATAATAAAAGCAAACACAACCAAAAAAATCACCGTCTGGGGAAATATCCAGGGCCAATCCCTCGATTTCGAAATACTACCAACATACAAACACCAATTTTGATTTTCTGTCTCAACTTTAGTACATCAAAACCCTGACCTTCGACCGAAATTCCTCAAAATCAATTTGGCCCTTGGCAAACCGGTCTATATCAGCTTTCCATGCCCATACAGTCAGCACGCTACGTGCTCCAAAAGTTGTTGGAACTTCAACAGTATGACCTCCGCCATAGCCACCCCTGCCACCATAACCACTATTTCTGCTACCATAACCGCCACCTCTGCCGCCATAACCGCTACCTCCGAACGTGTGAACAGTGGAACGGCCACCGCCAATCACCGTTATAATCACTCGTTGACTATTGGCATTTAAGTCACGTATATTCGTCGCGTGTTTCAAGGCCTTTATCAACTCATTCTTCAACGCTTCGACTTTCTCCGAATCATAAGCCGGACCTGACTGATGCTCCTTATGCATCTCTACATAGCGATGGGATTTCTCCGGATCGTATAGCTCCATTTTGGTTTCACGCCAAAGCTTGTCCTCCGTATCATCGACCTTATTCGGTTCGTTGGAATCAACCGGCCGAACAAGCGGAAAATCAACCTTCGCCACAAAAATCGCGCCGTAATTCTCCAGGTAGATTCCTTTTGTCCCTGCACCTCCAAAAAACTGACCGCTTAGATAACCACCATAACCACCACGACCACCATAAAGAATCCCTGTCCTCAAATCTGGATAGATTTTCTTGTCAAGAATCCGCGACATCACCGTCATATCTTCAGCAATCCGCACCATTTGCTCGATATTAAGCTCCTCCTCAGGAATCACCAGAACCCGACCTGCCTGCGATCCTAAAAAACCAGGCAAACCGGAAATCGTTGTGAGCGGTGGTGGTGAAGGTAGCTTGGTTTGCATCATGGTAAGCAGCGTGGCAATTTCTTGCTGCTTCGCTTCGGGGCTTTGGCTACTCTGCTCGACAATTGCTATTTTTTTCTGTTGTACCTGCAGCCTCTTGGATTCCACCTGATGTATTCGTTCATCTTCTGTATGCTCCTTCGTTGCGCCAACAGTTGTTATCGTCAAGGCCATTATTAAAAGTACGATAATAACATTGAATAAATATTTCATTTTCTGGTCCTTTCAATTTAAGGTCTCTTGTTCATCTTTTTCATTATTAATCAAGTCGTCGGATTTGTTGTATAACACTAATTTCGCAAAATCCTGCTTTGTTCGCTCTAACTCATCTTCTGTATAGACTGCCAGTGTCCTGAGCCCCCCCGTAAGCTGCAACTTGTCCTCTAACCGATTTGATTCAATCTGCTCAAAAGCAGCAGTGATCCAGCGTCGTTCTCGATGTTGTGCGGAATTGATAGCCTCAATCAATTGTTCGAGGCGCTGGTTTGTCAGTGTCCCTGATGCCGCGAGAACCTGCAGGCCCATCTTATCTACATCTGCTCGAAGCCGCCGAGAAAACTCATATGCAAACTCATTGAAGCCGACGAGCACCGCAGATTCGGTCACCTCCTTTACCAGGGGCGCAAGCTCTAATACTACTTCCCTGGTTATCTGTGGTTTGAGTTTCGCTTCGATCTCGCTCGTGATCTGCTCGGTATCAGGCCCGGATATTACTCCGGCTGCAAATCCAACCGCCATTACCAGTCCCGCGGCAATTGCAGCCTTGAACCACCGATACCTCTGCTTTGGCCGATACACAAAACCATCACATTCGGCTTGCTTGTCACGCAAACGTGCCAATGTCCTCTCAACAGTCTCCTTTGGCACTTCCCGTCCACGCCCCCGCTGGCCAAGCTCATCCAATGCCTTATTAAATTTATCATTTTTATCTTTCATTTTAGCACCTCAATTCTTTAATCTACAATACCGCTATTGCCTAAAATCGCCCGCAACTTCTTCTTTGCCCTGTAAAGGAGCACCCCAGTCTTACTAAGCCCGATTCCAAGTTCTCTGCTTATCTGGCCATAGCTCATCTCGCTAAAATACCTCAGGCAAAACACCGTCGCTTCTTCATCGCCAATATGGCCAATGGCTTCGGCAAGACTGTCGGCAAGTTCATACTGTTCGGCCCGCTGCGTCGGATTGGCGATTGAAGACTGGATCTGTTCACAATCTACATATTCTCCAAGGCGCTTTTGCATGCGAATCCTTTGTCTAAGCCGGTTTATGGCCCGGTTGGTCGCAATCTTCACAAGTAGTGCCCCAAAATTACGTATTCGCTCATTTTGTGAAACCTCAAAGGCACACACAAAAGTCTCCTGGAAACAGTCAGCGGCATCTGCATCGTTACCCAAGAGCCTGTATGCAGTCGCCCACACACAACGTCCGTGCTCGTCCAATACCCCTTGCCAGTCTATGCCAGCCAAATTTCGTCCTCTTATAAAACCGGTATTTATCTTCTCACAGAACCAATCATTGCCGGTATCTACCATATTTGTCAACACAGCTTCCGATTTTATTACAAAAAAAACGCAAAAAAAGTTGACAAGTTAGGTGCGACTAACTATATTAGGGGTAACTGACTTATGTGGTTATACGTGGAGTTGTTGTGAATAACGCTAAAAACAAGGATTTGAGTGCTTCGTTAGAGGATTACCTTGAGGCGATCCTGAACCTCACAGCTGAGGCTAAAGTCGCACGCAGCAAAGACATAGCCGAAACTCTTGGCGTATCGAGGGCCTCGGTGACAGGGGCACTAAGGGCCCTGAAGCAAAAGAACCTGGCGAATTACGAACCTTACGGCTACGTGACACTCACCGAACAGGGCATAAAAGCCGCAAAAGATGTCGCTCAAAAACACAAAATCCTAAAATCATTCTTCGTTAATATCCTAGGAATCGAATCCGATGCCGCGCAAAAAGCCGCATGCGCCGCAGAACACAGGCTCGAACCGAACATTATCGCAAGATTGATGAATTTCAGCGAGTTTGTGATAAAAGAAAATACTAACGGCTATGACCTGGCAAAAAAATTCGAAAAGTATTGCCGAACCAAAAACAAAAAACACTAATCCCAAAACTGTGGAATAACAAATGGCCACTGAAAAAATAAAAATGAAAACTATAGCAATCGTCGGAAACCCGAACGTCGGCAAAAGCGTAATGTTCAACAATCTCACCGGCACTTATGTCGTCGTCTCGAACTACCCCGGAACAAGCGTAGAAGTCACAAGAGGGACCACACAAATCGCCGGCCAGCACTTCGACGTAGTGGACACTCCGGGAATGTACTCGCTCTTGTCGGTAACCGAAGAAGAGCGTGTCGCAAGACAAATCCTAATCGATGAGCATCCCGACATCGTCCTGCACATGATCGACGCAAAAAATCTCGAACGAATGCTGACCTTCACCGTCCAGCTAATCGAAGCCGGATTCAATACCATCCTGGTACTAAACATGATGGACGAACTCGAAAAACTTGGAAAAACAATTAAGATCGAGCAATTACAGCACGAATTACATATACCCGTCGTCCCGGCCGTAGCGACAACCGGCAGGGGGCTTGACGACTTGAAAGAAAAGATACTCGAACATGCAGAATCCGCTCACAATAAAACTAAAATATGAAGATCCCGTCGAGCATTCGATCGAGTTGGCCCTCGAACGAATAGAAAGCCTGCTCGATGGAGAATACGCGATTTCAAAAAGGGCACTCGGACTGCTTCTGCTCCAGCGTGATCCCGAAATTGAAACCCTCGTCAAAGAAAGCGACGCCCAAAACTACGACCAGATCATGGCTGTTATTGACGAGACAAAAAAACACTACAGCCACCCGCTCGATTACGTTATAAGCCTCCGACGCCAGCAGCACGTAAACGACATCGTAAGGCGCGTCACAAGACCAATAGCAAAAAAGAAAATAACTCCGCGCGAAATGCTAAGCCGTCTGACAATGCACCCCATCACCGGCGTCCCAATTCTGCTGCTGGTTCTGTACCTGGGCCTGTACAAATTCGTAGGCCAGTTCGGAGCAGGAACTCTCGTCGATTATCTCGAAAGCACCATCTTCGAAGGCCATATCAATCCCTTCCTCGAAAAAATCTGCAACTCCATTTTACCCTGGGAATTTTTAAGAGATCTCTTCGTCGGCGAATACGGTATCCTTACACTGGGTTTAAGATACGCAATCGCAATAATACTACCCATAGTCACCATCTTCTTCCTCGTATTCGCAGTCATAGAAGACTCCGGTTATCTGCCGCGGCTGGCAATGTTAATCGACAGAACATTCAAAAAAATAGGACTAAGCGGAAGGGCCGTAATACCAATGGTACTCGGACTCGGATGCGACACAATGGCAACAATGGTGACAAGAACACTGCCCACAAAAAGAGAGCGCCTCATCGCGACAATGCTCCTGGCACTGGCGGTTCCATGCTCGGCACAGCTCGGAGTAATACTCGCTCTGCTCCACCAGCGACCCGCGGCAATGGTAATATGGGCCTTTGTTATTACATTCGTATTCATGTTTGTCGGTTTCCTCGCATCGAAAATCCTGCCCGGTGAGAGACCGACCTTTTACATGGAAGTTCCACCGCTGAGAATGCCCAGGATAAAAAACGTCCTCGTAAAGACCTTCTCGCGGGTCCGCTGGTACTTAAAGGAAATACTTCCCGTATTCATCGTCGCAAGCGCACTAATATGGGTAGGCCAGATAACAAAACTCTTTGACCTGCTGATCGTTGTCCTAAAGGTACCGGTAAAACTAATTGGCCTTCCCCCTGAAGCAGCACAGATTTTCCTACTCGGATTTTTCAGAAGAGACTACGGTGCAGCCGGACTCTACGACCTCAACAAAACCGCACATCTAACCGGCGTTCAGATTGTCGTTGCATGCATCGCCTTAACACTCTTTCTCCCATGCATCGCCCAACTGATTATAAATGTAAAGGAAAGAGGCATCAAAATTGGCATCGCAATATCGATCTTCGTACTATTCTTCTCGTTCGCGGTTGCCTTCGTCGTCAACCTGCTATTGACCTCAATGGGGGTGACATTATGACATGCACATTATGTGGACATAGATTCGATTCTGATAAAGCCGACCACAGTTGCGCCGGATGTCCCATGGTCTCGAACTGCAAACTAATTAAATGTCCTAACTGCGGATACAAAACACCATCTCTGCCTAAGTGGATAAAAAGATTTCTAAAAACGGAGCAATAAACATGGAACTAACCGAAAAAGCTGAAGAAATCCTCGAAACAATGTGGGTCGAAATCGTCGAAAACGACAAAACACCGGACCTGACCGTACTAAAGAACAACGCAGACTTCGATGTCCTCGTTGAAAATGGATATATAAGCACCGGTACTAACAGCCTGCTGACTGAAAAAGGGAAAATCGAAGGAAGCAACTGCGTAAGAAGACATCGCCTCGCCGAAAGACTCTTCGTTGACGTACTAAACGTAAAATCCGGGCTCGTCCACGAAGCCAGTTGCAAACTCGAACACATCCTGCATAAAGGACTCGAAGACAACATCTGCATCCTTCTGGGCCATCCCAAAAAATGCCCGCACGGCCAGTCAATTCCCCCAGGCCAATGCTGTCACAAGAAAAAAAGAAAAGCAGAAACTATCGTAATGTCCCTTTCAGAATTAAAAACCGGACAGAGCGGTAAAATCGCATACATCCATACCCATGACCGGCAGATGCTTCAGAAGATTATGGCTATGGGCGCTCTGCCCGGCACGTCGGTAACGCTTCTCCAACGCTTTCCTTCATACGTATTCCAACTCGGCCAAAGCCAGTTCGCAATCGACAAAAACATAGCCGACCAGATACAACTCTGGATTACAAACTGATTCGTTCTAAGACCGGCCTTTGGCATGTTCGCTACCTCTCGAATCTTTCACAAAAAGAGTTACCATCATCATCCCGAATCCACAAATACCCCCGGTCGGAGTTTATCCCGACC
>SDBT01003145.1_pt1 | contig 28702 bp, 16 predicted proteins | sample 2277101 | NCBI WGS metagenome assembly SDBT01 (sample SAMN10404973, study PRJNA504765) | marine sediment metagenome | isolation source: marine sediment core GS10_PC15, 103 cmbsf | place: Arctic Ocean: Southern Knipovich Ridge | collected 2010 | reverse complement strand
CCCTGCGGAACGTCCGCTGAGATAGTCCAGTCCTGCAGGAAGTTGGCGCGATAGTGGAATATCTGTCCCAGTCGTCCCTCGTCGATGAGCATCTTTGCCAGCGTTACGGCGGGTACTCGGCGGTAGTTATACGAGACAAAATTGGCCACGCCAGCCTTCTCTACAGCATCGACCATCGTCTGTGCCTGCGGCCCATCGAGTGCCAGCGGCTTTTCGCAAAAGATGGCCTTGCCGGCCTTTGCGGCAGCAATAGCGATCTCAGCGTGCACATTGTTAGGCACACAAATGTCCACGAGATCCACCTCGTCGTCCTCGATGACCTTGTGCCAATCGGTGGTGTACGACTCATAGCCCCACTGCTCGGCAAAGGCTTTGGCCTCCTTCTCTTCCAGTCCGCATATCACTTTCAGGACCGGTTCGTATTCCAGGTCAAAAAAATTGTTCACCTTGCGATACGCATTTGAATGAGTCCTTCCCATAAAACCGTATCCGACCATCGCAATGTTGAGTTTCTTCATAATCTTTTCCCCTTAATCCGATCAAGTAAGTCGGGTAACTCTCAGCCAGCCGCCTCCCATTGTGTTTTAATTAATTCGTATCCCTCTGTATAACATTCTTCCGGACTGCCGGAAAGGTCTCGCCAAACCCGTGTTGTAGCCGCCAGGTCCGGCAAATCCCTACCGAATGCCTCAATCGTCAGCCACCCATCATATCCGCCATTACGCAGCGCACTGAATATTTCCGGCCAGCAAATATGTCCTCTGCCCGGTGTACCGCGGTCGTTTTCCGAAACATGGAAGTGTGTAAGCATTTCAATATTATCAGTGATGGACCCGACAGGGTCCTTTTCTTCTATGTTACCGTGAAACGTGTCGTACATAACGCCGAAATTGGGATGATTAACCAGTCTTGCATATTCAGCAGCATCATCAAGAGTGTTTAAAAAATAACACTCAAAACGGTTGAGGCTCTCAACAGCTAATTTTATGTTTGCCTTTTGGGCAATATCGGCAACTTCGCGGTGCACATCTGCAGCATGTTTTTTTTCCTCCCCTGTCGGTCCCTGCCCGCTGAAAATCCCCAACGGTTGATAAAACGGCCCACAAAGCACCTCCGCCTCAAGAGCAACCGAACAATCAAGGATATTCTTGAGATAATCAATCGCTCCCTGGCGATGTTTTGGCTCGGCACTAATCGGATTGCATTCTTCATCTGGAATCACTGTTACGGCCGTGCATTTTAGACCGTTATCCTTTATCGCACCGCCTACCTTTTGGTAATGGGAGGCCTGACCCCCAAAGAGAGGTATCTCGACACCATCATAGCCGGTGACTTTCAATTTTTCAAACAGGCCGAAATGCTCTTCCGTCACATAAGGGGTCCAGAGCAATACATTAAATCCAATCTTCATAGCTGTCCCTGATCACATTCAATATAACATCCCGATTTTCCTTTTGAAAACCAGCACAATTCTAATTATACAACTGTTTTTCTATCGTCCTGCGGCCTTGTTGGCCTTGGCCAATATCTTTTTTGCACGGCTCTTTATATCTTTGTTATCCACAGTCTCTATCACTTTCCCCATGGCTTCAGCAACTTCATTGGGCTTTTGCTTAAGAATCTTCTCGCCTACCGAAATACATGCGGTCCCGGCCTCATCCCGAATGGCCGATTCATTCAGATACGGTACGACCATGACCAAGGAATCGACAGACTCAATACCGCCCAATGCTGCAAGGAGAAGTCTCTTTTCTTCGTCCTGCTGAACCAATTCGCGACCTTTGCGACACATCGACAGACGGTCATCAAGCAAAATATCCGGATGTGAAGCCATACTCAGATAAGCACGCAAGCATAAAGTCTTGTCTTTTGGATTTGCTGCCGTTTGAGCCAACCTGAGCAGATCGGGCGCTGCTTCAGCGTTCTTCCATGCACAAAAAACACGTATAGCGGCAGAATGAACCTCCTCGTTGGAATCACTAAGAGCCTCTCGCACTGCTTGGAGGGCATCGGTTCCTCCGAGTGCCCTGAGAACACGTAAGAGGGCGCTTTTCTGAGCAGGAGCGGCCTGAGGCAACAGGCTTATAAGTTTGTCGGTGCATGATTGACGATCATCAAACTGTACACAAATATTTTTCAAGGCCTGTGCGGCGACATTCAGATCTTGCGATGTTTCCAGATTCATAAACAGGTTAACCAGAGGCGGCAACTCAGCAGGACCGCCTAATTCACCCACTTTTTTCAATGCAGCCCGTCGTACTTTAGCATCTGGGTCCCGGGCGGCTTTCAGTAAGGCTTCAATACTTGTCGCCATTCGCCGACGTCCTATCAGTTCAAGTGAGATAAGTCGTTTCTCGGTTACCTTGCTCTTCAACAAATTCATCACGGCGGCATCAGCCTTCGAGCCCGGCAGAGCAGCCAAACATTTCTGGGCGGTTTTTGAAATCTCACCATCGGCATCATCCAGCAAATCCACAAGCACAGGAACCGCAGACGGATCTGCAATTTCCGGTAAAGCACGAATGGCTGCCAGGCGAACAGACTTAGGGCCCTTGCCAGCCAGAGCGAATATTGTTCTAAGTGCTGCTGGATCTCCGCGCATGCCAAGTGTCTGGATCACGAGAATTTGATTGTCAGCAGGTAACTTTTTAAGTTTGGCTGTCAATGCTTTAGTTACTTTCGATCCCGACAGTTCCTGACTCGTCTGAACAGCTGCGGAGAACAAAATCCAGTCGTCATTCAGTAAATTCCGCCGCAGCAACTTTAGGCCATCTTTTTGTGAACGGGTCAGGATAGCTCCCCGCAAAGCCCCGCCGCGAACCTGATGCGGCACCTCGCTACTGAGTAACTGGTCGTAAATCGCAACGGCTGCGCCCCGCAAGTCTTTTGCAGCAAGCACTTCGGCACAACGGAATAAACCTTCACACATCACAAGCTGATTTTCCTTCTGTGCATCCGGCAGAGCACATTGTAAGGCCTTGGCTGCATCTAAAGTACCGATACTGCCCAATGCCCTGGCTGTCGCCTGGGAAATCTGTAAGTTGGAATCAAGCAGTTTTTCTTTCAACGCTGCGACCGCCGTGGCATCACCGCGCACACCAATACTGCCTATTACACCAACCAGCGGGCCTCCTTTAAGCTTACCAAGTGCATTGCGCAAAGCCTTATCAACAGCCGGGTCAGGTATCGGCTCCAGCGCATAACGAGCCATGTGCGAGAGTTTCTCGTCTGCAAGCAATTCAACCAACGGTGCCACAGCATCCTTAGTACCGACAACCGCCAGCCGACGACAGGCATCAGCCTTTTCCTTGTGAGGAGCATCGGACTTTATTACAGAAATCAGTTTATCTACTTCTTCATTTGCCGCGGCAGAAACAGTTTGAGAGCATAACTGTAAGGCTATACCTGAAAATAATATGCTAAACAAAACAAAACTCATTTTTAACTTTGACATGGTTTAAATTCCTTTCGGCTTGATTTTTATCATTAAATAATCCACGGCTCGCGCATCGCCCGCGATAGGAACCGATTGGCTTCTTCATCATTAATAAATTCCTCTTTAACAGGGTCATAGCGCATATTCCGCTTTAGCCACATGCATATATTTGCAGCGTGCACCGTCGTCATGGACCGGTGCATCACCACCGGATTTGCTATGGTCGGCCGGCGGGATTTGACACAGTCCAGGAAGTCACGCACATGGCTCAAGGGACACTGAGTACGCGCTGTATAGTCATGGATTATCTTTCTGAAGTCATTCATCAGGGAAGATGGGGAAACATCCGGTTTTGAATAACCGTCCGCCGTCGCAACCCATCCCTCGGGGCCCTCATAGCGAACACCACATGAACCGCGCCAGCCCTTGATCTGTAGAATCATCTTTATCCCATTGGCAAAACGCGTAACCATGCCGTCACCTGTGGCATTATTTACATAGTTGTATTCAATTGCTGAAGTATCTGCGGCTCCTATCGCCACCTGGCACTGGGCAAATGTATGTGCACCCCATTCACCGATACAGCTCGTATGGAAATCGTAGTGTCCTCTCCACTTCCCTTTAGTATAAGCGATGTTGTAAGGCCTCCATGGACAGGGGCCCAGCCATTCATCCCAGTCTACTTCATCTTTAGATGGTTCGGGTTGGGCAGGAAGCCAATCATGCCTCATTTCGGCTGCATCCCATGGAGCAATATGGGCACGAACAGTATGCACTTTACCAAGTCTGCCGGTGCGAATCAGTTCGTTGGCGAAAATGAAATTTCCCTCGCTTAGCCGCTGTGTGCCGGTTTGATAAATCCGCCGATAACGTTTGGCCGTTTCAACAACCGCCTGTCCTTCTGCGATGGTCATGCTTGAGGGCTTTTCGGAATAAACATCCTTTCCGGACCTCATCGCGAGAATTGAGGCCAAAGCGTGCCAGCGGTCGCCTGTGGCAATCAGTACCGCATCTATGTCCGTCCGTATATTAAGAAACTCACGAATGTCACGGTATGTAGCGCAATCTTTATTACCGTACCGTTTGTCCACCATTTCCTTCACGGCTTTACGGCGTTCGCTGCGCGCATCACAGACCGCAACAAACTGTACATCCGACTCCGGCAGCATCCAGTTCAAATCATGCCTTCCACGGTTGCCGATACCAATACCGCCAAGCACAATCCGTTCGCTCGGGGCAACTTTCCCTGCATGACCTAACGCTGCAGCCGGAACGAAGTACGGCACCGCCGCCAAAGCGGCCGTGCGCTTCAAAAATTTACGGCGCGTAGGATTTATGTTTTTCTTCGTCATATCTGCCTCCTAATTTGAAAAGTTATCTCGTTAGACGATCCACGGTTCGCGCATTGCACGGGACCGCATCCGGTTGGCTTCGGGATCGCTGACAAACTCAGCCTTGCGCAGATCGAACTTCAGGTTCCGCTTCAATCGCTCGCAGATGTCTGCAGCCAGGCAGATGTTCATAGACCGACACATGACTTCTGGATTTGCCACCGTGGGTCGGCGTGACCGGATACAGTCGAAGAAATCCCGCACGTGATTCATCGCCCGTTGTGTCCGGCCCACGTATTCGTCCAGCACTTTCTTGTATTCGCGCAACATCGCCGGCGATGAGACATCGGGCCTCGAATAACCATCTGCGGCCGCGACCCATCCGTCGGTCCCATCGAACCGCTCACCACAAGAACCATGCCAGAATTTGCACGGTTTCCATACTGAGCCGCCGACTCGGAACAGAACTAACTTCACTCCGTTGGATAGGTGTGTCACCATCGTTTCATCCGGCCCCGCATACTCGAATTCGATAGAGAAAACGTCCGTCATGTCGAGTCCGGCCAAGGCCTGGGCAATTGTGTGCGCGCCCCACATCGCGACATCAGTCGCAAAATTATAAAAGTGATACCATCCTCCTCCATTCACATAACCGCTGTTGTAAGGACGCCAGGGACAGGGACCGATCCAGGCATCCCAATCCAGTTCGTCCTTGGCCAGTTCCGGTTCCGCTGGCAACCAGTCGTGACGCAAGCCATCGCGCCAGCGAATATCGGCATAAACGGTATGAATCGGGCCCAATCGGCCGGATCGGGCCATTTCTATGGCAAACACGTGATTCGCCTCGCTGAGCCGCTGGGCGCCGGTTTGATAGACCCGGCCATACCGGCGCGCGGTATCCACGACCATCTGCCCCTGTGCCATCGTAAAGCTGGCTGGCTTCTCACAATACACATCCTTGCCAGCCCGCATAGCCATGATTGAAGCCAGCGCGTGCCAGCGGTCGCCGGTGGCAATCAACACGGCATCCACATCCGTACGTTCGGCCAAAAACTGTCGCATATCACCATACACGGCACAATCTTTATTGCCATATTTACTGTCCACCATGTTCTTGGCTGCTTGACGCCGACTCTTTTGGACATCACAGACGGCAACCCACTGCACATCCGGTTCGTTCAACATCCAACTCAAATCATGAGAACCGCGTCTGCCGATTCCAATTCCGCCCATCACGATGCGCTCGCTTGGAGCAACTTTCCCCCCGCGACCTAACGCTGCAGCCGGTACGAAATAAGGGACCGTCGCCAAAACTGCCGTTTCTTTCAAAAAAACGCGTCTTGTAGTTTTCACTTTTTTTTATTCCTCTGTCAATTTTACTGCACTTGAACTGGGTTCCATCAAAGAATCAACCGGGCACCTGAACAACAACTTTGGCTTTATATCTCTTTCAGCAGAACTTCACGGATAACAATCTTCATAGGTTCGAATTGTGCTCCGGCATGAATTTGAAAACCGACACGGCCTGCTTCACAGGTATTGTCGTGTACGTCGGCAACCTGATTGCCATTGAGCCAAATCTGAAGGTGATCTCCCTTGGCGCGAATGACAATTGTATTCCACCCGGTTTGGTTCACAATAGTTTTGTCCTCATTCATAGCAAGGAACATTTTGCCGGGGCAATAGAGGGTACCGGAATAGCACTCGGGGTTTTTGTACTCCAGGATATCTGCCTGGTATGCTTTATTGGGTGATTGATATCTGAACCAGACTCCGCTGTTGCAGGGCCATTGAACCTGATACTGAACTTTGAGTTCAAAGTCTTTATAAGCTGCTTCTGTAAAAAGATCGCCCGGGGCGTTATCAAGGCCTTGTGTTCCAACGATAGCGCCCTCTTTAACGATCCATTTTGCTTTGCCTTCGGTATTCCAGCCGGCCAGATCCCGGCCGTTGAAAAGCTTCTGGTATTCAGGCAAACTATTTTGAATTGTTTTTTCACAACCGAATAAAACCACCATAACAAGTATGGCCATGAGGTGAAATATACTCTTTGACATTGCTTTGTTTCCTTTCGTTTACAAGTTTGTTTTAGAATGATTTTTTTCGCCAATTTTTCACGGCAAACTTCAAGACACAAGATGTCCATATATTTTGAACATCCGGCAAATGTTCCTCCGTTTTTTTAATTACCGAGTCCTCAACCAATTCATATAATCATTATTACCTGAACATTCAAGAATAAAACTAAAATACGTAATTTAGGTGTTCGTTCAGCCTTCCTCGACGACTTTCATGCCCATCAATCGAGCGAGGTGGTACACGTTATCCATGTGATCGCCGTAGAACACCACGCGGTGCAGCAGCGTCATGGCATCCTCGGTCTCAAGAACGCTGCTCCAGTTGGCAGCCATCTTCGCCGCGTCACGAACTTCGGTAACGATCTGGGTGCGACAACCATGGACCGACTTTTCCGGAACTTCGATGATCTTGCCTGTCGAGACGAGTATCGTATCCAGGTTGATCAGTTTTGCGCGGGTGATGGTCTCGCCAAGGCGGTATTGGACCTCGGGTACACAGCCACTGCCGCTGACCTCGGAATGCCCTCGCAGCAGGTATGGCGCTTCCTTGGCATCAAGGCCATCCATCTTCAGGGGTGCCGTGCAATGGGCAGTCCACAAAGCGTTACGAGAAGTATCGAAAGTAGCGTTACCCTGGAATCCGGGACGATCGATTGCGTATTGAAACAGGAGCATAGTCAACAACGAGTCCATGTCTCCCTCGCATGCTGCAGGTATACCGTTGTCGCGGAGACGAGCAAATCCCAGGCAGGGAAATCCTTTGGACAACCATCCCATACAAGTGCCCACGGCCAGCCCCTGGGCCCCTTTCTGCTCCATGAGACGTTGTAGCGCAACACTGACGCGAGCAGCCTTCTCGATATCCTCTTTGTTCGGTTCGATGATTTCCTTCGCGTTCTTTGTCCAGCGGTCAACCTCGGCTTGAACTGCGTTGTCTTGGGCAGCGGAAATCATTTCATTGAATACCTTCTCTTCTATGGCCACGACTTCAGCTCCTAAACGCTTCTTGATTTCCTCCGGAGACTGGGCAGACGTCGTGCCTCGAGCCGGAGGGAAGAGGAGGATCCGAGTTTGTCGCATCATGGGAATGACCCTTAGAAGACGAAGGGCTCGTTCGAGTTCGTTGTAATCGCTACTGGCAAGAAGGGTGACGCGATGTCCCTGACGGTGCCAACGGAGAGGATACATCCAATCGTGACCGCTGGCCGGCAGTGAGAATAACACCATGGGATGCGACCCGTCAAGAATCGGCTTCACTACCCTTGTTAAGGCAAAGTTTTGCACGTTAATCGCAAGGACCGGTGCTGCCGGCCCTGACTTTTCTAACAGAGCTGCCGTTTGCTGGGCATTGCTCGACTGCCCCATTATTAGTTCGACGTTTCCCAGCTCCTTTTCCGCCTTGGCCAGGCGAGTTTTCATTGCCTTTATCTGCTTGGCATCGGCTCCCCAATTACGGTCCTCCGGTACGGGCGTGCCGGTGAAGATGACGCAAATTTTCGACTTATTCTGAAATTGGACAGGCAGTGATTGCGAAGCCCATGTGTGCGTCCATTTTGCGCTGGCGAGCATCAATCCACCAGCCACTCCCGTTCCCAAGAACTCTCGTCGTGTACAGTGATCACACATAGCAATAACCTCCAATTGATAAAATGAAAATAGAATTTCCCATATACCATTATATATCCTGCTGAACGAACAGGTTCTCGATAAGATACAGCCCACTCTTGCCCGGAGCGACGACATCGATATCGCCGTCGCCATCGATGTCTTTGGCCTGCGTATTAATGCCGAAACCCACTTTGCCGCCTTCATGCAGCAGGTGGCGTTTCCACTTTTTTGAAGGTGCATCGAAACTGTAATAATAAACACACGGCGGGTCGTTACCGCCTGGGTCATTGCCGTTGTGCGCATGGACTCTTTTGCCGGTGATTAGTTCATTTTTTCCGTCGTTGTCCAAATCGGCAAAAAGCATAAAATGAGGCTGGGACCAGGAGTCGTCGATTTTATGTTTCTGCCATTTTCGTTTTCCATTCTCATCCTTACCTTGCTCCAGCCAAAAAATGCCGTAGTTGTGCCCCAGGCCCCAGACGATGTCGGAGTCGGAATCGCCATCGACATCATGGACAAGAATCGGGATACTTGCCGAACCAAGACTAAACTCCTGGTGCCAGATCCATCCGCTCTCAGCAGTCTGTTCGAGCCAGCCGTTCGAAGCAACTACATCGCAGCGTCCGTCGCTGTTAATATCGCCGGCACCTATCCCATGGCCGGCGGCCTGTTGGGGCAAATCGTGCTTTGTCCACTTTACACCGTTGTCTACGGAGGAATCCGGTAGATATTCATACCACGCTGCCGAGGTCATGATGTTGGGCAGTATGTCAACTTTGCCGTCACCGTTAATATCAACATCAAGGGCCGTCTCCATATTGCCCGGCGTATCAATGTCAAATACTCCAAAGCCCCTGTCGGTCCCAGCCGGATTACGTACCCAGAAGACCTTCTTGTTATGCCATGCGGCACTTACGATATCGACCCACCCGTCACCGTCTATATCTATGGGTATATTTGCAAAGTCATAATAGTAGTTGCTCTTAGATTTGACCTCGCGGACAAAATGTTTTTTCCACGAAGGCGCTTCATACCAGAACCCGCCGCTGAAAATATCGAGTTTGCCGTCTTTATTCACATCCGCGATACCAGCCGCTTCAAAACGGGACTCACTGTTAATAGTATGCAGCTTGAAACCTGTGCCGACTTTTGGTTCGGCGGCTTGTGCAGGCTGTGTCAGAATAACAGCAACAGTTGCAAGAACGGTAATTGTCATAAAACTTTTCATCTGACATTTCCCAGTTAAACGCTTCAAAAATTTATGCCCAAGGTACATAATTCAACCGGGATTTCCCATATAACCTTGTACATTTCTGCTCAGCTTGCGCCGCTGAGTCATATTTTCAATAGAGTATCAAACCTGTCTTGAAAATTCAAGATTTTTAACTTTATCTCGAAGATATTTCGGCCGCAATAATCGACAAAATACTAATTTGAGGCTGATTCCCAGCTTTTTGACGCTGTAATGTCAACTTGTTTATCCGTGCTATAAAATCTTTGATTATATTGAGTTAGATCGATTTTGATTTCATAATTTAGAGTCGATTTCTATGGCAATTTCACTTATAATACTCCCTCGGAATTTACAGGAGACGTTTCTTATTAGGTGATGAAAACCAAACCTTAGACGATATTACCCCCCTGCCACCCTGCCACTGCCAATACTCTAAGACAATCCGTGTGTCGGCGGTTCAGCATGGCCCTACTCAATGAGGACTAGAATAATTTCAACTGACCTTTCTCGCGTTTCCTCCTCCGAGTTCTACTTGTTTTCTTATATCTACACTTTGGACAATCCCTGCCACTGGTTCGATGGTTAATCGTGTCTTGCCATTCATGCCCACAACTCGCGAGCCACCATATCAATCTGCCCGAGCCCGGAGTGAAGTGTTCAGGAAGTAAAAAGTCATTTTTTGAAGGATGCCATTCTTGAGAAAGTCCGGGAAATAAGTGAGACAAGGACTCTTCATACTTCACAACCTTCCGTTCTGAATACATTCTACTGAAGAGTCTATTCGCAGCCCATTTTTTTTTAGCGAGGTATTGACGAATAAGGTCAAGGGTACTAGGAGAAACTGCCCTATGGTCTATGATGGTATTGAGGATTTCTTTGATAGTTGATATTGAGATTTTTCTTTTCTCGACGCTGATATCAGTAGGACTCAATAAAGGTAAATCACTCTCTCTAATTCTTATAAGCAGAATCGACGAACCCAGACCTAGATTCTTCTCTTTGTCCTTTTCTAATTTATCGTGATGCCAATAAACCCCATCATATTCTATGCCCACCCCTAACTCCGGGATGTAAATATCGACTTCATAACCTTCTAATATCGCTCTGTGTTGGATGCCCGGAAAAATAGTCTTCAACTCGGTAAAGATTCTCAATTCAGGTACCGACCAAACAGGATTGCATTTAGGGCATCCTGTTCCTCCTGCTCGATGATTAATGGTAGCTTTCCACACATGATCATCCCCCTTGGGGCATTTCCACCAAACTTTCCGATCAGTAGATGGAGCAACATCAAAGGGGGTTAAGTTTCCATTTTTTGTGGGGTGCCATTGCTCCGCCAGTAAAGGATTTACAGTTCCTAATGAGTTTTCCTTATCTATTTTCTGATTACAGCAATAAGGACACCCTTTGCCATTGCTACGATTATTTAATTTCGACTTCCACTCATGATTGGCATTTGCGGTACACTGCCACCAAACTTTTTTGGCAGTACTTGGCAGCACATCATAGGGAGTCAGCTTCCCATTTTTAGTAGGATGCCATTCTTTGGCCAATTCTGGGTTAACTGCTCCCAAACTGTTCGACCTCGCGAGTCTCTGATTAGAGCAAATCGGACAGCCGGATCCTTTATTCCGGTTAGCTATGACCGCTGGCCACTCATGATCACTACCCTTAGGGCATTTCCACCACACCTTTTTACTGGATTTGGCAGTTACATCATCAGGTGTGAGTGTTCTATTCTTGATAGGATGCCATTGCTTTGCCAGTTCAGGATTCAATGCTGCAAGACTATTTGCTTTACAGACTTTATTCCCAGAACAATAAGGGCAACCGACACCTTTGCTTCTGCTGACAAGGGTTGCTTGCCATTCATGGTCACTCCCTTTGGTGCATTTCCACCAAACTTTTCTTCCTGAACTTGCAGTTACATTTGCAGGTGTAAGTGTTCCATTTTTGGTGGGGTGCCATTGCTTGGAAAGTTCGGGGCTGGTGAAGCCTAATGAATTAGACCTAACAACTCTTCTATTAGAGCAAATGGGACATCCATTTCCTCTGCTCCTTTCCTGAATCTTAGCGTCCCATTCATGGTCGCTACCCTTGGGACATTTCCACCATACTTTTTTGTCAGAACCTGCGGTCACGTCAGCAGGCGTTAGCTGGCCATTTTTAGTGGGGTGCCATTCGCTAGCTAATTCAGGATTAGTTGTTAGTAAACTCTGTTTTTGCATCTTAACCGTGACTGTAGTGAAATTAACGTGTAATGTCAACTTAACAATTAATACAATATCCAGGATTCCACTCGACATATTAATAGAATAATGCTAGATTTATGCATATTTATTATGCACTTTTTTGCAGGAGCAGTGATGAAGACTCGACCTTGGACGATGCTGCTGATGATGCTGGCAGGATGGGTAATAGGAGCGGCTTGGCGGGCTGTTGAAATACTACAGGAGGGCTGCTTAATGGCGCAGACGAGTATATCGGCACTACTGGGAATTACGCATTTCCAGGTAAACCTTACAGAGGAAGGTTACCTTTATTTTAAAAAAAGTCATCTGTGATTATGAAAATATTTTATGTATCACTATCCTCCTCTTGTTCATCGGGCCTGATCCCGGATAAGTCGAGTATATGCTGGGGAGGATCACCACCGGGGCCCTTTAGATAATGATTCATCCACCGCATCAACCGCAACGAGAAATCCAGCCGGGAACCGGTGCGCTTGTTGCCGTGTTGCTCATCCGGATAATAGACCAGACGGACAGGTGTCTTCCCATAAGTTTTGATGGCACGATAAAGAGCCAGTGATTGGGCAGGATGAACCCGGGTGTCGATCTTGCCATGAAGAATCAATAGAGGAGTACGACATTTCTGAAAGTGATTGATGGGGCTTCGCTGTCGAATAAGTTCTCTGTCCTCCCAGGGATATTTCATTTGATGGACTAATCTGTGTTCCTCAGGTATATCACCCAAAGCAAAGCTCAGGAACTGATCGCTGATACCGACAAACATCACCGAAGCCGCATAGCGATGACTATAATAAGTGGCCCCCCAGGCTGATGCATATCCACCATATGAAGCTCCCGTAATACCGACCCGTTCTTTATCAACCAGTCCGATGGTCACGAGGTGATCAACAGCGTCCACCAGGTCGTCAAATTCCTTGCCAGCCGGATCGGCCTGGCTAAGTTTAGAGAATGATAATCCCCTACCAGTGCTGCCACGATAATTGGTATAAAAGCTGGCAAAACCCTGGGCAGCGGCCACCTGAGACGGCAACTTATATTGTGTAAGCCAGCCGTTGAGATGATGCGATTCAGGACCGCCGTGTACCATCATTATCAGGGGATAGCGCACGCCTTTTTTCTCGTCAAGGGGATGAATTAGAATGCCTTCCAATTCCAGCCCATCACGAGCCTGGAAGGTAATTACCTCTTGTTTTGCCAAGCGGATATTTTCTAAAAATGGATTACTGTGAGTTAGCCGCCTGGGTTCTCGTTCACCATGGCGAACAGCAAAAACTTCTCGTGGATGTTGGGGACTGTCACCGATAAAAGCTCCACTCAGTCCCTCCCGGGAAAGCGACAGTCCATATAATGTGTATTTGCCAACAGGAAGGATGGTCTTTTGTTCACCGCCATCTATACCAATGCTGGAAAAAGTAGTCCACACTCCCTGACAGCCCAGATACATGATCGTGTCATTATCCTGCCATGCAATCGACCAGATATGACCCGGATAATCCGGCAGCAAATCGGTGGTTTCAGGATTATCAATGGAGGCAATCATCAGATGTCCTTCCCGCGGATCATGTTTATCGACACCGGCAACCAGAGCAAGGTGTCTTCCGTCCGGACTCCAGGCAATTTGGCCCAACTTTCCTTCGGTATCCAGTTGGAGGAGCGATTTACCACTTTCGACATCTACAACATGTATTCGCCGCATCATAAAACTGTCATCCACCAGAGGCGTTGGTGCCAGAGCGACTGCCAGATGTTTACCATCCGGACTCCATTTCAATATCGAAGCCGAACCTTTCAACAGGAGCATTCGTGGTTTGTTCTCCTCATCACGGTCGGGGCCGGGCTTTTCATAATCACCGGTCCCAATCCAAACTTTAGTCAGAAGATAATCCTCCTCATATATTTCCGCATCGAAACCATGATCCTTATCTTTCTTGATTTCTTTATCGAGCTTGGGTTTGGCGGTAAAAGCTATTTCCCGGCTGTCCGGACTCCAGGAATAAGCGCTAATATCCGTTTCATACTCTAATATCTTACGAGCCTCGCCTCCATCAATCCTGATGACATAGAGAGCCTTGTGTTTGTCTTGGCCGCGCTTGGCCAGAAAGGAGATCCCTTTGCCGTCAGGTGTCCATTCGATGGAAGAAATGTTAACTTTGCCGGTTACAAATGGGCGGGACCGGCCGTCTTGATCTACAACATGCAATTCACTCCATGCCGGTCCGTCATTGTCCGTATAGATCGTACGCGGCACAGAGAGAATATAAGCAACCAGTTTGCCATCGGGAGAAATCCTGACACTGCTGACCTGGCGGATTCTGTTCACCATCACTTCCGTCAGGACGTCTCCTCCAGGCTCCTTGCCCTGAATGAACGATAAAAACGTTGTCAATATCAGCAAGCAGGCCAGGAGCCAATCCCGTTTCATCAAATTGAATGTTCGATTCATGGTGTAGCTATCCTTTCTTTGTCTTTATTTCACTTTTTATATCAATTTCGTTACCCCGAAGGGACTCGAATCCTCAACCTTCGGATCAACAGAACTATTTTTGAGTTAATTGTAAATCATGTAGCAGAAAGCACTTATGTTCGCATCTAATTATGGCATAACACTTTACGAAGTCCAATCTGTCTCACAGAAGTCTAATGTGTCTCACAAAAAATGTCAAGTGTTATATGAAGTGTTATACGGCAGGGTGAATTAAAGGGGTCAGAGCCCCCAATATTCCCAATATTCGCTCAATTATGATTGATAATGGTGTAATGTCAACTTATTCATCCGTGCCATAAAATCGTAGACTCCTATGGCAATTTCATCTATAATGCTCCATCAGAATTTACAGGAGATGTTAATTATTATTAGGTGATGAAAATGATGATAACCAAGCCTTGGACAATGCTGCCCCCCCTGCCGCCCTACCATTGCCGATAGTTTAAGATGATCCGTATGTCGGCGGTTCAGGAGCGGAATTGAAAGTCAGGTTGACTCTGTTGTTGGGTTTTCTCTTTTCCATTTCATCAGTTTGTCGATGTTCACTCCAATGCCACCACAGACAATTACCAGCACGAACTGTGCCGTTCTGATTTCGTCGACAGGATCGTACACGACCGAAAGGGCAGCACCACAGGCAGGTTCGACGAGAATCCTGTGATCTTTGGAGAACCGCAGACAGGCATTGATAGCTGCCTGGTCCGTTACTACAACTGGACTGACAGGCCTGGTTGTTGCGTACTCAAATGCTTTCGCTCCGACTCGTCTTGCCGCGAGAGTTGTTGCTATGCTGCTGATCCGATCCAACGTTACAAGTCTGCCTTGCGAAACAGATGAATACAACGAGTCTGCGCCTTTTGTCTCCACAGCCACAATGGGAATATCTTCCCAACGGTGACGTTCCAGTCCTTCCAGGATCCCACAGAGCAACCCTCCGCCTCCCACCGATAAAATGATGACATCAGGCTTCTTGCCTCCCTCGACAAGCTCGTCAACTATGGTGGAGTGGCCTCTCCATATGGTGGGATGATCGAAAGGAGATATGTATGCGGCATTGGCCTTTTCGGATAGCTGCAATGCAAAGGCGTCCGACTCATCCCACACGCACCCGTGCACAACGATTTTGGCACCCTCTTGCTCAATCCTGTAACAGACGTCAGTTGCGGTCGTCTTGGGGACCACGACGGTCACGTCGGCGCCGAGTTGCCTCCCTGCATACGCAACGGCAATACCTGCGTTCCCCCCGGAAGACGAGACAAGATGAGACGTGCCACCATCAACATATTCTTTGCACAACAAGCCAATCCCACGGATCTTGAAAGAGCCAGTGGGTTGGAAACATTCCATCTTGAGGAAAACCGGTCTTCCTGCGGCCTCTCCCATCGGCAGAGATTCGAAGATTGGAGTCTCAATGTGCAAACTCATATTTCTCCCTTTGGCCAGCACGATGCCACAAACCCAACTACTGATTATATATTTCAGCCCAGCTACGCCACTGAACCTAATTTTTCAATAGAATATCAAAAGTTAGTTCGAATTACAACGATAAATGGGGAATCGAGTATATATATCAAATTTTATTCAAATTGTATAAGATGATTCGTGTGTCGGCGGTTCAGGATGAGAAGATGCTCAACTGGTTCGATCTTCCTTCGATAGTGCAAAGTTATGTAGAGAAGAGGATTAGGGAAGCAGGAAAATAGTCGGTTATTCCAACGGTTACGGTCTTGACAGTTCAAGTTGAATTTGGTAAAATTATTGGCATCGAAAGGACTGAATTATGTTTTATAGGTGTGTAAATGGGAAATCTTAGCTGATTTTTGCCGGACTCTCTGACATGACCAAAAACAAAGGTTTTACGTTAATAGAATTGCTGGTCGTAATAGCAATTATCGCCATGCTCCTCGGGATAATCATGCCAGCCCTCCAGGCCGCCAAAAGACAAGCCTACGACATCATCTGCCGCAGCAATCTCCGCCAGGTAGGACTGGCCGCAAACCTCTACGCCGAAGAGTATAACAATTTCATCCCTCGCGGATCCGGAGGCAGCGGCGGCCTCTGGTTTGTTCAGTTCCTGCCCTTTCTCGGCCAGCACGAGCAGACCACAGACTACAGAAACGTAAAAATATACCGATGCCCCGCATTTCCCAAAACTGGCGTTGGCATAAATAACATCCCAAATTCAAAACAGACAGTCTGCTTTGTAATCAACGGCTGGGGCTTTACAGACAAAAATGACCAGAATGGCCACAGCGTTATCGCCCCGACAAAGCTTTCAAATTTCGCAAGGCCGCTTTCAACCATTATTTACCTCGCCGACAATGAAGCAGGCCCATGGCGACCAATCATCGAGGACGAAAACAGCTCAGACATTATGCGTTGCGATATCTTCAGCACCACCCATCTACCTGATTCAACAAACAAGACCGACACATTCGGAAGAAGAATCGCACGCGACCGCCACAAAGACGGATGCAACGTCCTGTTCCTCGACTGGCACAGCGAATGGGTACAGGCTGAAAAAATGACCGTAAACATGTGGCGGGACAAATAACAGAAGCAATTGCTATGGGTAAGATGGTTAGAAAAGGATCATCAGCCAAGATGGATAAATTCATTTCAACTTTATTTACAGATATGACATCTGTAGTTGATGATGAAGAATGCAAACTTGATTAACTCCATACAGACCCTATAGCAAATTCCAAAAAACCCAAAAAATATGAACCTTTTAAGATTTTCGCAGCAGTTATTTTACAGAATAGATAGTTTTGGGTAGGGCCAATAGTTTTTTTAACCCTACATAATTAAAACAGCAATATGGGCAGTCTAAGAAAATCCATGTGTCGGCGGTTCAGAAACATTATCCAGGCCTTTATTACCATATTGCATCACAACTCGTAAACGGATATGTCGCCCGCCTAAACTTCATATCTCCGATGTGCTTCCAGGCTACCGAACCGTCCAGTGTCCCCTGGTTTCCGCCGATCGCTCCCAGTTCATCCGAACGAATGCCGCCGGCACTGCTGTTGCGGCTATCACCGGCCTCGGTTATCGCACCCCGCGGACCGTGCGGGGCAAAGGTATAAAGATTAAAGGCATAGGTTGACCAGGTATTCAATTCGGTCACTAATGCCGGATTATGTTTGGCACTGGCCTTCTGCGGTGATACCCACTCTTCATAATCATCCGGATCAATATTACCGCCAGCGGCCGGCAACCAGGGTGTTTCGCGATGGCCGCCGAGATAATTATAACCGATTATGTAGCCATTATCGGGAATAAACCAGCCGCCCGGATCTGTAAAGGGTCTTTTAAGTGACGGACACTGTAATATCCGCTCGTCACCAATTAACTCAACCAGTTTGTTTCGAGTATCTTCCGCCAACAAAATCGTAACTTCATTTTGTACTATCTGATCGTCACTGTGGCCGCCCGGTAAGAAATCATCGTGATCGTTGGCGTATAAATGGCACCCGAATATAAACTGCCGGATATTGCTTGAACACGTAGTCCTCCTCGCAAGTTCTCCGGCTTTAGCCAAACCCGGAATCAATATCGAAATCAACAAAGCTATTATCGAAATAACCACCAACAGCTCGATCAAAGTAAAGGCTTTAATTCCGGTATCGGTCACGGTTTTACATTCCATGGCTTCTTCTCTCATTTCAATCTCCAGCAGCGGCAGCCAATTTGCTTTTCGTTCGTGGAAAATATGTTTGGCTGGGATATAATTTTAATATGCTCCATGCAGCGCATGTTTGATCGCTATCACAGAATACGCTGTCGCTAAATCTTTGATGTTTTCCTGGTATCGACCATCCGGATTAACCCAATGGCCCTCTTCATGTTGTAATGATATAATCTTTTCGAAAAAATCCTCCCGCCAGTAATGCTTCCTGCCCTTGCTGTCAATTACCACATCTGGCCCGAAAGCCGTCAGGCATTTGGTAGCGGTCATGAAATAATAATACAGCGAAGTGGTCCCAAACTTTGGATTCTCTTCGACGGTATAATTATCACAGATCCAGGCGTAAGCTTTCTTAACTCGAATATCGTTCTTGTCAATTCCAGCATACAGCAGACTCTTGAGTCCGGCGTAGGTCATCGAACCGTAAGAAATACTCCGCTCGGGCTTATAATGACCGGTTTCATAGATAAATCCACCGTCGTTGGTGGCATAATCCATATCGTTGACCGATTTAATATTCTGGGTTCGTCTCAGAAAAACCAACGCCTTCCGCCAGTGGGGCGCCAACTTCTCCTTTTTCAATTTCTGTTTAGTGCTGGACAGTTGCAAGATACCATCGTCCGCCGCAACAAATTCCTCCGCCGCTTTGATGGCCTCCAGGGCCAAGTGAGTATTGGATAAATCAGGCCGATCGTCGCCGCCGTAACCGATCCCCCCATAAAACTTATGTCTGGGTGAAATATTTTCGCCTTCATCTAATTGGAACTTGACCAGATATTTATGGGCGTTGTCGATTATCGACTGATACTCGGCCTTGCCAGCTGCGGTAAAAGCCAGCAAACTCACTGCCGTTGAATAATTGCGATATTGATCATGATAGATACCGCCGTCTGGTTTGACAAATTTCTCTAAAAAAGCATATCCTTTTTTGATAGCCTCTGCGGTTTTGGCATCCGGATTATATTCCGGCTCCAACATGAAACTGTAGAGCACCAACGCCGTAATCGCCGGATCATATTTCCACGAACCGTTAGGTTGCTGCGAGTCACAAAAATACTTAAAGGCTATTTCCATTGAATGGCGGCCCTCATTTAGCAGCGACAAATTCAGGCTGTCTTTCTGCATAGGCTTCAACTTAAAAGTACTATTAGTACCTTGCGAAATTGATTTTGAACCAGCCATGAATTTTTTCAGTGGAACGAATTGCGGTTTGCCTGTAGCGGCTTCGGCTTCTGCGATAATTTCCCGGACTTGTTTGATGGCACCACTCAAGACGCTTTTTGCCTCACGATGATTCAGCATGTCTTTTTCGAGTTGCTTCAATTCCGGGAGGATCGTCTTAGCCGCAGCGGGACCATAGCTCCGAAGAGTTTTCAGACAGGAAGCAACCCTGCTTTTTTTGCCCCATTTGTGTATCTCCATGGTCTTTAGACACATCGGAAGACCTTCCTTGATGCGATTCTTGGCAAGCAGAGACAAACCCTCCAGCCGGATTCCGCTGGAGAACATAACACCGCTGGGTGAAGGTTTTTCGATAGCGGCAAGTATATCCGGCAGAATCGGCGCCAGTTCCTCAATTGTCAGATTCTTGTAGACCGAACCGACTGTAGACCGCGCTCTTCCATCGTCGTTGCGAAGTATTATTCTAACAGCCGGATACAGAAGATCAAGATCGATACCTTTGAGGTCACGCGAGATAAGCCCGGCATTGCCCAACGCCCTGCCCCTATAGAACAGCGTAAAAGCAAGGAACCTTTGTGTAAATTGCCTGGGATCATTTTTGTCAAGCCGAACGGCAAGCTTTAGCATTTCAGGCACTGCCTTTCGAGCAGGTTGGCCAATTCCGGCAAGGGCGTAGCAGATTTGGATCCTCAGCCATACGTCATCGTGCCTGAGCAGCTTGATCAGGGTATCCACTGCCGGGGCGCCTTTGCCTTTTAACTCGGTAATCGCCTGGCAGGCGCCATAGCGTGCCGTCAGATCGTCGTCTCCGAGCATCCGGATAAGTTGAGCCACTACATCGGCGTTCTTCTTTGCCAGTGCCACAGAAGCACGGTATCGTACCGCAGGTGACCAGCTTCGCAGACACTTAAGCAGTTCACCGACGCTTTTTGCCTCATAAATTTCCAATCCCTTGCCCCAGACAGTATAACCTCTGCCGGCTTCGATAACGTCGGCAAGTTCACGGCCGGTTAGCTCGTTGGCTTTATCGGTTCCCTTGCCGGTAACATAGAGTTTTTTTAGCGGCATGGCGCAAGGCAAAATGAACACACCCGTACAGTCCCATCCGCGGTATGAATCGTCGGCGCCCGCACCGCCCTGGTAAATGAAACTTCCATCCCATCGGCGCGCAAGATCATAGAACCATCGTTGCTCTTTCAAAAAGGCCGCCGCCGCTTTCGGTCCGGCACGGTTTGCGCCCAGCGGGCCCCAAAGGTAACTGAAATAGTTGCCGGTATGCCCCTGTTCTCGTTCGCCGTAAGAGGCAACGGTCATCTTTGAGAAAAACTTCGCACCGGCGTCAATACCCTGAAGATCGAACATGATCGCACCGCTGGAATCCTTGCCATTGTCATCATGCCATTGCCACCCCGGACGATGGTCGCCGTAAGGTATGGACCCCTTGTTAATATAGAAACTGAAATACTTGTTCGCTTTATCGATCGCCATGTCGATCTCTTTGTGTTTTACGCCGCATCTTTTTGCCAGCACTAGCGATATATGACACGTCAGGCCGGGCTGGTTCATTGCGCCATACCCCCCAAGCGAACCGTGGAGTTTGCCGCCATTGATATCCATCCACGCCATACCGTGCCCCCATGTGCCCACCTGGCTTTGGCCCATGGCTAATTTCACGGAATACTCCTTGATCGCCGGCAGCACATACTTGTCGCCAGTGGCAAGATAATATTCAGTCAGGAAAATGTTGTTGTAGCCCCAGGACCACGCCGGCATACCTTTTTTAGTAGCAACGGAAAGCTTAAGATCCGGCGGGCCGATCTTATGAGCAAAGTCGGTAACAATCTGCGAATATTCTTTTTTGCCGAATGCCAGAAGTGCCAGAGCGTTGATCGTGCCCTGGATGCTGCCCTTCATGTTGGCGGCGATGTGACGGCAGCCTGCATCGAGAATCTTTTGCGATTTGGCGCAGTTATACGGCGCCGTGTCGCTGTAGCTGCCCATGACGCAGAGTTTGAGTCGCACATTCTCAGTTTTACCCTCACGCCAGCGGATCAGCTTCAAGATCCCCTTGTTTTCATCCTTTTCAGCTTCGGTGATCGCACGTCCGAAACTCTTGCGGGCATCTTCGCTGAAGGGTTTCTCGCTTGCGCCAAGGATCACGTCACCAACCGATAAAATCCCGTCAGCCGGGGAACCCTTGTCAACTTTAGTGATGAGGATTTGACGGCTGTTGGTGGTTTCCAGTCTCCATCCCCAAATCCATCCCCTGGCCCCGGTCGGGCCCAGGTTCCAGTCGTGGAGGTCATCCTTGACTCCGCCGGCGGTCAGGTCCGGGACCGGTGACGGTTCACGCGCCGCTTCACAAGTAATGGCAGCAGTAAGCAGCACCGTTACCAAAACGAGGATTGTATATTTGCGATTCATATCCATATTCATGATTAATGCCCTTTGATCTGGCATTTCCACAATTCGTAACCGTCCACGCATATTTTTATAGAATTGGGTAACACACCCAACACCAAACACTAATTCCGTAAACTTTCAATTCATCCTTTAACATATTCAGAATTATAATTCAATCAGAAAACACCCTCAACAAAATCAATCAATAGTCAGTAATAAACCTGGATTTCCCATATAACATTGTATATTTCAGCCTGGCTTGCGCCACCAGGTCTCTTTTCTAATAGAGTATCAAATCTGTCTCGAAAAGTAAAGGTTTCCAGCTTTATTTTGAGGCTATTCTTTTACTGTAGCATCACCTTCGTAATTAAGGTTATGATCTAAGCGGTATGTTGCACCGGCCTCGGTGTTCGATTCCCAGGTATTGTGACCGTACATGACCCGACATGGTTGACCGGCCTTGGAACGAATCACAGCCATGGTCAGTCGACCGTTCTTCCAGGTTACGTCCACTTCGAATCCACCACGTGCGCGCAATCCTTTAACAGAACCTGTAGGCCAGGCAGCCGGCAGCGCAGGCAACAAATGGATACGGCCGGCGTGACTTTGCACCAGCATTTCACAGTAACCGGCTGTTGCACCGAGGTTACCGTCTATCTGGAAAGGGGGATGTGAATCGAACATGTTCGAATAGACTCCTCCACCACGCTGGCCGTAGATTGTCTTCGTCTCGCTGACAAGTGTCAGCAGGCTCCGCAGCAGTTTGTAAGCACGATCGCCGTCGGCAAGTCTGGCCCAGAAATTAATCTTCCAGGCACGACTCCATCCGGTGCTTTCATCCCCGCGAGCATCCAAAGAAACGCGGGCCGCCTCGGCTAATTTCGGTGTGGTCGCCGCGGTAATCTGGCGTCCGGGATGCAGGGCGAACAAGTGCGAGACGTGGCGATGGTTATCCTTGGGATCGTCACGGTCGGTTTCCCACTCCTGCAACTGTCCCCAGCGTCCAATCTTTGGTTTTAAGAGATTGTCCCGCAGGGCAATGATACGATCTCGGAATTCCTGATCGTGATCCAGTGCCTCAGCCGCCTCGATGGTGTTGGTAAACAGATCGTAAACGATCTCCTGATCGTATGTAACGCCTTCTTCCTGGGGCCCGTGCTCCGGTGACCAGCCATCCGGCGTGACGAGTGTGCCGTCGGGCCGCCGTTTCAGGTGGTCCTCCCAGAACTGGCAGACTTCCTTGAGAACGGGATAGGCAGTCCTGCGGAGATATTCCTTATCACGGCCAAAGGCAAAATGTTCCCATAAGTGCCGGGCATACCAGGCGCTGCCGGGCGGATTCCACTTCCACCATGAAATGCCGCAGGCATTGTTCATTGTCTGGACCGTCCAGCCCCGGACGTTGCCATAATGCCTCCGCGTGTTTTTCTTACTGACCTGGCGAATGCTCTGAACGTAATCAATGAACGGAACGTGACATTCCGCGAGGTTGGCGGGCTCAGCAGGCCAATAGTTCATCTCAAGATTGATGTTCGAGTGATAGTCACAGGCCCAGGCAGGTTGGTTGCTGTCGTTCCAGACGCCCTGAAGATTGGCGGGCAAAGAACCCCGACGAGAACAACTGATAAGGAGATACCGGCCAAACTGGCAGAACAGGGCCTCAAGTTCTGGATCGACTACATGGTTCCTGGTATAGTTCTCCAGACGCCCCCGCGTGTTCCTGGTGAGCAACTCTGGAGCGGTGGTCCCCAAATTGAGAGAAAAACGGCGGAAAAGGGATTGGTAGTCCCTCACATGCTCGGCCAGAAGTGTCTCTACGCCGCGTCCGGCAGCAGAATCGACCCGTTTTGTTACTGCGGCGTGAGGATGCTCGCCTAGCCACTGCTTCGTGTGATCCTGCACGAAGTTCGTACCAGCTGCGAGAATCAAGGTCACACTATCGCAATTGTCAAAACTCAGGCTGGCTGGCGGCAACGCTATCTTCCATGGATTCTCGTGGGCTAAATCCAACCCGGATGTTGCCGAATCGCCATGCTTAACCTTCACGTCTCCGCCTTGATTCAACACTCGCAACTGGGCTTCGTATTCAAAACCATTTTTCAGCCTGCCTACCGAACACAGCCTGTTCTCTACAGCGGTGATCTTAGCACCGTGCATATCTGTGAGCCAGATACGCCCCGAATAAGCGGCGGGTTTGTCCGCAGTCATGTGGATAACAACAACTCCGGCGGGATGACTGGCGTATGCGATCCGGTGATAACGCACCCCCTTGTATTCATAAACCACACGATGAATCGCGCGATCGATATCGAGTTCCCGTCGGTAATCGGTCACCTTGGCCAAGTCATGTCCGAGATGGATAAGGATATCACCAAAGGCCTGATAGGCTCCCAGGTCATCTTCGCCTGTGTCTTGCGCAGAGGCCAAACGATCTCCGGTCCAAAGACTGATCTCGTTGAACTGAACCCTCTCGATATCCGTACCACCGAAGAGCATTGCTCCCAAGGGCCCATTGCCAATGGGTAAGGCTTCTGTCATCCATGATTTTGCCGGTTGCTCATACCAAAGACTTAATTTCCCAAATGCTTCGATCCGAGCATCCTTTTCGATGTAATCGGCGATGGTTCTTAGGTTCTTTGGCGTTTCGGTGGCATCTTCGATAGCTTTTATGCCTTCGTTCAAACCTTTCATAAACTTGTTCAAAGCCCACGTTGGAAACTCCAGAGGTTTGCCCGGGCCGAGATTTTCCTGGTAATACTTCCGCGTCTTGTAGAGTTGAGGCAAAGTCGATTTTGCGGCGGCGCCAAAGCTTTTCAGGGTATCCATAACACGGTATATACGATTCTCCGAACCATGCTGCTTCATGGTGCGAACATATTCTGCGCAATAGGGTATCGCTTCCTTGAAACGATACTTGACCAGAATATTCATACAGGTCTCACGAATATCCGCATTGAACATAATTCCACTCGGAGCAGGATTCTTCAACCCCCACACCAGGTCAGGCCACAAAGGAGCAAGTTCTTCAAAGCTCATCATGCGGATCCCTCGTGCGACAAAACTGCGTGTCTGGCCATCTTCGTTGGTGATTATTTTCTTTATCGCCGGCACCAGCAGTTCCTGATCCACACCGTCCATGTCATGCTGCAGCAGGCCGCGAGGTGATCCATTGTACCCATCACCCCATAGCACAAAGCTTATATACCGCTGGTTCATTTCACGCGGATCTCCCGGCAGCTTTCTGGTCGCCATTTTGAGCATGATGGGAACCGCCTTTTCTTTGGCGGCCTTACCAATGCCGCATAACGCACAGCCTGTCCTGAACCTGACCCACTCGTCATCATGTGTGAGCAGTCCAACCAAAGCGTCAATAGCAGGTTCGGCCTTTTTCCCCTGATGCTCGAGACCGTATATGCCTCCTAAAATGATATCGCGATCCTTGCTTGCAAGCATTTTCTTCAATGGCCCAATAAAATCGCCCGGCTTTTTGGCCAGTGCTTTGGCCGCGCGAATCCGCATCGGCATTGACCAGGTATTCAATCGCTTAAGCAGCTCATCGCTCGAACACTCATCGTAAGAATCCGTATTGACGAAACCCTCCCTGAACCAGGTACTGTAATCCCGCCCGGCGAGCATCGTATCTTCAAGGTCCTTGCCGGTCAGGGCCTTTTCTACCTTTAGGCCTTTACCCGTAATATGCAGCTTCTGAAGCGACATGGCATACATGAGAATACGCGCCCCTGTGGTATCCCATCCTGGCGTAGTGTGTTCTGCCCCGGACATATTGGCACCGCCCTGGTACGTAAAACCGCCATCCCAACGACGCTCCAACTCGAAAAACCACTCCTGTTCTTTGATAAACGCTGCAGCCGCCTCCGGGCCGGCTCGCATTGCACCTGGCGGACCCCAAAGAAAGCTCCAGTAGTTGCCGGTGTGGCCCTCTTCACGTTCGCCGTATGAGGCAACTGTCATACGTGCAAAAAACCTGTAAGCCTCCGGATTGTCCAGCAGGTCAAACAGAATGACAGCCAGGGAACTGCGGCCATTGCTGTCATGAACCTCTCGCGGTGAGTGATCGCCGTAGGGGATGTTGCCTTTGTTGACAAAAGTTGAAAAGAAAATTTCTGATTTGCGAACGGCTTGCTCGACGACGGGATCATCAATGCCGCACTTCTGATTGAGCAGCAGAGACACCGCGCACGACAGAGAAGGTTGGCACATCGCGCCATAACCTTTGAGGATTCCACCGGGACCTGCATTGTTGTGTCCCCACGTTCCGACAAGGCTTTGTCCGTTGGCCAGGTACAGGGCCATCTCCCGGATCTTGGGCAGGACCGCTTTGTCTCCGGTCAGGAGGTAGTATTCCGACAAGAAGATATTCATGTAACCCATGTTCCACGAGGACATCTCATAGGCATCTTTCACCTGGATCTTATGCGCGTAATCGCGGACCATGGGAAGGTAGCGTTTTTGACCACTGGCCAACAGACCCAGGGCGTTGACATGGCCGGTAATACCTCTACCGATACCGTTTGTCTCTATGTACTTGCAGGCGTTGTCCAGGATTCTTTGCGACTTGCGGCAATCCATCGGGGCCATTCGACCATAGGTCCCCATGACCTTGAGCTGAAGTGTAACGTTTTTAGTTTTTCCTTTCCGCCAGCGAATCAGTTTCAACAGTCCGCGGTTTTTCTTCTTCTCGGCTTCTGTAATAGCCTTTCCAAACGTGATACGTGCGTCGCTATCGAATTCCCTGCCGCTGATGCCCAGGATCACGTCATCAACTTCAAGAATGCCGTCGGCAGGCGAACCGACATCAACTTTGGTAATAAGGATCTGACGAGCATAGTCTGTACGAAGACGCATCCCCCACATCCAGCCCCTTGCTCCGGTGGGGCCCAGATTCCAATCGTGCCGATCATTCTTTTTACCACCATTGGTAAAATCAGGAATCTGGGGCATCGCCTTTTTGCCCTTCGCGGTTAGGCCGGAAACCTCCGGCATCTTCTCTTGGGCGAACGAGGTGTCAACCGCTACGACACCAAGCAACATCGGCAAACACACACTAACGATCATTCTTTTTTTATTCATCCTCTGCTTTCCTTCTGTATTGTAGTTTCTCATTTAAACGTTTACATAATATAATTCAATCCTTTTGATGCTAATAATCTTATCCAAATACCTTGAACTGTCAAGGTTTTAGTTTTTCGGCAAGTTATACGAGGTTGCCGTTTTATTTTTGTATTTACAGCAATCTCCCGAATACTCTTAACTGACAGGCGCATTTTAATTTGAAGCGCAACGCTTGACTGTATTTATCAGCCCGCCTGGGGCGGGCTTCGTATGGAAATGTACCGGTAACACATAATTATTATCCTTTCGATTTTTGTTTAGGAATGGTTTATACGGCTATGTTTGAATTGAACAAAAAAAGGCCCTGCGACAGGTGCCACGGTCAAACTGTGCTTGGCCGTGGATGCGCTTACTGTTTGACCTGACGGCAAAAAGCCTGAAGAGTCTAACCCGAGCGTAGTAGAAGGGGCTTAACAATGGTCCCGACCCCCATCGACCCGGAACGGCTTGAATAATAACCTCTATATCCCCCGGTATTCTGTGATAGCAAAATATTATGGGTCATCAAATCTATCCATCCATGTCCCAGGCCAGATAATATTACGCTTACTCAGATATTCTTGTGTGTCAAATTTCCTGTGCCATTTAAGTGTCCACACTTCCTTTACATCAACGTGTCTTGCCCCAAGGTCGAAGAACAATACGTTAGTTCCGGCATTGCCACCGGAGCCATGGCGCGGCATGGCAAATTGCCTTATTCCGTCCATAACCTGGTCAAAGCCGTTGTCTGGATATTCGTCAACAGGCATAGTCATTCCATCATAACCACCATACTCCGGAAATGAACCTCTATAAATTGAATCCATAAAAAGTGGGATGCTGCTGGTGCCTTTGACTTCAAATCTCCCCCAAATTTTTTCGGCCGCGTCTGATCCCATCGCCCAGTGGCTCGTTGAATATGACCAGCAGTTCATTCCATAGCTGCAAAACTCTACTGTACCATTGGCGTATACATTTCTATATGTTGAGAAGACACCTCCGTGGTTGTCTGATGGGTCACCGTAGTCTACAAATTTAGTTGCGGTCGGGCATTGCGTAATTTTACCAGTTGGGTAATCGTCGCGTAATGCTATAATCCAGTCGCCCCTAAGCGCCCCAAATTCCGTACAGTCGGGAAGTTTACCCTCGTACTCATCTGCGTACACTTTCCAAATCAGTCCCCACTGCCTTAGGTTTGATAGACACACAGTTTCTTGAGTCTTCTTTTTGGCCATTTTGAGCCCAGGCGTCATTATCGCCAGAAGGAGCGCGATAATGGCGATGACAACAAGTAACTCAATAAGCGTAAAACCTATCTTTTGCCGAGTATTATACATTTACAGCTCTTTTTTGCTTGCTACCATGTCGGATGAGTCTATGAATATGATCTTATTGCTCGACTGCTTTATCTTCGTAGAACGCCAGGCGAATAACGACGAGCTGGTCATATACGTCGATGTTTTGTAAATATTTAATCCGTAGGTTGTGCGGATGACCCACATAGCCCGGAAAGGATCGTCTCTGCTTCTAAGTTTGGCACTTGGACAATGATATTTATCCGGTAATTCATAACCACCAGATGACACATAGCCTACTGTGTCTCTATTTGACAGTTCCATGCAATCAATAAATGCAAGTCAAACAGTCATTTACACAGCTAAACGAACACACCCAATTATGGTGAGTATCCAAGTTTGCCAAATATCCCTCTTTGTATCATGAAAATATCTTCGTTGCCTGGTTGAGACAGTGTTGTACTCTCTCCTTGGCTAAGTTCTATGGTGCGTTTATCTTTCCATTTAACGAAACCGGAATGTCCGTCTGCATAACCAATTGTAATACCATCATCATGTCTGGTTGGGGGCCAGTCCCACCACTTGGCCTCATAAT
>SDBT01003144.1_pt1 | contig 28708 bp, 50 predicted proteins | sample 2277101 | NCBI WGS metagenome assembly SDBT01 (sample SAMN10404973, study PRJNA504765) | marine sediment metagenome | isolation source: marine sediment core GS10_PC15, 103 cmbsf | place: Arctic Ocean: Southern Knipovich Ridge | collected 2010 | reverse complement strand
CAACACCTGTGTCGGTGTCAATGCCGGGGTCAGTGTCGGGGTCAACACCTGTGTCGGTGTCAATGCCGGGGTCAGTGTCGGGGTCAACACCTGTGTCGGTGTCAATGCCGGGGTCAGTGTCGGCGTCGGCGTCGGTGTCGGTGTCGGTGTCGGCGTCGGCATTGGTATAGCGGTAGCCTCTTGTAAATCGCGTATGAAAGGCGACACAGCAGCAGCAGGTTGAGCCGCCACTATATCTACATCTGGCGCACCAACGCCCGTGATTTGAGTCGATACCCGCGTCGGCCTTGCCGTTTCGCGGCGGAGGCTCGGTATCCCAACTTCCTTCACGGGGGAAACCGAAGGTGCCGCCAATTCAGCCTTCGCTTGTAATTCTGGTACTGGTTCTACTTGCATCTCTGAGATACTACCCATTGACGGCTCAACGACTGTGCCACTCAACTCCCCGGTAGCTGACACTCTCCAGACCCCTTCTTCAGGGCGAAGTATCCGGGGCGCGTCGCCCTCGGTAAATCGTTTGGGGAGATTTTCAATTGACCTCAATACCGCAACCTGGCGATCAGGGCTAAGTTGATTGACAGCGTTGTTGAGCGTCGGGTTATTCATCATGTCGTTAATCATCTGCCGTCGCTCTTTTTCCTCTAACATCCAAGTTTCTTCTTCTTCCGCTAATGCCATTTCGATAGCGAAAGGATATACCGCCAGCACGGGTACAATGCCGAATATCGACAATGCTTCTCCCCATCCATCCTCTTGGCCTATTTGACCAATAAGCCTCGCCAATTCCCATGCCTGTTGCTCAATAGAGTCCCCAGGACCGGCGATTGGAACTATTTGACCGGTATGTGAAACCTTATATACATTTGGGGCAACCTCAGTCAATAAACTCGCTTGCCCTGTAACAGGGTCAGGAGTCATTAACGAGATTAACTCCTCTACTGCCGTAGTCATTTCCCGGCGTATAGGTAGACCGCCGAACTGCAAAGGACCGGCCTCACTGGTTGTAAACTTAGTCGTTGTCTCAAGCGGTGTTAGCGACTCAGATGTTGGTGCCTCAAGTAACCCTTTGCCTATAAGGTCAGTCCATTCGTCCTCAGATCCTATCTGGCTTGCAACTTCACCCTTGATGGTAAATGCGCCGGTTCGGATATCCTGAATTCCCTGAATTATCAGCGGGTCAGTGACGTATATGGGATAATTGCCTTGTAGTTTGAGTTCCGCTTTCGCCTCAGCACTCAGGCCCGGATATGGCCGTATCCGCCATGCGCCCCCCGGCATGACCGTAATATCCAGAGGCAGACGTGCCAGTTCTGCGGTTATCTGAGACCTTGACAGCGCAGGTGTCTCTATCACCTCTTGTTTTGGCGCAGGAGACAGGGGTTGATCTGGAACCGCTATCGGATCTGCGGAAGCATCTACGTAGCGAACTGGAATAGATTCTAGTCCTAAGTTTAACGCCGCTGCGATGCGATGCGCTCCGTTAGTCACACGCGGCATTTGCCCCGCTTCAACCTGAATCACAATGGGTTCTTTTATTCCGTTTTGCCGAATGTCGTCCTCAAGCACACGGAGTTCTTCTGCCTGTTGGGTATTGATAAAGTCAATCGCCACATTCGGAATAGCAAACCTCAAGACATCGCTGGGCGACATTGACGAACTGAGTCCTTGTGGAGTTACGGTCTCCAGTAGAGGGACAGCACGCGCCAAGCCCCTGGAAACGCGAACAACACCACCTGACACCTTAATATTCCCCACGAGTTTTGCCGTCTTAGCGTCAAAGTCTAGACCTTTAGTTGAAACGCTCTCTATGGCGACATCTTTCGCCTTGATTTTTACCTCTACGCCATCAGCCGGAGTCTCTAACCAACCGTTAGCTGCAAGGCGTTTTATCTCCTCATTACCACCGACTGCCCCCTTGAGGTAATATACTACCTCCTGCCCTGGTAATGATTCGCCGAGTTGAATACTCGTAAAGAATCGCTCCTGTGGTGTCCCCGACGCGATAAGATTGTTGTAGTCGGCAGCAGTTATTCTCTGTGCGTTCAACTGCTCGTAAACAAACTTAGTAGCCGCCTCTATAGCATTTTGTCTTATTCGTGCGTTCTTCGGCGCCATTATCTTAGCGACACTTAGTTCAGCACTCAAGAGAGCCTTAGCATCAGGATATACGGCCCTGACTTGCTTAATACCGTGTATATCTACTGCCGCTCGTATACCCTGACTTTTAACCAACTCGGTTATCGACAGAGTTCGAGCCCTGGCGGCAGTCGCTCGGTCAAACATAGCCAACTCGGACGGTAGTTGCCTCGGGAGTATCCGGTATACCGCGTATTCCCAAGGCTTGAGAAAGTCCTTAACTATCTGTGAGCTTACACGCGGCGTCAATCTCCATTGTTCATAGGGTACAATCTGTGACGAGAATCGCTGTGTTCCTATCGCCCCTTCCACCGGGACAGTCGACATTGTACCGGTAGGCGTAATATACCGTATTACGTCCCCCTTAGGGTCAAATGTCAGCCGGGGCTTAAGTCTCCCCGCATCAATAGCGGCTTGATATGCAGCGCGTGAAGTGTCGCGTGATTCTACTGGTAATACCACCTGTCGGGAAGTCTCAACGAATGGCATTTTGCCCTGTGCTGTCAACTCCGCCACACGAGTAGACGGGCTAGTGTTCAACTTGAAAGGGCTCTCTGCCACCGTGGCCGGAGAGCCGAGTACATTCAACTCTACGCCGGTTATGGTACGCAAGGGAATCGTCCGGCCCGACGCCCCTGCCACAACTACAGTCCCTGGACGTATGACATTCCCCAGTTGTATCTTACCAGTCGCTATTCCTGCCAGTGTCTTCGCCGTTCTTATCGGATGCAATATGGGTTCGGCGGTGATAGAAAGCAATCCGTTAAGTGTTCTAGCCGGAGCACCGCCTACGAATTTGGCTGATGCTAGGGGATTACGCCACACATCAATATATCGTGGGTCAAACAGCACTTTGGCAGTACGCAGGGCGGGCCGGAGTAACATCTCTACTGGGAAGCTAATCATCCCCTTGGGGATAGTCTTGCCCGCATAACCGACGCTGCGAAGTGCCTGTACCGCCCGCTGGCTGCGGGAAACAGCAGGAAGTGTTCTTGCTGATACCGCCCCGGCTTTCCCAAGCCAACCGACGACCGGCAGTAAGGCGGCTATATCGACCGCAATTAGCGTAGCTTTAGACGCCAACCGTATACCGGATTCAGCCTTTGCCTGAGTCAAGTCGGCCAGGGCAGATTCATATTGCGCGTACTCAGGCGTTTCCTTGATTAGAATTTCTTTTTCAGCACCTGACAATCCTGGATTATCGTCAAATACCTTTAGATTGACTTCTTGTAGAGATGATTCGGCCTCTGTGAAAGTCTCCTGGACATCTATCGGAATAACCGACACGCCTGGAAGATCCGGTAGTTCATCCCAGTGGCGGGCGACATACAGGAACGGCACGATAGCCTCGGCGGCGATAACGGCGGCGCTAGTTGTTTCAGGCTCTGCCCCCGGTTCATAATACGTCGGGTTGCCGTCATCATCCGACCCGGCGAAGATGCTACCCTCAGGTATCGCGCCAATACTCACCATAATATCAAAGCGGTCCTCGGGGCTTGCCGCCTGGTAAGTAGCATAGTCCTCAATTGTCAGAGCAAGTTTAGACTCCGTGTCCGCCACAAGGCTTTCGTATGCCTCTGGACCTTGATTCACGTATACGTCATAGAGTTCCGGGGAAGTAGTTTGCAATTCCGTCTCGAACTCTTGCTTTGCCTTTCCTGCCGCATCAAGGTATGCCTGCGCTCCCTGGCTCTCATATATGGCAAAAAGTTCTGGCGAAGTCGCCTGTAGTTCCGTCTCAAACGCATTCTGCTTTTCAGCAGCAAGTGTGTTAAACGCATCAGCGCCGCCCGTCTGGTACGCCTCTTTCAAGTCATCGGGGGCTTCTGTCTCTATCCATGTGTCAAATTCAGCCTGGTTCTGAGCAGCCAACTCATTGAACGCTTCGGGACCACCCGACAGGTATGCTTCTTTCAAGTCGTCAGGTGCTTCGGTTTCTATCCACTGGTCAAACTCGACTTGTGTCTGTGTAGCGATTTCACTAACAGCCTCGTTGTACGCCTCCACTCCCTGACTCTTGTAGACGACAAATAGGTCAGGGTTAGAAGCACGCAATGTTCTCTCAAACTCCACGTCAGAGATAATATCTCCGTGGCGCCTGAATGCCTCTGTAAGTCCCTGGCTCTGGAAGACCGTATAGACTTGAGGATAGTTGTCCTTTAGATACTCAAGGTCTTCCCCGGATAACCGCAGGTCAGCGGGGACGGCGAATTGCGCCTCACTGGGAACTGAATAACTCCACCCATCATCTGTCTGTATGTATTCAGCATCGGAAGGAATATACCCCAGTGTTTTGTATGCCTCAAATTGTGCCACGCCTGTCAACGACTCAGCGGCCCGCAACTTATCCTCAATCTGACTGCGAATGGCGCCAGCGTATGATCCGGCAGAACTGACGGCAAGGTCATATATGTCTTTAGCCGACGCCCCGGAGTCAACAAGGGCGGCCAATTCTGGGTCGGCGGACTTCCCGGCCAATGCGGTACTGCTCAGTTCTGTTTCCTGGAAGCCTGATGCGGCAAGAGCCGCCGCACGTTGTTCCTCAACCGTCCCCCCAGCAGCATGGACAGCCCCCGCCGCCGCAATCTCAGCAGATGACGATTCGGCTGTCAGTCCAGCCGCTTCCATTGCCTCGACACCTGCCGTTACCGTGGCACTCGGGCCTGATGGCTGTTCTTCAACACCCACTTCCGCCGTCTCAGTATCCACCACAGCCGCTGTTTGTGCCGCCTGCCTCGCATCCGCCGCCGCCTGCCTTACCGCTTCCGCCTCAGTCGCTGCTTGCGCCGTCGCTTGAGCAGCCGCCTGGCTTTCCGCCGCATCTGCCGCCGCTTGAGTAGCCGCATCAGCCGCCGCTTGTGCCGCTGCTACATCCGCTGCCGCCTGTATGTCAGCTTCTGAACCTTCTCCGGTAACAATCGCCATAGAAACCCCTATCGCGCCTTTTTAGGATTGACTGTCGTGCGATGACAATTCTGGCACTTGTACTGTTGCTTGGGCTTCCCCTTCGCGGGATGTCTCTTACCAGCTTTCCACAGGGGTTTGTTTGACCTACAATATGGACAATACATTGTACCGTCCCCCTTGAATACTATTTGGCACGTAATATAACACGAGCCTGCCTTGAATGTCAATACCCGTAAGCAAAAGACCCCCGCCGGAGCGAGGGTCTTTGCCAGGAACAACACGACACTGGGTAAGCAACTCTTTTGCAATTATCGCTGAAGTTCTTGCCCGTGGTCGCGTGTTAAGGGCTGTCAGCTCTTTTTCATCTGAGCCTTGAGAATCCTGCCAGTATCGACGGCCAACTGCTGTGCGCTCGCTGCGATAAGCCTTGCACGTCGTTCAAGGGACGCTAATTGTAATCTCTCTTTCGGTGTCATCATTAGACTTCACCTCCTTCCAGGTAAATCGGTCCTAGCCTATTTCGTCACGTCAATAACGACTTCGCGGTATTTCTTTTTCTTGGCATCCCAGACAACGGCGATGGGCACCTCGACTCTCATGTACTTGCCGCTCCGGCGAAGTTTTGTCGCTTCTTTTCGGAGACCAATAATTCCGCCATGAGCCCTCACCCTTGCAGGGGATAGGGTAAAGAACTCATCGGCTTTCCCATTCTTCGGATGTACCCAGACGCGGAACTGACGAACCGCCGCGAGGCCGCCGAACTCCGATAGTTTTCCGCCTGTAAGTGGCACCGCTGGAATAGTCAATCGGTTACCTCCGACGCTTCCTACTTATCTGACGGTTGACCCACCGCAGACCTTCCGCCCTGGTAATGTAACTGACGCCATCCTGCGGGTCGTAATCGAACACCCCCCAATAGCGTCCTACGGTCTGGACCCTGACGCTGCCAGCGGGTTTCCCAGGTCTGCCGAATCTTTTACTACGGTATCCCGTCGCAAAATTACCGGCGGCTGTCCTTGTCGGGTTAATGCTACCTTCGACCAATCGTCCGACCTTTCTCATCGTTCTACCTGCTCCCCTGGAGGCCACGCAATACCGGCTTCTTCACCGTGCGCCTCTTTTTCTTGGCGGTAGCCTTTTTCGGCGGACCGATTTGCGGCCCAAAGAGTTCGTATATTGCAATCCGAGCTGCGGCTTTATCAGGTTTACCCGGCGTCTGCGACGCCGCTACGGTCATAATCCTTCTGGTAGGCGGCCATAACAGTTTATTCCGATTGGCGTATCCTGCAACCGCCTCATCAATGTCGGAGAAAGAACCCCCCCGTGGGTCGGAGAGAGCGGCACCTCTTGGTCCGCCCGGTATATCGGCTACCAGCACGGCGGCGCGAAAGATATGGTTATCAGTCCAACCGTAGCTACCTGGCGGCTCGTCTCCATAAGGTTGGTCACGACCATCGGATACGGCTTTTGCCTCGGCGGCGGCTAGTATCTTTGTCTGAATGCCCTCCATCGGTTGTTACCTACGCCGTTTCTTCGTCGTCTTGGGCACCTTCTTTTCAGCGTAGAAGGTACTCCCGCAATCTATGCAGACATACCGTTGCTTCGGGCCGTGGCGATTGGGAACCATGCCCCGCCTCCAAACATTCTCATGGCCGTCAGGACACTTAACACCTTTGATTTTCATTTAACTTTCCTCTCTCTCAGTTTCCACGAATCCGGGCCAAGTCTAGCCCGCCAGGGTTGGAATTGTATCGGCCCTGAATGGTGTAGTTCTCTAATTCCCACGTTGTAACGTCACGCATGACCCACTGAGCGGTCAGTTCATCCCACTCCTCTACCTGGACTGTGGTTGATACCAAGGCCGGTTCCCCCACATACGCCCGATAGTAGGCAGAATAATCCTTTTGTCCATTCACCTCAAAGGCGTACTGGTCAATTGAGGCATTCCGAAGTAAATCCCAGAAGTCGGCTTGCTGCAATTCGGTCAAGCCTTCCGGCATCTGCCGGCGGTCAAAATAAAACACGAATCGCTTATAGCCCTGGCTTTCCGTCCACATGGACAGTTCCTTAATCCAAACTAGATTAGGGTTGCCCACTTCAAGGCGTGTCCGGGGATTATCGACCCACTCCGGTTGCGGTTGCGCCACAACGTCAATCATTTCAGCGGAATCGGCGCCCGATACTTGACCAGGCAAAAGTATCATCACCGCCGCCAAGACAGTGACGACCATCATCAAACGTGCTATTGACTGCAACTTCGTTCTCATCGGCTCAACACCAAATTACTGTCCTTTACTCCGGCATCTGCCATGCGCCGCTGGTGAGCAACATCGGCGGTCGCCAAAGGTCGGCAGTAATCCTCGCACATTGTCCGGCGTCTTCCACAAGATTTAACTTGGTGCGCCCCGCACCACTCCTCAAACTCGTCCTGTGTGATTGTGGTTTCGGATTCCGTGTCGTTGCTCATGCTTTCCTCACTCGGTAAAGATACTTCTCGCCAAACCCGGTCCGCAACCTGTTCACAAGATGCTGGGCTATGTCCTTGGTCGTATGTTCGTCCATGCCTTTAATCCGGTAATCGTACCAGCGGACCGTCCCCCGGCGCCGCTCCTGGACTTTGTAATTTCGTTTGCAGGCCATAGCACTACCGGTTGATGACTTTGCGGTATCCCATCATTGCGAGGCGGATGGCAAGCCTCTCGGCATTCCGGTAACCCCATCCGAGAACCGTGAAGGGCTTGTTATACAGCCGGACGGTGAATCCTGGATGGCTAGTATCCACTATCCAGACGGCAGGCTTCTTCCCTTTCAGATTCCAGACTTCGACAAGGCGCCTGTTCTCGTAATGGAGTGTCAGCCCCAAGTCTACCAGGCGGACGGTCGATTTACCGCGTGCCGATGGTTTTTTGTCGGTAGCCAACTTGCTTCTGGGTGGAAAGTTTGGTAGACCTGCTATCAGTCCATTCGCCATAACAGATTACTCCTCGCCTTAATAATCTTACTGGGTGACTGGGTGATTGCCGAGTAAGTCGTCCAGGTTACCTTTCGCGGCAGTAGACGGCGTACTTGCCCTCGTGCATCTGCACACGGACGTAGTATCTACCGGTCTTCCTGAGTTCCTTGCCGAGGCTTTTGGCCGCAGCTTCCGTCAGTCCTACCCGGTAACGCCAGAACTTCTCACCGCCGATCATCTTGTGCCGCCCGGTCATCTTTCCCATGATTTACCTCCAAGGGTGCTTATCTATCTAGCCAAAAAGCCTAAACTACAAAACAAGTTTTGTCAAGTCCTAGTCGAACATCATCATCGACTGGTCTTTATTTGGCAAACTGGCATCCCTGTCTAACCACCACTCCCACATAGCATCGGCGCTGGCAAACCGTTGTGTGCCTTTCGTCTCACGAGCATAGAGTCGGTCGGACGCATGGCGCAAGGCAAGCACTATCTTCGGCCACCTTTTTATTTGCCGGCCTGTATCCCTAACCATCGGACACAGGACGCAGCCTATGCGCGTAAAGCCCTCATCATACAGACAGCAATATGCCAGATCATTGATTGTGATAAACTCCCAAACATCGGTGTCAGACCAATCCACGATAGCGTTAAGAAACCGCTTGGTCGTGTCCGTGTAGCAAGTCTCGACCATTTTGCGCCGTGCCCGGCGTGCTGACTCCGCATGCCGGATACCGGTGACAACTATTCGCCCGGTCCCGCCTCTCTCTTTGAGTTCCTCACAGCACCACCTGCTCCGGCGCCGAGGCAGCCCTCGGAACGGTATCATCTGGAACATGGTCTTGGGCGGATGGTCTCTTATCACCTCGGGAAAAGTCTTGACAAACTGAACCAGCTCTGGCGGGTCGATGGTCGTGTGGTGGTAATGGGCATCAAACTTGACTCCTGCCATCTTCGCCAGGGCGAGGATAACCACGCTATCTTTCCCCCCGGAGAACGCCAAGTAGTATCCTTCCGGTGGCTCAAAATTCTGGAGACGGGCGATGGCGATGTCAACTTTGGTCGCGCCGTCCATGCCCTGCTGCCCATAAATGGCTGTCGCTGGACGCTTCCAGGTAAACCGGCGGATAAAACGGCGCCACCACAAACGCACCGGCCCAATGATTCTATCTTGGGCAAACGTCTTTGCCGGGGATAACTTCTCACGGGTGAACATCCAGGCGAGGGATATCTCTTGCCCTATTCGGTTACCAACTTGTCGAGCCCGCCCCGAAAGTGAAAGATGCGGTTTTTCATAGTCAACACAGAACACCACATTGCAGGAGCCCGTCCCTTCAGTCGGGTCGCCACCACAATCAAGCCGGTTTTTCACACACGTTGAACACTCGTGGTGGTAATGCTGATAATGTTCCATATCGGTCATCCGTCTACGCATCTTAATACTCTCCTGCTCAGTTAAGCCCCATGATTACCGATATGTCTCAAGCGCCTCTGTGATTGTCCTGAAACGTCTGTAGAACCGAAGGTCTACGAAACGCTTAAAGGCACGGTCATTTCTGCCCCCACCATTGTACGGCATAATATACGGGTCTAGCCCGAACCAGTCAATAACCTCGCACCGCAGAATATCTTCCTGTCTCGTCGTGTCATAACCGACCAAGACGTAAACGCTGCCCTTAATGTTAAATCTCCGCAAGAGGTCGAGTCCACGGATAATCGACTTCTGGTCCCTCATAGAGTCCCACGCGAAATGGAGACTTCCCTTGACCTTGGTACGTTTTAGAGCCTTTGCGTGTTCGACATCCATTAGCCTCAGGTCAAAGCCGTGTTCCATGAGAGACAGCCCAGCGTCCCATATCTCAACGAAAGTATCAAACCAACGTGGATCGCTGAATGTATTGTTGTTGAGCAGGCAGATGGTATCGAATCGCCCATCATGAAACTCCCATATCGAGTGGTGTTCCTTGGGGTTATCTTGTTGGGGGACGACACAAAAGTGGCATTGTCTTGGGCAATAACGCCATGAGTAGCCAAGAGAATACTCCAGGTTAAAAAGGTCATAGTCCGGTTTGATACCATCAATGCCGTTTAATCTGACCTTAGGATCTACTGCTGGCCCACCAGCCTTATCAGTTGGATAATCCTGGTTATAAAGCCATGAACCATACGACACCTCACACGGCTGCAACGGCTCATTGAGCATCACGGTATCACCACATGACTTGTGGTAAGCCGCAATCTTCATCAGAGCCAGATTGTGTCGCGGGGCATCTGTTAAAAGATTGACTCTCACAATAGCATCTGCTGCCGCAAAGTTTCTACCGCCATCTCGCAGTATTTGGGGGAGAGTTCCCATCCGATAGACCTGCGCCCGAGTCGTTTGGCTACTTTCAGCGTCGTACCTTTCCCCGAGCAAATATCAAGAACTGTTGACGGGACGACTGGGTAGGGGACCATCGGCACAACTCCGTCTATGACCGGCAACGCTGGATCGTGCATCTGACAATCGCACGTCACTTCCCAACCCACAGTCCGTTTGGTGTTGACATACTCGCCGCCGTTCGCCCTGGCGGCCTGACGTAACTTGGCAAGACGGCCGGCAGTACTCCCCTCATCGTACTCGGTATCAGTCTCGCCGTCATGTTCGGTAAACCCGCCTTCAAGAATGCGTTTAAGCGGGGCTCCGCAGTTGGAACAGCACCCGGCTTCCGGTGTGGCCGCCAGGATGCACCGTTCTGGGATCGCGTCAGGGAACGACGCATAGTGGGCGATTGAGGACGGCTGGGTGGCTATCGTCCACACAGACCGCAGGTTGCGGCCGGCGGGATTGGGCGGGCGGACCTTAGTGGTTATTTCTTTCTCCTGGAAGCCTGGTTGATGTTGCCCGTATGTGTTGCAAGTATCCTGCAAGGCGTACTCGTAACGCTTCAGTGACGCCGGGTTATACGGCTCTCTGACCGCCTCAGAGTCATAGTAATAGCGGGCGCTCTTGGTGAGCATAAGCACATACTCGTGAGAAGTGGTCGGCCTGTCAAGCACGCTCTCCGGCATGGGATTGTTCTTTTCCCAAATAATTACCGACCGGACATACCAACCGTCGGCCTGGGCGGCTATCTGAATCCGAGCTGGTATCAGCGCAAGGTCTTTTGGTTTAAGGCCGCTACCGACCGGAATACGAGTCATTCGGTGCTGTATTCCTTCCATGTGCAGGAGGTCTCGATTCCCCCCACCTGGTTCCCCGCCGCTCCTGATGTAATTATCGCCAATGTTCCAATACACCACGCCGTCATCACGGAGGACACGCCGGACTTCTCTCAAGACCTCTATGCTATGCAAGACATACATCTCGGGCGTCGGTTCTAATCCCCAACCACCTTTCCACGCACCGCAATGAGTACAGGTGCCTCGATGAATCTCCAGGGTTCCGACTTTGCCTATCTTGTGTCCACCGCCACGGTATTTCTTGCCCAGCTCGGCGAGCCCCAAACCCTTACGCATCTCCTGGTAGACTGTCTCCGTCAGCCAATTATGTTTGCAATCCGGGTCACCGCCCCATACTAGGTCAGGAACCCCGTCATACTGCCTTAACATCCAGTAAGGGGGAGACGTGCAAACCATCTGCACAGAACGGTCTGGTAACTCACTCATATCCCGGCAATCACCGGTATATTGTGTCGTGTCATTGTCCTGGTAGTGGATGACGGTCATGGCCGATTCGTCATCTCGGCTATCTCGGCGTCGCATTTCGCCTGGGCGGCGGACCGGCATTTCTCCGAGCAAGCGGGCATGTTACCCAACAGGCCGCTAACGGTTATCTGCCAAAGATACGCTGCCGTCTCAATCGGCGTCTTGCACTCCACACAATTGCCCGCTGGGTGTGCCAGGAACGCCGGACATTGGGCCGGGAAATCGTCCTCGGTTAGCAACTCCAACTCATCGTCAGACCACTTGGACATCTGGTCACATTCCACCTCCTCCGGTTCGGGGGGAGTGTCATAAGACCCTGGGTGACCGCCGTAAATCGTCGCTTTCTGACAGTCCATGCAAGACGGCTGCGGGAGCAGAGCCATCATTTTGGAAGCGTTCTCCCGGCCAAAACGACATTTACTGCAATCTTCCAGGAGGCACGCTGCTCCGTAGTGACGGCATAGGGGCCTCCACGCTTCGGCTAATTTCTCTACACGGGTAAGCGTTGGCATTGCTTTAACCTCCCGTCCGCCACTGCCTTTCGGATATGGTGACGAATCGAACTCCGGCTGACTTCTGTGTCCCTCGAAATAGACTTGATAGACCTACGCTGACTCGCCAGGGTCACAATCCGAGAGACCGTCTCCTCGGACAATCCCCACGAACCACGAGTTGCCACTTTCCCAGACTTCCGGCAATCAGGCAACGGGCATCCCTCGCATGTTGAAGCATGGTCGCACCCATCGGGATATTTCATAATCAGTCCTACTCGCTTATCGTAGACTGGTAGTTCTCCGGTGACCATTATTCCGTCGCCTCCCAACCACGCTCTCTGCCGGGGTCGTCACAGTATTTCAACACCTCTGGGTTGCATGTTTGACATTCTTTCTGCTGCATTACAGAACGGTGGCACGGGTGGAAGATGGCATACGCAGCGTGTCTCCACCAATACACGAACTTACTGGTTGACGCGGCAGCAATCGTGCTGCTTATTAACATACCCAAGAGACAGGGAATCAAGAACCACAAACTCAGACTCGGCGTGGTTGCGACCCGGATAACCTGACTTATACCAAGCATAGTTAAACCAGAGCCTATGAACGCCCACAAAGCCTCACGCAACATCATGTCCCTCAGGAATCGCTTTTTATAGACCCGATATTCCCTCACGTCACTCCCTCACTGTCCGGTATTCCGGCGACTGGACGGTTACGACCTTCCCCCACGGTGTCGCCCGCTGGATCCGGCTGCGTATACGCGGCGCCAACTGGTCAGCGGAAAGGTTGGTCGTGATAATCAATGGCAGGCGGCGCACATAGCGGTGGTCGATGATACTGTCAAGTTGCTCTTGCACCCACGGGGTACTGTTTTCGGTCCCGAGGTCGTCCAGGACAAGCAACGGCATTTCGCAAAGTCGGGTGAACTGCTCATCGTAATCGTGATCATCGTAACCTTTCCGCAACTCTCGCAGCAGGTTGGGAATAAAACGATACAGGGCAGGTTCTGCCTGCCGTATGCGCTCCCGGCAGGCGGCGACCGCCAAGTGGGTCTTCCCTCGGTCTGGCGGAGAGACAAGCGTCAGCCATTTAAGCCCATTGACTTTGCATTGGGATACCTCGTAGGCAGCGGCATAGGCTTCTTCCGTGCCGGGGATTTGCTTGAAACCCTCGAATGTCAAATCTTCGGAGCCCTTTGGTAACTCACACATCTTCATGAGGTGAGCCTTACGTTCCTGCTCAATACGGAGTAATTGACAATCGCAAGGTATCACGTTGGCCGCGTAGTTGACCGTGCCGTTGGGATGTGTCTGGTGAAGAAAATGGGCGTCGTGACACTGGGCACAACCGTATTCTTGTTCCGGGATAGGTGGCAGGTTGTGACAGTCAAGGGGGCTGCGGCTTATCCGGTCTTGCAGTACGTCTCCTAAATTCACTAAGCCACCGTCGCCACGGGTTCGCTGTTGGTTACGTCGTTCGTCAGGATTCGTCATTTTCACTCCTCACTATTTCCACGATTCGGCGAGTACGTTGGCATTCTCCTCCAACTTACCGACAGGTTTATTGCCTTTTGCGGCGGGGCTTGTATTCTTTTTCCCACTGTCCTTCCCCTCGGTATCCCATCGCTGGAGTATCGCCTCGATATATTTCCATCGGCGAACACCGGCCTCGACTGAAAGTTTCACAGCTTCGCCTATCCAGCCTTTTGGGTAATGAGAAACGGCGTCAATCAATTGCTCGGCGATAATAGGGGTCAGCATTCCAATGTTTTGCTCGTAAAGATTCGCAACGACAGACAACTCTTGTTCGTCGGGGGTTTTGTCATCGCGCGCGGTAGCAGTACCTTTACTATACTTAACTCTACTATACTCTACTATACTATGCGGACAAGTGGTTGACACTAGGTTGTCTTGTGGTTGCCACATGGTTGCCAATACGTGTTCTGGCGGGGTCTGTAGGCTCGAAGGGCGCCGTCTATCTTTCCGTATTTGTTGATGTTCGTTCCACCCGAGTAAAACGGCGAGGTCGTTGGTTGACACTTGGTTGACAACTGGCGGGCAGACGGGTGACAACCCGTTACCACCCTGGTAGGTGGCGATAAAGCCGTTGTTTTCTATGGCGTCACGCCACTCTTTCACCTGGTCAGCGGTCACGTCGTCGTCGTAAGGGAATACCAGAGCCCTCAGGTATGAAGGCGAGGCTTTGATACGCCCCTCGTCGTCTGCGTTGGTTATCATCCCGATAAACAGGACACGGGCATGGAGCGGTAGGTGCCCGAATCTCTCATGCAGCCAAATATCTGATGTGATCATGCGTCGTGCCATTATGGGCCTCCAAGAACAACATAGTGCGGTAATGCAGGTCGTTTATCTCGCGCTCAGTAGGGATAGTGCTGCCTTTTTGGGTGTTACAGCGTCTACAAAGTAGTTGCAGGTTCCAGGGGGCATGGCCTCCCATTGCATTGAACGGCCACAAGTGGTCGATCAGTAGATAATAAAATCGGTTTTCACCACAGCGGACGCATTTGTAATCATCACGGTGAAATATCAAAGCACGCAGCGGGTAATATGCGCTGTGTTTGGTGGTAGGGCGTTTATTTGGCGAAGGAAGGTTATACCATACGCCATCCAGCCCACGGAAACGACAATGAGACGTGTAAGGGCTCACCCTAACCATCGCTGGCAGCATGGTCACCCCCGTTGTCATTAGGTTGGTCAATCAACTCAAACTCCACATAGATTCCAGGAAAAGAGTTATATTGGACAACGGCCAAATGGGTACGGCAGAAATCATCGACGGATAAACCTATAGCGGCGGCCACCTTCTCAAGATATTCCGGGGGGATCCCAATGGTCTTTGTGCCCCCGTCTCTCCCGACGCCATTGATGCGGTAGCGTTTCTTGTACGTAGTACCCGGCTCAAAGAGTGTTTCCATGCAATCCTCACTATTTAGTGGTATTTAACGCAAGTTTTAACGATAAACCTTTTTATTCAATTTGTCAATACCCCAATACACCAGGGGTTATTCCCGCGTAGGACGGTCTTACGCGGGTCAAGCGCACCACACTACCAGAAAAGGGGTGTCTCTGTATATGGGCTTCTGAGCGATTGTAATAGGATTAACGAGCCTGTAGGTGCGTTATAGTTTCTGTGCCCGCCGCCTCCGTTTGGTTTTCGGCCGGCCACGCTGGGTGGCTTGCTCTGGGGTGACCTTAACTAGTTCGTGGGACCGGAACACATAACCGATACGGGCCTTCCCCCGTCCCGACAACTCGTAGAACACTCTCTTGTTCCGTTCATCGTGGATGATGCCAATCACTGTGCGGGTACGAACCCTGGAGAGTTCATCCCGCATGTACTGAGGTATTTGGTGGCGGCGGTGTATCTTGCGGTTGAACCGCACCTTGTCGCCGACCTGGAACTTGGTGGTCATTTGGAAAACACCTCGTAGTATTTTGCGACGGTGCTGCGCTTGAAACCCAGCGGCGCTATCTCATCGACGGTTTGTTTCTTGTTCCGTCCCAAGCGTTTCTTCGATATGACAAAGTTTGCCAGGGCCGTTTTATCGGCGTTATTCATCTTACCATATCGGTGTGTAGATCCTTCACGTAGACGGCGGCGCCTGCTGCTTCCTCGTCGTCGAACATGTCTACCAGTTCGATAGCGCGTCGAAAAACCCGAGGGGCAGAGGCGGCGTTCATTGTCTCGAAGACCTGAATCCCATCCCAGTCGTCGAGGTCGGGGCAGGATAATTGGCGCCTGATAATGGCGGGCAGGTCACGCTCATCATCGGACTCATAGTCAGGGCTCCATGCTTGCACGGAACAATTGATTCTGATGATGCCGCTCGGTTGGCGTTCCGTAGGATTTGGGACCTCTATAGATTTGTGTTCCAAGTAGATCATTAGCATTTCGCCTTCACCTCTGTTATTTTGAGATTCCCGTTGTACCTGGCGGCCAGGGAAAGGAGTCGTTTCACCTGCCAGTATTTACCGGTTAATGTTATCACTGTCGTTTGCATTATGATGGATCCTCACATAATTCATTGTCCCGGCACACTTTACAGATGCCGTACTCAATCCCGTCCTGGCCTTCTATATTGCCCATGTCCTCGTTACACCATGAACAGATGACCTTCCGGGTGCGGCGCTCCCGCAGATTGTTTAACCAGGAGATTAGGTCGGCGGATAGTCCTTTAACTGTCAGCATTACTTCGCCACCTTCCGCTTCTGCTGCCCACCGGGAGTACAGATTACCACGACTTCTGCTTTACGGCAATAGTTACGCTGGTCGCAGTTGGCGAAAGCAACGTGTTCTTTGGCGTGGCGGCAATCATGGCCGCACTCTTTGGCGGTATCGCATTTGACATCAGCCATCATCATGCCCTCGCGCTGGCGCATTGCCCAGGAACGCAACTTTCTTTGGCCTGGGTGTTTCCCAGTGGACCGACTTACAATGGGGGCATTGCCTCACGTCCGGCTGTCGTGGAAACCACTCGTGGCCGCACCGCATGCACTTGAGTTTCTTCATCGGAACTTCAACCATGTTTAACCTCCTTGGTTTTCTTGTTACCCAGCACCCACGGCACGCATGTCATGGCGATAAGTATGATAAGGAATAACGCCGCTAGATTTACGAATCCACGCTTTATCCCCCGGAATATACTACATGGCAGCAGTTGATCAATCATCGCGTCCGTTATTATGAAAGCCACCAACCCGGCTATCAAGACAACCCGATGCTCCCAGTTGTAAGCCACCACAGCTCGCCACCTTCTCAGTCGATTCATTGTCGCTGTCCTCCTATTTCCACGGAGTCTTGACGATAGCTACAACGAGAAACGGAATAGATGCGAAGTAGATGGGATAGGCTACCGACCGGTCTACGTCAAGGATAGCCATTGTGATAACCACTACCTGCATCAAGACGAATATCCCGAATGCGATTGTACCTGTTCTGGTCCACCTACGGAAGCCCTTAGGCCCGGTATGCGGCATTATCATCTCTCCTCAGTGACGCGCCGCAATTGAAAGCCGGCCTCAATTAGCATGGCCTCAAACTTAACACCGCACTCAAGGCATAGCTTTCTGGATAGCGCCGCTTCTGGGAAGGTGGTGCCGGAACAACCCTTGAAGCGCGATATGGTTCCTTCCCATATACCCATACAGCGAGGGCATATCTCACAGCCGCAGTCTTGGCACGTCCCCGGCGGAGACCCAAAGTGGTCGGTTATCTCTTCGTCACAGTGGTCACAGAATAATTCCTCAACCTTGATTGTCCGCGTTCTTTTCATCCCCTCTCTCCTTATGTGTTCTTGGCGAGGGCTTGCACCACTCTCTGCAACCACGGTTCCTCTTCGTAGAAAGTGAGAACTTTTGTTTGTATCATTACACTGACTCCCCGCAACGCCTCAACCAGTTCAGTAATTGCCGCGTCCTTCTCAGCAACATCGGCCAATAACTTTATCGCCTTCTTCTCCAGGTGTTTGACTTCTCTTTCAAGCAGGGCGACCTCGGAGTTTCTTGAATCGTGACCGGAGACCTCGCCGGTCACACATCCTTCCCTCCATACCTTGTCTTTCCCCAGCCGTACCGTTTGTTCACTGAAGGTCTCTTTGACCGGTTGGTCGGCGTAGGGGCATAGGTCCTTTGTCATTTCGTATCCTCCGTTCCCTGGCGATTACCCAAAGGCAGTAAGTGTCCGCTCTCTGCCATGTCTATCAGGTTGTCGGGTGACTCAATATCCTCCAGGGCTCCGGCCAGCTCGCGCAACCGCGTTTCAATCCACTTAAAGAACTGCTCGTTCTTTTCTGTCCAAGGGACTTGATGTTCTTCCTTGTCGCCATCCCGGTAGACTTTATCGTATCGTTCATGCCAGGAAGGGTAGGTCAGGCTGCTCTCCTGCCGATAGTAGGTAACCCGTATCCGCCCATCACCTGCCGTCGATGTTCGCTCGGTATAACAGGCGGCAAACACATCAACCCGCACACTGGAGGGACGCCCCATTCGCATAAAGGATGGCCTGGTATCTTTGGCCTCGTCACGGGGTTGGATATTGAACTCATAGAGAATCACCGAGCGTTCTACTATGTCAATACCTCGGTAACTCGTGAGAGCGTCCCGGAATGCTTGGAGAGCCCCGTCCTCGTCCTTGCCGTACACCCGTTCAGTATGCAGAGCGTCCTGCATTACTTGGGGCAAAGGGACATAAAAACGCCCCTCGGGGTTATTCTTCGCTTTGCTTTGTGCGGCGTCGCCGCGTCCTCCGGTGTCATAGTGAATCTCAACGACGAACTCATGGAACTCGTTAGTCTTGTTCTTCGGGAGGCCGTCGATTTCGACGCGCATTAGTTCTTGTCGTATTTTCAATTTAGCTTCTCCTTTTGTCGTGTCCACAGATATAGGGCATGCTGGTTGTAGCGGTAATGGCAGCACCGGCGGAGAAAACAAAGACGCACCACCAATATCCCATTATAAAAAACATGCCTCCCAGTAGTAGACAGCAAGCTCCGGTGAGAGTAAGTATCACCCGCTTCGGGTCCATACTTTCCCTTGGCGCTCCTGCCTTGGTCATTCCTGGTAGACGGTAGCGTCGCCGCCCTCCCTCTCTTTCCCACTTGAGAGCGGCCTCGCGTGTCGTGCGTCTGCCTATTTGACGCAACCGGCAACCGGGGAACTCGCTTTGGTGCAGTTGCTCACGGGCGTACCAGTCTGACTCAGCAGCCGGGGTGGTCGCTGTGGGCAGAGAAATAATTGCTCGTAAGACAACTTCCTTGCCAACAACGACATGGTATTTCACAGTATCCTTTGGTTGCTTATAAGCATCGCCCATTGCACTTGTCTCCTGCGGTATTCGTTCTATCCCGCACCCGCGTGGGAGGGGATTATCTCTCGGATGATATATTGTCGATAGCCTGCTGAACATTCTCAAGACGGGACTGGTAACCATCGGTCAAGCGGGTCACGGACTCATCAAGCTCATGCCACGCTTTCCTGGCGGTCTCATTACGGCGGCACATGGGGAGATACTTGCATACCACCCCGTCCTCGCAATCATCTCCTGTATCTCCGCCGCAGTCAGTCATCCCATGAGCATGGGAATCCCGGAGCAAGTCACGGATCTGGCCTACGGTTGTCACCAGGTCGTGAATGATTGAGACAGGTTTATCCTTCCCGTCGGTGAGGTGGGCGAGTTCTGTGCATCCCCGTGAGGATTCCAGTTTACAGCCATACCCATTTAGGGAACAGTTGCGGCATGCTTCTTCTTGTTTCTTATTCGTCATTTCGGTTACTCCTGTCATCTCCCCTTGTCGATACACTTCTGGCATTTCTCGTCAACGATGGACTCCGTATATTCCGAGTCGGCCCATTCGTCGTCGGTCACGCGGTGTAATTCCTTACCGCAGGGTTTGCAGACGTACCTGGTTACTTTCACTGTATTGCCTCAAGAATTGCCCGTCGTTCAGATTCGACCTTCTTCAAGTCGATGCCAAAGTATTCAGCAAGCAGGTTTTCCATTGGTTGCGGCTGCGCTACCCACCGGCTGCGAGTGGTGCCGTCGTCGTCCAACTCAACGTAGATACGAAGATGTATACCCTTTTCGTCGTTGAGCCAGTCCACGAACTCCCCTATGGCATGAGACTTCTCTGTCACGGCCACCATCTTTTCACACTCAGGCGCCGCTGGTATATTATTCTGTGTCATAACCTCTCCTGTTTGGTCGCCTCTTTAATGGCTGGTTTGCAGAAATATCTGATACTGTCCTTGACATCAACCCCTATTGGCAGGATGGTAGTTTCAAGCTGCTCGACAATATCCTGCAACGCCTCAAGCATGGCGTCATGGGAGTTACAAGCCCTGAATATGAACTCGGCGTCGGGTGATAAATCCGTGAGATTACTTTGGTCGTCGTCAATGGGGACTGCGCTAATGACACGCACACCCATCAGCGCTGCGCGTGTCAAGGAACCTGGTATCATTTGGGTGCTACTGAGTAGACAACCCTCAGCATATACTCTGAACTCCCACGGCACCGGTGTATGCTCTACGGCTGGTGTGGTGGGCTTGTGACAGTCCCAAAGTTGGGTAAACTGGCCGCAAACTTCGCATACCCCGTGGAGGTCGTGGTACTGCCCTGAATATTCCCACCCGTCCTTCTGTTTACAAGGGCCGCATACTTTCATAAATCTCTCCTATGCCGGGGCGTTCTGGGTAGCAGACGCCAGCATCTGTTGATTCATTACGCCATCCACGTCGTCGGGGAATATCTCGCCACGGACCTGCTTAGGAACCGTCATCGTCCGAAATAGTGCCTTCTGGTCGTTCTCCATCTGGCGCATCGGTTCGACCATCTTCTTCAATCGGCGCGTCTCCAGTTCCAGGGCGTTGATACTGCGGGCCAAAGCGCGTGTCCTGGGTGGCAACCGCCGTAGCGTTTTCGCTTGGTACATCTTTAATCCTCCTCAACTTCATCGTCGTCAACGAAATAAGTCTCTCTGTCCATATTGCGGAGTAGACCCATCACCACCTTCTCGGCGGCGTCCCCTTTCCTCCCACGAAGGTCTATGGTGCGGACTGTTTCTCCGGTGTCGATTCTCTTTACATACAGGTTTGCCATGTATTCCCCCTGGGCTATTCCCACGCTGCCCGCTAAATGTAGTATGCGGCTAATCTAGTGAGCAGCGGGGAAAGTTTAGCGAGATAACTTGTCTTTGATTACCGACGCAACCACCTGGAAGAACAGTTTAGTGGCGGCAACCGGGCCGAACATTGGCCGCTGGAATACGAATGTTACGTTTCCGATAGTTAGTTCCTTTGTCATTGTCTCATCCCTCTTGATTATTCTTGCGCCTTACCGGGCGCTGCCTTGCCGGTGAGGCCGACCACTTCACCGGCAGGACGCCGCCAGGTCGGTTACTTCGCGTTGTCAATCTTGTCGGCAGCGGACTCAAGAGCGGCGTTCTCGGCGTCGCTCAGGAACTCGGTTGATTCGCACATGGCTTCTATGAATTGGCTGAGTGCGGCGTGTTCTTCCATTGACAGCGTGATCGTCACCGTGCCGGGCTCTGCGACCGCCGCATTTGTTGCTGCCAGGAAAGCGGCGCTGGTGGCTCTCAGTGATTCCACGACCTCGGGCATCCCCCAGTCCATGTCACCCCGGTCCCCCCAATGAAGGTCGGCGTTGTCTACGGCGTCAATCATGTCCTGGACGGTATCGTCTAAGTTACACAGGTTGACCCCCCGGCGGTAAGATAGCCACTTGTTGACGGCCTCGCAGATGGCGTTCCCTTCGGTCTCCAACCATGCTACGTCAATCTCTACCCCCGCACATGGGATAAGGTATTCATTGGCGTCAACATGGTCATGGAGGTCACTGAACGTCGCCACATCCCACGGCACAGCACCGGACACCATATCCTCAAGGATGCCCGCCTTTGCTCGGGCGATAGCGGCGTCGCGCAGGTCGTTGTCGGTCAGCAGCCTTATAGTATCCTCTGCATCGCCCTCAAAGCGAACTGACCATTCTTGGAGCCCGCCTGGGCGGGTCTGTAGGAACTTGACCAGCACCGCCTTCCCCTCAGGCTTCAACCGGGTCAGTGGGTCTTGGTAAACCATTACTTTGTTATCCATTATCATTGCTCCCTGTGAATTATTGAGGGCTATCCCCTCTCCCTACCGCCCAACCCCCTCACGGTTGGACGGTGGGGAGAAGTACCCAGCCTAGCTTTCAACCCCGATACGTATTGCTATCGAGCGGCAATCGTGGCACGGTATGTCTTTGGCCTCCTGGTGGGCTCTAGCCGCCACGAACTCCGCTTTGGTGACTATCTTGCTATCGCGGAGATGGTGCTTTTGGGCGACGGTGCATCCGTCCTTCCAGTTCTTTCGTCTCTTTGCCTTGGTTGGCATTGCGCTCCCCCTGTTCCGTATGAGTAACCTTACGGGTATACAGAGACTATAGACTATAACGATATACTTGTCAACCCCCCAAAGGTTACAGTTTGCACCGGGGTCAAACCGCCAGCCTTGACAAATCACGGCTTTGGGTCTATTCTGTCTCGTAAACATGGGTAGATAGCCACAGGGAGGTCAGTCATGGGTCGAACCCCTTTTAGAAAGGTCAAAACACGAGGATCCAGAAAAGAACACTGGGTATACACCGGGAAACTAAAGAAAGTTGCCTTCCGTGGTGGCGAACATCGCCCGTATGTTGATGTTTGGTGGCACGATGGTAGTTCATTCCCAGGACGAGCAGGATGGTACACCCAGGTTGCGGGCAAGTCAGGATTCACCAGGGTACAGAGGTACTTCACAAAGCGGGAAGCCCTGGCAGCCGGGTTGAAGTTCAGACGGACATTCGTGTAGTCGATAAACTGGAGGGAGGTCAAAGACGTTATGGGAACTACCAGAGGAGTCCCCACAAGAGTATTCGGCGGCAAGACATATCAGTTTGCCGCAGCCGTGGCAACTCAGAGACAAGCGAAATTATACATCTCCAAACTGCGTGAGACTGGATACAATGTCAGGGCGGTTAAACAAGGGCAACGCATAGCCGTCTATGTCAATCCTGTACCTGGGCCGTATCAGTTTGTAAACGTCTTCCCATCGCTGGCAAAGGCTATGGTGTTTGCCACCAAACTCAGGGGCAAAGGATTATTGACAAGGGTGTCGCCCGCGACCACCTCGGGACCCCAAAGTGTTTACTCCCCGGCGCCACCGTCGGGTCGTCATAGCAAATAGACGGGAGGACTGAGACAAAATGGAACACTGGCATTTATACACACCCAGCGCCAAGGCGTTCAAGGAAAGCCACCCTGGCGGCAACAAGAGACACAGCCATGCCGCCAAGATGATGGTCGGATACGGGCGGACGCGGGATAGCGTGACCGTTAAACTCGGGTCACTGGGTGCGAGGGCGCGTAAGGTCGCCAAATCACTCAACCCCCGTCTCAAGGACTCATCGGTCATCGGATATCCCTTCACCGACCGGCTATACCGGGAACTTCGATAATGGTTGACCAGCCGTCCAAATGGGCGAGGTTTGTTACCCAGACTGGGTGGCGGAAGAACATGCCGACGGAGCAACGCCGCCGTCTCGTTCTCAAGGCCCACAAGGGCGACTATCTATCGAGTGGACGGGCGATGCAACAACTCGCCAATGTATCCCAGGACAAACGTACTGCCGAACTGGCCGGCCGGGACGCCAGGTGGTTCTTCCGGGAACACAAGAAACGCAAGTAGCACAGGAGGACAAAGACGATGGCGCAGAAAACAAGTTACCGCATCACAAATAAGGGGCTCAAAAGGATAAAGAGCCCGGTAGCAAGATTCCAACTTAAGGCCGATGCAGCCCGCGATGGGACACTAAACCAACTCGGAGTATTAGATGTACTCAAGCACCGCAAGGTGGCAGGTCTATCAAGAGAGAGACTAAACGCCAGCAGTAGTCTCCAGATATACGGATTCAGAGAAACCAGAAACTACCGACTACAGTTGGCCCTGCGTACCCTTATCAACAGGGGCGAAATAGAGAAAGTGTTCTCAGCAAAGTAGACCTTGTACTCAAGGAAACGCAAGTAGAACAGGTAACAGAGAAGATGGCAGGGAGGTATCGACATGGTTAGTGCAGGATCAGCATTGTTAATAGCGACGACAATCCCGATGATCGTCGGCGCCGGGGTAATCATCTCTGTGACCGACGCCGTATTCAAGCGGAACGGCAAGCCGGTGGGAGTGAACCACTACCACTTTGCCAGCAAGACGGGCAAGTCGGTAGAGAGGCACCGCCACGAGGGCGGAGGACGGCGCCACGGACACCCCAGGCCCAGGCTCTACGGATACGGCAGGACTCGCCGGTCGCTGAGGCGGTAATCTTAACAAGACGACTCCAGGGAAACGTAAGTAGCACAGTAGGGGGGAAAGACGATGGCAATGATAACACGGTATCGTATCACAAATAAGGGACTCAGGAGAACAAAGAGTAAACGCGCAAAGATTGCATCTCTCTCCACCCTTGTTGGCAGGGATGCTACGATAAACCAACTCGTGATACTGGAGATGTTAAAGAGGCGAGGGGCATTGGGGGCAACTAGCGAGCGACTGCGTGATCAAACGAGGGACATTAGAAGCATAGCCGTAGTGCTTCGCGACCTGCTCCGCAGGGGAGATATAGAGAAAGTTATCTCAGCAACGTAGCCCCTTCAGTCATGGTCTAAAGATAGACCTACGGTAATCCGAATCAGGATACTCCAGGGAAACAGGAAACGAAAATAGCATAGGAGATACATGACGATGATAAAAGTGAGGACGAGTATTCCAGGTGGCGGCGCAAAGTTAATTAGTGGTGCCCAAGGTCATGCCATGACAAAGAAGGAAGCCGTTGCGAAAGCCCGTCGCAGTATCCGGGTAGGACACCGTATAATTGTCAAACGGCCAACAAAACCGCCGTGGGATAAATTAACCAAAGGTACTCCGCTGTACCTGATCTACATCGCCGATAATGGTGACTTCTAGCCTGGTAGGCAAGTCGCCCACGCGGCAAGCAGTAACAAGAGATTCCAGGAACACGAAAGACGCCCCCTACCTCAAGGGGGCGTCTCTTTTGATTCTTTGATTTTCAGCCAGGGTACCCGGCGTTAGGGTCCGGCCGGCGGCGACGTTTTCATTTCATTACATGGGTCTGTTCCGAAACACCACGGATGTCCTCGACACATAGCGCACCTCCTTAAAGCGTTGGCTCCTACCAGGGACCGACTATCCTACCACAAGGATAAAACATACTGATGATGATAAAGGACGGCGGGGGTTTTGTCAAGCCCCGGTTAGTCGGCGGTATATCAGTCAGAATATCCCAGTTCGTAGTCCTAGTTTGCGGAGTGCGCTGTCGCCGACCAGTGGACTAGTGTAGATGACAGGGACGCCGAATTCGGTGAGTTCGACTCTCAGGTGTACTTTGAAGCCCGCAGCGGTAAGTCGTCGGCTGAGTGCTTTTACCCCCTTGAATGTTAGTGGGTGGTTTTCGTTGGGGCGAAACCTACCGGGGGCGAATGGACCCCGTAGAAGGTAGAACTTCCTGCCTCGGAAGGTAGTGGTGAATGGGGCAAAGAATACACCTTTCCGCCTTTTTGGTTTTCCCTGTCTCGTTGGCATAAGTGTTCACCTCTCTATGTGCCGGTATCTTGTTACCTATCTACCCAATCAAGGTACACCCCATACCCCGATATGTCAAGCACGGTTAGTCGATAGATAAAATCAAATCGAGCAGCCGGGTATCCATCTTCCCTTCAATCCGGGTAATGGTCAAGGTGTGCTGTTCTTCCCCGGAGAAATCCCAAGTAAAAGTCCCCTCCATCGAGAACTCACTGGATGCAGATGGTAGGGCAGCAAGCCCATATACAAGGCTCTGAATCAGGATAGCGGCAATGATGCTCACCCCCAGCAAGAAACCGAGGATGACGGTCGTCCACTTCAATCGGTTGGTCATGGTTCTTTCTTCCTCCTAATGGATTATCTATTTACTGACAACTGGGTCAGGAGCGGTAACGTGAGACGCCGTAGAATCGTCAACCTGGTAAAAAGTCTTATAGCAGTCCAGGCAGATGCGCCGTTTCTTACGTCCCTGGCGGGTTGGCACATATCCCTTGAACTCTGAGTCGGAGCTGCCACAATGAGGACACTTCATACTCCCCCCCTTAATCCCCTGTGCAAACAAGCAGAGAGGATATCTCTTTTATATCAGGATCAACGTAGAATACCCCATAGGCTAACTGGGTAGTGGCCGTCTCGATGTTGGCGCCGCCGGCCGCGAGAGCCGTTCGGAGTAAACCGATGGCGGCATCCTGTTCGGCCCGGCTGTCCATTAGTTTCTTCCGCTCCGGGCCTAGCACCATATCGGCATACCACACCTCGGTCCTGGTAAGAAGCAAGTCGTATAACTCGGCGTCTAATATCACTTGCTGGCGGATGAGGGAGTCCCTTTCGGATTCCTTTTTCTCCCGCAGTAAACCGGCTATCGACAGCCCTTCCTTAGCAGGGACAAAGACGTTGAGGATAAAGCGGTCGCTGTCGCTGGAGAAGGTGTAATCGTTGCCACGCAGACAGTATGATTCGCCAAACCGGGTCTGATGGTTCGGGGTGAGAATGAGGGAGAAGTGCAGATCATCCCCCACGACCTTGAAGCTCCTTACCTCTATGCCAAAGGGGAACGGCGGGAATGATACACCCCACCAGGAGGTAATCGCATTTTCGGCGTTAGTTCTTTGCCTTGTCACGTCATAGAACGCAGGGGCGTCTATGTATGAGACAGCCACCAGAGCAACCGCAAGCAGCCCCGCTATCAAAAGACCCCAACGCAGGAAGCGTTTCATACCGCCTCCTCGCTGGCGCGTTTCAGTTTGGCAAAGGTATCTTCGATTCGTTTCTGGTCATCGTCCGACAATTCGTCGGTGATGACTTTAGTGGTGAGTTCGTTGATGATGACATAGACGACTAATGCAATAGCGGCAGTGACAATCCCGCTGATATTGAACTCGGGTAGTTTTCGCCCATAGGGAAGGCGAACCGTCAACCAGTGGGTCTCCAGCATAAGCCACAGGAACGCAAGTAAGAGCAGGGATCCGCCGACCATATCCACTACCATGCCGTCACCCTTCCTTGCGTCTTGACTTGATAGTTGCGATGGTATCATGGTCCGCCGTGAGGAGCAGTTGCGTCTCGTGGTAGTATTCGAGCCCACGGCGGATAAAAGATTGCTCCCAGCGATGGTTGCGTATGTACCAGGGAGTGAGGAGAATGGTAAAACTCAGGATTAGCAATAACCCGAACCCTTCCCACGACTCCGTTGACTCCAGTTTTAATGCCATGACGAACGCAAAGAGGGTGAAGGCGCAGGCGGTAATCACCTTGCGTCGGATTGTCTCAAAGTAGCGTAAATACAAAACGCGGTAGACATCTTTGTCATCAAGCGGTGCTGACTGCATGGCGTTCCCCCTTTGACCGGCTACCCTTTGCTGGTTTGCTTGCGTAGAAACTCTCATCCAGTTCAAGTTGCGGTAACAGTATATCACTCGCCCTCGGGTCTTTGGCAACTAACGCCGTGTAGAAGGCTTGAAGGGCGGCCAGGTCGCGCTGGAAGACCGGGATAAAGGGCTCCCACTCCCGCTGTGCCTTCTCCAGGGCGTCGTGAGCCTTGTGTATCTTCTTCTCTTGCTGTAGACGGGAAGCCGCCCATTCCTCTTGGTCGGTTTGCAAACGCACGAACTCGGCGTCCTGCTCATCTGCCTGAGCGGACAACCGATCCCGTTCTTTTGCGATATCCTTCACGTCGATACCCTCTGCCTTGCGTAAGCTGTCTACCATCCCTGCCAGCAGTTCAGCCTGTGCGGCAGTAATGTCTCCAGATGAGGCGAGGGCTTTCAGGTCGTTATATGTTGTGGCTGGCGGAACGACCGGGTGCAATTGTTCCTGGCGCCGCTGGTCGGGAGTGAGAGGTATAGTCTCACTCGGTATACGCCAATCACGGGTGATTTTGACCGCACCTGGTAGGCGATGGTCGGCAAGCATCCGGTGTACGGTGTGTTGAGATATTGCCATGTGCAGAGCGTAGTCCTTCACTGATAGCATTGGCATGATACTTGCGTGTATCCTCCCCTATATTGTCCCGATGGCTGTCAAGCGGCCAGTGGGTTGCGTTAACTAGGTAAAGAGTAGCATGTATGGTAGTGGTGGAGTCAAGTATGGCAAGGTGGGTGGCAAGTTTTGCTATATGGGGGTAGAGGAGTTTATACCCTTCTAAATGAAAGAGCTTGATCCCTTGAAACAGCTGGGGATCGAGGATATGGTTGCCAATATTATCGGCAGCACCACGCAGTGAGCGCATGGTGCGCGATTTGTCCGGTGCGATGAAAGAGGCGATTCTCCCAGTAGGCAGGGAACACTTTTCAAGGAGAGGATGCACTCCATTTTCAACTAAAGAGGCATGGAAAAAGTCTCCCTCGGCGTCATCGCCTATACAGCCGATGACAGCGCAGTCATGGCCAAACCTTGCAAGCCCTTTCACCATGTTCGCGCCGCTACCACCTGGGTGTTTAATCGGGGGCGCCTCCGCACAAGAGAGGAGGTGTTGAAATAGGGCAACATCAATAAATTCAGTGCCGCCTTTCCGTCCGGGCAGCTCATCGAAAAAGGGTTCATCGACGCAAACGAGATAATCGATCACAGCGTCGCTAATGGTGAGGACTTCGTAACTTGAAAGGGAAGTTGTCAGAGTAAAGAAAAGTGCAATCAGGTATTTCATTGTTTCCTCAGATGTTTAATGTCTCCGGTAAGTAATTCAATCACCTCTCCATTTTCGAGGGTTAAAAGAAGGGTGCCACCCTCTGATATAGATTGCAAGATGCCTTGTTTGGTTTTTTCTCCCACTGTCACAGCAACCAGTTCTCCTTTGTAGGCAAGGCGCCGATTCATCGCTTTGCAAAAAGGAGCAAACCCCATCTTTTTGAACATCTCAAGTGCTGGAATAAACCGCTCGATGA
>SDBT01003143.1_pt1 | contig 28717 bp, 22 predicted proteins | sample 2277101 | NCBI WGS metagenome assembly SDBT01 (sample SAMN10404973, study PRJNA504765) | marine sediment metagenome | isolation source: marine sediment core GS10_PC15, 103 cmbsf | place: Arctic Ocean: Southern Knipovich Ridge | collected 2010 | reverse complement strand
AAATGGGTATAGCAAAAGATATGACAGAATTAGTCGGTAAGACTCCGCTGGTTCAACTAAACAGAGTAGGCAATAATTGTAAAGCCAGGATCGCAGCCAAGCTGGAGTTCTTCAATCCAGCCAGCAGTGTCAAAGACCGTATAGGGGTAAGTATGATACTGACCGCAGAACGTGAAGGTAAAATCAAGCCGGGCGATACACTTGTTGAACCGACCAGCGGAAATACCGGCATTGCACTTGCATGGGTTGCAGCCGCACGCGGCTATAAGCTGATACTTACTATGCCGGAATCAATGACGACCGAGCGAAGGAAAATACTGCAACTGTTCGGTGCCGAACTTGTTCTTACACCCGCCGAGGAGGGAATGACAGGAGCAGTAAATAAAGCCAATGAGATAGTTGAGCAAACCGCCGGAACCTTTATGCCGCAACAGTTTCAGAATCCTGCCAATCCCCAAATCCATAGAGAAGCAACCGCTGAAGAAGTTTGGGCAGATACCGAAGGGCAAGTTGACATATTTATCGCAGGAATAGGTACAGGCGGCACAATTACCGGCGTAAGTGAGGTGCTCAAATCCCGCAAACCTTCTATTCAAGCGATAGGGATTGAACCTGCGGATTCAGCTGTGCTTTCCGGTTGCCAGCCAGGCCCGCATATGATTCAGGGAATCGGTGCCGGTTTCATCCCTGATGTGTTGGAAAGGCAACTTATTGATGAGGTGATACAAATAACCAATGCCGAATCGTTTGATATGGCAAAACGCTTAGCTAAAGAGGAAGGTATTTTGGCCGGCATATCGTCAGGAGCTGCGGCAGCGGCGGCGGTTAAAGTAGCCAAACGAAAGGAAAATGCAGACAAACTGATTGTTGTTATATTGCCAGATACAGCCGAACGCTATATCAGTACAGTACTATTCGAGTGAAACTATCAATATATGACGGCTGATAAATGGGACATTAAATTATACGAACCGAGTTTCTCGCCACGGCGTAGTTGGAGGTCAGTTGGGGGTCAGTTGGGTGTCAGTCCACTTTTTGTCTAAATGCTGTATTTTTGTAAAATTAGTGCTCATAAGTTATTTAATTTCAAAGAGTTAAAAATACCTATTTGCCGAGTCAGGAACTGAAAATCCGTGTGTCGACGGTTCAGATAAATGGCTGTGATGTTCGAATTTTCTGTCAGCATAGAGACAAACCAGCCCCAAGCATTGTCAGCACATAGAAAAACACAAGTCCGCCGGATATTACGGTGGTTATAATCGCAAGCAGTTTTTGCTCGTCACGGACAATCCCCACAATGCCAAGTACAAGAGCAACAGGAAAAGACACAACCATGAGCAACCCTCCAAGGGTTGCAAATATATTGCCTCAGCCAGGCCGGAATATAATAAGGGCAAGAAGTATGCCTACTGCTGTACCGAGGAAAGCGGCCGATTTTTTACCATAGCGCATTTTTCTGTTCTTTCCAGATAATATTAAAGATAAACCTGAATACCCCGATTATAGCACAACTGGAGTGCCAGTGTCAATTGAAAAATTAAGTTTTTCGTTCTATATTTATCTGCAAAATATAATCTCAGGTGAAATTAGCGCACCACTGGGACGAACTAAAGTGGTTTCTTCAGATATCGGGTGTTGCCGACTCTTCGCGTAACACCGATTTGATCAAAATAGTCAAGCAGCGGAATGGCGAATTTTCTGGTGGTATCGAGAAGATATTTAAACTTTACGCTTTCGAGCTGGCCCTCTTTTTCAATAAAAGCGGTGAGAAGTTCGCAAGCCTTGTCTATTGCCTTACGATGGAAAAAAAGATTCTTTTCAATCTGGATAAGCTGCTCCTGTTCAATTAGTATCTTAATGGTTTTCTCTGCCTCCTGCAAGCCGGCGGCGGTATCCTGAACTATCTCTTCAAGTTTAGGCGGATTGAAAAGCCGAGCACTAAAAAGCGATTCAACCGTTGTCAGTAATTTTTGCTGAGCTTCTGTAAAACTTTCACAGTAATTCGGTAAAGCAAGGCAGTGTTTTCTTTCGATGATTGTGCCATTTGAAATCAGTAATTTTACGATCCCATCGAAAATATTTTTCTGCAATCTGGATAATTCGCAAAATCTGTCCATAGTTATTCCCGGACTATCCGGCCTTGTATGATGAAAATCACGAATGATATTTAAAAGCTGCTGTTCAGCAAGCTGGATCGTATGAATATGTATAAACAGGCTGGGCGGGAGTTTGATAATCCTGCTGCGGCTTATCAGCTCAGCTATAATTTCGTTTAACTTCTCCGGCAGTACTTTTGCTCGAAGTAATAACTCTGTTTCGCCTGCAGCCAGATTAGCCGCTGTTTGAATACAGTACTCGATGAAATCTTTTTCAGTAGCTACTGCTTTTGCTCGTGCCCGTGCATCTTCAAGCACACCAGGCTTCGTTCTTTTCAGCCTTTGCGGGATTGCTTCTACAATCAATCCTCCCCCAGCCGTTTGAACAGGTGTCGTGGTTCTCAGTATAAAATGGTCTCCGGGTGCCGCTACAACAGGTTCATTTAATCTGAATTGGACAATGCCGTGCTGGCCTCCGCTTATAGTATTGCCTTCGAGCAGATACATCACAGCACCAACTTCAGAGGTGCCTGTGTGAAATTTTATACTGCTTCCGGTTTTGAGATTGATATTGAAGGAGTCAAGTACATTAAGTTTACATAAGTACCATTGCTGCGGCGAAAAGTATTTTCCAACTGTAACCACATCTCCGCGTTTGATAGTTTTATGGTCCCACCTAGTAACATTGATTGCGGCACATTGCCCCGAGACGGCGGTATTACTGTTTCGTTTATAGACCTGTATCGCTTTGGTTCTGCCCTTAATTCCTTTAGGCAGGAGCATCACTTCATCGCCTGTTGCAACAGAGCCTGAAATGGGAATACCCGCAACCACTGTGCCGTGTCCCTTAAGAGAAAATGCTCGTTCAATTGGCATACGAAACACACCATCGTGTTTTTTCGGTTTGATAGTCTCGACGAGTTCTTTGAGAGCGTCGTAAAACTCACCCAGCCCCTGACCTGTTATCCCCGATACCGGAAGAATTGGTTTCGCTTGCAGAAAGGTTCCTTCAAGAAAATTACGGACTTCCGTCGTAACTGTCTGGAGTCGATCCTGACTGATACAATCAACTTTCGTCAGTGCCACGATACCGTGTTTGACACCAAGGATACCGAGGATATCAAGGTGTTCGCGAGTTTGCGGCATAACACCATCATCGGCTGCAATAACAAAAATAACCCCATCAATAGCACTTGCACCGGCGACCATTGTTTTTATAAAATTCTCATGGCCCGGAACATCTACGATGCCGATCTCCAAATCAGATATTGTACAGGGTGCAAAGCCAAGCTCGATAGACATACCTCGCTGCTTTTCAGCTTTAAGATGGTCAGTATCACAGCCGGTAAGACATTTTATCAGGGCTGTTTTACCGTGGTCAATATGGCCAGCGGTGCCCAGAGTAATGTTAAGTTGTTCTGTGGACATAATTACGCGTTTACTGAAGTTAGTATTTCAAGCAGTGCCTTGATGAGTATTTTTTCGTCTCCATCACGAAGAGTACGCGGGTCGATAAGGATTTTTTCTTTTTGGATACGGGCAAAGACAGGTGTATCGCAGCAGCGAAGCTGAATGGCCATATCCTCTGCACTGATTTTTTCCGAACTTATCGCCACAAGGGTTGTGGCAAGGTTCTGGGAAGGCAGTGAGCCGCTGCCGGTCTGTGAATAACCGGGAACGGTCGTAACATCCGCAGTAGAAATATCTTTATCCAGTTTGGAGGCTATTCGTTTTGCCTCTTTGGCGATTTCCTTTTCATCCCGTGAAAGCATTTGCAGCGTTGGTATATTGCCAAGTGCTTTCGATTCGTCTAAAAAGAGCATCAAGGTTGCCTCTAATGCCGCAAGGGTCAGCTTTCCGACACGAACAATTCTGGCGAACTGATTTTTCCGTACGGCTTTAACCAGGTCGTCTCTGCCGAGAATAATTCCACCCTGAGATGCACCTATTAATTTATCCGCACTGGAAGTAACAATATCAGCACCTTTAGCAATTGAATCGGCCAGGGTCGGCTCATATTCAAATCCGAATTTTGAAAAATCTATAAGGGCACCGGCTCCGACATCATCAATCACAACCAGGTTATTTGAGCGTGCAATATCAACAAGTTTTTCGAGCGGTACTTCCGAGGAAAAACCCTGGATTTTATAATTGCTCGGGTGGACGCGCAAAATCGCCGCGGTATTTTCTGTAATTGCATTTATATAATCCTGCGGATGAGTTTTATTGGTAGTACCAACCTCGACGAGTTTAGCACCGCTAAATGCCATAACATCAGGCAGGCGAAACGAACCGCCAATTTCGACAAGCTGACCCCGTGAGACAATCACTTCTTTGCCCTTTGCCACGGTATTGAGTACGATAGCGGTTGCGGCGGCGTTGTTGTTAACAACGGTAGCGGCCTGGGCTCCTGTCAACAGCCGCATCAACTGTTCAATACGTATATCTCGTTGCGAACGCTTTCCCGTTTCCACATCGACCTGCAAAAGCGAATAGCCGGCCAGTTCCTCCTGAATTTGCTCCAGGGCCTTTTCAGGCAGAACAGCTCTGCCAAGAGCCGTATGCAGGATAATCCCCGTGGCATTGATGACTCTGCGATAGTATGGTTTCATCGCATCCATTATTCTACCCTTGGCGTCAGCTATAATTTTTGGACCGATCTCATCGGCTATCAGTTTATCAGCGTTACCGGTGACAATCAATTCACGTATTTGCTCGATTGAAGTGCGAACAGCGTCAACAATAACTTTCCTTGGAATCCTGCCAGCCAGTTTTTTCAATTCGTCAGTTTCAAGGAGTGAATCGACCGAGGGCAGTCTCTGCAATAATGCCTGATTTTGTTTTGCCATGATATTTCCTTTGATTTTCGCCTTATTGTACTTAACCGGCAAAGAAAAACAAGGAATTTGCCCCTGAAAATAAACCAGCAGTTTTTTGTTGATATTTACGTTGAATTAAGTAAACTGAGGTTTTCTGGAAAAAATGTAACAAACCAGCAGCAAATGCGCCTATTATTACATAAGGTAATTTTGGCAATATCGCAATATTTGGTTGATAGGACGAATATGAGGAAGATACAGATACTGGTTGTCCTTATTGTTATGATTGGCCTTCTTGCGTTTTTTTTGTATCCCCGGCCGAGCGGTTATGTCAAAGTTGATACTCCCGGAGCTTCGGTTTGCCTCAAAACCGGCTGGTGGCGTACGGTAATACTTACTGACAAAATGGATAAATTTGCCCTTAAGGCAGGCAAATCATATGAAGTCAGAAATGCTAACATTTCCGCTGAAAAGAATAATGATACATGGCGTCTCAGAACACGTACATATTCATCGGGCAGTGCTATAGCAGAGGGTATTAAGGTTCGCAAGGATGAAACAACAATTGTGAAAGTAGGGGGACCTTTTACTATCAAAACTGATGTCAAAAGAACGAGGCCGTTTGTATCGATAGGGCTTTCAATTGTCGGTCGAGCTGGTGAGAAATACTTCACGAGGCCTATGAGGAAAGGCAAAGCATCTCCAGAACCAAAGCTTGAGATTATTGATGAAGCTGGAAATATACTTGATTCCGGCCAGTTTGAGTATGGATGAGGCGGCACATGCCGGTACTCGTGGCGAGTACCAAAGACCTTCAAGGGAAAATACAGGGTCAAAGTGGATATTGAGCTTGGGCCTTTCGAGAAGAAATTGGAGGAAACCTGGTATTCGATAGAATAAAAAAATAAAATGCCACGAACACCGGCGGGTTTAGAGACAGGTTCTCTTGCCCGCCTTTTTTATTGGAATGAAGAAATAAACGAACAGATATAGTTTGGAGAACAATTATGAAAAACTTAAATCGTATTGGCATTAGTGACGTTAAAGGTGTTTACAGCGGCCCTGAAGGTCAACTTTGGGAGCTCATAATGGGCGAGCAAATCCATATCGGCGGTTTCAGTTCGTCGATGGATCTTGCCCAAAAAGCCGGCATCGGTGAAGGCATGAAAGGGGTTGATCTTTGCTGCTGCAATGGAGCGGGAATGCGGTTTTTGGTGCGCTTCCTGAATGTGGCACAGATGCACGGCGTGGATGCTACAGAAAAAGTTGTTGAACAGGGACGGCGGCTGTGTGAACAGGAAGACCTTTCGGATGAAATAAAGTTTACCATTGCAGATGTATGTTCCAGCGAACTTGAAAATGCCAGTGCAGATTTTATCTGGGGAGAGGATGCATGGTGTTATGTTGTTGATAAGGGCAAGCTTATTTCCGAAGCGGCAAGGATTGCCAAGCCCGGCGGTATAATCGCTTTTACCGACTGGGTCGAAGGGAAAGCTGGTCTTACCGATGCCGAAGCCGAACGGTATATGGCATTTATGAAGTTTCCGAGCATACAGGATATTGAAGGCTATAGTGTTCTACTGGAGGCAAACAGCTGCGAAGTTATCACCGTTGAAGATACTCACAGATTTGCACCGCATGTCGATCTGTACCTCAATATGCTTAATATGCAGTTGACATATGATGCTTTGAAGATTATCGGCTTCAACAGTGAATTGATGCAATCAATGGCTGAAGAGATGTCGTTTATGCAGGAATTGGCACATGCGGGCAAAATTGCCCAAGGCTTGTTTGTCGCCCGCAAGAAGTGATTAACGATTTAATGTTTGAGGGAAAAAATGGGAAAATGTTGCAATAACACGGACCAGCCAGCTGAAAACGGGCCGGCCGGATGGTTCGACAATATGATTAATAATTGTTATGAATATGCCTCGCAGTCGAAAGCTGATGGAAAACATATCGTGGGAATTATGTGTGAGTACACACCACGGGAACTGATTATAGCGGCGGATGCTTTGCCGGTATGTTTATGTGGAGGTTCGGCGGAAATGATTCCGCCTGCGGAAAAACATCTGCCCGCAAATCTTTGCCCGCTGATTAAATCTACATACGGCTACCATCTTCAAAAGGCAAACCCGTTTCTTGAGATGGCGGATATGATTGTTGCCGAAACGACCTGTGACGGCAAGAAAAAGATGTACGAGCTAATGTCTGAAACTCGGCCCGTGTATGTGCTGGAGCTGCCCCAGAAACCTGATGACGATGATGCTATGCAACATTGGATAGCTGAGTTGCGAAAGTTCAGAGCAAAGCTTGAGAAGGATTTTGGCGTGGAGATAACGGACGAGAAGATATGGAAAGCTATCAAAACTATGAACCGCGAGCGGCATCTCAGGCGGCAGTTGGCTGAATTGATGAAGTCGGAGAATCCGCCATTGACAGGTGGAGAATTGCTGAAATTCAAGAGTATCATATCCGCCATCGAAACTGATTTTGATAAATATGCCAAAGCAGCCGAAACTTTTAGCTCCTTGGCAAATTCTGTTGATAACAGCAGCAGGGTACGGGTGTTAATGACTGGCGTGCCGATAGTTCACGGCGCAGAACGGGTACTTGATATTATCGAATCTCACGGAGGTCTTGTGGTAAGTATGGATAACTGTACCGGATTGAAACCAATTCTGGAAGATGTTGATGAAACCGCCTCCGACCCTATAGTTGCCCTTGCCGAAAAATACCTGTGTCTACCATGTTCTGTAATGACAAAAAACGATCGCAGATTGGAACAGCTTCGCGAACTTGCCGGCCAATACCGACCGCAGTGTATTGTGGAGCTTATCTGGCAGGCTTGTATTACTTATGATGTCGAATCGTATCGAGTCAGGCAGTTAGCTGAGAATGAACTTGGCATCCCCTACCTCAAGATTGAAACTGATTATTCACCATCAGATTCGGCGCGTATTGCGACGAGAGTTGAAGCATTATTCGAAACCGTCGATCAGGAGCCTTGCCGGCAGAAATGAAGAAAAAGACAATTATCTATACTTGTCCCTATGTACCAGCCGAATGGATAGCTGCGCATGGATTTTGCCCGGAAAGAATTATTCCAAAAGCGGCTGGTAGCCCAGTTGTCCCGATGGAAGGTGTTTGTCCTTATGTGCAGGCGTTTGTTAAAGAGGTATTAACAAGCCAGGAAGCTGCGGCGGTTGTGATGACGACAGTTTGTGACCAGATGCGCCGTGCATTCGACATTGTCGCCAATGGCTGCAAGCTGCCGGTCTTTCTTATGAATATGCCATCTACATGGCAGCATGTCGGTGCTAAAAAGCTCTATCTGGAAGAGCTAAAACGGTTTGGCCGATTCATGGTAACACTTGGCGGAAAATCACCATCGGATAAATCTTTGGCAGAGGTAATGCTTGAATATAACAACACAAGGTCTTCTATTCTGGCGATGAGAAATCATTTAACCTCACGCCAGTATTCGCAGACAATTGCGACATTTAACCGCAATGGCAAAGAAGCTGTTTCATTGGACTTGCCCGAAGATAAGCTTCCAATGGAAGGTACGCCTCTGGCAATTATCGGAGGGCCGATGCTCAAAGAAAACTTCAGTTTATTTGATGAAATTGAAAACTATGGCGGCCGTATTGTGTTGGATGCTACGGAAACCGGCGAGCGTGGGATGTGTGGGCGCTTCGATATGGATAAACATCAGGAGGATCCGTTGGAGGAGCTTGCAAATACATATTTTCGCATTCCTGATGTCTCTCGAAGACCAAACAGTCAGCTTTATGACTGGCTCAAAGACGAGTTAGCCAGCAGGGCCGTACATGGGATTATTTTCCGACGGTATATATGGTGCGATATGTGGCACGCTGAACTTTACCGACTAAAAAAATGGACCGAATTGCCGGTTCTGGATATAGATGTCGATGGCAATGAGAAGGGTTTGTCCCCGCGAACGACACAGCGTATTCAGGCTTTCATGGAGATGCTCCAATGAACAACGAACCGCAGCAAATTACGCTAACGCAATGGGACAAACATTACGAGCACCTTCAAAAACAAGGTCTCTCTGAGGCGGACTATGGAGGTTTGCTTAGCAGACATGTCGGAGATGGTGACAAGCGGCTTTTGAAACTGCGATATGACAACTCTGCCGCGGCACTGAGGCTCTGGAACTTTTTACTTACGGAAGAGAAGCGTTTGCATCAGGCTCGCACAGAAGGAAAAAAGATTGTTGGTACGATGAAAGATTTAGGAACCGTACCGGTGATGGCATATTCACTGGACAATGTGGTAGCGTTCTATCCTGATGGTGCCTGGTGGATTCCATGCGTTATGGAATTTAGCGCAGGTTTATTGGAGGTGGCCGATTCTCTTGGTATCGACGAATCGTTTTGTCCGGTCCGTGCGATGTTAGGTGCTTTTATCACAGAAGCGCATTTCCCAATTCCGGATCAGTTAATTTGCAGCGTTGGCGCAACTTGTGACGACTTTTCCGCTATCGCACAGCGACTTGAGGTTCTTGGCTATCCTATTATGTGGTGGGAAATACCACATCGGCGAAGACCGGAACCGGATGAAATTGCGGTTAAGCTTCCGGGAGGTTTTTCTGCGCCAAAGTCTCAGATTGAGTTTGTTATATCTGAGTTTGAGCGAATTAAAGTCGTTCTGGAGGAATTAACAGGGCAACGGCTCAGTAAAGAAAAACTTTCCGCTGGGATTAAGAAAGCAAATCAGGTTCGCCTGCGTCTTGCTGAGCTCAGGGAAATCGTATTTACTGCCAAATTGTGTCCAATCGGCGCTATTGAAATGCTTGTGGCAGAAATGCTTGCAATACACTTCTGTTCCGACCAGAACGAAACGATTATTGTACTGACAGAGTTAGTTAATGAGGTAAAAAGACGAGTGCAATCAGGGCAGGGAGTTCTTGATGCCGATGCCGTCAGGGTTTTTTGGATAAATCCTGTGGCTGACCTGCAGGTAATGAATCTTCTTGAAGACTGTGGCGGCAGAATATGCGGTACGGAATATCTCTTTAGCCATGCATTGGATTTAATCCCTGAAGATACGCCGCCGATTGAAGCTTTAGCAATGATGGCACTTGCCGACCCGATGGTGGGTTCATCAATGGATCGTGCTGAAAGAATTTGCGCCGACATCAGAAGGTTTGGTTCTGAGGCAGTTTTGATTTCCCGCATTCCAGGTGCTAGTCATTGCGCTTTGGAAGGAAGAGTTATTGCCGATGTTATTCAGGCCGAACTTGATGTTTCCGTGCTGGAAATCGAGGTGCCACCGGTTAGCGATTCAATTCATCCAACACTATGCACGCGTCTGGAAGCGTTAATAGAAACCACAAAAGGACGGAGAAGAAAATGATTTGTGCGGGAATAGATGCAGGTTCAAGGACAATAAAAATAGTCCTGATGGATGCCGAGACAAAAACTGTTATAGCAAAAGGGTTGATAGACCAGGGAGTCGAACAGGAAAAGCTGGCCCTTGATATGTACAAGAGGCTTCTCAAAGATAATCATCTCAACGGAAAAGATGTTCGCAGGATTGTGGCAACAGGTTATGGAAGAAATATAATCAACTTTGCTCATAGAACGATAACCGAAATTACATGCCAGGCGGTGGGGGTGCATTCTCTCCTGCCGGAAGCTATGACCATAATTGATATAGGTGGACAAGACAGCAAAATTCTGCACCTGGATAAAGATGGGAAAATACGTGACTTTGCAATGAATGACCGTTGTGCAGGTGGAACGGGCCGTTTTCTTGAAGTCGTTGCCGAGCGTCTTGAAGTCAGTCTTGAATCTCTCGGCAAGATGGCTGCAAAGAGCAAAAGCCCCGCCGCAATAAGCAGTATGTGTGTTGTATTCGCAGAGACGGAAATTGTTGGGCTGCTCGCAGCTGGCAAGAGAAGAGAGGATATTATCGCAGGTATCCAAAAATCAATAGCTCAACGCGTAGTCGCAATGAGTTGCCGTAATGGTGACGGTCCCACCGCCTTTACGGGAGGGGTAGCAATGATTTCGGGAATGGATATGGCATTACAGTCTGTTCTTGGCTACAATGTGATTATATCGCCGCACCCGCAAACGACATGTGCATTAGGCGCGGCAATTCTGGCATCCAACGAGCTTGCCGCAGCTAAATTATAACTCAGTAACTCTTTTATAAGTGAGGATTTTAAGATGGCAAATATGGAAAGAAGAAAACGGGTTATGCAGCGGTCCATAAAACTCGGCCACTGCGTTTGCGATCCAAAGAAACCCTGCCCGTGCGATATTTTTAAGGAAAAGAATATTTGTTTATGTGCCGGCGAACGGCTTGAGGCGCCAACAGGAGCGGTGCAGTTAACAAAAATTGTGGAAAAGGCTGGCTGTGCGTCCAAAATTGACCAGGCTTTCCTAAAACAGGTATTAAAAGGTCTGCCTGTAATTGACGACCCTAATGTACTTGTAGGTGTTCCCGCTGGTGATGATGCGGGAATATATGATATTGGTGATGGAAAGGCTCTCGTTCAGACCGTCGATGTCTTTACGCCGTCGGTTGATGACCCTTATATGTTCGGCCAGGTGGCAGCGGCTAATTCAGTAAGCGATGTCTATGCTATGGGCGGAAGGCCTATGACCGCGCTTTCGGTTCTTGGTTTTCCTGTTCGCAAAATTCCAGATGAGGCAATGAACGATATCCTTCGCGGCGGCATAGACAAGATGAAAGAAGCCGGAACTGCCATTGTCGGCGGTCATAGTATCAACGATAGTGAAATCAAAGCCGGTTTTGCTGTTACCGGAATCATAGAAAAGGATAAGATAATTACAAACGCAGGCGCACTTGCCGGCGACATACTCATCCTCACAAAACCGCTCGGTACGGGGATAGTCGCATTTGCCTCACAGATAAATCGGGTAAGAGATGAAAGCACTCAGGCTTCGGCCAGGTCTATGACTACACTCAACAAAACCGCTTCGGAGTTGATGGTAAAATTTGGCGCACATGCATGTACGGATGTAACCGGATTCAGTCTGCTTGGCCACTTAACGGAAATGGCATTGAGAAGCGGTGTTGATGCTGAAATAATCTGGGATGACATTCCGGTTTTTCCAGGGGTACTTGAATATGTAGCAAACGGTATTTTGCCCGGCGCCATTGAACGGAACAAGGAATCCTGCGGCGGGCAGGTAACTGCCAGCGACAACCTTACTCCAGATATGGTTGATATGTGTTACGATGCGCAAACTTCCGGCGGATTATTGATTGCTATTTCAAAAGATAGTGCTGAAAAGTTTTTGAAAACTCTACATACCGAAGGTGTTACCGACGCGACAATCATCGGTCATATTCGCGGCAAAGGCACCGGCCGTGTTTTCATTGAAACAACAGGCAAGCGCATTCTGCCTGAGCCTGAAAATGTAAAGGAAAAACCCCAGCCAGCTGTTATGGATACAAAACCCCAGCCAGCCGATGATTCTGTTTGTTGTTCAGGCGGTCTCGACAGTAACACAGATGCTCTGGCTGGAACCGAAGCTATCCAGGCCAATTTCCTCAATTTCCTCGCAAGCGCAGCCAAGCCCAGCGGTCTGGACGCTTACACAAAGCAGGCGGTAAATATAGCATTATCCGTACTGGCCCGTTGCGAGCCTTGCGTAAAATCACATACCAAAAAGGCGAAGAAAATGGGTTTTACGCAGGAAGAAATCGACGAAGCGGCATGGATGGGTATTGCATTCGGCAGTTCACCTGTTATGATGTTCTATAACGCTCTCAAAGATGATTAAGCGGAGGTGATTGGTACCTGGTGGTGCCCCTGGTCTTCAAAGCCAGTGTGGGGCTGATAAGGTCCCGGGTGGGTTCGATTCCCATTCGCCTCCGCCATTATTACGACCTGACGAAAGTATTTGGCCGCGATTGCCGATATATAAATAACACAAAGGCAGTCTGATATTAACCGAAGGAACATTCTGTGCTGGCAATGAACAGACAATCCGTTATTTCCTGTTTACTTATTTTTATTGGTATTTCTCTGTTTATTTACGGAGCATTTTTTCATTCTACGAGTGTTTTAGCGCAGAAAGACGACGATTCGACGGTATTGCTGCTGCCGGAATCCGCCGTTATCAAAGATGTTACAGTTGGGGGTCTTCGTTTCGACGAGAGGGGCCGGATCAAGCGGACATATACGGGCAAGCCTCCCGAAGCCTGCCCTACATGAGTAAAGTAAAAGGAATCCATGGCGGCCATGGAACAAAAAACCAGATTAAAACTTTTTGTCTCAAAGATTCTCCCGCAGAGAATGTGGGTGCAGTCGGCTTTCCTGATGATTTGGCTGGATCCGTTTGGACTTCGGATGCATGGGGTGTGTGCGCCGGTTTTCCATTGCTATGCTTGCCCGTTGGCTGCATTTGCATGTCCAATCGGGGTTATTGCTCAATTCGGCGCTATTCATATTTTTCCTTTCATAGCAATCGGTATGCTGATTATAATTGGTGCGTTTTTTGGTAGTTTGTTATGTGGATGGGCATGTCCGTTTGGTTTTTTGCAGGATATGGTGGCAAAGGTTCCTACGCCAAGGTTCAAATTGCCGAAATGGACGGGCCATTTCCGCTATGTGGTATTGATTGTAACGGTTCTTGCGATACCATATTTTTTCGGTGAGGAGCATTGGCTGTTTATCTGTAGGGTATGTCCTGCCGGTGCCCTGGAAGCGGCTGTACCAAATATGGTCAACCAGGCCATGGCAGGGGAAAAAATCACCTGGCCAAGTGCGATTAAGCTGACAATTCTTATACTGTTTTTGGTGGCAATCTTTTTTGTGAACAGGCCGTGGTGCAGAATACTCTGCCCGCTTGGCGGGATATTTTCAGTATTCAATCGCCTCTCTGCATTTTTCCTGCAAATCGATACTGACAAATGCAATGATTGCGGGCAATGCCGTGATTTATGCGAATATGGAATAGAACCAGATAGAACACCAAACGCCGCCGGCTGTATCCGATGCCTTGAATGCACAAAATGCGATTCGGGGGCAATCACGCCAGCCAGTATTTTTGAACATACAGAAGTGGTGCCTACACCAGAAAAAGAGTAAAGCAGGGTGCGATTTATCACACTAAAAAACTAATTTGCCATTCCTTTCATCTTCTCATCAAGTTCACTTAGCGAGAAGCCATTCGAGCTGACAATATGTTTTTTATCCGTAAGGATCAGCCATGGAAGCGACTTAACACCCCAGCTGAACTTGGTTTTCTCTTCGTCACCTTCAATCATTCCGACAGGGAACGACAGATCGTATTTTTTAACCAACTCATCCAGCGCATTTTTATCAACTTTCGATCCCTGAACCGCGATAACAACAACACCTTTTTCTTTAAGCTGCCCAGCTTGTTTGGCAAGCTCCTTAACACAATGCCGCGACGGCCGCTGCTCCATATCCCAGAAACAAACTAAAATACTTTTGCCCGCAATTTCGTCAGGATCAATTTGGAGTCCTAAACCATCAAACACAGGCAAAGATTTGCCTACCAATGACGGCGGCTGTTTGGGAACAAAGCGTCCCGAAGAACTTCTTTCACCTACCACAATTTTCACATCAGTCGCACCACCCTCGGTCTGGACATATCCATGCAAGCGTTTGTTGCCCTGAGTATTTGCACTGATGTTAATCTTTCCAGGACAAACTTTTTCAATAATAAATTTACCTTCGGCATCGGTCATAATATTGTGATTGTCAGGCTGACCTTCACCATAGGCAGAGATGCGGGCACCGCTTGCCGGCTTATCATCACTATCTACTACGATCCCTGAAACCGTAAGATTCGCTAATGTAAGCGCAAATCGTCCTACATCAAGCCGGCCATCTTCAGCATCATCAGCGAAAGCTTCTGCTTCGTGTTTGCCATATCCTTCTCCGCTTGCCTGGACAGAATATTTATGTTCCGGCGGTATGGCCTTAACTTTGAATTTACCCTTCGCATCGGTTACTGCTTCACCTCGCCGCCAATCTGTAATAGGTGAGCCCCAGTTGGATATTCTCAGCCTAACAGTAATTTTGGCTCCGGCAATTGCCTCCCCTTTTGTATCCACAACCACGCCGGAGAAGACCACCCCTTGCATAAGTTTAATATCTACTGTTTTGGTATCTTCTTCTACTTCTTGCACCACTGCCAGATTGTGATCGGTATGCCGAACCACAAGACAATATACGGTATCAGATTGTTGCGACCCCCACCTGCTCGAATCCCAGACAAGATCGAAGTGGCCCTTTGTGTCTGTTTTAATATCATTATGGGAGCCCCTGGGGCACATCTTAACACTCGCGCCTTCAACCGGTTTGCCGGCGTCATCACGAACCGTACCCGTTATTTTGGGTGCCTCAGCCAACTCTATATCAATACGAACCGTTTCATTTTCCTGGATTGTAATGGCAGTTTGTTCTTGAGAACTGGAATAGCCTTCCTTATGAACGCCCCGCATTTGATAATCACCAGCCAACAGCCGGATTTTGGCCAATCCATCTTTATCGGAACGGCAATGAAGCCATTGGTCGGTTTCTTCCTGATGAATACTTACAGATGCCTTTTCTACCGGCTTTTTTTCCGCATTTGTTATACTAACCTCCAGCAGACCTCCCTTATTGACTTCTATTTTTATACCACTTTGAGTTTTTCCCGCTTCCGTTGTAACTTCTACCGTTTCCGCCATCCAATCGGCCAATCCTTCCCTGGAGGGCACAAGCTGAACTATATGTGCCCCTGCTGTAAGAGCATCAATTATGAATGTACCATCAGCATTTGAGACAACCGGTTTACAACCAAAACCAGGTTGATTTCTGCCCTGTCTCGCCATCAGCTGTATATCACTAACGGGTTTGTCCGTACCTTTTTCTACCACAATACCTTCAATCTTTGCTTCCGGTTCCATTTCGATTTTGATATCTTTTTGTCCAGCAGAATATTTCAAAGTGGCGTTAACGCCGGTTGATTCAAATGTACTAACTGTGGCCAAACCGGTTTTTTGGGCGGTAAATTCCGCTGTTGCTTCAGCGGGGATTCGGTTAAAAGTAAATTCACCACTCGCATTGGTTTTGGTTGCAAGCAATTCTCCGGAAACGTTACCAACTAAATATTGCGGTTGCCCATTGCCTGCAATCATCATAAAAGATATTGTGATATCGACATCGCCGATTGGACTGCCGGACTTATCAACAACCTTGCCGGCTAAAATCCTTGCATTTGTTAATGTTATCTCAGCTTCAAGATCTTCCTTAATATTGCGCCAATTGGCCCAGCCTATAGCCAACCCTTTTTTTTCGGCGAGCACCATAAACTGATTCGTAAGGTCATCGCTGGCTTCTCTTTCAAGGACAAAGCCGCCATCATCTTTGGTTGTTACCTGTTGCACCAGTTCAACGTCATAGGAATAAGTCTGCATTGAAACTGCAATTTTGTACAATCCCGCTTTCGCTCCCGCGATTGGCTGCTTTTGCGAATCAACTACCTTGCCCCTGCAGGTTATTTTCTTGACATCTTCGGCATTCGAGTAGTCTGCAAAGCCGACTAAAAACACCAAACACAAAAACGCCATCCGGGCTTTATACATAGCAAATTCTCCCTCTCAGGTTTTCACCTTAGGTTAATTATGGTTTATTCCTGCGGCGTGTCAGTATAACTACAGTTACAACTATCAGGAAAATAACCAAAACAGCAGTTGAAAGCCTGCGTTTACCCAATCCAGACGATTGTTCAACTGTCAAGGTGACTGATTTGGATTCGATCTTAAACGGTCCAGCCACCTCAACACTTGCGGTAAACAGTCCCGTTACATTTTTGGGCTCTCGCCACGAGAGCGAACATGTACCGCCTCAGCCATACTCGAAAGTAAAAGAGCGGTCATATTCGGCTTCTTTGCTCACTATATGCAGTTTCGGTGCCTGTCCTCTGCTGCCATTTCTGGTTATTTCAATTTGTTCGCCAAGTTTACCTTTCAATTCCTGCTTAAAATTATGTCGAGAGCCTTTTCTTTGCACATCGAGTGTACAGATAAGCGGCTCACCAACGGTCAGGTCTGTCTGACCGTTTTCGGTAACATCAAAAAGCCCACGGTTGCTAAAGTGTTGCCCTTTTAATTTCCAGGTATTATCCTTCTCATCTTTTCGTTCGATGAGCCAGTGATGGATGCGGTATTTTCCAATCGGCAGCTTACCTGCGCCTTTTTCCAGAGAGACGGACAAAAGACCATTCTCACCGCCAGCGGAAAACTCTTTTATTGAATCATGCAGTTGAATATTACCATAGACAACATCTTTTGCTTCCAACAGCTTTATATATGCCCCGTCAATGGCAATCTCAGGCCGATACAATTGGCCGTCAATATCAATATAATTACCCGTAAATTTTGTATCACGATCCCCCTTCTTGCCGATTCGTATTCTGTCGCCTTCATGGAAATTATTTGACTTATCATTGAACCTGCCATTGGTGTTTTGGTCGATAAGTACGCAGTGTTTTTTCTCCCCTGCGACTGTGACGGAACCTTCATACCAACAGCCGGAACGGGCATAAAGGTATCTGTAGTCCTTTTGACTGTAGAACTCAAAATTCAGATGATAAGTAATGGGTTCCTCTTCGTACTCAAAAACGATCTTTACAGGTCCGAAATATGTACGATTATTCTCGGCTCGATAAGAGGTTATCGCTGTTTCATCACTGAGAACGCCATCGCAGTCAGAATCGATAAACAACGAATCATAGGCCCCATTTTTATTCGTTTGGTCAAGAGCCATCCAGATGAAGCCATTATTAACCATTGGGCTTTTCCATTTGGCAAAAATCGGCCCACTACTCTTAAATTCAGGCAGCTCAACCCCCTCAGGTTTATTATCACTCAAGTCAATATACTGAGTGCCCATATCACCGACAATCTGACTGGCCTGGTTAGATGAGTGATACTGCAGCCACTGCAACTCCTCTGCACCGACAAGTTGACCCATACCGAACAATAACAATGTGAATAGAAATTTTTGTTTGAACATATCTGAATCCTTTAAGTTTATATGATTCTACTTGCTGACCAATCAGCCATGACCATCTTACCCAATTTAGCACTTTTCAAGAGCGCAAAAACCAACTGCTACTATTATAGACGCTCGAGACCCTGAAATGTTACAAACTTTTTTGGAATTTTTGCGTTTTTTTTCAATATTTTCGTATTTTTGCGGTTTTTTTTACCGTTAAGGCTGAAGAAAATCGTCATCAAACCGTTCGAGCGAGTCTTGTTGGCTCTCCGGCTCGGTTCCCGTTACTAAATCATCACTTGTCATTGATTTGAGACGCAGGCAAGCATAAAACCGTTCCCGGAAAAAACAGCTTCGCATCACAAGAATCATAAAGGGCAGCACAATTACATATAAACTGCCTCCAAGCGCAAGGCCAGCAATAAATAACTGTAGAAATACAGACATCAACGTGCCGGGCAAGCTACTGCCCATTATAGTCATTATAACCATCGCAATTCCAAAATAGCCGAGAACAATTACCATACAAATCCCAACGGTCCATACCGCCAGCCACAGCATAAAACGCAAACCGCTGTAACGCTTCCTGCAGCAGCACCCTGCAAAAACGAACGCCAGTAGTATTATCAAAGCTGATACCGCAAACACAAAAGCAGCGCCGAGTACCTCTGGAGAAAATGCAAGACCGCTGTATGATATAACACCTGCAACACCAACACCCGCCATAAGAACCATAGCCAGCAGGAACGTAATAAACCGGTTACGGTTACCTATCTTATGGCCGAAAAGCAGCACAATGGAAATTCCCATAGTCAGTGAAACAAAAAGCTGGTCAAACATTGCCATCGCCGATGATGGAAATGGTATTACTTTTTTGAGCAGGGTCCAGAGCAGGTTGACTGCCAGCAGTGGAATGAAAATGAGCCAGGCGCGTGGATTGCGATTGGCCCTGACCGTCACCATAACTAAAATAAGGATAACCCAGATTGCTAAACTGGATACATTATTATACCACTTCCAGTTATAGACAACCGCCTCGCCTTCTTTGGGCCCTACCTGTCCAAGGTCATGAGAGGCAACTATCTTTAATTCACCAAACGCCGTAGAAGGTACTCGCCACGAGTACGAACAGTTACCGCCTCAGCCATACTCGAATTTGCCGCCGGCAATCTCTTTACCTTTATTATAAACGGCAAAAGTCGGAGGATTCTCAACTCTTCCCCGCAGGGAGGTATAGTTATATCCGTCAATACCCAGCAATTCGTATTCTAATGTCAAAACTTTTCCAGTCCGTTGTATTTTGACGGAATTGCACAGCAGTCCACCAATTTTCAAAACAGTGCTCTCACCTTTGCTGACGGATATGTCATCCGACCGCCGCCGATTTAAATCGGCCTGGAACAGCCCTGCCTCACCGCCGTCCAGAAAAATACTGCTCCAGTGATAATTGCCTGCAGGAATGGAAATAGTTGCCTCTGGTGAATCGAGCAGAACTAACGAGGAGCCTGCTTCAAGTACCAGCCGCCTAATAAATTTCCCTTCCAGTTTCAATTGTCCCATCAAACTGTCAGTTTCTGCGAGATTCACCTGGAGCGATGGAGCGGTTTCGCCGGGCTGAAAATCAAAAGATAAACCATAGTTATGCCCATCAAAGAAAACCGTTTCAGGCACAGATGAACTCAACTGTTCAAACCCCAGGCCGAGATTTGATTCAACGGGCGTTAGAGCGATTTTGTCGGCCCGCGTTATCTTCCCGTCCATATTGTCGGTAACCTTCAGCAGCCAGTTTTTCCCCTTGAGTTCAATCTCACCCTGAAATCCCGAATAAATATAAACCTGACAATAAGTCCGGCCGGACCCAAAATCGTATATGGTCATTTGGATCTCATATTCAAGCCGAACGGAATCAAATACTACTTCAAGGTGTATATTCGGGAAATTCTGGTAAAGGTTTTTATTATCGCTCGCAAATACGCCACAGGGGTCATCTGTCAGGTCGCGGTTACGATTGAGGTCGAGATACAGTTTGCCCTCATCCCTGTCCCAGGCGAATCCGATATAGTCTTCTTCCACCGTCCCTGCCAGCAACAGTCCTCGATCAATGTTTCGTTCCTCAAAGTCAGGTTCTTTTTCAAACTTCATATCTTTCCGGATATCAACAGACATATTCAGGTTGAAGCCGCTTGGTTTGTATTCGAGATTAAAGACATGTTCGGTTGATGGTCCGGCCTCCTGGCCGAGCGAAGAGTTCACCAAAAAAGCTGACAAAAGCACCAGTATCAAGATTTTCCCATCCACAGGTACCGCCAATTTGAATCTGTTTCTCATGCATATCCCCTTTTTGGCACGAAAACCCAATTTAAACTTAGCCGGAGCGGATGTTCGAAACTCCGAATCTTCATTATACAACAAAATTCGCCTCATCGTCAAATATTAAAAAACCATCTTTTTGTCCGCTTTGATATTGAACATATGTTGAGCTTATGAGGTGGTAAACAGATGATGGACACTTGACGAGAGGTTATAATGCCCCAATTTACAAGGAGCGTTCGTTATGGCAAATTTACCTGGTCAAATCAACCACATTATGAAATTGTCCCAGCTTGCCCGCAAATACGCTTAATCCTGGTGTATATGCTGCGGAACCACAGCAAACATCATTGCGATTCCCAATTCTTAAGCAGCAGTGATTTATCGGCACCGTGTGGATGGTGGCAATCAGTACACATCTTCCCTTCTGCCCTCTTTCCATGATTGGATTTCAACGAATCCCGCCCCTCGTGACACCCGAGACAGAACCCCTTTATATCCCCCCCCCACGCCGCCTTACCATCTGACTTTGGATCAACAAGCACAACCTTCCCGGCGCCATGGGCTTCCTTAGAATGGCAATTCAAGCACTTATCATCCGTTATCATAGCCGAAATATGTTTCGATGTCCGATCAAAATCACCACCAGCCCCGAATATCTTCCGCCGTCCGAACTTACCTTCGCGTTTATGACAGCGACTGCATGCATCCTTCTTAGTCCCAAAACCAGCAGTGTCCATCTCGCCAACATGGCACATCGAGCAATCAGCCTTCATCTTATGATGATAATCGCTCTTGGAATGACAATCCACACACCCCGCCGCCCGCTCAGCAATAACATCAACACGACAAACACCAGAATCAGCCTTGCCAACCCACGCAAGTTCAGCATCCGAAGACTCAACGCCATTCAGCATACTTTTGCTAACAGAAAAGTGGTAACGCCCCTCATAAAACCCAGCCGAGCCGCCAATGATCTTAGCATCGATCAGCCGCTCAACCCTCTTGCCAGGGGCGATCTCCCGCAGACCCATGCTGCGCTTTCGAAAACGCTGCGCCCAGGCCGAATCATCCAATACTTCCTCGATTTTCAACTCCTGGCCATCCTTACCGCGCAAACTAAGCCCCTCGATCTGTCCCTTACCCTTAACAAAGACCCCCTGCTGTTCCTCAGACACATTCTCGATGACAAGCCTAACCGTAATCTCCTGGCCAACAGCAGGCCCAGCGGGATCGATACTAACTCCGCATCGGATTCCGTCAACCGCCTCGCCCCACGCCAAAGGCGCAACAGCAGGCATATACCCCCCGCCGGCGATGATCTTCTTCAAAGCCTTCTCGATTTTCGGTATTTTGAAATCGAAAGGCCCTGGCCCCGCATAATACCCAACATTACCGTCAAGATCGACAATAGTAGTCCGAACCGGCTTCGCCGAATAATCCTCATCCACCTTCCCGTCCATATAATCGATCACGGTAGGAATCGTAAGCTTGTACTTCACAAGACACGCGGTCGCCAATATCGTCCGCTCGCCAAAATCACCAGGACGACCAACAATTCCAGTCTTATTACCCTCCTTCAGCATCTCTGGGTGAGCTTCACGAATATAAACAACCAAAAACTCGATCTGATTCCTGTACGACGCGTACAAGCGTTCAAGGTCCGGGATACGGGCCGTAAACGGAGGTCACGTATAGCTCGACATGATCAGACAAACAGGCTTTTTACCGCGAAAAGAGGACAACTTGATCTTCTCATCGCTGACCTTACCAATAGGATTACCATCGGCATCAGTAGTAAGAGTCAGCCAGGGAAGCTCAAAATCGGGAGCCTCGCGGCCGACAACTATCTTACCCTTCGCAAAAACATCGCCAGCAAAAAACAAAACCACTACGACCACAATTAAACGCCCAAGCCATCGCATCATAACAATACCCTCAATTGATTTCACATTTAAACGGTTAAAAAAATTATGCCCAAGCTCGTGCCCTGGGTAGTACATAATTCAGTCCTTTCGGCATCATACTAAATTCCCAATCCGCTCTATTATAACAAATTTGGCTTCATTTGCACGACTTCATATGGGAAATTCTATGAAGCGGAGCCGGTGTACCTGCCAAGCATTCGTGGGACAGTTTATCGAAGAGCCTCACTGATGCCTTTCCGGAGATCCGCGGGTATGGCGTCCTTATGTATCATGATCGAAATAGTCTTTCCCCGGACATATGCTCGGGACATGTAGATAAATCCTTTGTGTTTCTTTCCCTTGGTTCCGAACGAGTCCTTAACGATATAGTATCGCTCGCCGGTCTTATCCTTTGCGGTTCCTACGATGTGCATCAGGTGGTCGTCCGTTGAGGCATGGGTGTCGTAGAGTTTCTGACGAAGAACTTGCGTCACCTCCTTCTCGGTCTGTTGTAGCACAGCCACACCGCCGGTCCTATCGTGTCCCTTTTCGCTGACATCCCCGTCCCAGACCGCCGTAAAACCGTTATGGATGGTATGATCTATAACGCGCATGAGATCATCCAAAGGAAGGTTGTAAAACTCTCCACGGGACCAATTATCCGGCACGTCGAGCGCGAATTTAGTGAAAAAGGGATGATGCGTGAACGAAGTTAACTGCACATAATCCTTGGCGCGAATTCCCAGCCCTTCTGCGAACTCTTTCGGTGTTATCGTTTTGCCGTTGTGTTCAAATGTCTCCGGCACTTTTCCGAGATAGATATCCAAAACAGAGTCAATGGATTCATGCCACACCTGCGACATTTCTCCGCTTCGTTTTTTTAGCACTGCGTCCAAAATGGCCCTTAGCACAGCGCCCATCTCCCCGTGGTCGTGGGGGGGGCCAATAGCGCGTGTACCTGGATAGATCTCTTCCGGTACGATCCCATATTGATCGATCATCCCGATCGCATCATGTGGCAGGCTTCCAGCCCAGAAGACGGTGTTGCCGTGATACCGCATGTAGTGCTCGGCCTTTTTGGGATATAGATGCCTTACAACGAACATCTCCGATAAATCCGTCTCCCCGCCGCCCTGACGCATGATTTCCGCTTCAATAAAGGATAGTGTGCCAAAACACCAGCATGTTCCTGTATTCGCCTGGTCTTTTACCGGGGTGGTCGGATTCGACTTGGTCAGGGTGAATTCATATTTCCCTGTCTGTTTCTCATTAGGATCTTCGGACCCTGCGGAACCGTGAACGGCCGCCTTGGCCAGGGCATCGTTGCGAATCAGACAGAAGCCCGCATCGTTGAAGTTATAGTTTGCGGCTTCTTTGAACATTGCGCGCGCTACTTCTGAATTGCCGGCCCCTTCGTGGGCCAGGGCGAGGTGATATCGGGCATAGACATAGTCCTGAGTGATCACTTGGTAGTGTTTGATCGCCTCTTGATAGTTGCCCTGGAGTAGGTTCACCATGCCGAGGATTTCGTGGGCGGGCTCGTTCTTTCGCGGGTTCGTATCGGCCTTGAGGAGATCCATGAATTCCTGGGCACGCGTGGTTGCTACTTCGTAGTTGCCCATCCTGGCGGCGAGCAATCCCTTGAAGTAAGCCAGTTTTGCCTTGTTGCCGCGTCGAAACTCTTCGCTTCCGACCTGGTCGGCTTGCTGCATCAAGATCGATTCACTCATTTGGATCGCCTTGTGGCCGGAATCCTCGAGGCGGTAGTGGGACGCGATGGCGACAATGCTGGAAAGTACCCATATCCTGGAACTCCGTGGCTCGGCGATGTCCATCGTATCAAGGGCCGCTACGAGTTCTTCAAGCTCCGAGATGGCCCGCCCAGGATTACCCTCCCAGACCGCGACCAGCGCCTTCCCTATCCCGTATTCCACAACGTCCGCAGGATCGCTCAGGTCCATGGCTGCCTGATAATCGGCGCGTGCCGCATCAAAATTCCCGAGAAAAGAGTCCACGTGCCCCCGTTGGTGCAGCGCCATACCGTCTTCGGGGCTGAGCTCGACGGCGCGTGTATACTTAACGCGCGCCATCGTCATGTTCCCTTGCGCACGGTAGACGTCACCGAGCAGGTCATGGGACCGGTACTCATTGGGCTGCAGCTCCAGGATTTTCTCCATATATTTCTCGGCAACGGCGAAATCACGAGGCTCATCAAAGAGGTAGGACTCGCCCATCTTCATAATGGCGGGTACGAACTCTGGCGAAACGTCGAGGGCTTTCGTCCCCGCCTTTCGTGAGTCCTCGTGGCGACCCATGGCCTTTTGGCAGTGGGCGAGTTGCAGCCAGGCGCGCGGGCTGCTCGGTACCAGCTTCGTGAGCCGGTTCAGATCGACAAGCTGACCTTCCAGGTCGTTGTTGAAGCCCTTGAGCGCGGCGTTGATCCAGGCTTGCTCGGCCTCGGACGCGTTCCCGGCTTTCATGCCAGCGGCCTTTAGATTGCTGGCGGTTTCCTCGGGTGAACTGGATGCGTAGGCGATCCCAAGCCGGGCGAGGGCGAAGTCGGGATCTGCCCTGGAAGCGGATTGGAAATGAGGCAGGGCCTTCGAAGGTTTGTTCAGGTCCAACTCGCCCAGCCCCTTCACAAAGTGCGATTTGGCCACCTCGGACGACGTGGACATGGGGACTTTCATGACCGTTCCCGTTTCGGCCGTGGCCCCGAAGCTGAAACATCCCGCGACCATGCTAACGAGAAACAAACCGACTAACAAAAGCTTACACATCTTAGGCATAAAATAACTCTTTGACTAAAAAACCATTTATCTGACATTACATTTAACTGGGATTTCCCATATACCATTGTATATCTTAGCTCAGCTACACCGCTGAACCTCTTTTCCAATAGAATATCAAATTGATCTCAAAAAGTCAAGGTTTCCAACTTTATTTTGAAACTATTTCAGCCACAATAATGCAAAAACACGAATTTGGCCACTGATTATCGTTTCTTTGACGTACCTCAAAACTGTTGCAAAAGGAGCTGAGGGGGTGTAGGATGAGGGTAAGAGGGCCGCCTAATGGATGGGATGAGTATATCGGCACTACAAGGTGGCCGACACGCCGACCTATGCGCATCCGGTAATCTCAGGGAACCGCATCTTCACAAAGGATCAGGAGACATTGACTATGTGGACTATACCTGTTTCTGTATTAGCTGTTCGATAAGATATCTTGGTCGTATTTTCAAGGGCCACGACGAGACAGCCTAGCAACAAATACAGGGTGTGCTTGTAATGTCAACTTGTTCATCCGTGCTATAAAATCTTCGATTATATTGAGTTAAATCTGTTTTGATTTTATAATTTAGAGTCGATTTCTATGGCAATTTCACCTATAATCCTCATCTCTGAACAGCAAAAACAAGATATTTAAGGTGATGAAAACGACGAAAACCAAACCTTGGACAATGTTGCTGGTGATGATGGCGGGATGGATGAACCGGCATCAGCAGGATGTAATAGTCTGCTAGAAGAGACTTAACGATGTATTTAAGTGTTTAATATGGGAGATTAGAGGAATGAGGCCCTATTTCAATCTGCATCAAAGAGGGACAAACATAAAAACAGAAATCATAGCGGGAATAACAACATTTCTTACAATGGGATATATCATATTTTGTTAATCCTGCCATCCTCAGCTCTGCCGGAATGGACAAAAACGCCCTTATTGCAGTTACCTGTCTTGTGAGTGCTGTGGCTACTATTGCAGTAGGTCTGATTGCTAAAGCACCTATTGCGATGGCTCCGGGACTCGGACTTAATGCTTTTTTTGCATATCTGGTTATTTCCGGCAAAATGAATTGGCAGGAAGCTTTAGGGGTGGTTTTCGTATCGGGTCTTGTGTTTCTGATTTTAACATTGTTAGGACTGAGAAAAAAAATTGTCAGTGCTATACCGGAATCACTTATATCTGCGATAGCGGTTGGTATAGGACTTTTTATAACTTTTATAGGAATGGTAAAATTGGGAGTTATAGTTCCAGATGAACATACACTTGTCTCATCAGGGGAGATAACTCCGACTGTTTTGATTGGACTTTTCGGGCTTTTAGTTATGCTGTATTTTGATATGAAAAAAATAACTGGCGGTCTGATAATCGGGATACTTGCCGCTACCATATTTGCGTGGCTGCTCGGTAAAGTAGAAATGCCGGATAAATTAATCACTGTTAATATTAACATTGACCCTACTGCTTTCAAGCTGGATATTTTGGGTTCTCTGAAATGGGGATTTTTCGGCAGTATCTTCACTCTGATGTTTATGGATATGTTCGATAGTATCGGAACTCTTATTGCTTGTTGTAAACAGGCTGGTATGGCGGATGAGAACAAGCAGATACGTGACATCGATAAACTGCTCGCAATAGACGCGTCGGCAACGATGTTCGGTGCACTTTTGGGAACATCAACAACAACATCCTACCTGGAATCAGCAGCAGGTATTGAACAGGGAGGCAGAACTGGACTGACATCTATTGTAACTGGAATATTCTTTCTTGCTGCAATGCTTTTCATGCCAATTATCAGGATAGTTCCCGAATATGCAACCGCCCCTGCTCTGGTTATGGTGGGGTTGTTTATGATGAAGGAAGTTAAGAAAATAGATTTCAGCAGCCTTGAAGATGCGTTTCCTTCTTTCATTATAATAGTAATGATAGCCCTTAGTTACAGCATTAGTACTGGTCTGGCATTTGGTTTCATCAGTTATACGCTGATTAAAATAATCTCCGGTAAAGTAAAAGATATTAAAACAACGATGTGGGTCATTGCAATACTCTCGTTTGTGTTCTTACTGCTCGAACAAATGCCGGAAATAATTAGAAATTAGTCTGTAATTTTTGGAGATAGGGTGATGAAAACGATGAAAACCAAGCCTTGGACGATGTTACCCCCCTGCCGCCCTGCCACTGCCAATAGTTTAAGACAATCTGTGTGTCGGCGGTTCAGGGTTCGAGTCCCTTCGGGCTTTACAGTTTCAGGTCCGGGTTTTCGGCTCCAAAATGTTTAAGCATGACTATCGGATCTGCCTTTGAAGGATTTACGATCTTGACGCCCGCCTTTGCCGCATCTTCACTGACAAAGTATTCATCATAGGTAAGTTGTCCATAGCGAATCAGTGCAGGCGTTTCAATATCCCAGACGCCCATTGTGCCATGACCCTGCATAAGTATCATACCATATGCGGCAGCATCTTTTATAGTAACAGCAGCACCGGGCAAAACAGTAAGCTCCTTTGCACTGAAGGCGAGGGACTTATAACATATCCAGTTTTCAATATAACCCTCTTTTTTCATTTGCTCAATGGATCCGGCTGGTTCGGGACGCATGAAGCGATTGTCCTTAAAATCGGGGTCGAGATTAATTTCCCAGTCGATAACATCCAGCAGCCAATCAATATCATCCATACGGTCTTTTGGCGTATCCTTCCAGAGCAATTCTTTAGGCATTACTGTGTCACCGGTGATTGATTGATATATCGCAAAAACATCAGAAGCCATTTGCGGTTCGTATGTACAGAGACTTCCCGGCGCATGCAATATTCCGGGAGGTACATCCCAGCCGGTACCGACTTCCAGACGAAAGGCCCGGGAGAGATTAGTAATCTTATTATCGCCTTTGATAAAATTAACAAGGCACTGACGAACCTGCTCACGGGTAGTGCCGGGTGCCAGCCCAAAGAATGTATATGGGAAATCGCCCCCATAATTGTTAGCCTGGGGGGGAAAGTAGTAAGCTTCGGGCTTTCCCATCTGGCCGGTCAAATTAGCATGTTCATCCCGATGATGAATATGATGGGGCAAAGCACCTTTATTGTCGAAGAATTTTGAATACATAGGCCAGCACTGATACTTATCCCAGAGACGTGAGCCGATAATTTGACCTTTGAGCTCGGCAACGGCATCGCGGAGCAGAAACCTTTCGGCCTTACCACCATCTTCAAACACAATAAAACTGAGGCCTTCATTTGGCGAGGTCAAGGGACCGTTATCGGCTGGAGTTGTGGAAGAAAACCAGCGCTCATCGATACCGCCCCTTTCACCACCCAGGGCGTAATAATCATCCGGGTGCAATTTTATCCTTCGGCCAGGCACGCAAAAAGAACGCGGCACCCAGTTAGGGGCCAGACGAACGATGCCCTTGCCCTGTTCCATTGTTTTGGCTGCTAATGATGCGACTGACATATTATTATCCTCTCAAAATCATATCATTCTATTCGTACTGTACAGTTTCCCATGATTTGTTCTTTGCCGAAGAAGTTAATTTGTGTTTCAGTTAGCGATTCCCTCAGATTCCTCAAACCAGCCGTGAGTATCACGAACACTGAGCATGACGGCCAAAATGTCATTCCATGTCTGTTGCTTCAACATTACATCGTTCGGGAACATGCAGCCGTCCCAACATATATGCTTGAAAGCCCGGGTCGGCTCTCCGTTTTTGTTCCGAAACCAATATCCCGCATCGTGAACAATATCGAGTTTGCCGTTAGGGTCTGTTACCAGGCAATG
>SDBT01003142.1_pt1 | contig 28718 bp, 61 predicted proteins | sample 2277101 | NCBI WGS metagenome assembly SDBT01 (sample SAMN10404973, study PRJNA504765) | marine sediment metagenome | isolation source: marine sediment core GS10_PC15, 103 cmbsf | place: Arctic Ocean: Southern Knipovich Ridge | collected 2010 | reverse complement strand
CTTTTTCCATTGTGCACCTCACTTGTTTAAAGTTTAGTCATACACCCTTACTTCACTATCCAATATAACTGATTCATCTTTTGCCATACCGATTTTGCAGGCAGGCTTATTCCCCGTCCCCGTAACTCAGTCAAGGTATTTACATAGTTAATAATATACTTTCTTGCTTGTTCTAATTTTTTAGCATCCCTCGTTTTCCTGATAAAATGTTTACTTGCTTCTCCTGCAATACTTTCAAGTGTTGGTTCTTTTATTGTTTCTGGCATGGTTACTTTCCTTTCAATATAAGAGTGATTGTATTCCATGCGATATATTTCGGTACCGATCATGCCGCACTTTCTACATTCAAAGTTAAATTTTACAAGGTCACCATCGAATTCAGGTTTTCCATGATAGCTAATATTATTACTGTGACATAATGGACAATAACCATTGCATTCACTGTCTATTCTCTCTCGCATTTTAATTTTCCTCACGTAGTAATTCACCTTGATTATATCCTTGTGAAATCATTTCGGCAATATGTTTACAGTCTGCATCGTCAAGTTCAACATCACTTTGCTTATCATCATCTGTTGACATTTTTGTATCTAATTTCCACCATCCACTTGCGTACATAATACCCTCACTTGTTAAGTGTTTATAATGCTATTAAGCAAAATTAAGAAAATCAATCTCTGTCCCCACATGATAACGCCTTGTTCTGTTTGGGAAAATCTTTTTCGAAAGCTTTCTTATCTGTACCTCTGGAATTACAATATTACTATTGTTTATTAAATTCATGCGCTCTCGTGCTTCTTTTAATGTTTTAAAAGCTGTTCCGAACTCTGACATAATAACTCCCTGTTATGTGTTTATTTTTTAACCCAAACATATTTTGTTTCATTATTATAAGAACTTTCGTGTGCATCTCTAAATTCGCTTAATAAGGTTTGAGCAAGTTCAAAAATACTATCATACTCTATTTCTACTTTGTGTGCATCTGAATAACAGCCAAATTTATAGGAATCTCCATGTTCTTTGCCTCTTAAAACTTTTTTCAAGCCATAATGAACTTCCTCTAATCTTGCAATAACTTCTTTTCTTGTTTTTTCACGGATACTATAAGCAGTGCTATCATCTTCACATTCGGCAACCCAGTAAATTAATTTCATAATAACTCCCTGTATAATTGTTTTCTTAAAATGTATACACAATATATACAGTCTATATCCATTTGTCAAGCACTATTTTACAAATAACCGCAATAATCCATAATTAAACATATAACACAATATAGTAAAGATTCTAAGCCATCTACCCTAATAATGCTCTTCGTTAACGCTTACCATTATCGGTTAACAATATAGTCAAAGACGAATGTGGATTGTTCATTGGAAAATATCGGGAAATAATATCGGGAAATAATCCTTCATTTGCACACTTACACGATGTTCCACAAAATAGCATATTATTATTGTTTGCATTGGTTATGTTAATCTTTTTTCCTGCTGTAATGTGTTGTTATGCAATGAGTTGTAGAATTGTTTGATAATAGTGCTTGACAAGAAAAGATATATTATATATATTGTGCACATTACAAAATAAAATTAAACTAAACAGGGAGTTATTATGAAAACACAGATTGGTTGTTGTCTTGCTTGTGAAAAACCAATATATGAAAACGATGATCACGGAATGTTTTCTGGCGATATGATTTGTCAGAACTGTATTAAGAAAATGGAAAAAGAGCAATTGGACAGATTCAATAATTGAAACAAACGATATTTGACATTATTTAATGCGAGTGGTTGGTTGCACTTACACGATATTAAACTCTAATAAGGAGATTTGCAATGAAAAAGCAATTTATAATAACCTTTGAATCAACACCCGGTGATGAAGAAACAATAACCATGTGGAGTGAAAATCACCAAGAAAATTATACTTCGACACTTTATGCCTTTTCTTCTAAAGATGTAGAAAGTTTAATTTCAAGAGGTATGCACGGTAAAACTTTCAGACCTTTTAAATTCACAGTAAGCGAAACCAAATTATCACTCATCTAATAACCAATACCTGGTATAGTCAACAACGATGTATCGGGTATTTTTTTGCCCTTTTCGCTATATCCTGCCAATCATAACCACTAAACTATATTACCAACCGCCATAAGCATACTTTAAATGCATTATCTCATACTAACGCATACTAAACTATGCATCACTAAATTATCTTGCATAATATCGTATGTTTTCTTGCTTACTTGCCAATAATCCATACAAGCATAATCCACAGTATCACATCCAAAACAAATATACTGAACACACGTGCAAGGGGTGTACCAGTCGCCCACAGAAATCGCATGGGGTATGTATATATATATAGATATAGGACTTACATATATACGCTTGCTTTACATAAAATAGTACTGTAAACATTTACACCTATTCCTTACATTGCCTTTTCTTTCATTCACCTTGATGAGCATCGTGATGAAAACAAATCATATCCTCAATTTCTTCCATGCGTTCCCATATAGCATCGAGTTTCATATTTATCATGCGTAATGGTGCTGAAATTGTATGAGAAGGAAAGACATGATTAAATAACTCACTTAACTCTTGTTTACGTTTTTTACCTATCATTACATTTCTCCTTTTTATATATTAAACTTATTCTTCAAATATCGCCCATTTCTTGTCGGGACAACTATATTTCCCACCAACAATCTCACATGCTTGTTCAATTGCCTCCCTGTTGTCATAAGAATTGTGGTTATATATATAACTATTATTTTCTTTTATTAGCTTTGGGTTACAACTACAAATTGATTCCACTACATGTTCTTTTATGTCATTGATTGGGATTACGTGCAAAATCATGGTTTATTTCCTTTTGATTTCCTTTCTTGTACTTACATATATACGATAGCCTTGTATAAAGTAGTAGTGTAAATTCTTATACCTACACCCGTAAGGGTTTAATATTATATTTCTCCATCGTTTCGTACTTTTCCAACCCGCATTTAGGACATATGCTTGCCCATTTATCCACACAAGGCATAAACCCTATTTTTTCCCTTTTTCTTGAACAGCGAGGACATAAGTTTAGTTGTAATAGGCAATTTATTCTTACCTTTTTAAGATAATTCATTATTTTAAGTATAATATTTATTAAGAAATTTTCCACTTTATATATCTCCTTTATGAAGGATTCGTATCTACTTCAATTTTTAAATATTCTGAAAAATATTTTAAATCCCCATTACTTATAACTTCTATATCTGTGATTTTTGCCCAACCGTGATCTGTATGAATTTCTATTTCTAAATCCATCTCAAATGCAGTCAACATTTTTATTAAATCTTTTACTTTCATTTCTTTTTTCCTTTCTATTAATACATATAGTAGTAGTGTAAATATTTATAATATATAACAAAGGGATGAATAAGTTATATGAGAAGAGTACTACATGCACCAACAAAAATTGTATTCTTTTACCTGTATATGATATTCAAAACATACAAATTTCATGAAAGGAGGTGACTTATTAACTTCTCGGATTTAAAAGAGCGAACTGGTTTTATCGTACTCCAGCAAACGAGATACTTGGAACGTTACTCATCCCTATATGAACTTATTTTTTTATACATTCTATTATAAAAAGTACAATTACAAATGTACATGTAATACCGCTAATTATAGTATGAAATATCTGCACATCTTGAATGTTTTTTAACATTTCAATAATCTCTGTTTCCATGTTATTCTCCTATTCTGGATATTCAAAATCGCCATGACTTTCTGAATACGGCATGATTAGTATATTAGCAGTTTTACAAAGTCTTGTATACAATCCATTAAAATTAGTTGTTTCAAAAACATCACCTCTAATGGGTTTGTAACAAATTAAAATAGTATCATCAAACTTTTGATATGCTCTAATTTTCATACTATCTATCTCACGTGTATATTTTAATGCATAGTATCGCTGGCGTTCTGATTCGGTGGCAAAATCAACGATAGTACTGGTATAAGACATATCATCAGAACTAATATATACATTTACATTATTGCTAAAAATATACATATCACCTTTCTTAGGAACTGTATTTGTAGCTATTATCTGAAACTTAAAATCTCCCACGTATTCCGCATAACTGCTAATATTTTTAGCCTCATATAAACTTTTTATAGCTATTTTCGATTCAATTTTCTTGGACTTCCTATATCCAATAGGTTCATAATCATGTTCGCAAGTACGGCAGTCTTGACTATTAAGTATTTCCTGTTCTATGCGTTGTTGTGCTTGAGTGCCTAACATTACGCTCATTGCCTTCTGTGTCATTTGTGGAACTGATTTGTCTTCTTGTTTTACTAGTTTAATCGGTCTAATAATATGACATTTGTCTGAAACAAAATCAAGCGGTGCCTCAGTAATAGCAGTAAGGGGTCTGTCAAATACAAACTGATAATATTCGCCCTTTTTAGGTGGTCTATATTCACCAGTATATTTATAATTCTCCCCGCTAACTTTTTCACCTTTCCGCTTTCCAGCCAGCCATACATCATAATCAATATCCTTAAGACGTGCCACAAGTGCTATTTCTGCTTCATGGAATGCATCAAAATCTCTTTCTATTTTTGCCTTTTCTACTAACCTCCATTCTTTACAACAACTTCTCATTTCCTTATCATAAAGCGGGCAAAGTTTATGTTTTCTGCAAATTCCCCCTATATCATGAGAATGAAATAAACCACATAAAGCACATGCATCACAATAAATATTAAAATTCAAATAATATTCTGCCCGATAAGATTTATCAACATCAATACATGTAACTCCTTCTTCATGATGCTCAATAGATTTTTGTTTAGCTTCGTTGAACTGTTTACGTAAAACATCTTTGTACGTTAGCATTTTACTTTTCTCCTGTAGAAGATTTATACATGTTTTGTTTAAACTAATATTTCGCATATCCCATATTCCCGCAGTCATCTCATTCCCCTACTCTTATCTGTATTTTTTCATATTTGTCAATAGCATCCAATAATATATTTATACTTTTTCCTATTTCATTTTCCCCAAATCCTGATTTTGCACCATCTTTTACACCAACTAAATAATTGATATTAGAACTGTTCATAATAATAGTTCCACTCAAACCTCCGAAAAAAGCATCACGAATAATAAATTTTAATCCGTCACAAAGAATTTTTTCCTTATTGATAACTGGTTGCCAATATAAATTCGTACTCATTTTTTTCTCCTTTCATCCTCTTATTTCTTTAGTTAGATAACCATTATGGTAAAAACGTACACCTTCAGCATTAAGTTTCAAGCAATTATTATCATCCTTTATTGTTACAAATGGTTTTATATCTACACCCAGAGAGGCATCATCTTCCATTGCTATTTTTTTATTTACCACACCAAATCCAAACAATGTTGCAAACACAGTACGTCTGTTCATTTTATTCTCCTGTTTTAATTAGAATGAATTATTTATAAGTATCTAAAAATTCTTCTTTAATAAAATTCGTAAAACGTTCAGGTATATAATATTTCTTATTATTTATAATTACTCTATTATATCCCATTGGTTCACCTTTCTTGTGTGGGAAAATTCTTAAATTCGGTTTCTGCGATATATTATTTTTGTATTTTTCTGATATATTATCTAAACTATAAATAAAAGGCAAATCAAATTCTTTATCATAATACACCTTCATGCCATTTTCACAAACAAGTGAACGATAAAAGCGTGATTCTTTAATCCTGTTGGGCAAACATCTTTTTCGCATTTTGCTTTTCTCCTTTTTAGTAGTATATACCACAGGTCTTCCATAATCATCCACAAGTGTTGTCATCTCATTCTCCTTTCGCTTTCCAACGCCATTGTAACCCGTGTTTAGTATCTTGTACCACCACTCCTATTTCATCCAATATTTCTCGTATTGTATCAGCTTCTTCATATTTTTTGTTCTTACGTGCAATATGACGAAGATATAATATATAATTCACTACACTTTTTAATACTTTAATTTTAATATCCGTATTATTTATCATTATGTTCTCATATTTACAACTGTTTAGCATACCAATTAATTGTTTGTTGAAGTCCTTCTACGAAATCTACATTACTCTCCCATCCAAAACGCCTAAACTTTTCTGGGTTAACATCAAAATCGTCTATATCACCAGGGCGCCTATCAGCAAACCGTATATTAGGTTTCTCATTCATCAATTTATAAAGTAAATTAGCAAGTTCCAAAATACTTATATGCACATAGGATACAACATCAAAAACACCATTATCGGTTTTACTATTTTCAGATGATAAGAAGTTAGCATTTACCACATCTTTAACATTAGTAAATCGGCGCATTTGTTTGCCGGTACCATATATAGTTATTGGTTCATTTATCAAAATTTGCCTTATGAATATTGGTATTACGCCACCAATATCACTATTATCTTGTCGTGTACCATATACGTTATAATAACGCAGAGATGTATACCTGAAATCTGGATAATAATCTTTAAATGCATATAGATAAGATTCGCCTGCAAGTTTACTTACACCATAAAATGATACGGGCTTACCATTCATAACTGACCCAGTGGATGCATGAATTACTTTTCTTACATTAGTTCGTTTCGATGCTTCAAATACACACCATGAACCCCAAGCATTAACTGATAAATCTTGACGTGGATTAGTAAAACATGTAGTACACATTGCACAGACTTCATGAAATACTATATCTATATTTTTAAATGATGATAATGAAAATTTATGACTCTCTCTTATATCATCCTTAACAAGAATACAAAGTTTATCATCCCACCAAGGTTGTAAGTTATCCATTTTACCACTTGAAAAATTATCAATAACTACAAGTTGCTTGCCCTGTTTAACAATTTCTTCACCAATATGCGAACCTATAAAACCTGCACCGCCAGTAACAAGATATTTATCATATGTTAATTTTATCATTATTTTACCTCAATTTTATATTCAAGATTAATTAAATATTCGCATAGAGATGCTAACGACCACGTACCCCACCAATCCGAATAATAAATTATATTTGTTGGGCTGACAGATGGATTTATATTCTTATGATACCATGAACCATTATAGCCGGATATGATTTTGTTCATCAATCTATCAGAAATTTTCCTGTAATTATTTTCATACATTTCATTAAGGGATAATCTTGGTATTTTTTGGATTTCAGGTTCGATATTATCTACTATCAATTTCGCTATTCCTATGCCTATGCCAGGCTCAACACAGCCACTTTGCACAAGTTCTTCTGCATATTTTTTGCCATACGTAGCAAATGTTCTTATAAAATCAAAATCATAAAATGGGTATATCCAAGTACCCTTTAACGGGAAGGCAGACAATTGGTGATAATAAATCCATCTGAAATACTTCTTTAAATCCCAATCTTTATAACCGCCTATCGTATCTGTAATTTCATTTAAACAATATCCTGTCCAACACTGAATACTATTATCATCTGGAATAATGCCTTTATTTTGCAACCAATCAATGGTATCCCACCAAATATTAATAGGATAACTTAATACACCATTTGTTTTCTTATATGCTGTCTTAAAATCAAAGCAATCGCTAAAATATTCTGTTGGGTCGTTACAGTTATCCTTGAAGCAAATTACGTATTGCGATTCATCCCATCCTTCGTACTGCATTATTTGTTTAAACAGTTCCACTTCACCGCCAGCTTCTACAAAAAGTATTTTACCTAACCAATTACTGCCATTTTCTCTATAAAGCTTTCTGATAGCAAGCGAAATAAGGCGAGAATCATAACCAGAAGAATGTAAGATAACATGAAACTTTTGCGAATCCCATTCTCTTTTTATAATACTACAAAGGGCAGTAAACATTATCTGTGAAAAAGTTTTTACATCAATATTCTTAACTTGTATTTCCGTATCAAAAAAGTTGTCAATCTTAAGAAATTCTACTTCATTATATGGAACTACATCAATTTCATGAAATGCTGTTTCGTGAAAACCATCGACCTGTTTTTCAAATATCTTAGAATTGATGTCTTTTCTAAGAGTAACGTGCTTAGGAATTATATCATAAAAGCAATCTGAAATATCGGCATTGTTTATATATAATCGCTTCTTTTTGTAAAAAGTTTTCATTTATTCCTCCTTCACAATTCTGTTATATCTCCTTTAATCCAAATGCCAAAACCATAATCTAATTTAACCGCTGTTACTTTAAGGGTTCCACTATCGATTGTTTCATGTTTCGCACCATATTCAATAATCCCCATAAGTGCTGTTTCAATCATATCTAAAGCTACTTGACTTACTCTCATTTATTTCTTCGCTTTCGGATTTAACGCAATGAAAAAAATATAACTTTTTGGCTTGCCATCCAGTCCAATATTATCAGGATGCGGATCGTGAACCATTTTACCATTCTTATATACTACTGAATGTGTTCTATTTTCATGTCGTGGCGATTGCCCGTTTGCTATAATGTATGCATGCTTGCACCATATATCTGATACCGGTATTTCTTTTCGTTCCATAAGATATAATCCATAACCATATTTATTAACAAATTGATCCATTATCTGAAACCATGCGAAATCTTTTGCCACATTAGGTACTTCATTAATACCTATTTCAAGCACTGAAGCTATGCAGGCGCTGAAACAATTCCCACCCTCTGGGGTCAAATCAGTTTGCAACACTTTTTTCATTATTTACTCCTTATAACATGAGTAGCATTATACCAACAATCGTAGCTACAAATCCAACTAATAATCCCAATATAATAAAAAATCCTATTACAGTACAGTATATTTCAGCTAATTGTTCTTTCATTTATTATTTATTTTTACCTTTTTTTACCAATGCTTCTATTATATCCGCATTAGAAGCATCTTCATATGAAATACCAGTCTTCTTTTCAAGGTCAACTATCGTTTGACATTTCGGACATGTCCAATCTACGAATCCACAGGTAGGAGCATAATAAACATCATCATCATAAAACCCACATTTAGGACAAGTTTGCTTAAGTATATAACGATCTCCCATTTTATTTTCTCCTTATTTAATAATTCTACTTCCATCATCTTCATAACCGTCTTCACAAATTATTTTGTTAGCTATTATAATAGAAACAGGTAAACATTCTTTATGAAAATCACAGTACCAATCATAAGCAACATTATTAGCTTTTATTATATACTTACAATTATCACAGCTATCTGGCTCAACTATTTTTAGTCTCATGTTTTCCATCCTCGTATATAATTTCATTAATGGTGAAAAGCGGAGAAGACATTGAACCATCTGGAGAATAAATTATTTCTATAAGCTTTTTATTAAATTCTAAACAATGATAAATTGTATGTTTAGTCTTTTGCTCAATGGTGTCTTCAAAATGTCCAGATTTTTCAAAATCTTTTATACTAAGTCTTCTGCAATTACCACAATTATTTAACTCAACTCTTTTTAATTTCATTCTTTCGCCCTTTCAACTCTTGCTTTATATTTCTCCCAACATTCAGTACAATTGTTCCAATACTTCTGATACTTCTGGCACATTACGTAAGCAAGCCAAAGCTGTTCAAAAGATGATTCTTCATACTTATGCCTCTCGGCAAATCTCATCAACCCAAATAGTATTCCAGAATTTTGATAACCAATGTCGAAATTTATTACCATCTTTTGTAATTGGTCTTGTTTTGGTCTCCAAATAAGGTCTTTCGTATCCTGAAACCCTTCATCAGTCCCTACTCTCCATGTATTATCATCGTAGTATTCCTCGAGACTGGTAATAATTCCAAAGTCTGTTTCATCCCCAATGGATAAATATTCATCTTCCCATTGTTCTTGTATCTCTACAGCTTGCTTGCACATCTTAATGTATTTAGTCCCGCAATCCATGCTATTATTTTCCTTTCTTATATGCCTGTAACAACCAATCTATTCGCTCCCTTATCATTTCATAAAATATTTCATATGCTATATTGCGATTAATAGTGCCGGTATCCATAAGTTTTTGTATACCCAAAAGTTGTACAGGTGTGGGCAATAGTAGCCACAAAATTTCTCGCCATTTTGAGTTCATTATTATCCTCTTTTGGGAAAAGTAGGTACATCACATTCTTGGTTTATATCAAGTACTTCCCTATTATAATCACTTCCAATACAATGTTTTTCCTGTTCGTATCTCAGTTGTGTTGGGTATCTCATCATTTTTACTACATCATTACCAGATATAAGAAATCGACAATCTTTACATTTCATCTTAACATCCCTCATCATAAATTCTCAATAAGAATTTCACCAGTTTTACAATTAGTTATTTTGTCAATAACAATAATATTTTCATCAGAATTACAGTCTAACTCTTTGTCTTCGTCATGATCATATAAAAACAAAGAACGATTACAATCACATGAAAAGTTACCTTCCTCCCAGCAAAATGGACTGAATGGTTCTTCTATATCATAATTAGAGCAATAAATTTTTGTCTCACCTGTTTTTATATTTCTTAAGTAAATGTTAATTTTCATCTCTCAATCTCCCTGCCAAATAGCGTGTTCCATAATAAGCATATCGCATATACGATTGTATGCACTATGGACAGAATAACTATATGTATAATATATATAGTACGCATAGTATTTGTTATAAATCTTCTAAAATACATACTAACTCTTTCCATTCATTCTTATATTTAATTGCTTTAATACGATTTAATAATAATTGAGCATATTTAATGAAACTTTTATATGTTTTGGCATCTCTTGTATATCTCCATTCTTTGCAACATGTACGATAAATAAAATATATTGGTTGTAATGGACAACATGGAAGATCAATATCTTTATCAGCACAAGGAAAATTCCTACAAAATGAACAACTGTCACTACCAATATGTTCCCACCACTCTTGATATGTATCTTCAGTCTGCTTAATAGCATCTTCCCATTTGTCAATTGCGAATTGCTTAACTACAGACCATTCCTGTTTAGTCATTTTTATCCTCCTGTTTTAACATACTTCATCGTAAATATTCCCAACGCACTCCTCTAAGTCCGCATCTGTTTTAAAACCATTCTTTTCCGTAAAAGGCACTACTCCTATAACAGCTAAATCAGGGCATTTATATACATCATCAAATACTTCAATTGTTATAATATCAGGAACTCTATGCCGAAAATGATTCAAGAAAGTATTAGTACACTTTTTGCGTGGTATCCAAAATGTAAAATTCTTTATTATTGTATCTTCTGGTAAATTAGCAATTAATCCCTTTGGCATTTTTTCAAACACTTCTTCTGGATTAATAAACGGTATTGTGGCTAAAATTGATAAGAAAGTTCGACGTTTCATTTGGTGTTCTCCTGTTATTCTTCAAACATCTATATACATTGCTATTCCACTAAAGAATATTCTACTGTTTATTATTCTTACTTGCAATGGCATTCATCATCATTAATCTTGCAAACATATGTCCTAAATGTGTTTTGCTTTTATCATTATTCTCCATCTGTAAACGGTTTATATTCTGGAAGCAACTTTTTCAATCCGCCTGAAACAAATTTCTCTGAAAGCGTTGTTTTGTCATCAACCATTAAGTACGGCAAAAACACTTCCTCAATTTTCACCATTCCAGTTGCTATTATAGAAAGCTGTGCATGTACCCAATCTTTTATGATACGCCATGTTATGTTATAAGCTTCCTTTGCAAAATCTTCTCTGGTTTTCCTATATCTTGTTCTTGTATTCTTGTAATCTTGCCATAGATATTCTGTTACCTTATCTATATTAGCTGGAAGTCTAAAAGGCAAATTATTGCCATTTATTTCAATCGTAAACATTATCGTTGAATACTGTCTTTTACCATCTTCACTAACTTTTTTCATAAAATTGTTTGCGCCAAAGTTAAGAAGCATTTGCTCTATTTCACCAATTGACCTTTCGGCTGATATTGTGGTTGTATAATTTTTGAGTTTAGGATAGTTCATTTTCTTATCTTAATACCTGTCTTTTTTTGCTTTTCATTAATAGCATTTGCTAGCATTGCTCTAGCAAATATATGTCCGAGATGGTCTTCATTTTTGTCATTTTGTCTATATGCTTTGATATGTAAAACAATTCGATTCAAATGATGTTCTACAGATTCATTCCATCCCTGATTATTCTTACCTCTTTTTTCGCCATATTCCATCACGGTTTGCAAAATTTGCAATGCCCCTTCGGGTATCAGTGACATATATTCTACCTTGGATGCGTAGAGAATAGGACGAATAAGTATTTTTTTAGCCATTAAACTTTTCTCCTTTTCTTGTTCACAGTATTTCATAGAAATTCCCTGCTTACAATAAATGGTGGTTTTATTGGATACAATATCCCTGTTTCTTCATTATGAATTATCTCATATTGAATAGTAATTTTTTCACCACTATATATTATAAATGTTCTATCTAAGGGATGACTTAATTCATCTAAGCTTTTAAGGACTTCCTTTTTAAGTCTATAAAATTCATTATCTACTATTAAACTATTAACTTTATTTCTCATTTCTCTCTCTCCCTATAAAACTCTTTTTATTCCCAACGACTTACCTGAGCGGATAAAATATCCATCATGCATAAGTTCATTAAAAATCTTTGTCTCATTTTTATCAAAATTCATTTTCGTATATTCTGAAATGTGATACCCTACATCAACCTTAAATCGGTTAAGGACAAGTAAATCCTCTGCACTTAATGGGTGCATTTCATGTAATTGTTCATAATCCTTTTTCTCTTCATCGTCATGTTTTTTTATATACCATCTGCAAACTTCCCTAAACCACTGTGAAAGGGATTTACCTTCTTTACGCAATATTTCGACAATTTTTCTATGCAATTCGTTTGTAGTACGTATACATGTTTGCTTAGTCATTCTCCAATCATTGTTCATTCCATCCTCCGAAATTACTATCTGCAGGATCATATCTACTGATATCATCACAAACAGCTATAGTTATTGCATTCCTTACATATTGAGAAATTGATAAATTCTTTTTAAGTGCATATTTTCTAACAAAAGTTCCCTGTGCACCTGTTAACATAACATTGATATTACTACGATAAGTTTTGGTGTTCACTTTATTCTCTCTTTACTTTATTTTTTATAAAAAATCTAACTGCAGCACGAATACACCATGATAATGAACCATCTGCCATTTCTCCATATTTTTTTAACTCATTTATTTGTTCTTTTGCTAAAAATGCGTTTACTTTGATTAATTTTTCTTTCTCATCCATGTTAATTTCTCCATTTTATTGTCTTTGGATATAGTAGTAGGAATGATTTCATACGTTATGTGCATAGTATAACACCTTTTGTCCTACTTGTCAAGAAATATTTTTATTTTTTTGTGGAATTATTGTAACTTATTGTATAATAATATATATAGAGGAATTTAGAAGAATATTTATTTTTTGTAAATATACTCCGCCAACTTAATATAATATATTATAAGTCATTTGTCAAGTCTTTTTTTAAACTATTTAACTTTTCTTATAGGTGGAAATGTAATACATATAACGATATACATTGTAAGTACGTTGTATAGCATTATATGTAATACATTTTCCTCATACACACGCGTAATAATATATAAAGCTAATAGCTATATGGCTTTCGTGAACGTTTATAGGCTTCTACGCCTTGTATGGTGATTTTTTACTTGACAATGTTTGCTGAATTTGTTATATTACTTGTAAATTTGGAGTAAGTTGTGGCGGAAGATAGACGCTAAGGTTTCTGGGTTGCGATTGAATACCGTGAGAACACCTGTAACCACCTAATCATGAAGGTAAAGCTCGGCTGGAAACGGTTACTTGCAGGTATCGAATCCTGCTAGCTTACTTTAAATTTATATTACTTGCGGAATAGGAGAAGCATTATGAAAATAATACCCAAATATATGGATTACCTAAACGCTTCTAAATATATAAATGATTTAACTAAATATAAATATAAAGCCGAAACAGGTAATAAGATTAATAAGCTTCCTGCGAATACTGAAAAAGTGATGCCTATCACAAACGCTGAACGAATTAAACAACTAAATATATTTAACAATACTTGTAATTCTACTATACCAAATGGATATGGATTACGCCTTACTAAAAAGCAGATAAAAGAAATACATGGTAGAATAGATTGGAAAACGTTAAACAGAAGAGCAAAAATACACATGAATAGCATATGTCCTTATTGCGTTTATAAATCTGAATGCACTAATTATATGAATGTAGATCATTGGATTGAAATATATACTGAACTTGATAAAAATGGCAAACCATGGCAACGAACATGTTCTGATTTTCATCATATTGGCATGGGGAGAAAAAAACGAATAACAAAATGAAGAAAATTATTTATCCAGATATAACAGTATGCAATATTAGATATCCACATCCGAATACTGCATTAAAAGCTATAAGGCAAAAATGTTTGGATTGCTGTATTGGTACTTCAAGCGATGTTATGCTTTGCGAAATTATGGATTGCCCATTATGGACTAGAAGATTTGGAATAAAACCACAAACTGCATTCAGTAAAGGCAAGGATGTTACGGAACAGGAAGATGAGGATTAAGATAAGATGCTAATTTCGCTGAGGATTGCAAGAACATGCCTAATTTTGCAGTTTCTCATGCAAGTGCGTGGTTAGGTATGTATCCGAACATTTAAGTTGAAATTTGGCAACAATAACACAATGGAGAAATTAATGAAAAAAGGAAAAGCTGAATTACGAAAAAATAGAGGCTATTATACACGTGTTGCGAATCCTAAAATAAGCCTTGCTGGTATGCAATTTGGTGATAGAGATTGGCATTACTTTGATAAAAATGGTGATGAATTACAAGATGGCGATAAAATAAATGTATATTTTGGATTACCTTGTCCTGCTCATCTTGATGGTTTTATTGGCATATTTCATACACATGAACGTTTTTACCATGCATATATAATATGGGGTTATCATAATAGAACTTTCAAATGCCCACCTGACATACGGTTAGAGAATGTAATAAAAATAAAGGACGAATAATATGGCAAGGAAAAAAAAGAAAGTTACATCACATCAGTGGAAATGGCAACAGGAACAGGAAGCAAAGGGTATGTGCCGAATATGTGGCAGACCATTATTCAGTAAAAATTATTGTTGGACGCATGCAGTAAAAGCACGTGAAAGACAGCGAGAGAAACTTGGTTGTAAAAGAAGAAATATAAACATGCCATTATATAAACAGGAAAATCAATATGAACAAGAACAAAATAGCGAAGTTTAAATCCAAACTCATAAAAGATGAAATTAATCAACGAATTTTCTGTGATCGATATCAGCTATCATATAACGTTTTTCGTGGTGCAATTAATAGTTGCAAAGGCTTTCGTATGAAGCCGGAATTTGAGGAAGCTATTGATAATTATTTGACAGATATCAAACCTATGAAAATGCCATGGAAGGAAGTAAAAGCAGAAATTGAAGAACAGGGTATTAAAATTAAGAAGAATAGTAACATATTTTTAATGTCGCATAAGAATGAAAATGAGATATACAATTTCTTGCAATACTTGTCAGAAAAAGATATACCGCAAAACAAGTTTAATGTTTTGCCATTTAGAGGTAATAATTATCAGCATGAATGGTATCTTGCTGTTATAACATCAAGTAAATATAGGAAATTGTTTAGTGATATATGTTTGGATTATTTAAAAGGAGAGAAACAAACTAATGAAGAAAACAAAAAAGAAACACTTTGACTTGTTTGAATACCGGCTCAGACGTTGGATTGATTATTTAGGTCTTAAGGGATGGCATACAATATGTGAACACGGTGAAACAAACATAGATAATGCGGGCGCATCATATTCATATGAGTTACGTGCCAGAATTGTTAAGTTTATTTTCTCTGATGTTGTGGAAAGAGGTACAGATATTAATAAACTTGCTATACAATCTGCGTTCCATGAAGTATGTGAATTATTGTTAGCTAGGCTTGTTACGTATACGTATGAAAAAGATGCAAAACCTGAAGAGATAGAAGATGCTGTACATGAAATTATAAGGATATTAGAAAATACAGTATTGCCACTTGAGGATAAGATATTTGAGGAATTATGAAAACAAACGAATTAAAAATTTTTTATCAATCAAATGATGGTATAATTATCGAACTTGATGAAGCTATAGAAAAACTTCTTAAATCTTTTGGTTATACACGTTGGGCTTCTGGATATAATTTATGTGAAAAAGTAAGAGACTTGGCATTTGATAAAAAGTAAGATATTTAAGGATAGTGATTAATCAATATTTCCTCTGTTCTAATTCTCCTGTTGTAATTTCACACAAACGATAACTAATAGTTAATATAGCACATTCTTTATTTTTAGTATTCCACCATGCGCAATTTTTTTCCATACATTCAGTTGTAATATAATTTGATGCAGTTTTTAGTATTGGACATATCAATGCGTATTCATACCTCGTTTTTTTGTTTGCCATCTTACTTCCATGTAATTAAAGCAGACAGACACTTATTTAGATTATGAGTTATTATGTCAAATTCAAGAAATGAACGAGTGAAGTTCAGCCTGCCTGCTCTCTCTGTGCTAATATTTTTGGTTTTGTAACATTAATCCAATATTGTTTATTATATTCTTTTCTATATTCTGTCATAAAACTTGTTTCTTCCATTATATTTTCACATTTTTTGCATGGGTATGCATTATCGAATGGTTTTCTAAATTCTACCCAATCTTTTATAAGTCCACATCGTTTACAACGTCTTTGTGTTTGCATTCTTCTTCTCCTTTTTATTTAATAACCAAAGTAGAAAGTCATGTTTATGTTTCACATCCATACAACCTTTACGTATTTCTGCTAATATTCTATCACATGCATCGTTAAATCCAATAACATACGTTCCTGCATTAACAGTAGCAGGCAGTTTTATACCTTCATCATCTTCTAAATATTTAATCAGTTTAGCTTTGTCAATCATGCTATTCTCCTATTTCCAGTTCACATATAATATACGAAATTTCTTGTTAATTGTCAAGCAAAATTTTCTCCTTGACATTTGAATGAGAATTTATTATATTAACAGGCATTAACAACTGTTAAAAATTCTAATTGAACAGGAGATACAATTATTATACAAACTAAATTAACAGTAGACCCTATCTGCCCTTATTGCCAAGCAAGACAAATACCAAGTTGGACAAAAATAGATTATACGGAAAGCTGTATAGCTTGTGGAGGGGCAATACATATTATCAGGCATCCAGTAGCAAAATATGAAACGTTGCCAGTAAAAACTGAATAGTAAACTGTGGAATATTCTAAAAATGAAAAAAAGACTTGACATCTACAATCCTTTATACTATATTAGTAATGCTAGCAATGCTGAGCTTTTTTTATTAATATTGCTAATTTTTAAGGCAGTGCATTCTGAGACATTAATTAAGTTTAGTGTTGCTAGCCAGAGTGTACTGCCTTTTTGTAGAAAGGATTGTAAAATGAGTAAGGAAGTAAAAACAACTGATGCCAATAAGTATCTAGGAGCACTTTGTTGGCGTGAACACAACTGGAACAATACAGGCCAAAGTTTGAGATTGAAGTCAAACAAACAATGTGTTGCATGTAACAGAATGTATCAAGATGAATATCGAGAACAGCCCGAAGTAACAACTAGACAAAAAGAATACCATTTAGAATATGACCATCTTCCTATATCGGTAGAACGGAATAAAGGCAGACTCGGATATTGGAATGAATATAATCATCATCCTGATGTGGAGAAAAGAAGAAAAGAACATGCTCAATTACCCGAAATAAAAGAAAGAACAAAAAAGCATAATCAGTTACCTGAAGTTAAAAAGAGAAAAAACGAAATTAATAAAAAATATCGACAAGCACATCCAGAAAAAGGGAGGGAAAAGTGTCGTAAAAGAAATGCATTAAAAAGAGAAGTATATATTGAAGATGTTCCAGAGTTAGAAATTTTTGAAAGAGATAATTATATTTGCCAGATTTGCAGAAAAAAGGTTGTTCTTGATAAAAAATGGCCTCATCCGTTATCACCAACACTTGACCATATCGTGCCTTTATCTTGTGGTGGAGAACATTCAAAAAAGAATGTACGGATAGTCCACCTTAAATGTAATTTATCAAAAGGAAACAGATGTTTGCCAGAAGGAGAACAATTATTATTATTTGGCTGAAAACAAAATCCCTATATTCGTTTATTAGAACATAAGGATTTTGTACACCAAACAGGAGAAAAACAGTATATACTAATCACTTAATACATACCGACCCCATGGACGAGGCACTGTAAAAATAATACATTTATTTATATTTGTCAAGGACTTTTTTGGATTATTTGGGAATAGATTATTCTTTAGTAGATTATAAGGAGAAATAATAGAAAGTTTTTAAGGTGGAATACACATCTAAGGAAATGGGCAAGTGGTTATACAACATAGCATTACATCTTCCAGAAACACAAGAAGAAAAGAGACGGCGATTTATTCAATGGTATAGTTTTTCTGACGAAAATGTGGATGATATGGTATTAAATCGTATTCAGCGAATTGCGAAAAAATACAAAATAGATTTTGTGAAATTGTTAATGCTTTGGGATGAATATATGTTACGATGTATGATTAAGGGAAAATATGTAGAGGATATAGTGGGATATATGAAAACATTGTATCCGCAATATGTAAATATGGAAAGGGTAATAATATGACCGGAATCTGTCTAAAATGTGGAGCATCGTGCGAAGAACTTAAAAACAATATAATGAAGTGTACCAAATGTGAATTCAAATATGAGTTCATAAGTACAGAACCAATTAGGCATAAGTCATTTCGGAAACAACATGAAGCATGCGTTGGTTCGAATATATGTAAGTATGAATTTTGTGTTGCGTGTGGGCATGAATTGTGTATGTGTCTCAAATTTGGTGGGCAGTGTGCATCTCACAAATGCAAGGAAGAAAGGAAGAATGTAGAATGAAACTAAAATATACTATACCAGACAGTTGTTTAATTTGCAAACATTTCATACTTTCTAAAGATTTTTTAGATAATTTTAATCTTAATGATACTCCAATAATACATGCGTCAGTTTATTATTGTAGATTTCACCAAGAGTATATATTTAGTAATAAAAATATTCCGTCAATCAGGGGACTTCGGGCTAGCATATCAGATGTAATTTGTGAAAATGGATATGAAAGGGAAGCTAATGATACATAAGTGCAAAGAAGAAAGGATAGGTATAGATAATAATAATGATTAAATATTGGTTATGGCGTATTTATGCTTTCCCATATGAATGGATTTTTAAAAAATATCAGAATGTAAAGTATGCTACATGGGGCAAAGATTATAAAATATATGTAAATTGTACTGTACCACTAAATTATGAACTTACAAAAAACGAATTATACAATATGATTAAAAATGATATACCGTATGTAAAAGCAACGGATATTAGAATTTTAAATATTAAATACCTTTTAGCATACAGAATTAGTATTATTACATTTGGTCGATATCATAAAATAGCTTCTATAGTTCTTTCTAAAGTTTTATCAAAATATATATAAGAAAAACATAGTGAGAAAGGGTGAATATAGAATGAATTTAACAAACGTAAAATTAAAAAGTTGTAATACTTGTAAGTATCTTGATATACGGGAAGATGGTGATAAAAAACCTTTTACTTTTATCCATAAAGTTTTTCGCTGTAAAAAATTTGGATTAAAACAAATTACAAAAGAAACGTATCTTTGGAATGGTATGCCAGTTTATGATACTGACGATTGTTCAATTAACGAAGTTATATGCGAAGAAGGTGTATATGAAGGTTGAATTCTTCAAACATAACATTAATAAACAAGATATTGCGAATGTAAATAAAGTATTGAACTCGCTTTTTCTTACAACTGGCGATACTGTTAAAGAATTTGAGAACAAGTTTGCATTGTATCTTGGTATAAAAAATGTGATAGGTGTCACAAGTTGCACCGCAGCATTGCATTTATGTTTACTTGCTTGGGGCATTGGCGAAGGCGATGAAGTTATTACCACGCCTATGAGTTTTTGTGCTACCAGTAATGCAATATTACAATCGGGAGCATTCCCCATGTTTGTTGACGTAGAGAAAGATACTGGGCTTATTGATGTAGAACTTATAGAAGATGCTATTACCAGTAAAACAAAAGCTATTATGCCTGTGCATTTATATGGGCAGATGTGTGATATGAGAAGAATTAGGCAAATAGCAAACAAGTATAATCTAGTTGTTATTGAGGATGCGGCACATTGCATAGAAGGCTATAGAGATAATACTAAAGTAGGACATCTTGGTGATGCAGCGTGTTTTAGTTTTTATGCAACAAAATCAATTACCTGTGGTGAAGGCGGGGCTATTGTTACCGATGATACAGAAAAAGCGGGACTAATTAAAACATTAAGAAATCACGGAACAAATAAACTCGATATAGGGTATAATATGCCAATTTTAGGCTATAAGTATAATATGAATAACATACAGGCTGCATTTGCTCTTAGCGGACATCTTGAACTGGTAGGCAAACAAAGGTTTGTTCATGATTATATACATAATTTATTCGACATTGATCCTGAAAGTATCTTCTTGCAGTGGCAGAAAACAAATAATCAGGTAATAGCAGTAAGACATGCCAATACATTGTCGGTATTACCACGAACATTATTATATCTGAAAAGGATACGAAAAGATTATAAGCTGTTCCAATTTCCCATATTAGCTGTTTATGAAAATATATCATTAGATGAGATTCAGCAAAGGAGTTATGCGAAAAATAAGAAAAAGATATTCTTTTCTTCTACTAGACATATTTGGGGTGAGGATAGAAAATACGGGACTGATAAAAAGGGAAATGATATTTCGTTCCGGGCAATAGCATTATATAAAGAAAAAACAGGCGATACCAACTTTGAAATCCATTTAATAGAAAAAGGCTATGATGTAAATAGAACAAAAGAGCTATTAATTAAATTGGGACTTGCTGATTATACTAAATGGATAGAACAAATGAAGCGGGAAGAATTGTTTAATTATTATAAAACATCAACGCTATGCTTCGGACAATTTGCAACACAGGCTTTGGAATTTAATGCAATTGAACCAATGTCGTGTGGTATTCCAACAATAAGTTGGTGCGGTGCAATGGATGAATTTCCCTATACTGAAGTACCCTTTTATTCATCACTTCCGCCAGTTTTTAATTCTCAAAACCCTGAAGAAATAGCAAGCTATATGGCAATATTATTGGATGATGAGGATAAATATAATACTGTAAGTCATAATTCATATATATGGTGTCAAAATAATTGTTCAGTAGAATACGGGATTAAATATTTTTTAGAATTAATAGATGGTAAGAATATATATTCCAGGCAAATCTTATTGGAAACTTCATAAATTCTTCGATTCATTGTAATATGTCCTGCAATATCAGTTATTATTTTAGATTAAACATGTACTACTTATTTGTCAAGTACTTTTTCTTCCTCAAAATGAAAATCTGTTTCCTTGTAAAGATGCCTCTCTTCTTGCTCTTGATATTTACCCAAGTTATATGCGGATATTGGTCTATACTAATAATAGCCCATTACACGTGAAATAATAGGCTACGACCATACCTCACAGGGTTGTCTTTCTGTATCATCAATTTCTATTGTTTGCCCATTAGGAAGTATAGTTGTCATTGGCATCACCTTCTTTCATAGTACTTGTAGAGATTGCTATCATTATATCATGCTCTCAATGGGGATGTGGGTGTGGTGCCCCTATTATGAAAAGGAAAAGAAAAAACAGGATTTGCTCTCTCTTTCCCTTCTCGTGTTTTGCCGTCGTTAGACGGCAGGGGGTTGTACATTCAATGTACGTAATAATTTGTAGAAATGCAAGTAGAAAATTGTGGAAATGAAAAATATATTAGTCTTTTTTATTGTTTGTCCAATTTATAACTTCAATGTCGGCATCGAAGAAAGCTTTTACTATATGTATTGGTGTATTATTTGGCAAAAGTACAAAATGTGGTTTAGGTATATGTTGTTTATCTAACATTTTTTGTATTTCTATGATATTGTTAATAGTTATATTGGGCATTAATATTATTTCTCTTCTTTTATCCTTTTCAGCTTGGATTTACAAAAAGGACAATATGGGTAGCCTTCCCGCCAGGAAATAATTCTATATTTATCGCTGTAAAGTACAAATTTTTCGTTGCATTCGTTGCAGATGTAATCCATTATTTATTCTTTTTTCCTTTTTTTAATTTCTTCAAATCTTTTTGTAAGATTATAAAGTTGTTCATCAAGTTCTTCCCAAGTTGGTATATCTTGGTCAAATATAGGATGAAGTTTTTCAGTGATAATTATTTGTCCATCAATTTCCTTAACTTCTTCTTTCCATGTCCAGCAGAGTATATTATCTTCATTTCTTTTATTTTCTGCCATTATTTTTTCTCCCTTGTTAGGTGTTTTCTAAAAAATGTAGAATTAATTTTACTTGTATAATGAAGTTTCTTGTTTCGCATGGTAATATACCTTTTTCCACACGTGACATGCCAGCATTCCACGCCCACAATAGGCATTCTTCATCATATTCTTTTTTATGGTATAATAGCCATGCAATGTATTTTACACCTGCCTCAACGTTTCTATCTGGTTTCATCAAATCTTTAATTCCCATAAAGTTGCCAGTTGCTGGCATTATCTGCATAAGACCCAAAGCACCTTTATGTGATACTGCAAGTGGATTACCTTTGCTTTCAACGTATATTATTGCACGTATGAGGTTGGGGTTTATGTTGAATTGCTTTGCATATTTTTGAATTAATCCTTCCCATGGTGTGATGCGTTTACTAATGTCTTCGGGGTCTAAAAGTTTTTTAGTTAATGTTTTGGGCAATGTTACTATTGATGGTCTGGTAGTTCTGAATGGTATTGTTATATCTTCGTGAATTACCTGTTCATTTATCGGTTCAACTATTTGTACTTCTTTTGCGTTTAGTGCAGATAACGCTATTATAAATATTAATATATTCGTTATTCCGAAGAATGTTGTGCAAATTTTTCTATCATTTTCGTCAATTATTGTAATCATATATATATGCAAAAAGCCTCTGCATGAGAGGCTCATTCCTTTAGAATTTTAAGGAGTTTTATATATTTGTAAGCAATATACGAAAAAAATAGCAAAATGTCAAGGAAAATTTTAATTAGATGTGTTTTTTACTCTTTAATATTTTCTATACCTTCGAGAAATTGTGTAAGCATTTCGTCTATACAGCCATATTGACCAGTATCAATTGACTGGGAAAAATCGGTTTCGTTGTTAATTATTGTAATACTTTTTCTATGTGTATTACTAGTCCCAGACATTATGGTAATACCGTTGCGTGTGATTTTCATTTTTTCTCCTTTTTAGAATGTGCAAGTTTAATTATTTAGGTAAGATTTTTTCTAATCCAGAAATAAGTTTGTCAAAAGTGTCTTCTTCTGCTGTATCTTGCCATTTTAGGTCTGTTTTGTGTTTATTATGTTTTTTATCTATACGAATTTTGTTTGATTCAGGCGTTTTTTTGTAATTTATTAATCCTACAAAACTAAAACCATTTTGGTATTCTTTATTTTCATAAAAGTCATTACCTGGTGAAATTTTATTTATTTCAATACTTATGAGGTTACGTATATTTTTTTTTGCAAAATTTATAATCTTATTTATATATATATATTCGTTTTCTTTTATTGCGAAACGGAAATATTTTGTAAGCCAACTTTCATCAGTTAATCGTTTATCTACTGAAAAAGTATATTTTAATGGATATTTTGTTGGTTTGTATTTTTCTAATGTGTTAGTTACTTTGTGCATACCTGCAAATGGAAGAAGTCCCATTGCCGCTAGGAAATTATGTCTTTTCATCTTTTTTCTCCTTTTGTGTAATTGTTTTTAAAATTTGAGTGTTAATATAATACATTTTAATCTGAATGTCAAGTAAAAAATGAAAGCATAGCGTTAATATAGTTATAGCATTAGCAATATATAGCTATATTCTTAATGCTGATATATTTAACAACAAATTCCATCTGTTAAAAAATACTTCTTGACAAATCTAACACTGCATATTATATTAAGGTGAATTAATCCATAGTAGAGTGAATGCTCTCCATTTACATGGAGCTTTTAAGCTAAGGCTAAACTCTGCATTCCCAGAGTTAATATATTTAAAGACGCATTATAATCACGATTGAGGGATAGATGACAATAAGGACACTTAAAAATACGTTCGGACAATTTCAATTTGTGCCTGTGTCCGCATTGAGAACATGTTTGCGAAGTATATGCAGGATTGACTTTAATGCATTTTTTACCAGCCCATGCTGCCTTGTAAGAAATGTTATCAAGAAACATACGCCAAGCTGCATCTCCAATGCTTTTGTTAATATTGTGAAAATTATTTTTTTTCATATTATTGATGGACAAATTTTCGATAGCTATGAAATCAAAATTCTTTACAAGATTATGACTCAGTTGATGTATAAAGTTATGACGTTTATTAGAGATTCTTTCATGAATATGACAAACTATTTTACCCAATTTTTTACGTTTGTTAGTTCTTTTTTCTTGTTTAGAAAATTTGCGTTGAGCTTTCGCAAGTGTCTTTTCTTCTTTTCTGAAAAAGTGTGGGGTTTCAATTTTTTTATTATTAGAAAGAGTTGCAAAAGATTCAAGTCCCATATCAATTCCAACTTTATTTTTGATGGAAATTTTTATTGGGAGAGTATTTTTAATTTCACAAGAAAAGATGATAAACCATTTATTTGTACGTGTTTTTCTTATAGTACAGGTTTTAATATTCCCTCTGATTTGTCTATGATAAACAATCTTTATTTTGCCGATTTTAGAAAGTTGAATAATATTTTTTTCTTCAATGATTTTGAAACCTTTTTGAGGATAGGTAAAAGAGTCATAGCGAAATTTTCCTCGGAATCTTGGGTAGCCAGGTTTTTCACCAACTTTTGTACGGCGGAAAAAAGCTTTAAATGCAAAGTCAATTCTAATGGCAACATTTTGAAGAACTTGAGAATATACTATTTTAAGATTTGGCTTTTCTTGTTTCAACAATTTGAAAGTATTACATTGTTCAAAGCAAGAAATAGATTTTTTGTTTTGTTCCCAAGCATTTTTGCGCTGTTCAAGCAAATGATTGTAAAGCCATCTGCAGTTATTCAAGGTTTGATTGAATATAGAAATTTGTTTTTTACTTGGGTACAATCTGTATTTAAAAGATTTTCTCATATTTATATAATAAGTAATTATTGCTTAAAAGTCAAGTCTTTTTTGTTTTTATTTAACTTTAAATGGGAAAGGTGATTATAGTGCCTGTTTCAAAATATAAAGAAGAATTTCCTAAAATGCTTATAAAGGCTTTTGATATTGAGCCATTTAAGGAGTATACTTTACCAAACAAACAGGGTGGTGTTTTCATTACGAAACGTGTTGCGAATCCAACTCCATGGTTTGCTAAAGTTGCCTATGAGAAGTTTAAGGTTTCTGTAAGAACTTATAATGATTGGTTGAAAGCTAAAGATGAAAATGAGGCACCGAGATATCCGTTATTAATAGAGGCACATGAAATTGCAAAAGGGTTGCAAGAATATATTATCGCTATAAATGCGTTTCTTGGGTTGTATAACGCTCAGTTTAGTATCTTTACGCTTAAAAATGTTGCAGGATGGAGGGATCGTCAAGATGTACATCATGAAGGTTCACTTAGTGTGGATTCATTAATGCAAACTGTAGCAAAGGATTCAAAAGAAAAAAGTATGATAAATAAGGATTAGGGTTGATTTTGGAAATCGAGGGAATAAAAATACGGAAAAAATATCCCGCTCCACGAAAAGCTGGGTCTAGAGGTAAAAATGATGGGGATTTATCTCGTTCGGTTGAGAGTGTAAGAGATACAGATAAATATAAAAATATAAAATCACCTAAAAAGGTAGTCGAAGGGTTAATATGTTCACGCAGATGGCGATTGAATCATTTGTATTGGATTATAGATAAATGGGGTAATAAAGTATTATTTAAGTTTAATCCAGTACAGAAAAAATTATATGATGAATTTTCATATTGGAATCTTGTATTAAAAGCACGACAGGAAGGTGTATCAACACTTATAGATTTGCTTGCATTAGATACGGGGTTATTTACTGATAATATGAATATAATTATTATAGCTGATACTAAAGATAATGCTGATGAATTGTTTAGAACAAAAATAAAATTTCCATATGAAAATTTGCCTAATGAAATAAAAGATGCACGATCATTGACAAAAGATCAAAAGGGTTCACTTGGATTTAGTAATGGTAGTACGATAACTGTTACATGTTCAGCAAGGTCAAGAACTTGCAGTTTTTTGCATGTAAGTGAATTTAGTACTATTGCTATGGAATCGCCCGAAAAAGCTAAAAAAATTGTAACAGGTTCATTACCTGCAGTTCATCCAGGCAGTATAATATTTATAGAATCTACAGCACGTTCAAGCGATGATTACTTTCATGATCAGTGTAAACTTGCTGAAGATAAGATGCTTGAGAATAAGGAATTAACTAAACGTGATTTTAAATTTCATTTTTTCCCATGGTATGTTGATAGAGATAAACGTATTGATGCGAAAGGCGTTGTTATATATTCATGGCTTCAAGATTATTTTATTGATATTGAACAAAAATGTAATGTGAAATTTGATGATGAGCAAAGAGCTTGGTATGCCAAGGAGTCTGAAAATCTTGGTGAGGATATGAAAAAAGAAAATCCAAGTACGGTTGAAGAGGCTTTTAGTGAATCGCTTGAAGGTACATATTATCAAACGCAATTTAGGAAAATACATGAGGAAAACCGCATAACAAAGGTACCGCATATGGCAAGTTATCTGGTCGATTCTTGGTGGGATATCGGTGTAGGTGATTCTACTGCGATATGGTTTGTACAGGCAGTGGGACGTGAATATCATTTAATTGATTATTATGAAAATTCGGGTGAAGGTGTTCGGCATTATGTTGATATACTTGATGAAAAGAAACGTGAAGGCGGTTGGAAATATGGTAGACATATTGCACCACATGATATTGAAGTTCGTGAATGGAGCAATGATGCTCGTACGCGACTTGATATTGTAGGGGATTTAGGCATTAATTTTGTGGTGGCACCTAAGCTTCCGATAGATGATGGCATAGAAGCTGTTCGTCAGTTATTATCAATATCTTGGTTTGATGAAGAGAATTGTTCAGTTGGTATAAGTCATTTGGAGAATTATAAAAAAGAATGGAATGCAAAACGTGGTGAATGGTCAAATAGACCAAGGCATGATTCTAATTGTCTTATTGGGATGACTCAAATAAGAACATTGGATGGGTGGAAATCTATAAAATCATTAGTTGGTAAAGTTTTTTATGTGTGGGCGTATAATAATATTCAGCATAGATTATATCCCGCTAAAGCAAGGAGGTGTTGGAAAGTTGGCACTGCAAATAGATTGATTAGAGTGTATCTTGATAATAATAAAACAATAACTTGTACATCTGAACATAAATTTATGTTAAGAGATGAGACATGGTGTGAAGCGAAGAATTTAAAATTTCTTGATTCTTTAATGCCATTTTATGAACGCCATTCGTCGAGAGGTTATATAAAAATTGATTTAAATGATGGTACACTCGCTGATGAGCATAAGTTTGTGTTTTCTGTATTTAATGAGTGTTTAAAAGATGGGCATATAATTCATCATATTGATAGTAAACCTAGTAATAGCAATCCAGAAAATTTACAGCAATTAACTATAGCAAAACATTGTAGTATACATGCCAATGAGCCCGAAAGAATAGCAAAAGTTAAGATTGCGTGGAAGGGTGGTAATAATGATAATAAGAAAGCTACAGAACATTTAATACAAATGAATAAGAAACGTGGAGGGGATAATCATCATACACGTCAAGAGGGATATTGGACAGAAGAAAGAAGAAAAAAAAATGGAGAAGCAGTTGTTCGTAGTTATAAGATGTCGGAAATAATAAAAATATGTCCTGTTTGTGATGGCAATTTTTTGGGAAATCGACAACGGATATATTGTTGTGATAAATGTAAGATAAGAGGTAATAATAAACATTCTGCTGAATGGAGTGTAGTGAAACATAGTGATGGTTGTAGATTAATTAATGATAATGAATTGTTTATTTCCAATCATAAGGTGATAAAAATTGAAAAAATATATAGAAAATTTAATGTATATGATATAGAGGTTGAAAATTTTGAAAATTTTGTGGCAGAAGGTGTAATTTTACATAATTCCCATTCTGCTGATTCTTTACGCTGCGGTGCAGTAATGACTCAAAAGCGTGTGCGTCCAATAAGAGCAAAAAGAAAAAGCAAACAAATGCCAGCAAGTGCTTGGACTTAAAGGGGATATAGTTGATGGTACAAGAAATAGAAGAAGTGGTCGAACCCACTCAAAACGATACAGAAAATAAGTTTGATGGTGCTTTGCAGAAAATTGATCAACTTGTGCAGAAGTCAGCAAAGGAGCG
>SDBT01003141.1_pt1 | contig 28727 bp, 19 predicted proteins | sample 2277101 | NCBI WGS metagenome assembly SDBT01 (sample SAMN10404973, study PRJNA504765) | marine sediment metagenome | isolation source: marine sediment core GS10_PC15, 103 cmbsf | place: Arctic Ocean: Southern Knipovich Ridge | collected 2010 | reverse complement strand
AAAACTGGTTGCCCAGGCCGATGCCAGATTCGCCGTCGTCGCCAGCAGGTTCAACGAGTTCATCACCAGCAAACTGCTGGGCGGATGCATTGACTGCCTGGTTCGCCACGATGTGTCGGAAGACAATATCGAGGTGTTCTGGTCGCCTGGCAGCTTCGAGATTCCCGTAGTGACAAGCAAGCTCGCCGAGTCGGGCCGTTACTCCGCCATCATCTGCATCGGTGCGGTCATCCGCGGTGGAACGGATCACTATCAGTACATCGCCTCGGAAGTAGCCAAGGGCATCGCTCAGGTATCGCTCGCTACTTCGGTTCCATGCATCTTCGGTGTGCTAACGTGCGACACTATCGAGCAGGCAATCGAACGGGCCGGAACCAAGGCGGGTAACAAGGGTGCGGATGCCGCGTCGGCAGCGCTGGAAATCACCAATCTGTTCAACCAGTTGCCCGCAGCCGGGACATAGGACGGTTCGTAGCGTGAGCCAACGTCATCGAGCAAGAAGATTGGCTCTCCAGGGCCTCTGCTGTCTGGACGCCAGAGGCAACAAAGCCTGGGCGGCAGCCGAAGGTTTTATCGACGAAAGTCGCGAGCCGAAAAACACCATCAAATCCGCCCAGCGACTCATGGTTGAAACCTTCGACGACCTCGAAACGATAGACGAGATTCTCGCACGGCACGCCAGGCACTGGGAACTGACTCGCCTGGCAATGGTGGACAGGAATATCCTCCGGATCGCAACCAGCGAGCTCAAGACCGGCAGCGTTCCGTTTAAGGTGGTCATAAGCGAGGCGCTCAGGCTCGCACAGGAATTCTCCACCGCCGAGTCGCCCAGGTTCGTAAACGGAGTGCTCGACGCCGTCGCCAGAGAACTCCGCAAAGAACCCGAGGCAACCTAGCCCTTTTTGAAAAGTCACATTGCGTGGCTGGACTCGCCACCCGAAACGTAAGACCAACAGCAATCCAGTATTTCAGCGAAGCCCAAGGAAACCATGGCACTTTTTAAAAAAGCAACTGAACACTTTGCAAAAGGCCTCAGCCGGACGCGAGAGAAGTTTGTCGGATCACTCAAGAGCATCCTGGCCGGAAAGTCGATCGACGACAACCTGCTGGACGATCTCGAAGCCAAGCTCATCGAAGCCGACGTCGGAGTCTCATCCGCTGTGCGAATCTGCGACGATCTGCGCGAAGCGCGCAACGACGGGCGAATCGAAAAAGGCGACGACGTCCTGGCGTTCCTCAAGAAAGAAATCAAGAAGTACTGGCCCGAATCGGACAGGTCCATCCACTTCTGCGATAAGCCTCCGACCGTGATCATCGTTGCGGGAATCAACGGCGCGGGCAAGACAACTTCCATCGCCAAGCTGGCGTACCTGTTCAAGCAGCAGGGCAAGAAGGTCTGCCTGGCGGCTGCGGATACTTTCAGGGCTGCCGCCGTCGAACAATTGACGGTCTGGGCCGATCGCCTCGACGTCGATATCATCAAAGGTTCGGGCAGCGACCCAGCCGCCGTTGTCTACGACGCATGCGACGCAGCCATCGCCCGCAACGCCGACGTGCTACTGGTAGATACAGCCGGGCGCCTGCACACGCAGGACAATCTCATGCGCGAACTGATAAAAATTCGCGACGTGGTAGCCAAGAAAATTCCAGGCGCGCCGCACGAGGTCATCCAGGTGCTCGACGCCACTACCGGACAAAACGCCATCAACCAGGCCAAAGCCTTCCAGCAGGCCATCGACGTGACGGGAATTTTCCTGGCCAAACTAGACGGAACGGCCAAGGGCGGAGTGGTCATCGCCATACGCAATGAAGTGAACCTTCCGGTGAAATTCATCGGCATCGGCGAAGGCTACGAAGATATCGAACCGTTCGATCCCGAAACTTTCGTCGAAGCGTTGTTTGCAGAACAGTCAGGCCCGCCGGCGGAATCCAAGCCCGCAATGACACCGCAGCAGAGCGATGTCGCTGAGACTTTATCCGACCAAACCGATGCGCCTGCGACCGATGCGTCCGCAACTGACGCACCTGCCGACCAGCCACAGGCACCGGCCGAAGTCGCCAAAGGTTCGAGGATTCTTACCCGGGCCGTCACGGCGATACTCTTTTGCCTCATACTGGCAGCCGCCGCATGGGCGACAACCAACTGGCCTGTGATAGTCGACTGGTTTGATAAGATAACCACCTCCGCCAAATGACAATTATCAGCTAGCAGCTTTCAGCTAACAGCAACAGCAACAGCAAGAAACGGCTAGCAGCTATCAGGTAACAGTATCTATTGGGTGCCACGGCTGCTTGCAGCCGTGCGGGCTTCGTCTCGCTCACTGCTAACAGCTTTCAGCTATCGGCTATCAGCCAGCGGAATAGTCAGTTGATCGAAAAGTAACTGCGTTGGCAACCGGCCGCGACAGGATTGTCGGCTAAGCCCACCCATCGCAGTGGGTGGGATGGCCGCAAAAACATTCACCACGACCTTTCATATCCACCGATGGTAGTTATAGTTGATATGAATTCTGCTAACGGGGACTCATGGTCCTCGGAAAGGAACACATCGCATGGAAGCCATTATTCCGATTTTCCAACTGGCATTTGTCATTCTGATTATTGCTGGGATGTGGAAGGCCTTTGTCAAAGCCGGTCAGCCCGGCTGGGCATCTCTGATCCCGATCTACAATACGATAGTTCTGCTTCAAATCGCTGACAAGCCGATCTGGTGGATTCTCCTACTGTTGATCCCCTTTGTTAACCTTATCGTAATCATATTGGTCTGCGTTGCGATAGCCGAAAAGTTCGGTAAAGGTGCAGGCTTCGGGATAGGCTTGGCTTTCCTATCGTTTGTCTTCTTCCCGATCCTTGGCTTTGGAAGCGCAACGTACTGCGGCGAGTCGGTAGCAGCCCCACCGTTGCCTCATGAACCATCAACCGAGTAGAATCGGTGTACTGAGTATAGTAGGCTCGGCAATCTCGACAAGTCGGGACCGGCGCAACCGATGTTGTGCGACAAATGTCCTGGTATGCAATCCTTCGGGCTTGCATACCCTGCGGTTATAAGGCGGCCATCCACAGATGCCCAATTACTCGGCGGAGGAGAGTTAAAATGAAACAATGGCATTGTCATATCAACGGTCAGAAATATGGTCCGGTCGATGAACCCACCCTCAAGCAGTGGATTGCAGAAGGACGGCTCGGAAAGGACGATCTTGTCTGGTCCGAAGGCATGGCCGAATGGGTCAAACTATCGGCCGTAGCCGAACTGTCCGGAGACGCAACTCCGCCGTCGGCGTTTTCGATGAGCCATACAAGCCCTCCACCAGGAACTGGTGGAAGTTCTCTCGGGCGCGAAATCACCGCAATGGCACGGAACTCCCTGTCCGGCCGTTGGGGCCTGCCGATAGGCTTTTCGTTGCTACTGACCCTGATGCAGATGGTCCTTCAGAACCTTCCCTACATTGGTGGACTGGCGCCGTTGATCCTCGGAGGCCCGTTCGCGCTGGGTGGAACTATCTTTTTTCTGACTTTCACCAGGGGCGGTAACGGCGACCTGGGAATGCTGTTTGCCGGGTTCAAGAACTTCGGAACCGCTCTGGTTGCTCACCTCCTGATAACGCTGTACATCCTCCTTTGGACGCTGGCTTACAGTTCGGTCGGTATTGCCCTACTCATCGCCGGTGCAATATTAAAAAGTGACGGCGGCAACATCCTGATGAAACTTGGATTCATCGGACTCATACCAGGATATGTAATCATGATTATGGTATCGCTCTCGTATTCACAGTCGATGTACATCATCGCCGACGAGAGCTCCGTAAAGGCATCTATTGCCATTGCCCGCAGCAAGAAAATGATGGACGGCAATAAGGCAAGGCTCTTCTTCCTGGGGCTGCGATTCATCGGCTGGAGCTTGCTTTGCGTGCTTACATTGGGAATTGGCTTTTTATGGCTGATACCATACATATCTTCGAGCTTCGCCCACTTCCATGATGATCTTCGCCCGGTGCAGACAGAAGCACTCGCATCTGAATCTCCGACCGAACCGCAACAGCTCGGACAGGACCCACCGAAAGATTCAGGACCCAATATATACACACCAAGCTAGCTAAATTCGTTAGAATCTCTCTGTGGCAAATCCAGGCAGAGATTTTGACATTGTGGTCATCGGTGGCGGACACGCCGGCGCAGAATGCGCCCGCGCCGCGGCGCTGCTGGGTGCGAATACCTGCCTGCTGACACTCGATCGCAACACCATAGCGCAAATGTCGTGCAACCCCGCCGTCGGTGGAATCGGCAAGGGCCAGATCGTCCGCGAAATCGACGCGCTCGGCGGACTCATGGGCCTGGCCGCCGACGCGACCGGCATCCAGTTCAGAATGCTCAACCGCTCCAAAGGGCCAGCCGTCTGGGGGCCGCGCTGCCAGGTAGACCGTCACGCATACGCGCGATGGGTCCAAGCCGCGCTCGGCGAAATTCCGAACCTGATGATCGTCGAAGGCGAGGCGACGGAGATAATCACCGAAAACGATCGCGTCACCGGAGTCCGGTGCAATCCGGGCCGTTCGGGGCAGCCGCAGGCATCAGCGGACACCAGAATTATCTGCCGGGCGTCAGTGGTTACGGCTGGCACGTTTTTGAACGGCCTGGTGCATATCGGGCCGAAAATGTGGCCCGCCGGACGATACGACGAACCGTCAACCGGCAAACTCAGCGACTCGCTGCGGGCGCACGGCCTGTCACTGGCGCGCCTCAAGACGGGCACCTGCCCGCGCCTTGCAAGCGAAACTATCGACTATACTAAATGCATCGCCCAGCATGGCGACGATCCGCCCACGCCGTTCAGCTTTCTCAACCCTTCGCTCGCCGTCGACCAACTGCCCTGCTACATAACCCACACCACCGAGGCGGTTCACCGCAAGGTGAAGGACAATCTCGACCGCGCTCCGATGTACACCGGCCAGATTCAATCGGAGGGCCCGCGTTACTGCCCGTCGTTCGAGACCAAGATCGTCCGCTTTCCCGATAAGTCGTCGCACCAGATATTCCTCGAGCCAGAGGGGCGCGATACCAACTGGGTCTACGCCAACGGTATCTCCACGTCACTGCCAGCCGACGTTCAGGAGTTCATGGTGCACAACATTCCAGGGCTGGAACATGCGGACATATTGCAACTTGGATATGCGATTGAGTATGACTTCGCGCCGCCAACGCAACTAACCGCAACGCTGCAGACCAAGACGACGGCGGGGCTTTACCTCGCCGGGCAGCTCAACGGAACCACCGGCTACGAGGAGGCTTCGGCCCTCGGACTGATGGCGGGCATTAACGCAGCGCTGGAACTCACCGGGCGCGAGCCATTCGTTCTCGGGCGCGACCAGGCGTACATCGGCGTGATGATCGACGACCTGGTGACCAAGGGCGTCATCGAACCGTACCGCATGTTCACCAGCCGCGCGGAACATCGGCTGAGCCTGCGGGCAGACAACGCCGATCGCCGCCTGACACCGCTCGGCCGCGAGCTGGGCCTTCTCAGCGATGCCCGCTGGGACGCTTACTCCACCGGGCAAACCGCAGCCGCCCAGGCGCGGCAACTGCTCGACGCTACCCGCCTCGAGGGCAAGTCGCTCTGGCAACTGATCCGCCGGCCCGGTAATAGTCTCGAAGACACTATCGCTACCGCCCCCCCACCGGTAGCCGACCAACTTGGCCAACTGCTGGCCGCGCACGGTCCGGCCGTCCGTTCACTGGCCACCGACTCGCTATATGAGGGCTATCTCGCCAAGGAATCAGCCGCCCTTGGCAACGCTCAGCAACTCGACAAGAAGCTGATACCACAGGACTTAGACTACCCTTCGCTAACCCAACTCCGCCACGAGGCCCGCGAAAAGCTCAGCGAAATCCGCCCCCGGTCCCTCGGCCAGGCGTTGCGGATAAGCGGTATCACGCCTGCCGATATCACGGTGCTCGCCGTTCACATCGCAGCCAAAAATCGCTGACCATGTGTCAATCTGGGCAAGCTGGCTGTGTCAGGTAATTTTCGGCCTCGGATATACGCGAAAGAAATCTCGTCTTTTTTGAGCGGTTCCGCAGGGTCACTTGTAACTAATGACTACTCAGCTTGTTACATGAACAGTCAATATAAGGCCACTTTCAAGGTGGAAGCCCGACATGGACGATATCTCTATTGCATGGATGCGTTGCAGGTCGGCCATATGGATACGGATGGCCGGTCGAATGGATTGTTACTTTTCAGGTGAAGGCCTTAGGCAGGCACCAGCGTAAGCGCGAACCACGGAAGATGCGTCCGCTAAGCAGGCCTCACCAACCGCCCGCCGGGTGCCAAGGCGGGTAACGCAAGAGGATACCATGAGCAATATACACGGAATACAACCTCCTATCGCCCCTAGACCTATAGACGCCACCGATGCAATCTCGGCCGGCAACGCCAAGGTTATGCCACCGAGCATCTCGGACGTCATCGAGATATCCGATGTCGCAAAGCTGGCCGCCAAGATCAGCGAGCTTCCGCCGGTCAGGACCGAACTCGTCGAGCGAGTGAAGGCTGAAATTGTCGCCGGAACCTACGACACATCCGAAAAAATGAATATTACTGCCGACAGAATCATGGATGAACTGTTCGGCTAGACGCTGTTGGATTCATACGACGTTTCTTGTTTAATCCCGGTGCAGCAGGTGCGGAAGGATCCGTGCCTGTTTTTTTTGCGCGCCCATACGATGCCAGCTACTAAGCCCTGTAACCTTCTATTTCTTTACCACGGTGACCGGGGCAATAGCCTTCAAGGCCTTCTTGAGCTTGCGTGCATTCCCAACGACCACGATCACCATTTTGGAAGGGTCGACTGTCCGGGAAATCAGCTCCAGACAATCTTCGGCCGTGATCTCGGCGGTCCGAGCCAGCCACTTGTCGAAATAGCCAGCCGGCAGATTTTGCGATTCGATCAGCCACAGGTCATTGAGCAAAGCCTGTGGTGTTTCGCGATGTCCGGCGAAGCTGCCCAGGATAGACGAACGGGCGCTGGACAATTCGTCTTGACTGGGGCCTTCGCTTTTCAATCTATCTATCTCTTCGAGCGTGGCCTGAATGGCTTGGGCTGTGGAGGACGTCTTGCTGAAGGTACCGGCGCCGAAGGTACCGGCGAAACGACCAGCCCAATAGCCGCCCCAGGCGCCGTAGGTGAGACCCTTCTCCACGCGGATGCTCTTGGGCAGTCGGCCGGAAAGCCCGTGGGCAAAATAGCTATCGACCAGTCCGGTAGTGAAGAAGTGTTCATCACTTCGCAGGATACCCAACTGGGCGATCCGGATCTGTGCCTGACTGGCTCCTGGCTGGTTGATCAGGTAGATGTGTGTCTTGGCGGGCTTGGGAGGTTTCGGTATATCGAAGGTCGGGGCTGGACCGTGGGCAGTCCACTTTCCGAACGTCCTGGCGGCCAGCTCGACGGCGCGGTCCGGATCGATATCGCCGGCGAACATCAGCACGGCCATGCCCGGGCGGGCGAAGGTGCTCCACCACGTTTGCAAGTCGGACGTCGTGAGGGCTTTAACGTCGCCAATCTCACCGGAGACCAACCTGGAATACGGATGGTCACCGTACAAGCGGCGGCGAAGGTGCTTCGCGGCAATGCTGCGGGGTCGGTCGGCCTGGATTTTGAGTCCGGTGCATACTTGCTTCTTGAGTTTCTTGAGCTCCTTTGTGGGGAAGGTCGGTTGCAGGACCACCTGCCCGCAGAGTGCCATCATCTTCTCGACGTGCTCGCTCAGGCAGCTTCCCCCGACCGACGAGCCGTCCATGTTGCCTGACCCGTAAAGCGAGATGGCGTAATTACCGAGCTGTTCTGCCAATTCGCCCTCCGTATATTCCTTGGTGCCCTTGGTCAGCATGTTGAAAACCATTGATGCCGTACCCGGTTTGGTCTCACACCACGCCCCGGCCTTAAAGCCCAGACGCATAGTGACGAAAGGCAACTCCCGATTTTGCACAACGATCACCTTCAAGCCGTTGTCCAACGTGTGTGAGGTGAATTCGGGCGTAACGTCCGACAACGCAACGTCGGCTATCGGGGGTTCCTGGGGGTAGCCTTCTGGCCGAACCACACCTTCGCGTCCCGGCTGTGAAGCAACGGTTTCGGGTTCAGCGGTGATGGGGGCTGATTCTTCGGCGCTCTTAAGACCGAATAGCCAACTGAAGAACTTGCCGAGAATGTCTTGTTCAACTTTGACCGTCAGACAACGATCGTCCACCAGATATGTCCGGGCGACACGCTGTAAGTCCTCGGCCGTTACGGTGCGCACGCGGCGAAGGAGGTCGTTGGCTCGCGAGACGTCGCCTTCATCCACCGCCGCAGACCCCAGCACGGCGGCTTTGGAACTGATGGTCAGGTTTCGCGTGACCAGTCGGCGAAGCATGTGATTTCGAGTCTTGGTCAGTTCCGCTTCGCTGACGAGTTGGTTCTGCAAACGTCGGATCTGGCCCTTGATCTCCCTGAGGGTCCGATGCCGCTGCGGCCAGAGTGGAGACATGACCGCCGCGACTGACAGCACGCCGCCTTGCTGTCCGGGCGTGTGCTGCGCAAAGGCCTGCACAGCCAGTTGCTTCTCGGCGACCAATCGGCGGTACACTCGAGAGCTCTTACCTTCGCCGAGAATCGTGGTCAGCATCTGTAGCGGGACTGTATCGTCGTGGCCGATGGGCACGGTGCGGTAAGCCACCGCCGCCAACGGTGCAGGGGCACTCTTAAGCCAGAGTGTCTTGCTGCGGGCCTTGTCGAACTCCGCAGGCATGGGTATTTGCGGCGGGTCCTGGCCGCGTGGAATCCAGCCGAAATAGCTTTCGGCAAGCTGCTGTGCCCGCTCATGCTGAACCGCTCCGGTGATAATCAACGTCGCGTTGTTGGGGATGTAATAGCGGTTCCAGAAATCTCGCAGTTCCCCCACGGATGACGAGCGAAGATCGGCAATGTTGCCAATGGGCGACCAGCGGTAAGGATGCCCCGGAAACAGCAGTTCCAGTACTTTTTCAAAGAGTTCTCCGTATGGCTGATTGAGGCCGACGCGGCGTTCTTCCTCGACAACCTTGCGCTCCGTATCGAACGATTCCTGGTCGATGGCAAGAAAACTCATGCGTTCGGCTTCCAGGTATAGTGCCAGTTCAATATGGTTGGTCGGCAACTTTTGATAATAGACCGTGTGGTCAAAGCTCGTATACGCGTTGGCATGGCCCCCGACGCGGCGGATCAGATCGAAATAGTCCGTCGGACCCAGGCGATCGGTTCCGCGAAACATCATGTGCTCGAATAGATGCGCAAACCCCCGGCGGTCCGGACGTTCGTCCTTCGAGCCCACATGATACCAGACCTGTACGTTGACGATCGGGCAGGAGAAGTCCTCCAGAGTAATCACTCGCAGACCGTTTTCCAGAACGGTTTGGCGATAATCGAACAGGGGCGCCTCGTTGCCGGTATCGACAGTAGCCCCGGTATCGGCAATAGCCGCTGAGCAAAAGATCAGGACGGCCAGAATGATCGTATGGGCCGATCGCCGTGGGGTGGGTGATGTATTCACGAAGGATTCCTCCTTTGGCAGACAAGAATATCGACTGGATTATCGGTCACATGCTGCCGCCAACTTATACTGCAAATCCTCCGGTAGAACGAGGATATCTACTCAGCAAGAATAGCAAAACCGCAGCAAAACGTCGATCCGGGAGTATCTTGCCACCTGAGTTTTCAGCGGTCGGCCTGACACGGTCTGTTTGGCTATCTCGTACTCGCCATGTGCCCCCTGCTGCTCTCGGCAAGTTGACATCGGGCCTCGTCCGCAGATCGATATTTCCCTGGTACGACGCTGCGCCTCATGTTAAGCTACACGGGCTTGGCAAAGTATACCGTCTGGATAACTTAAGTCGCCGTGGGGATTTGCCGATTCTAGTGATGAAGGGCGATCCTGGCAGGCGAGCGAAAGTCTGTTAGCTACCGTGCTTTCTTATCACGGTGAATCACCTGGCACAGGAGAGGACAAAGTGAGACACAAAGCGGTGTATACAACCGGCGAAGCTGCTGAGGTGTGCAAGCTCTCGCAACAGACCATCATCCGCTGTTTCGACAGCGGCCAGTTAAGCGGATTTCGTGTACCGGGCAGCAAGTTCCGCAGAATTCCGCGGGCTGCTCTCATTGAGTTCATAAAGTCCAACGGTATTCCCCTCGACGGTCTGGATGACGACCGCATCCGGGTTCTGGTCGTGGATGACGATCCCGATATCATCGCGCTGTTCACCGACGTGCTCGACGCCGATCCGCGATTCGATGTCAGCGCAGCTACGACAGGTTACGACGCAGGTGTGCAGACCCAGCAATTCAACCCCGACGTCATCGTGCTGGATTTCATGCTGCCTGACATCAACGGAAACGTCGTCTGCAAGACGATCCGCGAGAATCCCGATCTCAACAAGATCAAGATCCTGATTATCTCAGGCATGGTGAACCCCGCCGAGGTCGATCAGCTTATGCAGGCAGGTGCCGACGACTTCATAAAGAAGCCTTTCAATATCGAGAAGGTACTCGAACGCATACTGCAACTCGCAAAGTCCTGATTGCGGTCTGGCTGGTTCAATAGGCTTGGCGAAGCATCGAGAAGGTGCTGGGCTGGCTGGTAGAGTTTGAAAAAATCATGATACGTTGCACGATTCATCACCGTGAAAGATACCACCGGACAATCCGAGCGCGGCGGCAGCGCCATTTCGCTTGAGCAGCTTGACCTGCTCCTGCGCGAGCTCGATCATCTGCCCGCAATCCCCGCAATCGCCGCTCGCCTGCTTACGCTGGCGTCGGCGAGTGATTCGCCGGAGCAGGAAGTCACCCATGAAATTCTGGAGCTCGTAGCTTGCGATCCTTCATTGACGGCTATGCTGCTCAAAAAGGCCAACAAACTCTCAGGCCCTGCCGTCACGAGCGTCGCCCAGGCAGCCCTGGCGATCGGACCCAGCGCCGTGGTCTCGACGGTGCTCTCGGCGAAGACCTTCGAGCTGACGGCCCGCCAGAGAGCGGACCAACTGCAGAGCACCGGTATGTGGCGACACTCCCTGGCGGTCGCTATCGCATCGAGTCAAATCGCCGAGAAACTCACCGCTAACCTGGATCCTTCGCTTGCTTACACATGCGGGCTGCTGCACGGCGCTGGCAAGCTCGCCATGACGACAATACTTCCCAAGAGCTATCGCCGCGTGATCGAGCAGGCCCGGCTTCATCGGGGCAATATCGCTCACTGGGAGCGTCGGATCATTGGAATGGACCATTCGGTCGTCGGTCGGCGACTGGCTGAACAATGGAAACTCGGTAGTTCGATCCAGCATGTTATCTGGATGTACAGCCTCCCCGGTGGCGCGGTCCCATCGACGCTCCCGGATAGCGGCCTCATTGCAGTGGTGGCCCTTGCAGATGCAATCGCACGCCATCAGCGAATCGGATTCTCGGGCAATTACCTGTTTCCCCAGACACCAAATGATCTCGCAGCGCGGGTTGGACTGAGCGACGATGAACTGCGGCTAATCGCGGACGATCTGGGCAAAACCGTCGATCAGCGCATCGGCGAACTGCACCTGCAGGACGCAACCGACCGCAAAGACCAGACCGCCGCCCTTGCCAAGGCCAATTGGCAGCTGGGTACTATCAACGAGCAACTTCGCATCGGGAACGATATTCTCGCCTGTCACGCAAAGGCCTTCGAATGCTATCGCCAGTTCGCCGCGGGGATGTCTGACGACACGACGGTCCCCGATGCACTGACTCGCATCGTGGAAGTGATATCGGCCGCAGCCGGGTTAGGCGACGATGCGGCAGATGCTATTGCATATTCAGTTGATGGTCAGACCAACCAGGTTCTGGCGCTGAAAGTTGATCGCGGCGAGTCCGTATGGCGATCCTTTGCGATCGACAACCCAGCCCAGCCGCCCGGTGAACTGCAGATCGGTTGCAGCAACTTACTGGGTGACAATGCGGAGTTCGCCCAATGGGCCCAGGTCATCGGTGTTTCCCATGAACCGTTCAACTGCCAGGGCAAATGGATCGGCGGGGTGTACTATCGCACCAGCCGGATCGAACGCGCCGGGCCTGACGCGCGGCTGGTCGTCGAGGCGTTGGCTTCGGCATTGGCGATGGCGTTGGGGATAGTCCAGGGCAGGTGTCGCGCCGTCGCGCTCAGCGAGACGCTGACCAGCGCAACGCAGGTACTTACCGAAACGCACCAGGCGATGGAAGAAGCACGCCTCCGCCAAGAGGTCGGCGAAATCGCAGCCGGTGCCGCCCACGAACTCAACACGCCCCTGGCCGTCGTCTCGGGCAGGGCGCAATTGATGCGAGCTCGGGCCACAACGGATTCCGAGCGAGAGACATGGCAACTCATCGCCGACCAGGCCCAGCGGATCAGCGATACGATTAGCGACCTGATGGAATTTGCCTCGCCGCGGCGGCCCAAGCGGGAGGAAATCGACATCAGCCAGATGCTCCGAGCGGCTGTAAATTCTTTCTCAGCCTCAGATCATGCTCAAGCGGCGCTATCGAATGTCGATATCAAGACAGGACAGCCGTTGCCCCCGATCTGGGCGGATCGCGCCCAGATAGAAACTGCGATTGTGGAATTGATATCCAACGCAGCCACGGCGACAGCAGGCAGATCAGCTATTTCACTGGAAGCCCGCACCGAACCGTCCAGCGGCGGAGTGTTGATAACCGTCGCCGATAGCGGGCCTGGAATGGATGACAAGACTCTTACCCATGCGTTTACACCGTTTTTCTCGTTGCAGAAAGCCGGGCGAAGACGCGGGCTGGGCCTGCCGCGAATCAAGCGTTACGTTGAGAACAACGGCGGACGGATTTGGATACACACTCGCCCCGGCGAGGGCACAACCGTATACGTCCAACTGCCTTCGCTGGCTGCGATCCAACGAGAACAGGACACGGAATAATGTCAGATAAGACTTGTGCGAAAATTCTTGTCGTAGACGACGAACCGGCGATTAGAGAGCTTCTTGTCGACGCCCTGAGCGACGGCGTACTCGAAATTACCACCGCAGCCAGCGGCGCAGAGGCGATAGAACTTGCCCGCAACGAGGATATCGATTTTGTCGTTACGGACCTGCAGCTTGGCGATTGCACCGGGCTGGACGTGCTCGATACACTCCGTCGCAACAAGTGCGATATTCCGGCAGTGGTCATGACCGGATACGGTGACATTCAATCGTTTTCGCGGGCATCGCAATTTCGCCCGGTTGAGTTGATGACCAAGCCGCTCGACATTGAGCATCTTCGTACGACAATTCACAACGAGCTGGCGCGTCGTCAGCAGAGCGACAAGTGGCGGCACCGCACGGTGCAGTTGCGTCGCATTGCTCGCAAGCTCAACTCAAAGCACAAGAACATTCAGCACAAGCTCGATACAACGTGCGAGGACTTGACCGAGGCATATCGCGCACTTGCCAGCCAGTTGTCGGGCCAGGAAGCCCTGCTGCGTTACCAGAACGAACTTATCGCCGCGAACAATAACGACGAAGTGTTCCGCTGCCTGTTCAACCTGATGGTGCATCGCTCGGGCGGAATCTACGGTGTGGCGCTTGCGACCAATCCGAACGATGAACTACAGATCGTCGGACGCTTCGGCGTTCCCCAGCCGGACAGCCTCGAATTCTGCCGCAAGATTTCAGCCCCGGTGGTTGAGACCGTCCAGGCCAATCCCCAGACGCTCCTGTTCGATGCGACCGACGAGACCGAGCCATTCGACGAATCGATCCACAGATATCTGGTAGGCGTGACCATATTGGCCGTGCCGCTGGTAACCCCCGACGAAAACGTCAACGGCCTGGTGGTGTTCTATCGCAAAGGCGAACAGCCCTTCACCGAAGACGACGTCCGCCTTGCAGAATCAGCCGCCACCGCAACGGGAACCGCCGTCGCCAGACACCTCGACCATCCTGGCTATCCAGACTACCCCGACTCACAAGCCGCCTAGCTCAGCAAGCTATGAATTGCGCGCCCCTAGAATACCGCGAGGTGGGTTTCACCGAAGGCATCCTGCGGACCTAACCCGCCGTGTTTTTATGCGCCCCCGACGATTCGTTTAGCGGTCGACCGCACACAGGCGATCTTGTGATCGAGCACGGCCATGAATGGCCGTGGCACCCGCACTGTCTTCTATTCGAATACCGCGCGGTGGGTTTCACCGAAGGCATCCTGCGGACCTAACCCACCGTGTTTTTATGCGCCCCCGACGATTCGTTTAGCGGTCGACCGCACACAGGCGATCTTGTGATCAAGCACGGCCATGAATGGCCGTGGCACCCGCACTGTCTTCTATTCGTGTAATTGGTATAATTCCCCGGAGGGGCAAGCGCGGACCACTTTTTATTTTCTTTGTGTCCTTTGTGGCCTTTGTGGCCTTTGTGGCAAAGATGTTTCTGTGCAGTCAGGCTCTAGCATTCTACAAACGGGGGTTCGTTGCGGACGGAATCTATAGCCGCTTGGGCCTCATCGAGGGCGGGTTTGTCGCCGAATATAGCCAGCCAGACTGCGCCCTCGGCCCCGCCGATTCCGCCTGCCGATGCCTGCACCGATTCCACGCCGGCGAGCACATCCAGCGCTTCGATTTCGGTGAAAATATCGCCCGGAACTACCATCAGCGTCGGGCCTTTGCCATCGGCGTCGGAGTTGATGGCAGCCGCTACGTCGTCAAGGTCCGCACCGACGGACTTTTCCAGCCCGGCTGCGTGCAGGAAGCGGATTCGCCGCGACATTATCGTCCCAATCGTCGCGCCCACCGTTCCGCCTTCGGGATGACCGACGAGAACGGCCGCCTGCTGCAATTGATAGTTGATCGCGTTTGCGCCCTTGCAGAAAACGTCGCCCGGGCCCATATCCGGTAGTGCTTCGAGTGCCGTAATATCCACCCGCTCGCCCTTGCGGATGACCAGGTCCGGCGCGGTGTAGGTAATCTTCGGCCCGTCGTAATTGCCCGGAAGCGTTCTGCCGGTTACGCGCTGCTTCTTATCGATCTTCTCGCCGGTTATCTCTTCAATCAGATAAGCGTTGGTCGAGCCCGAGCTGATTGCCAGCGTGCCCTCGCTCATGGCGTGCTGCACGAACTCGGCGGCTGCGACGCCCTTGGCGATCAGGCGTTTGGATTCCGATACGGTAAGCGACGTGACGATATGCATTGCAGGTTCCTTTCGATTGTTCAGAATCATATCCGAAGCGTTCCGCATCGGGCAAGCATCCTGCACCGCCGCGACCATGCTCCGAACCAGGTGACCGAGCACGGCCATAAATGGCCGTGGCACCCCGCTGCCTTCCATTCGTATAATTGGTGTAATTCGTGGGCAAGTCTTTGTGGCCTTTGTGGCAAAGATGTTTCTGTGTAATCCGTGTAATCTGTGGACTGTTTCTGTTTTGACAGTTTGGCCGCTGGCGGTAGTATGGTGCGTTCTTGCAGGCCAACTGCTCAAGACGACGGGTAAAATTAACGCTTAGAGGTAACGAACAAATGATGGTATCGCTGAACTGGCTGACCGATTACGTGGACATTTCGCTCCCGGTTACGGATCTGGGCGAACTGCTCACGCAGATCGGATTGAATCTCGAAGGAATCGTCGAAACGGACACGGATATCGTGCTCGATCTCGAAGTGACGTCAAATCGGTCCGATTGCCTAGGACACCTGGGCGTGGCGCGCGAGATCGCAGCCGCTACTGGCGCAGAGTTTCGCATGCCGAAAATCCCCGAATTGCCCACCAGCGGCGCCGCAGCCGATTACGCGTCCGTCGAAGTTCAATGCCCCGACCTCTGCCCGCGTTACACCGCACGAGTAATCCGCGGAGTCAAAGTCGGTCCCAGCCCACAATGGCTTATCGAGCGTCTGGAAGCAATCGGCATGCGAAGCGTGAACAACATCGTCGACGTGACCAATTACGTGCTGATGGAATACTCCCAGCCGCTTCACAGTTTCGATCACGACAAACTCGCCGGCGGGCGCATCGTAGTTCGCCGCGGGCTACCTGGCGAAGTAATGACTTCCATCGACCAGACCAAATGCCACCTCGACGAAAACATGTGCGTGATCGCCGACGCCGAAAAGGCCGTCGCCATCGCGGGCATCATGGGCGGGCTGGACAGCGAAGTTACCGAGAGCACAACGAACGTGCTTATCGAGGCTGCACAGTTCGATCCGCTGACCACTCGCCACACTTCGCGCAAGCTGCAGCTGATGTCCGAGAGCAACTACCGCTTCGAGCGCGGAATCGACCCGGTCGGGCTTGAGCGCGCCTCGCTGCGGGCATGCCAACTGATACTTGAACTCGCCGGTGGCGCTCTTGCCGGTGGAATGGTAGATATCTGGTCCGATCCGTGGCAAGGGCGAACCGTCACGCTCCGGCCCGCACGCTGCAACGCGCTGCTGGGCATGGACATCCCTGCCGATGAGCAGGCTGAGATACTCACCCGCCTGGGCCTTGGCGCGAAACTCGATGGCGAGACAATAACCTGTCAGATTCCTCCGAATCGCGCGGACCTGACGCGCGAAGCCGACCTCATCGAAGAAGTGGCGCGGCTCGCCGGTTACAACAATATCCCGGTTTCCGACAAGGTAACCCACACGCTGACGGCAGAGACGCTCGAAACTCGCACGCGACGCACCGTAGGCGAGGCCATGACCGCAGCGGGCTTCGACGAAGCGGTGACCAATACGTTCATCGACGCCGAAGAGGCCAAACTGTTCGGCTGGAGCAGATGCGTATCGGTCGATCCTTCCAACCGGAAGACCAACAACGCGCTTCGGCCTACCGTGCTGGGCAACCTGCTGCGGGCGTGCAAGACCAACCAGGACGCCGGCAACGGAGACGTTCACCTGTTCGAGCTGGCGGGCGTATTCGAACCGGGCGACAACGGCGACTTACCGGTCGAGCACGTGGAGCTGGGAATCGTCAGCCTCGGCGAACTCAGCCGACTTCGCGGGGCGCTCGAGGCGCTGATCGAGCGAATCGCCCCGCAGGCGAAGCTCGAGGTGCGCAGCGCGAGTGTAGCCGGTTTCGCCGAAGACGCAGCAGCCAGAATCATGCTCGACGGCGAAAAGATCGGCAAGCTCGGCATGATCGACCCAGCCGTGCTGACCCATTACGATCTGAGCACCGATCGCAACATAGCCGCGGCAGCGGTGTGCTTCGAGGCGATCCGTGCCAAAGCGGGCCGCGGTAAAACGTATCAGGGCATGCCAAAATTCCCCGCCATCCAGCGAGATCTCTCGGTGATCGTCGATGGGGAGGTCACTTGGCAGGATCTGACAGACGCTATCGCTCAGATCGATCAGCCCATGCGCCAAGCCACCGATTACGTAACCACCTATACCGGAAAGCAGATCGGCCAGGGGCGAAAGAGCGTCACGTTCCAGCTTACCTACCGCAGCGACGAGACCACTCTCAGGAGCGAGCAGGTGGATGCGGAAGTCGACGAAATCATTTCCGCGCTCAAGAAGAAATTCGACGCCGAGCTCCGCGCGTAGCAAGCCATTGGGCTGACTTCGGTTAGTTCGCCCGGAGGTCTCGCCAGGCAAGGCGGGCTCAAGATTCGGTCCTTGGTGACCGATAGTTGTAATGTATAATGAAATAGATTGCCTCTGCCGTGTACGGCAGATTGTCCTGTTGAAAAGAACCGATATACCCAATTTGGGAGGCTAGCTCGAGACGCCGCTGCGGCGACGTTTGGCAGCCACCCACCTAGAAAATTGGGTTCTTTTTCTTGGGCAGTCACCGGCATTGTGGTGGAGGCCTTCTTTTTGCGCTGATCCAATACAGCACTCTATCCGGGCAATATCTCAGCACATCGGCCCGAATCCACGCCACCACGGGCATAAATTGTCCCCAATTCGACTTGTCAGAACCCTACAATCGCTCGCATAATACTGGAACTACGGTAGTTGGAAGCATAAACTGCTTCATGCACGGAGGCGTTCGGTCGCTTGCTTGCGAGGCAACAATGGGTACTCCACCGGCACCGAAATCCGGTGAGGCCTTTCGGGGTTAAAGAATGGCTTGTTATATTGGAATAGACATCGGAGCCGTAAGCGCCACAGCCGCCCTGCTGGTCAGAGGTCAGTTGGCCGGTTCGCCTGCGGATTGGCAGGACTTGCACCGGGTAGACGCTGCGCCGCACGTTGAGGGCGATCTGTACATCAGCGAGTATCGCCGCACGCGAGGAAAACCCATCGCTACGGCAAGAAGTCTGCTCGAGCAGATCATCGCAGCCGTCGGCGTCGACGAAGTTGCAAGCATATGCCTGACGGGCAGCGGGGCCAAGGCGACCGCTGCAACGCTCGATGCGACGTCCATCAACGAATTCAAGGCCGTCGCCGGGGGACTGGCTGCGATGGGCGTCAAGGCCAGGACCGTCTTCGAGATGGGCGGCGAGAGTTCCAAGTATTTGCTCCTGGCGCACAATGCCGACGGTTCGTACGGGATTGTAGACTACGCGACCAACGGCGACTGCGCAGCGGGTACCGGATCGTTCATAGACCAACAGGCTGGGCGGCTGAAATACGCGGTGGAAGACATCGGCGATATCGTGCTCCAGGCCGATCGCGCCGCACAGATCGCAGGCCGATGCAGCGTCTTTGCCAAGAGCGACATGATTCACGCCCAGCAGAAGGGTTACACCCCGCCCGAAGTGCTGCGAGGCCTCTGCAATGCAGTGGCCCGCAACTTCCGCACAGCCGTGGTGCGATCGCACCCGGTCGAACCGCCCGTTGCGTTCATCGGAGGAGTAACGGCCAACCAGGCCGTCGTGCGGGCAATGCGCGAAACCTTCGGCTTGGACGAAAGCGAACTGTTCATCCCCGAGGTCCACGGACACTTACCCGCGATTGGCGCTGCCCTGGAGGCTGCACACTCGGACAACGCCGCCGCCCTTGACCAGATGGGCGATCTGCGTGCCGCCAGCGACAGCGCAAATGATGGCTTCCCCCGGAACGCACCACTGAACATGAGCAACGTCGTACTGCTCCGCGACCACGTAGAAGCCTCCAGCCACCCGGGCGAGACCGACAAAATCGAGGCCTATCTCGGCGTGGATATCGGATCGGTTTCGACGAACCTCGTGCTGATTGACACCGACGGAAAGGTGATTCACGAGATTTATACGCGAACGCAGGGCCGCCCTATAGATGCCGTATCCGAGGGATTGAAATCGATCCACAAGCACTTCGGGAGTCGCCTGAAAGTTCACGGCGTCGGTACGACCGGTTCCGGGCGCGAACTGATAGGCAAGCTGATCGGTGCCGATACGATTAACGACGAGATAACCGCCCACAAGACCGGCGCGATGTTCGTCGGCAAGACGATACTCGACGGGCGAATTCCAGATACGATCTTCGAAATCGGAGGACAGGACGCCAAGTACATCTCGCTGCAGGACGGAGTGGTCGTCGATTTCACGATGAACGACGCATGCGCAGCCGGTACCGGAAGCTTCCTCGAAGAACGCGCCGAAGAACTGGACATATCCATCAAGGGCCAGTTCGCCGATTTAGCACTTTCCAGCCAGGCCCCCATCCGCATGGGTGAACGATGCACGGTCTTCATGGAGAGAGACGTCAATAGCTACATGCAGCGCGGGGCCGCCAAGGCCGATCTGGTAGCCGGACTGGCCTATTCGGTTGTGCACAATTACATCAATCGCGTGGTGCGCGGCAGGACCATCGGCGAGACTATCTTCTTCCAGGGCGGAACCGCCTACAACGACGCGGTCGCGGCAGCATTCGCAGCCGTCACGGGCAAGGAGATAATCGTTCCTCCGTTCAACGGAGTGGTAGGCGCGATCGGATCGGCGCTGCTGGCCCGCGACAAGATGTCCGCTCAGCCCGCCGGCGAAGGCAAATACGTTTCTGAAGCGTCCGATGCGACGGCCAAGCAACCGCTGGCGAAGACCAGCTTCCGCGGATACGACCTGTCCAAGGTCAACTACACGCTGCGCGAGTTTACGTGCAAGGCCTGCTCCAACGCCTGCCAGATACAGCAATTCACCGTCGAGGGCGAAAAGACCTACTGGGGCGATAAATGCTCCGACCGCTATCGCCAGGTGGCGGCCGCCCAGCAGAAACCCGTCATCGAAGATCTGTTCGCTTATCGCCAGAAATTGCTCCTGGACGATTCGCATCTGCCGAGCGTCCCCCAAGGGGCTGCGACCGTGGGCATACCGATGACCATGTTCGCGATGGAGCAACTGCCCTTCTGGCGAACGATGCTGGCAACGTGCGGGTTCAATACGGTTCTGTCCGAGCCGACGACGAAGCAGACTGCACAGGCGGGGCTCGATACTGCCGTCGCCGAACCGTGCTTCCCGATCATAGTCGCCCACGGACACGTTATGAACCTTATCGGCCGGGACGACGTGGATCACATCCTGCTGCCGAACATCATTTCGCTTCAGACCAAGTGGATGCACACTGAGTCTCACCTGTGCCCGTGGCATCAGACGCTTCCGTTCGTGATCCGCCAGGCCCCGGACATAATCCCTCATGCCGGAAAGCTGCTGAGTCCGCAGATGCACTTCCGCGACGGACAGACCGCCGTTACGCGACACTTGCAGAAATTCTTCAAGCCGCTCGGCGTCTCCCGCAGCACGGTGACCAAAGCTGTCCGCGCCGGTTACGAGGCCCAGGCTGCGTTCGCCGCCAGCCTGATCGACAAAGGCCACGAAGCGATGGCGACACTCGAACGCACCGGCGCTAAAGCTATTATCCTGGTCGGCAGGCCTTACAACGTCCACGATGCCGGAATGAATCTCTCAGCCGCGCAGAAACTCCGCGATTTTTACGGTGTTAATTGCATTCCGCTGGATTGCCTCGACACCGAACCGGTGGATATTCGCAACGTCAATCCGAACATGTTCTGGTCGCTCGGTAGAAAGATTCTCGCCGCGTCCAAGCTGATAGCCGCCAAGCCCAACCTGCACATCATCAACATAACGAACTTCAAGTGCGGGCCCGATTCGTTCATAACGCACTTCATACGCCGTGCCTCGGGCAAGCCGTTCCTGACGCTCCAGTTCGACGGACACTCTAACGACGCAGGAATGATGACCCGCTGCGAAGCGTATCTCGATTCGATCGGTGTTCTTCGCCCGTGGCGATTGGAACAGACCGCGCAAACTGCGATCTCGTCCGCCAAGTAACTGTGCTAACGCGGTTGAGCCTGCATAGATCAGCGATTAGAATGCCCTGACAGTCACACATGCTTAGAGAAGGGGTAAAATATATGTCAAAGCGAAAGCTTCAATACCGCCTGTTTGCGGCGTCGCTGACGGCGATCATTTCGCTGGCGAGCGTTGCTGCTTACGGACAAGCTGACGATGCGCCTTCGACGCAGCCCGCCGATGCGCGGGTTGTTGACGACGGCTGGTTTGCGCCCGAAATGCGAACGAATACCAAGACCCTTCCGGACAAGATCACCAAAGCCTTCACGATCCCGATCGAAGGTCCTATTTCCCCCACGACGTACGACACGGTCAAACGCAAGATTGCCCGCTGCCGCAACAACAAAGCCGAACTCATCGTGTTCGACATGGACACTCCCGGCGGCAGATCCGACGCGATGAGTGATATAGTCCGGCTGATCTACGAAGAGTGCGAAGACATCTACACCGTCGCTTACGTCAACCCAAAGGCCTACAGCGCGGGGGCTGTCATCTCGCTGGCATGCGACGAGATAGTGGTATCGCCCACCGCGCGGATCGGCGACGCCATGCCGATCATGATAGCCGGCGGAAAGCTCGTGGAGATTCCCGAAAAGGAGCGCGGCAAAATTGAATCCGCCGCCCGTTCGGAATTGCGGGTTTCGGCAAAGCGTAACGGCTACAACTTAGCGCTTTGCGAGGCGATGATCACCATCACCCACCGCATCTGGCTGATAAAGAACCCCGCTACCGGCCAGTTGAAGATGGTCGAAGCAGATGAATGGCAAAGTAAGGTTTCCGGCGTACCGGGAGCAACCACGCAGCCGGCCGGCGGAAGCGACGCCACATGGCAGTACGTCCGCACGCTCGACGACGAAAACGAACTGGTGACCCTGACCGCCGACGAAGCCATGTTCACAGGCATCGCCGCACACACGTTCGATAATATCAGCGAACTCAGCGAGCATTACAAAATCGTCGGGCACCCAACGCTGCTCGAAGACACCTGGTCGGAAAACCTTGTCTACTTCCTGACCTCGCCCGCCATTGCGGGGATACTGCTGTTCGTCGGGGCGCTCTGCATTTACGTGGAAATCAACACGCCCGGCCTCGGCGTTCCGGGAGCGATTGCGGTAATCTGCTTCACAATCCTTTTCGGCAGCAGATTCCTCATAGGCATGGCCGCCTGGTGGGAGATCGGACTGTTCTTCCTCGGATTGATATTGATATCCGTCGAGGTTTTCGTGATTCCGGGGTTCGGGATCGCCGGCATCAGCGGAATTCTGTGCTGCGTGATCGGGCTATTGGCGATACTGGTAAACAACCCGCCAGACAGCTTGCCGATTCCGCGAACGAATCTGGATTGGAGCATGTTCAACGATGGTGCGATGGCGCTGATGATAGGTTTCCTGCTGGCGTGTGTGGCCGGGTCGCTTGTGGGCCGATTCCTGCCCAAGGTTCCATTCGCCAGCAAACTGCTACTTGAAGCGCCCGTGATAGAACCTATCAGCCCCGCCAACGAGCAGGCGCCCATACACCGGATTCACGCTGGCGACCTCGGCACGGTCGAAGGCCCATGTCGGCCCGTCGGCCAGGTGAGGTTCGGAATGGCGCTGATGGATGCAATCGCCGAAGGACAGTTCATCGAGGCCGGTACTAAGGTCCGGGCTACCCGTATCGAGGGCAACCGCGTCGTCATCAGGCCGGTGGCGTGACAATTCGCAACATGGAGAACATAGAAACATGGCTTCGACGCTGATTCTGATAATCTTTCTTTACCTGGCTGCGATGTTCCTGATAGTCGTCGAAATCTGCACGCCGACGTTCGGAATGCTTGGCGTGCTGGCGGTAGGCGCAGTTGGCTGGGCCATCTGGCTGGGATACAATGAAATCGATCCGCTGGCCGGGCTGGTCATGCTGATAGTCTCGCTGATAGCCCTGCCGATATACACCGTCGCCGCCGTCAAGATATTGCCAAAAACGCGACTGGGCGGGCTGCTGATTCTAAAGAGCAGAACAGCCGAGCCAGGCGAAGGAACGCCCGAAGCGGACGAACTGACCAGCCTGATCGGAAGGACCGCCCCGGTCGATAGCACCCTGCGCCCGAGCGGAACGATACGAATCGACAACAAGCGGATAATCGCCCAGGCAGAGAGCGGAATGATCGAACAAGGCCAGCAGGTAAAAGTGATTGCAGCCGCCGGTAACCGCGTAATCGTCAGGAAGACCCAGGATGCCTGAGCAATTGACCGCCTGCACAAAATGAATCGGCTGGCTATATGACGCCGGCGAGCCTATAAATTGTTTAACTCATTCAAACAACCGGGCCTGTAGGCCCTTACCACAGGGAGATAATCATGAGCACCGCTATGTTGGTAGTCCTGGGAATAATCTGCTTGATAGTTCTCTTTCTGATTCTCATCATCGCACGCTACTTCGCGCTCTGGATACAGGCGCTGTTCGCCGAGGCGAGAGTTTCATTCTTCAATCTGATCGGCATGAGTCTGCGAAAGGTTAATCCGCATGTGATCGTGCTGAGTAGAATCCGCGCCGTCCAGGCCGGTCTGGAAGTGGCCACCAAGGAAATGGAAAGCCACTTTCTCGCAGGCGGGCGCGTTCCGAATGTCATCACCGCGCTGATCTCCGCCAACCGCGCGAACATAGATTTGACATGGAAGACAGCCACCGCCATCGACCTTGCCGGGCGTGACATCCTCGACGCCGTACAGATGTCGGTCATCCCGAAGGTGATCGATTGCCCCAACCCGGCAACGGGAAAGACAACCATCGACGCAGTCGCGAAGGACGGTATCCAGATCAGAGCCAAGGCCCGCGTCACCGTCCGTGCTAACATCGACCGCCTGGTCGGCGGTGCGACCGAAGAAACGATTATCGCACGCGTTGGCGAGGGTATCGTCACCACAATCGGATCGGCTGATACATACAACCAGGTCCTCGAAAATCCGGATAACATCTCCAAGAAGGTGCTCGAAAAGGGCCTCGACGCCGGAACCGCCTTCGAAATTCTCTCGATCGATATCGCAGACGTGGACGTCGGCGAAAATATCGGTGCCAAGCTCCAAGCCGACCAGGCCGAAGCCGACAAGCGACGCTTCCAGGCCGAAGCCGAGAAACGCCGCGCAATGGCAATGGCACGCGAGCAGGAAATGCAGGCTCTCGTCCGCGAGAACCGCGCAAAGGTCGTCCTCGCCGAAGCAGAGATTCCCATGGCAATCGCCGAATCGTTCAGGTCCGGCAATTTGGGCATTATGGATTACTACAAGCTGCGTAACATCCAGGCCGACACGCAAATGCGAGAAGGCATCGGCGGCGGTCAGACACAAAAGGACAGTGACGGAAAGAAACAGTAGAAGTGGTTTGGCGACCTGCTTCTGAGAACCACGCATGACCGAGATAGCTAACATACTAGCCGAGGGCGGTGGCAAGCTGATCAACACCATTGTGGCGATCGGACTTATCGGCGTCTGGATCATCTCGCAGGCGTTCGTGAGACGCGAGCGGGAAAAAACCGCACGCCAAGCCGAGCAGGAGCGCCTGCGCCGTGATGCTGAGCAGGCTGGCGGACCCTCCGCACGACAGGGCGATCAGCAACGCACGCCCCAGCAGTCAAAGCCATATCCGCCCATGCCCACCACTACGGCCCAGACGTTCAGGCACGAACCGATCCGACGCCAGCCGATACCCGTATCGCCGCCACCGGCTCGGCCGCAGGCGCCAGTGTCCGTGTTCCCCGAACCTCTTAGGGCACAGACCGCTCCTGCAGCACCCATGCCCGTGTTCCCCGAACCTCTTCGCCCACAAGCAGCACCTGCGCCCAGCCAGCGGTCACCCGCCAAGTCGCCCGCCCGCCCCAAGCCGCGGACCGTGGAAGATGAAATCACCAGCCTCCAGTCGAAGCTCCGGAAGCTCGAGCATCTGCACGTCAGCAACTTGGACATGGCACCATCGCCCGAGGCCGATACTGCCGCCATCGAGTCGCGGCTGCTTTCGATCCGACCCGCCAAAACCGGCGCTGCAGTGGCGGGCAATTCATTTATCACAGTGAATCTTTCGGACCCGACCAACGCGCGAACCGCGATAATAATGCACGAGATATTCTCACCCCCCAAAGCCCTCCGCGACGAACACGAACTCTGGGACGCCTGCTAGACATAGATTGCGGATTGTGGAATTCGGACCTGTCCCTTCGGGATTGCGGATTTAGAAGAAACAACCAATCGCGAATGGAACACGATCCCATTTCGCAGTTTGTAGGGTTGGCAACTTGAACTCTCAGATGGGTGCCACGGCCACTTGTGGCCGTGCTCGCCTTGTCAGAAGCCCGGAACGTCCAAAAACATCCACAGCCATGTCCCGAAGGGATCCCTGCGGGGAATGGCCGTACCACCCTCGCCTTTGTGCGTTCCAAATAAAAACTATCCCGGGCCGTGGCGGGTGGGGGTGAGTTCCATGTCTTCGGGTGCCATGCCGTCGATTTTCGCCATGCCGTCGATTCGCGCGATGCCGTCGGCAACGAGCTTGTCCCAATGCTTCTGGTTGAACACACACCCCGGGTCCGCGCCGTGAAGCTCACCGAAATAACCGTCCGCCCGCGCCCTGCACCCGCCGCAATAATTACCGAACTCGCAGACCTCGCAGTGGCCAAGCCGATGCGTCCGGTCATTCAGAATGTCCCAAAACACGCTCTGGCGGAAAATGTCCACGAACGATTTCTCGCGGATGTTGCCCATGATGCGGTGCGGAATATAAACGCACGGCGTGATGTTACCGTTCGGCTCGACGCATACATAAGTCCGCCCCGCGCCACAGCCGCCGAGATACTTCGCAACGACCCGCGCCTTTACTCCGCTGCCTGCGCCAGCATGCGAACAACTCACCCGGCCGTCGTCCAGTGCAGCCCCTGCAAGGCATATCCGCCCCAGTTGCGGCGCGGTTGATATCACGCCCATCCCGCCGGTTTGCATCTTCTCGTTCAGCAGCGAGAGCAATTCCTCGCGCTGGGCGGGGGTAATATCGCCGGAGACCATCTTCAGCCCGCGCCCTACCGGAATGAAGTTGAAATGCGCAAAGCAACTCGCGCCGATATCCTCGGCGAAGCTGATCATGTCGCGTACTTCGTGGAAGTTGCCCTGGTGCACGCACATCGCAATGCCCAGCCGCAAGCCTTTGGTCGCCACAACCGCCTTTGCACCGTCGACGGCCTTTTGCCAGAAACCTTCCTTGCCCCTGAACGCGTCGTGACGGGCCGGATCGACCGAATCGAGCGATATCTCCACATATCGCAGACCCGCCTGGCGAAACTCGGCTGCCCGCTCGGGGGTAATCAGCGTACCGTTGGTCGCCATCGTCAGGTGCATCTTATAACTGGTTGCCCGTTTCAGCACGTCGATGAGGTGCGGGCTGATTGTCGGTTCGCCGCCCGACAGCGCGAGCATCGGCAGGTGCGCTCGGCCCATCTGGTCGACGAGGTCGAGTTTCTCTTCGAGCGAAAGCTCGTCGGACAAAGCTGAATGCTCGGAATCCTGGTAGCAATGCTTGCAGGCGAGGTTGCAGCGATTGGTGAGGTTCCACACCGCAAAGAGCGGCGATACGAACTTTTGCGGCACGGTGAGTCCGAACTCGGCAAGCGAGCGGGCGGTAACCACCAGTCCCCTTATGGTTGGGCGGTGTTCTGAAAGGCGCTTGCGAAACGTTTCGGCATCGACGTCGCCCTTCATGCGATCTATGAACTTGTGAATCGGCCAGTGTTTGAATTTGGTCCACGCCGATGCGTCGGGGTCGTGGTAACTGGCGATGATCCTCTCCAGCGCGGTCAGTCCGCCGTCGTCGGATTTCGAGAGCTTGCCCAGCAGCCATCGCATCGGCCGCGTGCCCAGGTACTTCTCCAGCGGGTGGGTGTAATTGATGCGAACGATCTCGGGAGTCGTAGCATCTGCCAAGCCGTCGATGCCTCGAACGTATGTCTCGCTGGACAGTTCGCCGTCGTCGGTCCTGCTCGCGGCCTTATCGGGGTTGGCCGACGAGCGAAAATCGTGCTCGTACTGCTTGCCGATAGCCCCTGCCGTCGTATGGGCGGGCGCGGCGGTGTAGGAACCGTCCGGCGAGTGATTTGTTTTATCGGCAGGGTCGGTCATATCATCTATTCAATATCTATCGGCAGGTGCACGTTAACTGTCAGGCTCGGAGATACGTCCTTGCGTCCGTTGAGCTCTGCCGTCATCAGCAGCGGCTCGCCGGTGGGCCAGTCCGGCTCGGCCGTCAGTTGCATCTCGAACGTGCGGACAGAATTGGCCTCCAGAATCCACGGGCTCATCATTGCGGTCTCGGCTTGGGGGTATCGCTTCACCTCGTCCCAGTGCATCCCGGTGTGTCGGAAGATTCGCACATGCGTTAGCGCTCCGCTGCGCGATCGAATCGCAATCGGATCGTCGGTGAGATTGATCGCGGTAATCTTCACGAGGAATTCATCGCCCGTGATAAGTTGATCTCTACTCACTTCCAATTGAACCTTAAGCCCATCGGCTGTGGCGATACCGGCAGGGCCGATTGGCGGCTCGATTTCAGGTGGCGTCTGGAACAGATCGCATCCGGCGAGTAGTAGCACAACGAGAGGCAGCAGCTTGATTAGTTTCATCATTAACTCTCCGCCCCCACATCGGGGCATGACGGCTGGGGTGAGGTGGTCTCGGACGTGAATGTTCCACATCCGGCGAAGTCTCTCTCGACGACCGGGCGATATTCCGGCCCGCTGTTCCAACTGCAGAACGGGAATACGCCCGCCGGCGTAGAATACAGGATCACGCAGCGTTTGACCCGCTCAACGTCGTAGTTGAAGCGGTCCTGAAAGTGCATGCCCGCGCACATGAGCGTCTTGTAGTTGAGTTGCTCGGACTTTCCGCGGCCCTTTGACTTATCGACGAGTCCCTGCATCGACCGCATGAATCGCTTAACCGTCAGGTCCGGTGGCGCGGTATCGGGCCTGAAGTTACGTTTGAACAGCCTCATCAGCCTGAACTTGTCCAGCCAGTTTGCCCGTCCGCGACGTTTAATCTTCGCCGCCAGGCGGTTCATCTCGGTGAACATTCCCTCGATGTCGATCACCTGCGGGAACGGGTAAGCCTTGCCCTCGGGCGAGATGAAGAAATAGCTGCCGAACGCACAATCGGAATGGCAACTCGGGCGAATCTTCGGCTGTCCTGTCATGGCTTCGAGTATCTGTGCCAGCGGAACTACGATGCTCAGCGGGAACATGTCCATCAGCGGACTCGCGCCCGAGGCGTCGGCGATATCGTGCGCCAGATCGCCGAGCGTGTATCGCTGGGCGGCGAGTTGGGCGGCATCGATCCTGCCGGTAAAGGCCACCGGCTGATAGCTGATCGCGCTGACGACGTCGATATTCTCGACCGCAAAACGGAACACGTCGCCGACGCAATGATCGTTGATGCCCTTGACGACCGTCGGAACCAGGCAGACCTTCATGTCGAGGGTGCGACAGTT
>SDBT01003140.1_pt1 | contig 28735 bp, 23 predicted proteins | sample 2277101 | NCBI WGS metagenome assembly SDBT01 (sample SAMN10404973, study PRJNA504765) | marine sediment metagenome | isolation source: marine sediment core GS10_PC15, 103 cmbsf | place: Arctic Ocean: Southern Knipovich Ridge | collected 2010 | reverse complement strand
CTGGCCACTCCTGATCCCGAAATTGGTTACGAAGAAGCTAAAGGCAGCCGTCAGGATGTAATCGTAGCCACCGGTCTGGATCAATATCCCAATGCAGTTATGGACATTCTGAGTTTTCCTTATATTTTTCGCGGTGCGTTGGACGTTCAGGCTGAAGCCATTACTGAAAAAATGATGCTGGCTGCTGCCCGTGCCCTCGCTGAGCTGGCCCGGGATGAACTGGTAGAGGAGGTCGAACGGGCTTATGGTCACGGACACTTCAGCTTTGGCCCTGAATATCTTCTGCCCAAAGCAATAGACCCGCGAATTCTGATGCGTGAATCCGCTGCTGTAGCCCTTCAGGCCAGAGAGGACGGAGTGGCTGCGCTGCCGATGGAAAGCGAAGTGTATGAAGAAAATCTGGCTGTTCGTTTAGGCACAGGACGGGAAACGTTGCGCTCTTTAATCATGCGGGCACGGCAAAAAGCGCTGAGAGTGGTTTTTTCCGAAGGCAGCAATGAAACCATTCTACGTGCATCAGGAATATTAATTGACGAAGGTATTGCCAAACCCATTCTGTTGGGCAGCGAAGAAGAAATACGCCGTGAAATTGATCTGCTTGGGCTCGATCTGGGAGGGGTAACAATCATCGATCCTGCCCGCAACCGGCATTTTGAAGATTATGTTGATGAACACTTTTCAATGCGTAGAAGACGCGGTGTTATGCGGGCCACAGCTGTCCAGCATCTGAGCCAGCGGGATTATTTTGCTGCTATGATGGTGCACAAGGGTCACGCCGATATGATGATTGCCGGCTATTCCACCCATTATGTTCAAAGTTTGCGCACCATTCTTGAGGTTATAGGAACTGCGCAGGATATCAGGCATATTTCCAGCTATTATCTTATTCTGCTGCCTAAGGATGTGGTCTCTCTGGCCGACTGTACGGTGAATATTAATCCCGATGCCGAAGATCTTGCCGAGATCGCCATCCTGGCTGCAATGAAATGCCGTTCGCTGGGTTTTGAACCGCGCGTGGCCATGTTGTCCTTTTCCAACTTTGGCAGTGTGGATCACCCTAATACTATCAAAGTGCGCCGGGCTACGGAAATGGTGAAGGAACGCTATCCCGATTTGGAAATCGACGGTGAAATACAACTATCTGCTGCCCGCGATTTGGCGCTGCGCGAAAGTTATTTTCCTTTTTCCACTTTAAAGTCGGATGCCAACGTCCTGATCTTTCCCGATTTGCAGTCCGGCAACCTGACCCTGCATTCATTGCAGTATATGGCCGAAGCGATACCAATCGGTCCAATGCTGATGGGAACACGCCTGCGCCGGCTCATTTAGTTCAGTATGGGGCAACTGTAGAAGAGGTCGTGAACCTGACTACCGTAGGTGCTGTTGACGCCGCCGCGGGGGAATAATTTTAAAATTTAGAAAATAATTCAATTACATATGGTTTGATTGCGGGGGTTCTTCTAACGGCGTCTAATATATTTATAATTGAAGGTTTGACCCATATAGACGTCAGCCTTGGATCGACTTTGTACAGGTTGAATACCATTGGCGTAGTGATTTTAGCCTTTTTAATTTTAGGCGAATCCGCTGGAGTTTTTAAAGTATTTGGAATTATGCTTGGTGTGATTTCTGTCCTATTGATGTACAGAGGCAATCAAACTACAAATCCCCCCGGGAAAGCAACAGTATTTTTCTGGTTGGTTGTATGTGCATCCTTATTTAGGGCTATTTACGGGGTTGTATCGAAGGCCGGCTTGTCTGCGAATGCCGAGCCACATTCACTTCTTTTGCTGGCTGTTCTTTGCTGGGTTGTTGGTGGGGCGTTTTATGCGAAATTTGTAGAGAAGAGGTTTATTGTTACAAAAAAGAAAATAATATACTCATTATTATTAAAGATTGAGGAGCTTAATTTCAGAAAAATGATAATGAAAGAGATTGATTTGCAATCCATGCCCATAAAGGACGATTATTTGTGGATCTCAGGTGTGAGCCTGTAATGAACAGTATAACTCTGGCTTTTATCTAAATAAATATCTGAGGTTAAGGGCAGGTAGCCTTTCTTGGTGATTTTGATGGTGTGGGTACCGCTCTTCAATCGCAGGCGATTGAGCGGGGTCTTGCCTAATAATTGATCATCAAAATAAAACTCAGCCCCATTAGGTGAAGAACTGGCCCAGAGTGAGACAACCGTATTGCGCTGGGGAACTGTGGCCTTTATTTTTACATCTTCTCCGGCTCTGAAAATCAAATTTTCCTGGTGTATGCCCTTATCCCCATGTCCGCGGATCTCGATACTGTGCTCACCGGCGGTTATATTGGGAAATACCTGTTTGTTCTCATTTATTTCGCCAATAAGTTTACCGTCAAGAAAAACGGCAGCATTTTTTACATTCGTTGAAATCTCCATTCGGACAAAGCGCTCATTCTTTAAAAAACGATTTAGTTGAAAAGCAGCCAGTATAAACAATAATCCAACCATCACTGCTGCATACCAGAATCTTTTTGAATTGGTTATATATATACGGGGAGGTCTGAAAGCATCTTCCGATGATTTTAAGGTGTCGGTTTCATACTTGCGCAGAAATTGGGAGATAATGATTTTCTTGTTGGCTTTTTCTTTCCAGGGAATAAACTGATCCAGATCCCTGATCAATTCTGATGCATTGTGGTAGCGTTTTTCAATGTCCCTGCGCATGGCCTTTTTTACAATATTTACAAGACGCCAGGGTATTTCGCGGTTATATTTTTTCGGTGAGGGGAATTTACCTTTGATGATTTTCATCAACACTTCCGTATTTGTATCACCCAGAAAAGGTTTAACCCCTGTGAGCATTTCATAGAGAAGAACCCCCATGGAATACACATCGCTTTGTGGGCCAAGGGGATCGCCGTTTGCCTGTTCCGGTGACATATAAGATGGTGTCCCTACGATCATGCCGGTAATAGTTAACTTACTTGGTGTTTCATCTTTGGCAACGCCGAAGTCGATGAGTTTTATCTCCCCATGATGTGATATGAGGATGTTGCTGGGTTTTATATCCCGATGGATCACACTCTTATTATGGGTATACTCTATGCCGGTAGCAATCTCTCTGATAATGAGGGCTGCAACATAGGGGGGGAGGGGAGCCGAAAAATCAATGATATCCCGCAGATCATGGCCATCTACATATTCCATGACCAGATAGTAGGTGCGTCCTGCATAAATAAAATCATAAATTGCCAGGACGTTTTCCTGTGAAAAAGAAGCAGAAACAAAAGCTTCTTTTTTAAATCGCTCGATGATCTCGCGGTTTGGATCTTTTAGTTTTTTTATAACAACCGTGCGTTTCAGAGAAGGCTGGATCGCTTTATAGATGATGGCCATGCCGCCTTCACCGATCTTTTCAATGATTTTAAAACTACCAACCTTATCGCTTTCCAATCCGGCATTCATATATTTAGAACCTGCTTATTTGTTAAAGTTTCTTCCTTGTTAAGATCAAAAAAATTTATACCTGAACCTGAACATTAAAATGTTAAATTTTAATAGCCATTAAGATAAAAATAAATTACTTTAAAATTTGGCAGTCAATAACATTAATAAGACATTTTTTAATTTTTGCCATTCTAAATTCTTAATTGTTCATTCTTAATTTATTAGTGTCTTAGTATCTTGGTGGTTATGGAATACAAAGGCTAGTCGAGTTCAAAAAAATAATTTTCTTCTTCATGAATCAGATCGAAAATTTCTTTGTCAGTTTCACAAGATAATAATTGTTGCCTGAGTTCATCATTACTCATAAGGCGGGAGATTCGGCTGAGGAGTTTGATATGGAGTCCGGGATTATTTATAGGGCCAACAAGCAAAAAGATGATTTTTACCAGTTTTTGATCGATTGATTGGAAGTCAACGCCTTTTGACTGGAGCCCCAGACAGACCGCAAATTCCGGACTATCCGCATGTTTACAATGGGGTATTGCAATTCCATTACCAACGCCGGTCGTCATAATTTTTTCTCTTTCCAGAACGGCATCAAAAATCGATTCTTCATTAGTAATAGAATTGGTTACTACCAGTTTATGAATTAATTCCTTAATGCAGTCATCACGGGTAGTACTTTTTAATGAAGTGCTGATTAGTTCTTCTTTCAAGACATCGGTCAGGCGCATTACAATCTCCCACATAAGTTTATATTAAATTAGCCAAAAAAAATGAAAAAAGAAAAAGTTTTTTCTATAACTCAGGTGCATGGTATTGGGATAAACTGTGGGGTAACAGGAAATTGTAATATATGTTAAAGGTAAAAGGCCAAAGGCTATAGGCAAAGGAGGTTAATGATCTGCAGTTATATAAATTTCCGGACTTTTTTCCTTTTATTAAGATAAATAGATTGACAAAAAAAATCAGGCTTCTTATATTCGAACTTAACCCATGGAGTAATTATGAAATTAAGTGATTTTTTACCTGTTAGCCATATTCATTCCGATTTAAAGGGAGAGACAAAAATTCAAATTATTGAGGAACTCCTCGGTCTTATGACAAAAAATGATTTGATCCAGGAATATGAAGTTGCTCTGAATGATGTCCTCGACCGGGAGGGCTACCTGAGCACCGGTCTGGAAAACGGTCTTGCCATTCCCCATGCAAAAACCGATAGCATCGAAGATCTTGCCATTGTTTTTGGGCTGAAAAAAGGCGGTGTACAGTTTGAGAGTCTTGATGGGAAATTTGCTGATCTGATATTTCTGGTCCTATCCCCCAGAGACATTTCAGGACCCCATATTCAGGCCCTGGCCCTGATTACCCGTAACTTAAAAGAAGCCAGTGTACGCGAGCAATTAAAAAATAGTTCATCGGCAGAACAGATTGCTGATATTATCAAAGATTTCGATTGATTTTATGACTATCCACGATCGACTGGACATCTATCGCCAGATGATAGATCAGGATTTGAAAACGATTCCTCAGGTTGAAAAGATTCCTCTTTTTTATGAACCCATCCGTTATATAAATGACTTGCCCGGCAAAAGGATCAGACCTCTTTTAACGCTTATCTCAGGTTTGGCCGTGGGTGGGGCGGTAAGCCATCTTCTCTATCCGGCTTCGGCAGTGGAATTACTACATAACTTTTCATTGGTCCATGATGATATCATGGATAATGATGATCTGCGCCGGGGAGAACCGACCATTCATGTTAAATGGGATCTGGGAACGGCTATTCTTACGGGAGATGGTCTGCTTGGTCTTGCCTATCGAAAATTACTGGAAACACCGGGTATCCATGATCTGCAGATGGTCAGGCTTTTTTCCAATGCCATGCTAGAAATTTGTGAAGGGCAGGCTCTGGATAAAACATTTGAAAACATCCCGGTTGTATCCGAAGAAGATTATCTGAATATGATCGAGAAAAAAACAGCCACATTAATGCGTCTCTCCTGCCAGCTCGGCGGGATAGCAGGCGGCGGACAGGAAGAACAAATCGCCCTGCTGGCGGAATTTGGTTATAATGTAGGCATGGGCTTTCAAATCCAGGATGATCTGCTTGATATTTATGCGGACGAAGATAAATTAGGCAAACCGGTGGGCAGTGATCTGGCCATGCATAAAAAAACGATTATTTCCATTCGGCTCATAGAAAAAACAGGGCAGGCCGAATATGATATGCTTTCTGTTGAGCAATTTAAGCAATTGCTGGCAGAAAACGATATTCTGCAAGAAATCAAATCCATGGTAGATAATTATTTTGAGGCCGCCGTTCATGCGGCGAATCAACTGCCGGAGAACGAGTTTTTAGCATTTCTACTGGAAATATCCGCCTATATTCAGAACAGGGAAAAATGAAGCGGTTATATCTTATCATCTTGTCTTTCGCACTTCTGGTTATTTCCTGTAAACCCTCGGCCAGATACCGGTCAAACCATGAAAATCCGGAAACCGAAGAGAGGTCGGGATACAATATAATAGAATCCTCAAATTTGAACGACTATATTCGCCAGTGGTTGAACAGTCCCTATAAATATGGTGGAATGAGTAAAAAGGGGGTTGATTGTTCTGGATTTACCTCGCGGATGATGGAGGATGTCTACAATTTTCAGATTCCCCGGACAGCAGAAGAGCAATATGAGAATGGTCGGAAGATTTCTGATGGCAGAATGCGCGCCGGAGATTTGGTTTTTTTTAGAAATGTCAGAGGAAAGGGTATAGATCATGTTGGTGTATACCTGGGTAATAAAAGTTTTGCTCATGCCAGTAACAATGCAGGGGTGATTATTTCCGACCTTGATGAGGATTATTATCGAAAGCGCTATGTGGGAGCCTGTCGGTATCTCGATTAAAGATTTTTTCATTTCATATTGAATAAGGATTGGTATGCGTAACTTAGTATTAATAATTATCCCTCTTTTATGGCTTATGGGATGCATGCAAAAAAGTGAAGAGGATGTGCTGGTTTTTTCGGTCATGGGTGATGTGCCCCGAAGCGCTAGCGAGGATACTCTTTTACAAAGACAAATTGAGGCTCATAACAAGTACAGCCCATCAGAATTTATGCTTCATGTGGGTGATATAAAAAGTGGCGGGGCTCCCTGCGATGAAGAGGTCTATCTCCGTGTTAGCGGTTATTTAAAAAAGCTATCCATCCCGACATTTATTGTTCCCGGTGATAATGAGTGGAATGATTGTCCGGATCCGCAAATAGCCTGGTCATACTGGCATACCAATTTTGGTGATTTCGAGAAAAACTGGAACTATGAACCAACCGTTGAACATCAGGCACAGCACCGGGAAAATATGGCCTGGATTACAAAAAATGTCCTGATGGTTGGGATCAACCTGGTGGGCGGCAGGATACACGATCAATTAGAATGGGATTTGATGATGAGAAAGGCGGCTGAATGGATAGATGAACAGTTTAAAAAGAGAAAAGATAATGTGGAAGCAGCCGTTGTATTTGCCCAGGCAAATCCAAAAGAAAAACATAAAGTGTTTATGGACAAATTCCTTTCATCGGTCAAGTCTTTTAAAAAGCCCGTCCTGTTTCTCCATGGGGACGGTCACCGCTGGCTGTATGACAATCCCTGGCAACTGCCAAACCTGATAAGGGTTCAAATAGACCAGGGCAGAATTGCACTACCCTTAGAAGTATCAGTCAGTTTTGATTCTGATAGTACCTTCCAATTTAGCCGATACTCGTTTCCTTTTTCTTATAAATAAAAATAGGATGCCATTCAAGTCCTTATATTTCGAAAATAATGACCATGGATATTTTTTTTGATAAGTTTTTTTTCATTTTCCATAGCGTATTCGCCTTATTTAATATTTTTGGCTGGATTTGGAAGAAGACGAGAAAACTAAATCTCATTCTACTGCTTCTGACCGCGTTTTCCTGGTTTATATTAGGGTTATGGTATGGCATTGGCTATTGTCCGCTTACCCAGTGGCATTATCAGGTACGCTGGCGGCTAGGTTATCAGAATATGCCCGGTTCCTATATAAAATTCCTTCTTGATTCACTTAGCGGCTATGATTTTAATCCCCTCCTCGTCGATAGTGTTACAGCCGCTGCTTTTAGCCTGGCCCTGGTTGCCTCGGTGGTCCTGAATGTCAGGGATTGGAAGAGCCGGTATGCAAAATCATTTTGAATACATAACCGGATTTTATAAATTTAATATAATCAACTCATTCGGGAGTGTTTTTTGAAGGAAAAAATCCGACAAATAGAGATGATATTATTCGATGTGGATGGGGTTCTTTGCAGTGGTGATATCAGTTATCTGGATAACGGGGCAGAGATAAAAACCTTTAATGCCCAGGACGGGCTGGGTATTACCCTGGCACGTCTGGCCGGATTGAAGACCGGTATTATCACCGGCAGGGAATCTGTGATAATTGAGAGGCGGGCCAAAGAATTAAAAATTGATGTAATATCACAGGGTAGTTTTAATAAATTGGAACCCTATTCTGATATCTTACGTCAGTTTAACCTTGAGGATCATCAGGTCTGTTATATAGGTGATGATCTTTTGGATATTCCTATCCTGAACAAGGTGGGATTTAGTGTTGCGGTAGCCAATGCCCGTGAAGATGTTAAAGCAGTTTGCGATTATGTTACTGTCGCACGGGGTGGCCGTGGTGCGGCGAGAGAAGTTATCGATCTTATCCTCAAACGTCAGAATAAATATGAAAGTCTGATCAACTCCTTACACAAAATGAAGATAGTATCGAGGTCAGAATAGAAGGCGTCATACCCGGTAAAAAATAAGGATGGGGATAGACTACCGTTCTGCTACAAAAATGATGATATGCGGAAGATTACGATTGAGATAAGAGGAATCTGCCCCGTCGTCAATGAACAATTTGAGGTAATTGGCGTAATTACAACAGGAGATTTGAAAGGATGAAAGTCATTCTAAAACTGCTATTATTAATTACTCTGGGCCTGTTTCATCTTCAATGTACTGAATTTGAGGAGGACAAGGGCCATATGCCCACTGAGGAGTTACCCGAACAGGAAAGCTGGGATAATAATATTTTCTTTACCAGGGATAACTACAGACGAGCAATGCTGACGGCAGGTTATATCGCAAAATACAGTAAAAAAAAGCATACGATTCTTAAAGAAGGCGTCAAGGTTGATTTTTATGATGAACAGGGTGTATTAAAATCCGTACTTACATCGGAGGAAGGCAAAATCCTGGACGAAAAACAGGATATGTATGCTTACGGCAACGTCGTGGTGCGCGGGGTAAACGGAACGACCCTATATACTGAGGAATTATTCTGGGATAATAAGGCCGGGGAAATTGTCTCCAAAGTCCCGGTAAAAATCACCACGGTGACCGACACCCTTTTTGGGGATACGTTCCGGTCGGACCCTGATCTTATCGAATATGAAATTACCAATGCACACGGTACCTCAGAAAAAATGTTACAGGTAAGCGAGTGAAGCGTGGAGAGTTGAGAGTAGAGCGATGTAGCGGCGTATTGCAATGCGCTGAATCGTGGAGCGTAAAGCGAAAAGGGAAAAGAGAAGAGTGATCAGTAGCGGCTCATTACAATGTGCCGAATCGTAAAACATACAGCATGGATCTGAAATACAAAAAAGAAAGAAATTGTTGTAAAAATAATGAAAATTGTTACCCAGCTTCTATGTATCATCATAGTATTTTTTACCCTCACAACCGTCCAACCTTCGGACGGCCGTTTTAATTTAGTCCATGCGGACCGATCGTTCGGAAAAATGGTCGATGGTGAAAAAGTCCGCTATGCCTCCGGAAATGTACAAGCCTATCAGGACACCATCCAAATGTTTTGTGATGAAACCGTTTATTATGAAGAAAGAAATATTGTTGAGTTCTATGGTCAGGTATTGATCGATGATTCCCATCATCGACTCTGGGCGGATAAAATCATCTACTATTCCGATACAAGGATTGCACATTGTATTGGAAATGTTAAAATTAGCGGGGTAAAAGATTCCCTCTATGCCGAACAGTTCATTTATGACTTTCGCGGGGGGAATGCTGAAGCGGAAGAAAATCTTTTTATATGGGATAAAGAGAGTAATGTCAGGATCTGGGGAGACGCCGGCCGGTATATCGCGGATAAAAGAGAGTCGCACATTATAGGAAATGCCCGTCTTTATCATAACGAGTCCGCGCAGGGTGATACATTGATTATCACTTCACGTCTGATGTCTTATTATGGTGAAAGTCCAAAGAGGGCGCTTGCCCTTGATAGTGTGCGGATATTCAAGGGGGGGGTGAGTGCTTTGTGTGATTCCGCTACCTATTTTGTGACAGAGGAGACTGTAACCCTGCGTCTGAATCCGGTGGCCTGGCAGGGTGATAGTGAGATGATCGGGAAAGAGATTGATTTTACCATGGATAGCCTTAAAATTAATGAGATTTTTCTTTATGAAAAAGCTCAAATCAGAACGCTGGCCGATACACTAGAAAATAAATATAATGTTTTGAGGGGGAAATCAATTCAGGTTTCCCTGGGAAATGGTATTCCGGAAAGAATTATTGCGCGCAGAAATGCCATCAGTATCTACCGGATAGAAGAAAACAAAATAAAACAGGGAACTAATTCGGCCAGTTCAGACAGCATAATTATTCATTTTAAAGAAGGTGAAGTCGACAGCCTTTCAATCATTGGTGGAACAGAGGGTACCTTTTATCCGGGGGATTGGGAAGGAGAAATTAAGAGTGAGTATTAACCCAAATAATGATGTACCCGTTTTAAGATCAGAAAGTCTGAAAAAGATCTACGGTAAGCGGACGGTTGTAAAAGATGTCTCCGTTTATGTAGCTCAGGGGGAGATTGTTGGGCTTTTGGGACCCAATGGGGCCGGAAAAACAACGACTTTTTATATGATAACGGGTATGATAAAACCAAATGCCGGTAAAATTTATATCGATAATCAGGATATCACCAAGGTTGCTATGTATCGCCGGGCAAGACGCGGAGTTTCCTATTTGCCACAGGAAGCATCTATATTTAGAAAATTGTCTGTAGAGGATAATTTGCTGGCGATCATGCAGGCAATGGGTATCCCCAAAAAAGAACGAAAGAAAAAATGTGAGGAATTGCTTGAGGAACTCAATATCACTCACATCGCTAAAAGCAAGGGGTACAATTTATCAGGAGGTGAACGACGACGGACAGAAATTGCCCGAACATTAGTAACAAATCCCCGGTTTATACTGCTCGATGAACCTTTTGCCGGTGTGGACCCTATTGCTGTGGAAGATATTCAAAATATTGTTTACGGATTAAGGGAAAGGGGTATCGGAGTATTGATCACCGATCACAATGTGCATGAAACACTTTCGATTACCGACCGATCCTATTTACTGTTCGAAGGGCGCATACTCAAAGAGGGCACCTCTGATTTTCTGGCCAATGATTCCGAAGCTAAGAAACTGTATCTGGGTGAAAAGTTCCGGTTGGAAAGATAGAAATTCTTGGTTCTGGATTCTGGATACTCGATTCTCGATACTGGATCCGAGATGTAGAATATGAGATAGAGGGTAGAATACTACAATTAGGAATTCGGAATTGGGAATTAGGGATCAAGGATTCGTGATACGAGATACTGAATTTGACGAATCGGAGACCGGAGGCTGCAGACAGAAATCCGGATTTAAGAATTCGGATTTTGTATTTATTTAGGGTTTAGGAAGTAGTTTTTTTAATTCTTGTTATTAAGAATATCACCTATAATTTAAATTGATCCGTTGATAAGATTTAAAAATAACCGTAAATTTTACAGATATTATGTCGATAATTGGCATAATTGAGTTGTAATTAGACAAGGATATAAAATATTTAGCCTCAAATTAAGTATTCAGGAGTTCACATATTTATGAAGCGTATACTATTTCTTTGCACGGATAATTCCACTTTGAGCCAGATGGCAGAGGTGTTTCTGAAAAGGATTACCTTTAATCGGGTTGAATCGTTTAGCGCTGGTATAAAACCGGGGACCATTCACCCTATGAGCATCCGGGTAATGAAGGAACTGGGATTAGATATTTCCAAAAACCGATCCAAATCAGTAAATGTATATTATCATTCCCGTTTTGACTATGTCATCACCATACAAGATGAGGCAAGGTTGAATAGTCCCACCTTTCAGGGGAGCCACACAAAGATCCATAAAAGTCTGGAGGATCCGGGCTTAGTTAAGGGAAAAGAATCTGAAAAACTTGAGGCCTTCAGAAATTCCAGAGATCAGATAAAAGAATGGTTGACAGATTTTGTTGAGCGATATCAGCTTTCGTAAGAGTCCATATCTTTTCTGTCTTCACCCAATTTCATAAAACTGAATTTTGCACCTGGTGTAATTTTGATTATATAATTACGGGTGAAATTAAACCATTACAGAGACAAACCGGAGAGGGTAGTGTCATCCCGCACCTGCGGGACATGAAAGAATGAAAAAATATATTTGAAGTAAAATATAGAATATTTTTTAAACGCTGAGTTCGCAAAGAATTTAATCCACGAATTATCACGAATTTTTACGAATTTCACGAATCAATTTAAAAGAAAGCAGATAAGCAGAAAGACGAAAGCAGTATTAGAAAAAAACCAAAATAATATAAAACGCTTTTAAACTCTGCGTACTTTGAGCCTTCTTTGCGTCTCTGCGTTAGAAAAGAATTGTATTGTAAAAAAACGATAGTGTGTTTGTTGATATTTTATTGCCCTGATTTATCGGGATGATACTTGCGGCAGGAGTAGGCAAATGAAAGAGCGAAAACATTTATTTTTTCTAATTTTTTTTATTATTCTGGTATTTTCCCCTTTGGCAGGATCCACCGGTATCCTGTGGGCGGGAGGTGGCGAGACAGGATCGGAGTTGGGAAGCACGTTGCCCTTATGGACAGCACTTCCTTTTGTAGGCATTCTGCTTTCCATCGCTGTTTTTCCTTTAATTGCGCCACATTTCTGGCATCATCATTTTCCTAAAATCTCTGTCGCCTGGGCACTAATCTTTGCCATTCCATTTTTAATTGTTTATAAAGGACAGGCTGTCTACGAAATCTTACACATCTATCTTATCGATTATATTCCATTTATAATATTATTATGGGGTCTGTTTACAATCTCCGGTGGCATATTTATCAGAGGATCACTTAAGGGGACACCCATTTTAAATACCTTTCTGATTCTCATTGGTACGGCATTAGCCTCGTGGGTGGGTACAACGGGTGCGGCGATGATCATGATTCGTCCCCTCTTACGGGCCAATGAGGACAGAAAAAACAAGGTCCATCTAATCGTGTTCTTTATTTTTCTTGTAGCGAATATTGGAGGAGCCCTGACACCGTTGGGCGATCCTCCCTTGTTCCTGGGATTTTTACACGGTGTCAGTTTTTTCTGGACTTTAAGACTGTTACCTGAACTCTTGGTGGTTGCCGTCATTCTTCTCAGTGTGTTTTACGTATGGGATTCAATTCTCTACAGAAAAGAAAATCACACAGAATCAGAAATTATAGATAAACAGCCGATTAAAATAGAAGGGGCATTCAATTTTATCTTTTTGTTAGGTGTGGTAGGCGGTGTTCTTTTCAGCGGTGTTGTACAGCTTGGTGAGATTTCAGTACTGGGTGTGCATGTGCAAATTCAGAGTATGATCAGGGATGTATGGATTATTATTATGGGATTGCTTTCGTTAAAAGTAACCTCCAAGGCGATACGTAAAGAGAATGAGTTTACCTGGTTTCCCATCCAGGAAGTTGCCTATCTTTTTGCAGGAATATTTATGACGATCATACCGGCTCTGATCATCTTAAAAGCCGGGGAACATGGGGCTATGGCTGCCCTTATTCAAGCTGTTGAGACACCCAAACAATTTTTCTGGGTTACCGGGACACTTTCCAGTTTTCTTGATAATGCACCGACCTATTTAACTTTTTTTAACACAGCATTAGGAAAGTTGGGGTTAACCGAGCCAGTCGTAAGAGAAGCTTTCGCAGCCGGAACGATCAGTACTACCTTTCCGGAATTTGAAAAATTATTAGTCGGAATATCACTCGGTGCCGTATTTATGGGGGCTAATACCTACATTGGAAACGCCCCAAATTTTATGGTCAAATCCATCGCAGAAGAAGCGGGAATTAAGATGCCCAGTTTCTTCGGATATATGTTTAAATACTCCTTACCCATTTTGATTCCTGTTTTTGTGATCATTTCTTTTATCTTTCTTTAAACCAACCGGCTTAAGAATAAAAACCCCCGGCAGGATCCATTGCCGGGGGTTTTTTATTTAACCTGGTCTATTCATACCGCAGCCCTTGGCTGCAAACAAACTTTTATTAACCACGGATTAACACGGATTTTCACAGATTAAAACTAAAATAATTATTATAATCTGTGGCTCAATAACTCATTTTAATTTGTATCAACAATCGTTGCACCGCCCCATCCGTCCAGGGGATACGACGCCTATATTTGGCGGGGACGGGAGAGATAAATTATCCAGGTTAAATAACATCTTGTCCCTACGGGACAAATAATATCCTGTCATAATTTTTCTATAAACATCATATCTCTAACGAGACATTTTCTCGGCTAAACAATTTCATTAGGTTGATTTACAGGAATAAGGTCCCGTTAGGGACCAGATGTTTCTAGTTCATAAGATAAACGAATATATGTCGTCCCTTTAGGGACGAAATGTTGACAATCCTATTTTTAATTTCGCAAGTGGTTAACCTGAATTATTCAGATATGCAAAAAATTTTGCTAATCTCCAAAGGCGATCCGCTAGGCGGAAATAACAAAGTTTTTGGCAACAATAGCATACCGCAGCCAGGGCTGCAAACAAAGACAAAGGTATAAGGTATAGGGTATAAGTAAAAAGGAAAAGGGTGGAGAATCAGGCGTTATCCCTGCACCCGCTAAATATAGACGGGCGGTGTGTTCTATAACTATCGCTGCGGCGCTGCGAGAAATGTAATTTCGCAGTTGCTAAACTTTGTTAATTAAGAATATGTCTCACGACCTTGAGATTCATCTGTTTTTCAATCATAGAATTTTGTAAATTAAAAGCTAAAAATAGCATACCATGGAAGTATCTGCAATTACAAGAAATAAAATAAAAATCCTCCCGGTCAGCCTCTCCAATAAAATTGCTGCGGGTGAAGTAGTGGAGCGTCCCGCTTCGGTAGTTAAAGAGTTGATTGAAAATGCCATCGACGCAGGGGCAACTAAAATCGCTCTGATCCTCAAAAAAAGCGGCAAGGAGTTAATTCAAATCGTCGACGACGGCCACGGTATGACCGGTGAAGATATCAAACTTGCCTTTAAACGGCATGCTACCAGTAAAATCTCAAAAGATGAGGATCTTGAACATATAGAAACTCTGGGATTTCGCGGCGAAGCTTTACCGAGTATCGCCTCTGTGTCACAAGTTGAAGTTATAAGCCGGGAAAATGGAACTTCTGTCGCGGAACAAGTGTTTCTTGAGGGTGGCAGGGTAAGCAGAGAGGAAAAGACCGCAGCCCCGAAGGGGACCAACGTAAAAATTAAACACCTGTTTTTTAACACACCTGCCAGGCGGAATTTTCTCCGCGCTGATAGTACAGAATTGCACCAAATAATTACTACCATAAAGCGGTTTTTTGTTTCATATCCGGATATTGAATTTGAGGTCCATCACGAAGATTCAGAACTCTTCCACTTAAAACGGGGATCGATTGAGGAGCGTCTGAAAGATATCTTTGGCGAGGATCAGGTCTCAGCCCTCATCCCTTTTAATGATCAGCTTGGCGGCATTGATCTGAGTGGATTTGTTTCCCGGCCTGATAAGGTAAGGCGGGTCAGGGGGAATCAGTTCTTATTCCTGAATGGCCGTCCTATCTTTAATAAGTCATTAAATCATGCCATCATGCAGGGATATGGAAACCTGATCCAGCCGGGTGAATTTCCCCTGTATTGCATATTCCTTGAACTTGATCCTCGGCTGGTTGATGTTAATGTACATCCGAGTAAAATGGAAGTACGTTTTTCCAATGACCGCAGTCTCTATCATTTTTTCTTATCTGTCATTAGAAAAGCGTTTCATGATCATAATGTAATCCCTAAAATGGGCGCGGTTTCTTCAAATGCGTTCTTATCTAAATTTAAAGATGATCAGGATAGCGGGGATGTACTTGCTGAATTAAAATACCGGAACAGGTTTATTGGTCGTGGAAACGAACAGCAACTAAGTCTGGTCTATTTTGAAAATGACGATCAGACAAACCAATCAGCTGAAGAACCTCAGGAAGATGTATCCACCCGGGTTGAAAGTGTGGATGTCCAGTTCTGGCAGATCCATAACCGCTATATCTTATCTCAGATAAAAAGCGGCATCGTGATTATTGATCAGCATATTGCCCATGAACGTATTCTGTTCGAGCGTATTTTGAGAATTCTTCGGAAGGGAGAGCAATCCGTCGGGCAGCAACTGTTGTTTCCTCAAACAATAACCTTATCCGTTGATGATTTTGTAAAGTTTAGGGAGATCGTGCACCTTCTGAACAAGATTGGATTTGTGTTGAGCATTTTCAGTGGCTCGACGATCGTTATTGATGCCATACCTGTAGATGTGAAAATTGGACGCGAGGCACAGATACTTCTAGATATTATTGACTATTACAAGGACAATCCTGATCGTGAGTTCGATCCCATGCAAAAGATCGCCGCTGCATTTTCCTGTAAGAATGCCATTAAGTCGGGTGAATCTTTGACATCGGCACAAATGCATGCGATGATGGATCAATTGTTTGCCTGTGAATCACCCTATTTCTGCCCCCATGGAAGGCCCGTTATTATAACGATGGATCTGGAAGAGTTCGACCGAAAATTTAAGCGTATAACCTGATATGGATGTTGTACCTATCCTTATTGGTCCTACCGCAATAGGTAAAACCGCTGTTTCTCTGCAAATTGCCAAACAATTACCAGTCGAAATAATCTCTGCGGATTCAAGACAAATTTATCGATATCTGGATATCGGAACAGCAAAATCTGAGCCCGATATCCTCAATAAAGTACCCCATCACTTTATCAATTCATTATCACCTGATGAATATTTCAGCGCAGGGATGTATGGAAGAGAAGCGCGAAAAGTAATTAACCAGGTATTAGACCGAAAAAATGTTCCTCTAATTGTCGGTGGATCCGGCTTTTATATCAGGGCCCTTGTAGATGGATTGTCCGAGATTGACAGTACTGACGAAGCTGTGAGAATCACCTTGCAAAAAAGATGGGAGAATGAGGGAGGGAAACAACTGTTTTCCGAACTGGAAAAGGTTGATCCGGATTTAGCGACAAAATTAGAAAAAAATGATAAGCAAAGAATCTTGAGAGGTTTGGAAGTCTACCATGTCAGCGGAAACCGTTTATCAGCACTGCATCAGATTGAAGCACAAGCAGCGGACTTCCTGCCTTTGATGATCGGTCTGTCTGCAGATCGAAAATATTTGTATAATCGGATTAATCAACGTGTCGATGAAATGATAAAACTGGGGTTGGTTGAGGAAGTGCAGAGACTGAGGCAAAAGGGTTTTAGTCAGAACCTGAATGCATTAAATACTGTTGGCTACAAAGAAGTATTTGAATATCTGGATAATAACATTGATTGGGAAGAAATGATCGGTAAAATAAAGCAAAATAGCCGACGATATGCCAAAAGACAGTTAACCTGGTTTCGCAGAGATCTGCGAATTCGCTGGCTTAATATAGATGAATATAAAACCAATGAGCAAATTGCCGGTGAAATTATTGGAATTTATCGGCATTCAGTACAGTCCAAAAATTAAAACCGGTCTTTAGCCTGATCTATTCATACCGCAGCCCAAGTCTGCAATCAAACTTTCATTAACCACGGATTAACACGGATTACTTAACCGCAATGACGCAAAGGATTCGCTAAGCACGCAAGGCTTTTATTAATATTTTAAAAAATTTTATTTAATCTTTGAGAACTTTGCGCCTTCTTTGCGAACTTTGCGGTAAAAAAATTAACCGGTTTAGTAAAAATTTTGCTAATCTCCCAAGGCGATCCGCAATGCGGAAATAACAAAGTTTTCGGCAACAATAGCATACCGCAGCACGATGCTGCAAACAAAGAAAAGAATTTGTCCACGAATTTCAAGAATTAAAAAGATATGATAAAAATTATTTCTCTGCGCTCTACTCTCCACGCTCCACGCTTTCTTCTTTCCTTTTTCCAAACTCCGGATCTATATTAATAAACTTTATTATCAGAAAAGAAGGGATTGTAGCAATCATCACCCAAATAAAAAAGTTTTGGTAGCCAATCAACTCCTGAATATACCCGCTGACCATTCCCGGTATCATCATTCCTAATGCCATAAAACCGGTGGTGATGGCAAAATGTGCTGTTTTGTGCTCTCCTTCGGAAATATAGATCATAAAAAGCATAAAGGCAGTGAAACCAAATCCATACCCGAATTGTTCAATTGCCACACAAATATTGATGATCAGAAAACTATCCGGAACAGCAGAGGATAAATAAACATAGACAATATCAGGAAGATTGATGGCTATAGCCATAGGCCATATCCAGAACCTGAGTCCATGTTTTGCTGCTAAAAAACCACCCAGAAGACCGCCAATCGTAAGGGAAAGAATGCCAATCGTGCCATAGACAAGGCCTACTTCACCGGTTGTGAGCGCCAGACCACCCACTTCCTGGGAATCAAGAAGGAAGGGAGAGGCTAATTTGACGATTTGTGACTCGGCCAATCTGAAGAGCAAGAGGAATCCTAAAGCTGGAAGGATTCTTTCTTTTTTGAAGAAGAGAATAAAGGTGTCAATAAATTCACGCAGTAAATTTTTGGATTTATCTGAGAGCGCCGGCTGATCTGAAAAAGGGTAGGGTAGGATGAATTTGTGATAGATAAAGAATAACACGAATAAAACCGCGAGAACAAAAAAAGTGATGGACCAGGCAAGAGGAATATTTCCGGCCTGTCCGGAAAAACTGGCCTGGGACGAACCCTTCAGTTTAGGATCAAGTTCAATGAGGGCCATAGCGGGTTTGTTCCAATTGGACCGATTAAAAATGAGTCTCGTCCCTGCAGCAGGATCCCCATTGAGTGAAATGCTTTTATCGCCGCTATTCCGGCCAAAATTCATCACAATCGTTTCTTCGTGATCAGGTCTTCCGGAGAGATAGAAATAGAGAAGTCCAACATTACCGGTCATATTTGAGCCTGTCTCGACTCTTTTCTCGCCAAAAGTTTCTCTGATATAAGTCTCGAATTTATTTACAATCTCACGTGTCCACCATGATTCTTCTCTCTCCCGTTGTTGCTCGATAGCCGTCTGGCTTTCAACCGGGTCATGGCCATTTTCAATGTTCCAGTTCCTGACAAAATTCAATAATGAGTCCTTCGCCGATGATGGGATTGGAACCGGGGAGATCTGGAGGTTCTTCGGATATACGACGAGTTCCAGTTTATCCGCATTTTCAGCAATAACCAGTGAGTCCGGATGGAGCCAGGGGCTTACCTGGGCTTGTGATGTGGTCTGTACCATAATATCTCCTGATTCAAGACCACTGTTACTCTCTATGAATCCTGCCAGTATAACCAGCAAACCCTGTCCTGTGATCATGGCAAGCCGGTAAAATGTGCTGCGCACGCCGACAAACCAGGCCTGGTCATGTTGAGAGAGTCCAAGCATGTAAAACCCATCAGCAGCAATATCATGGGTGGCAGAGCTAAAAGCAAGAAGCCAGAAAAAGAGTAATGTGTATCGAAAGAAGTCCGGTACTGGAATGGTGAGTGCCACACCTCCCAATCCGGCACCGATAAGGAGTTGCATGATTATAATCCAAAACCGTTTTGTGCGAAACATATCGACGATCGGGCTCCAAAATGGTTTTATCACCCAGGGTAGATAGAGCCAGCTGGTATAAAGCGCAATATCGGTGTTGGATATCCCCATACGTTTGTACATGATCACCGACACGGTCATAACCACAATATAGGGTATACCTTCAGCATAGTAGAGACTTGGTACCCACCACCAGGCTTTGTGGTCTTGTTTGGACATTTTTCCTCCTGAACATGATTATAAGACTATGTGTTTTGGGGAATAAGGTATAGGGTATAAGGGTAATAGGAAAAATTAGGGTCATTGATTATAAATTGTTAAATATAACTTGACAACAGTCACCTAAACAGACAAATTTTTATACCTTATACCTTATACCTTATACCTTATACCTTATACCTTATACCTTATACCTTATACCTTATACCTTATACCTAATCAATAATTCCCAATTCCCAATTCCCAGTTCCCAATTCCAAATTCCTAATAAATCTTCTTCAACTCACTTCCAGGATAATAATGCGCTAAAATCTCCGGAGTGCGGTAACCAGCCAGTGACATTCCCAATGCCCCAATCTGACAATAGCCGGCCCCATGTCCCCAACCGGCTCCCCTGATAATAAAGGTTTCGGGAGGGGAAGTATTGTCCGGTCCGGTTTCGACGTAAAAACACGAACTATAAAGAAAGCCTTGGTGCATGGCCTCTCGTATTTGGTATTCTCCCTTAATCAGATACGCATCTTTATTGCCCTCGTTATTGAGATAAATGATATTAAGTTCTATTAAGCGACCCGATCCACCTCGTTTTAAGGGGACAAACTGATCGATTGAACGGGCCTCCAGATGGAGTTTTTGATTTAATAATTGTTTTATCTCTTCCTGAGAATAGGTGACCTGCCAGCGAAAATAGGTACCCTCCTCATCCACGCTGCCCAGATACTTTTTTAAGGAGGCTTCTGGTATAAATTCCGGGCTGCAAAAGGTTCCGGGAATGGTATCGATCCATTCTTTTATGTCATCTTCATCAGAGAGTGTGAGAGCAGGATGGTCAAACCCATTTTTTGCATCCGGCAGACACTTAAGGTAGGGGAGGTCTGGCCCTGACCAGATGGATTTAAACGATTCCATCTTTCCGCCACAGCTCTTGGAATAACGCGCATCACAGATTTTTCCTTTATAGAGCAGTACCTGTCCAATGGTGTTTATGGCTCCCTGTATGGATTGATCGGTTAAGTTGGCATTACCCTGATAACGCTGGCAGCAATCATCATTACAGACATCCATACCCATGGCGACATGTTTTTGTTCGATATTGGCCAGCATCCAGGATCGAGCGGCAATTGACTGTGACTCAATTAAGGGAGATGGACAGGCCGCGCCCATTTCAGAGGTGGCCACACACATCAGATACGCTTCAAGGGACAGTTCATTGATCAAAATCAGATAGTTTTCATATACCTTAATCTCAATTGAGCCTGATACATATATATCGATCGGTTTTTGCCAGTGAAATCCTCTTCCGGCAATAACATCCTTAATTTTGATCCCGGATTTGGCCTTAACCGGGTATTCCTGAGCAGGTTCTATTTTCCACGTTTGATCTTTTTGCTGCCCGTGGTGGATCCAGCTATTGGAAAGTCGGAAATCTAGGTTATCTCCCTGAACGGGAATTACCGGAATTCGCGCAGAAGAGACCTTATAGGATAAGCCGGCTGGTAAATCTATTGTTACATTGTCTTTTAAATCTTCCGGTAATATGATACCAACCCTGAGTAACGGTTCTATGCCGGGGATTTCATTTGCTTTTAGCATTATTCCGGTCTGACTCATATGAATATAGTTATAAAAGACTTAAACGCAAAGACGCAAAGAATGCGCAAAGTTCGCAAAGTATTAATTCTCGCAGAGCCGCGGAGACGCAGAATTATTATTTTGAATTGTTTCTGGTTATGCTATAGTATTGCATAATAATCCATTGAATTGGTGCTAGCACAATCTAAAACTTAATATTATTCTCTGCGAACCTTGCGCATTCTTTGCGTCATTGCGGTAAAAAAAATTAACGAATGAGCAGGCGTTGCTGATTACAATTGCTTAGTTTGACAATACGCAAGATGGGCATCAATCCCTGCTCCCAATGCAGGGGCTTCCCGCAGATTTGAGAAAACTAATTTATCTGTTTTGAAATTCTGACCGTTGCAGTAATGCGCTTGCGCTTCCTTTGGGAGGCAATCGGCGGTGTTGATAATGGCTGACAGATTTTTCAGGAAGGGTTCGGTCAGTACCTGTTGCCCCACCTCGCTGCTCATTAAATCGCCAAGTCGCTGACCGATAACGATCCGATCAAAAACCTCACTCCTGTAGTGATGTTCCGGGTTTAGATTCTTCCTGTTGGGATTTAGAAAACCAAATAAATTGTTGGACCCGCAGAATAAGGTTGTGATACGATCAAATATCAATAAGGCTAAATACCTGGCTATCTCATCAAAGATTTTAATAGCGGCCGCGTCACCCTTTGTAGCCAGGGAGGCTATTTCGGGAGGATATATCTTCTTAGCATTTAATTGTCCGGTCGATATCTTGCTGTGTATTGAATACAGGTATTGTATTCCTGAAGCTGATGCATAACGTTCCAGTGATAAATCCTGATCATTTTTCATCTCCCAGGTTTTAGCCATCCAGGGTTTGATCTGGTCGAAAGGTACCAGTTTACCTCTGAGAAGTAAGGCATCGGCTGCCCCGGTACCGCCCCCAAGATAGTAGGCGTTAGAGGTGTCTTTGAAGGCACCCTCTGCCGCATACAGTTCTCCGATTCCACAATAATCCGCATCACTTCCCAGGCGGGTAATAGGCGCAGCCATCTCTATATTCATTTTTTTTAATTTATCTTCAACCTGGTCACAATAAGATATCATTCGCGGCCCGTTTGCGATAACATTTATTCCCCTTAAATCGGCTGTTTTTAATCCAGGCATGCCTATACCGATGACCACCGGTTTATTACCTGTCAGGGCCGCGATGGTTTTTACAGCAGACTCAATATAAATATTTCCCTGCTTTTGTTCGTTCTCTGAGATCTTGCTCTGTCCCTTATCCCTCTCTGCTATCTGATCGGGGACCGGTACGGGAGCAAAATCGGTGATATACCCGTCAAGCGCAGCATATGGTTCAGTAGCATGCAGGGAAGAAAGTGTATAATTCTTTTTATCATCAGAAATATTGACAATCCAGCCACTTACTTTTGTAGCGCCACCATCGATACCGATTAAGGCGTAATCTTTATCACTCATATCCATTTATCTTTAAAGGGTTATTGGCCTTTATTCAATTTTTTTCTTCTCTCTAAAGCCTGCAGGCGCATATAATCCTTGGCTTCGTCATTGCGATCGATGGTTGCAATATCGATACTGTGATCAGTACCACCCTTATGTCTGACCACTTCATAGATGGGATCCCAGATTCGTCCCACTTTATATTGTTCACTAATCTTTAATACCATTTCATAATCTTCACCATAATTACGGGAGAAAGGCTCGTCATTGAGGCCAAAATATCCAATCTGCTTTATCAGGCTGATCGGTATTGAACGGGGCGCCCCGGCACCGTTGATTCGGAGTAGGTTGTTCCGTCCATTCTCTTCGGTCCATTCATCATGTGTTACAACAGGAATACTCTCTACACGCGAAAGCGTGCCTGTTTTATCATCCTTTTCCCAGACTTCATAGGAGCCGATAACAATACCGATCCGGGAATCAGATTCGAACAAATTGATGATTTTCTCCACAGCATCTTCTTTCAGGCGATCGTCGGAGTCAAGTTGAATATAATACTTACCCCGGGCCCTCTTAACACCTATATTCAGACAAAAACCGATATTATTTATATCAACGGTAATCAGCACAACTTCTGGTTTATCCGGAGAGTAGTTTTTTCCACCGGGCATATATTTTTTTACGGCTTCATTGGTCGGATCTTCCGGACCCCCGTTTACAATGACTATCACTTCGATATTCCGGACAGATTGATTCAATATGCTTTCAATCGCTGTTTGGATAAAATCGGGGCGGTTGTTAGCCGGGATTATTACGCTGGCCTTCAGGGTAGATTCATTATGATCATCCGGTCTGTCGGAATAATACCTGGAAGGAGCCAGGTAGCAATTAATCCTTTTCAAATGGCTTGTTAGCACATTTTCGGATTCCCTCTGACTTTCTTTACTGGCCAGCAGGTAGTCAAAAACATTGTGTCCCTTGTTTTTCGCCACAACCCTGTAAAGATAACCGGCATATCGGTTGGCGATATGGACCGGGCTGCTAATCTCTGTCAGTTTTAGGTGGATATCATAGAATGTGTTAAATTGCAGTGATTCATCAAATCCACCACAGTTAGCAAGCGAAGATTGTTTGAAGAACAAAACAAGACCATAATCCTGATTATCTCTTAAACGGCCCTTATGGGGTTTGAGAAGATGGATCTCATTAACTTTTCTGCCGTTCGTAACTGCATAATCAGCATAAATAAAACCCGCTTCCGGATTTCTTTCTGCTGTCAGCAGGAATAAGGATACAGCAGATTTTTTCAGATATACCTCTGCTGACCGGTTATCAATATATAGCAGGGATTCACTCCCTGTCCTTGCCCGGGCGGCATTCAGCCATGCCCCTAATGTTGAAAATTGCTCTTTTATAAAGATGATGCGGTTTCCCTCAGTATTCATCCGGATTATTTCATTATTAATATTCTCATTCAGCTGTTGATCGAATATAATGAGCTCCGCTGTATTATCATTTTGCTGTAATATGCATGAAATGATTTCATAGAATTTCTTTATAGAATAGGGTAATTCTTTTGGCAGATGAAGTATAACAGTAATTGCAGGTTTATGTAATCCGTCAGGCATGAAGCGCTCCTTATTATTTATAGATTAAATATTTTTCGCGTATTTGCAGAAAATTTTCTAATGACGTTTTCCAATTATTCCTTATTTGCCGGACAGGTGTTCCCCTTTGCAAATCTATCCGGATTTTATTGGTGCCAACAACTTTATCAAACATTTTTACCCGCCCGAGTTTTGAAAAAAGATCTTGTTCAGGATACAGTGCCATATGGGTCTGCATTATGTATATTCCTGTTGTATAAGGCTCAAATGATTCCCGATCTGTTATATGTAATTGCACACCCTGGCAGACTTCACCTTTGTAGTGAAGATAGTAGGGGCGAAAAAAAAGTGGTCTGAAATAGACGCCCGGGAGTTTTAGATTATTTAGCCGGGCTGCAAATGTTTCGCCATCGATCCAGGGGGCACCGGCCATTTCAAAAGGGGAGGTATAACCAACCCCTTCAGATAAAACACCAAGTTCGCCAAATGTTCCCGTTGCTCCCATATACAGAATAGTCTGCCAGTGGGGAATATGAGGAGATGTGGGTATCCATTGGAGACCGGTTACATCCCAGAACATCCATCTTTCCCAACCCTGCATGGGAATGACTTTTAAAGAGCAATTAATGCCAAATTCTGTGTTGAAGAGTAATGCCAGTTCCCCAATGGTCATACCATGTCGATAGGGGATAGGATACAGACCAACAAAAGATGTGAAATCTTTTTCTACGAGATTTCCAGCGACGTTTTTCCCCCCGATCGGATTGGGTCTATCCAGAACTATTACCTCTTTATTATTTTCAGCTGCGGTCTGCATAACCATTGCCATCGTATAAATATAAGTGTAAGCACGTAATCCGATATCCTGGATATCAATCAGGATGATATCCACATTTTGCAGGGATTCTGAAGATGGTTTTCGCCGTTTACCGTAAAGACTTTGAACCGGCAATGAAGTTTTTGCATCTTTGTCATCCCGGATATGTTCACCGGCATGAATCGCACCCCTGATTCCGTGCTCCGGTCCATAAAGTGTGGTCAGATTAATATCCGGATGGTAATGGAGTAGATCTGAGGTTTGGATCAATTTAGCATTTACACCACTGGGATTTGTTAAAAGAGCCACCCTTTTATTATGAACGAGATATAAATAATTGATTAAAAAATTATCCACACCCAAAATAAAATCTTTACTCTCCTCTACCCTGATATCCGGTGGGATGGTTACCTTAGGCTGACATTGAAAAATCAAAAATACCAGACCCAGAAAAAGTAAGACTGTTGATTTTTTCATTGAAATTTAGTTGGTTTAAATGCTAAACAAACGGAAATGAAAAGTAACCAAAACAAAAGTTAATATCAATTCGAATTTATTATGAATCGGGGCCACATTCTAGGTTGGGATTTTGATTAGACGGGTCAATTTATCTCACTTGCTGTTTGCAATTATTATCACTTTTAGTTAATATTTAAACATTGCATATCTAACCTGCGTTAATTTTTTTTTACCGCGAAGACGCTAAGAAGGCGCAAGGTTCGCAAAGATTAATAAAAATTTTTTAAAATAATAAAATAAACCTTGCGTGCTTTGCGAATCCTTTGCGTCATTGCGGTTAAGTAATCCGTGTTAATCTGTGAAATTCGTGGACAAGATCTTTTTTTAATTGCTACCTTGGGCCACGGTATGAGGAGAGATAGGAGAGAAATCGTGGTTAAAAGGATATTGTTACCTCTGGACCCTTCACCTTACTCAGAAACTGCCCTTAATCTGGCCTGCATCATTGCCAAAATTTATGATGCTGAAATTACCGGCCTGGTCATTCTGGACATTCCGGGCATTATGGACTCCATCGGTCCGGTTCCCATAGGCGGGATTCATTTGGCTGAAAAGCTGGAAAAAGAAAAAAAAGAAGAAGCAAAACTGAGGATAGAATCCCTTCTGAAAACGTTTAAAAATAAATGTTCTTCTGAAGGTGTTCGTTGCCGGGAGGCCGAAAGACAGGGAAGTCCCAGTGAAAAAATAATTGAAGAATCCATTTATTATGATCTTGTCTTCATCGGATTGCGTACTTATTTTAATTTTGAAACCTCTGACAAATATGGTCACTTATTAGATAAACTTCTCAAGGAATCGGTTACGCCCATATATGGTGTTCCGGAAAAAATCCCATTCACCGCTAAACCAGATCGCAAAATTCGAATTCTAATCGCCTTTGACGGCAGCCCGCTGGCCGCGCGGGCGCTGCAGCGTTTCACAAAGCTGGTAACACCGGAACTCTATGAATTAACGCTGTTCAATGCTTCTGATAACCAAGAAGAAGGAATTCAATTGCTGACCAGGGCAGCCGAATATCTTGCTGCATATAATATTACGGATGTCAGGAAGGAATGGGTCCGGGGTGATGTGATTGATATTATAGAATCAAAGTATTACGCGTCCATGGATGCTTTTGTCGTTGGTGCCCATGCCCGGGAAGGCGTGTTCGACTTTCTGGTTGGCAGTCTGACGAAATTCCTTATAAAGAAGGCCGAAAAACCGGTAGTTATTGGACAGTAACCGGATGTCCGTACCATCTGATCCAGATACTATGATAAATATTGATCAGGATAATACCCAAACCCTCATCAGATATACGAGGACAATAATTGTTCTTTTGGGAGTCATTTGTGTGATTCTTTCCGGTTATATCCTGATCGAGATGAAAACCATCATCGTTCCTTTTGTTCTGGCCCTGATCATCAGTTTTATTCTGAATCCTATCATTGTATTTTTCGAGAAAAGGCATATTCCTGAAGCGGTTTCGATCCTGTTGGTTCTGATCCTTACTTTTTTTATTCTCTTCCTGGTCGGTCAGTTGATTAATATGAATGTAAAATCCTTTCTGGCCAATATCAATCAATATGAAGCGAGATATCAGGATATTAAGCAAAATTTCATTGAAATCCTCAGTATTGCACGGGGAACCAGCCAGGATTCGTATAATAACACGCCATATCCTGCCATAACAGCCATTATTCATGATACTTCGATTAAGTCCATTGTCACTTATATTTTAGGTTCATTAAGTTCCATTCTTTCTGACTCCTTTCTTGTTCTGCTTTATCTATTATTTTTACTTTTAGGCAGAGATCGTCTGGTCAGGAAACTCGAAATTGCTTTTGAAGCGGAAATGTCTTCTACCTTAAAAGAGGTCGTCAAAAAAATTAACAAACAGATAAATAAGTATGTTGTTACAAAAACACTGATAAGTTTGTTTACAGGGATATTGGTTACGACAACCTTATGGATATTTGGCGTGGAGTTTGCTTTTATCTGGGGTTTGTTAACATTCTTATTGAATTTTATCCCGAACATCGGTTCGATATTCGCATCAATTTTTCCAATAGTCTTTTCCCTTGTTCAATTTGATAATTTCATTATCGTCATTTGGATTGCATTAAGCTTGTTGTTGATACAGTTTTTAGTAGGTAATATACTCGAACCGAAAATTGTGGGTAAAAGTATGGGTATTAGTCCAATTGTGGTACTATTCTCTCTAATGTTTTGGGGATATACCTGGGGTATTATTGGGATGATTCTCGCTGTCCCCTTCGCAGTTATGATAAAAATCATTATGGAAAATATTTCAGGGCTAAAACCCGTTAGTATTTTAATCAGTGACTATAAGTAAGGTGTTTAGATGTTCTGGGTTAAATTTTTGCCTGCTCTATTCATACCGCGGCTTCTGGCTGCAATCAAACAGCAAAATAAACTGTGTCATCTTGAAAGGATCTTCCTCCGTGCAGATGCGATTTCGACAAGCAGGAAGATTCATTCTGAATGACATCAAAATTTTGGCAAAATATCATACAGAGGGGAGAAAAAGTAAAACAATGGACAAATCAAACGAAGAGAGAAGAAAATTTCAGCGTGTATTATTTACCGTTGAAGATGGTATCGTTGGGGTATTTAATCCACCCGGAAATGATGGGGGTCCGGTTGAGGCATCTATCATGGATATGAGTAAAGGCGGTGTCAAATTAATCTTTAAACCGATTCTTGAAAACAGAATTATGGAGGGAGACCGCCTGGTACTCAGTGAAATCCGTGGATCAGGTTCGTCCCAGGTTGTCGTTAATATCGATACGGAAGTAAAATGGATAACTGAAGATGAGTTGAATGAGACCATCGGTCTGGGGATCGAATTTCTAAATGTACTTGAAAATGACCAAAATCAAATTGATGAAATGACAGAATTCTGGTATTTACAAAAAGATGAAAGGCACTAAATGGAAAAAATTTCCGAACTTTATGTACTTCTGGAGGATCGTCCCGGTGCGGTAGGCGACCTGGCCAGAGTACTGAAGAAAAAAGGGATATCAATTCATGCTATAGGTCTATTTATCGATACGGCCAGATTGCATGTCTCCAATCCCGATCTTGCTCTTAAAGCCGTCCAGGAGCGGGGTTACCAGGTGGAATTGCGTGATGTATTACATGTGAAGGTTGATAACAAACCGGGCGTTTTAAT
>SDBT01003139.1_pt1 | contig 28741 bp, 39 predicted proteins | sample 2277101 | NCBI WGS metagenome assembly SDBT01 (sample SAMN10404973, study PRJNA504765) | marine sediment metagenome | isolation source: marine sediment core GS10_PC15, 103 cmbsf | place: Arctic Ocean: Southern Knipovich Ridge | collected 2010 | reverse complement strand
TTGTCGCGTTGTTTCGGTCGTGCCATGGGTGTCTCCTTTGGGCTGCCGGGCGCGGCGTGTCCGCGCCCGGCGGGCTTCGGTTCCTAGAGGCCGAGTTCGTCGATCATGCGGTTGTATTCTTCGTGGCCTCCAACCGTCTCCATCATCAGGTCGGCGAGCCATGCGACTTCGCCGGTGACTGCGGGGTTGTTTGAGCGGGCGTCTACGAGACGGCCGATTGCTACGACAATCGCGTGGGGTGTCAGATTGTCTTTGAGGGCTTGTGCCAGGGCCGCGTGTCTGTCTTGGGTTGCCTTGTTCATCGTTGTCTCCTTCGGGCTGTTGGTTATCGTTGCCATCTATACTTATTATACCCGATTGGACGTAATGGTCAAGGGGTAATTATGTTTTTTCGTTAGTTTTATTCGGGCCTGTGCTGGCGGCGATCCGGCGTTCCTGGGCTCGGGCCTGGCGGCGGTACTTGGCGACCTTCGTCTTGGCCATCTTCAGCTTCGTCTCCCACTTGGCCAGGAGGGCTTCGGCCTGGGCGAGCTTGGCGTCGGGGCCCTTCCGGGCGGCTTTGCGGGCTCGGCGGGCCTTGGCGGCGAGGATCCGTTTGCGGATCGCTGGCCGGATTTCGTTCGGCCAGGCCTCGCGGAAGGCGGCGACGGTCTGCCTGGCGATCAGTTCGCATTTTTCCTCGATGGTTCGCTGGTCGCGGGTGCCGTCCGCGTGCTTGTAGTGGACGGGGCCGTGGGCGGCTTCGTGGGCGACGATGAGGACGAAGGTCTCGAGGCGGCATCGTATGGTGACGACGGGCATGTTGGCGTATTTGCGATAGCTGGTTTCGAAGGGGAATCCGGCATGGAATGTGAATCGCCGATTGATCCGAGTCCGCTGGTCGTGTCGAGTGGCGGTTCCTGCCCAGGTGTTACAGTTGCGGAACGCGGGCAGGGTTACGGTGTAGCCTCGCGGCCGGTCGGGGTAGGCGCGGCGTAGGATCCAGGGGACTACTACGTCGACGAAGTGGTCGGGCCAGTTGCTTCGGTTGATGATCTTCTGCCGGGGTGGCTGGTGCCGGGGTCTCTTGCGTTGCTCTGGCATCGGCGTCTCCTTTGGGCTGCCGGGCGCGGCGTCTCCGCGCCCGGCGGGCGTTGTGATCATCCGTCGGATAGCTCGAGGTCGTCTGGAAAGTTGGCGGCCAGGTCTTCTGCGGCCTGGCGGCATGTCGGTCCGTTCGTTCGTCCGGCGGCTTGGTGGGCTTCCTCAATGGCCAGCCGAGCGGGGGCTTGCAGGTCGGCGAAATACGGCAAGTCGGCATAGCGAGCGGGCCAGTTGTGGACGGTCTCGCCGTTGATGAATTTGCGTTCCTGTTTGGGCTCTTGGTATTTCAGGGCTCTCCGTCTCTTCAGGTCGGCGGCTTTGATGGCCTGGGCTTGTTTCTCGGCTTCGGCTTCGGTGGGGATCAGGAGGGTGCTTTTGATCGACCAGACGCGTCCGGTCCCCCGCCCCATGTGCCGAAAAACCTTGATGTAGAATTGGCCTTGCTCGGGGACCAGGTCGGCAAAGTATCCGTCGCCCAGGTCCAGAAGTTTTGTGCCTGCGGGTTGTGTCATCGTCGTCTCCTTTGGGTTGGCCGGGCGCGGCGTGTCCGCGCCCGGCGGTCTTTGGGTCTACAGGCCTTTGTGGAACATCGCCAGGATCTTGTAATACTTTCGGATTTCGGGCCGCGTGCCTTCCGTGCCTTCCAGGGCGTGGTGGAGGCAGTCGGCTGCCGACCAGAGATCGTCGCTGTCGTCGGCGAGGACCAGGTGCTTGCGGTCGGTGTTGCAATAGGTTCCTTCGCGCTTGTCTCGCCAGGTGATCGTGACTTCGAGGTAGGCGGGATCGTCCGACCAGGTGACCTTGGCGGTGCGTGAAGGTGTCTTATCGTGTCCGAGCGTCTTGCCGTCGAGTTTGATCTCTGCCAGGTTCATCGTCGTCTCCTTCGGGCTATTGGTTATCGTTTCCATCTATAAGTATTATACCCGATAGGCTGTAAAGGTCAAGGTCCATTTATCTTTTTTCGGTGTTATTTTTCGGGGCCGGGGCTGCCTTTGGGACCAGACTCCGGGCTCGGCGTACTGCCTTGCGGAGTGCCTCTTCGGCGTTGCCCGCGCCGCAATCACAGGGCTCGCCTCGGTCGAACTGGGCGCAGCCGGACGAGCATTCGATGAATGGCAGGATGTCGACGGTGGCGCGGTATAGGTCGGGGCCGCTGACGAGCATGTCCGCGATGGCCTTGTCGGCTCTGGTGGTCCAGGCGACCGGCCTGCCGGTGTAGATGTCGAAAATCTGTCGGCGTCCGTTTCGTAGGTGGTGGGCCCAATGCCATGCTGCCTGTTGCATTTTTTTCTCCCTGGGGCTGTCTGCGGGTTTCTAAGGCGTTGACGCTGTCGCGGGTCGCGGTGGTCGGCCTCGAGGCCGAAAGGTCCGCAGGGAGGCGTGGGGCCTTCCCTGCGGGCCTTCCAGGCTCGCCTAGTCGGCGAAGCGCAGGAGGATGTTGAAATATTCCTGGACGTCGCTGTTCGTGCCCTTCCGGCCATCGAGGGTCTCTTGCAGGAGCATGGCGGCGGGGTAAAGGTCGGCGGCGTGCGGGCTGGAGGCGTTGGCGGGTCCAGGGTCGGGTGTGGGGTCCAGGTACCAGGTCTTATCCTGGCCGGGGGCGAGCAGTTCGACCTTGATCTGATCCTCGCCGTTGCGGCGGCTGATCCGGGCGAAGGCTCGCGGCAGGCCGGGGCTGCCATCGCTGAGGGTTGCTTTGCTGCTTCCGGCGAGTTCAATCTGTGTGATCTTCATCGGTGTCTCCTTTGGGCTGTGCGGCGTCGTTAGTCGTCGATCTCGGTCAGGGTCATCTGGTAGTCCGCAGCGATCTTCTTTAGCGCTTCGGTGTCGTAGGCGATTGCTACGATGCCCGTGGCGATTGTAAGGGCGTAGGTTTGTTTCCCGTCGCCGATCTTCCAGGCCCGTAGAATCCGGCCGCGCTGGCCGAGGTAGGGTACGTTCTTGGGGTTGCGGAAGGGGCGGCGGCTGCCGGTCGTCTTGGTCGTCTTGGTCGCCTTGTTGGTCATCTTTGTTTCCTTCGGGTTGTTGGTTATCGTTTCCATCTATACTTATTATACCCGATAGTTTGTATAGTACAAGGGGTAATTATCCTTTTTAGGTTTTATTTGTATGATGAACGTTTGTCATACAATCGCGGTTGCCTGGCGCGGCGGGACGGTCGGGGCCGTTATATGTGCTGGACGTGTGCGACCTTACGCGATAGCGGGCGAAGGGATTCGAACCCTCGACATTCAGCTTGGGAAGCTAATTTCGCCGGTAATGTCAAGATCTGGCGGGCACTGGACATCTGGCGTTTCTGCCGAGACTTCCTGGACTTACGTCGCCTGCATAGTGTCCGCCGTGGTCTGCTTTTGTATGGTCACAAAGGGGTTTGTCATACGGTTTGTCATACAATCCGGGCCGTTTTCGGCCTGGGATCGGTCCCTATTGGGCGGTGTGTCGGCCTGGCTGGCGTGGTAAAACTTCCACCGGCTTTCGGCCTGGCGGCAGGTGCTTGGAAAGTTGGCGGCAAATTGCCACTGGCGTGGCTGGCGCGGGGATCCTCATTTTCATGGGCCTTTCGGCCGGGCGGACGTGGGTTGGGAAAGTGCAAAGAAAGTGCATGGAAAGTTGCCTCTGGCCTCGGGATCACGCGGTGTAGATGTAGCCGCCTGCGACTCCGGCGTGTTCCTCGGTCATCCAACTGTCCACGATTTCGTAACCTTCGACGGGGTGACTTGGATCCCGGCCTGGCGGGTCACACCAGGCCGGGATCGCATTCTCCGCGCCTGCGGCCCATCGGGGCGTGATGTAATTCGTCGTGGCGCGGATGTGGAGCTTGCTGGCGGCTGTCCATCGAACGGCGGTGCCGTTGGCCTGGGGGGTGTCGCCGTTGTCATTGTGGGTGAAGGGGTTACTGGCGAGCGATCCATACCATCGTGTTTCGCCTCCGATGATGTAGAAATGGCAGTCCACAAATTCGTATTGGCGGCTGTCGTATGGGGTCGGAAACTCGCCGCGCAGTTCCTTCGTCATGCGCTCGACCGAACCACCGTACATTCCGCCTCCGACGTTCTGGAATCCGTCCGACCTGGCGTATGGTCCACGATCATAGGCGGGAGTGAGCCAGGTGCTGTCGTATGGCGTGGTGGGTGGATCGTCGTTCCAGAGCCAGTTCGTCCAATACTTCGCGTCCGTCCATGTTGAATACATGCCGCCCCAGGCTTCCTTCCAGGTCTTCATTCCGCCCCAATGGCCGGGCCGGTAATGGGTCCGCCGGGTCAGCATGTTCAGGGCGGCGCGCAGCTCGGTGAAAATCCACGGCCCGAGGAGGTCTCCGTCCTGCATGAATCCGTAGGTGGTGATGAGGTCCGGGTCGCTGGCCTGGTCGACGGCCAGGCTCCAATCGGCACCGTCGTGTTCGTACATCGAGCCGTCGACCTGGGTCCAGACGGATCCGGTGGGAAACCAGATTTCGCTCGCCCGGTTGGCGGTCGGCGTGGCGGACAGGTAGGTGCGGAAATAATATTGGTCGTAGGCGGTCGGCGCGATGAACGACCAGGCCGTGCCGTCCCATTTGGCAATTTTACCGTCCTGCCCGGCCCATGCGCCGGTCGCTCCGGCCTGGACGCCCCAATAGGACGGGTTCTGCGGCGTGTCCGGCGGTGACGTGCGGACCGTGCCCGACGGGGCATGTTTGTTGTCTTGCCAGGAATTGTGCCCGTCGTATCCGGTCAGGCGAGCCCGCTGGCCGTTCGATCCGGCGTCGTTCTGCCGCTCGATCTCCCGGAGATATTTGCGGGTGAATCCCAGGGCCGGGCTGACGGGAGACCATGCGGTGGTGCCGCTGTCATATTCGTAGTAGGCCAGAGAACTGTCGATGGTGTTCCGGCTGACCACGTCGTCATCGTTCGGCGTTTCAAAGGCCCAATCCGTAGCGCCTCCGTATTGACCGGACTGGCAATTGCCATCTTCGTCCTTGTACGCGGTGGCGATCTTTCCGTCCTGGCCGGTCCAGTCGCCGGTTGCCGAGTTGCCGATGGCATAGCGCCGGTTCTGGTAGTACGGCATCGGGGGCGAGTTCAGGCCGACGGCGTAGACTTCTCCGTCCGGCTGTCCGGCGGCGTCGACGCCTGCGCCGTTCAATAGTTCCGGCCATGTGATCGGGACGGGGCGTGTGGCACCGGTGTAGCCGTCGATGTCGGTGGTGTTAGCGATCCACTGGTTCGCGTTGATGAGATCCCATAGGCGGTCTTGGACCCATCGGGGGCTGAGGGTTCGGTATGCGAAATTCCCCGAGCTTGCGTCCTGGGCGTCGAGGTAGATCCAGGCTCCGGTGTCGGTTTCGAGAATGGTGCCGTCGGCGTCGACGAGGGTCCAATTGTCGGGCGTCTCAAAGCCCCATGCCGCACCGTCCCACTCGGCAATGTCTCCGTCCTGGCCTGCCCAATCTCCGGTTGCGCCGTCGAGGACCGCCCATCGGTCTCCGGTGCCCGGTGCCGCTGGCGGTTCGGTGTCGCTGCCGTCGATGGTTTCGTCGATGGCGCGGGTCGGCTTTCCGTAGCCGTTGTAATGGCCGATGGTCATCAGGCGTTCGAGGGTGGCCTCGAAAAACTCAAGACGAAAACCCCATTCCGCCCAATCGGTTTCTTCCGTTGCCAGGGGGTACGACCAAGCCATCGGCCAGCCTCCTTACGAATGCATGCGGGCCCAATCCCATTCGGCGACGACGATGGGGCCTTGCTGGCGTAGGTTGTGGACCATATTTGCCGTGCCGCTGAGGGCGGCGGGCTGCGGGTAGCCAACGCCAAGGCGAACCATCGCCCATGTCACGCCGGTGCTGGCGGGCGGGCGGGGCCATAGAATTTGCGCGGATCCGTAGTCGCTGGACAGAAGGTTGCCGCAGACGCCATCGGTCATGTCGGCGTATAGATGGGCGGTGTCGGCAAAGTTGATCGGGACGGGCACGATGCCGCTGACGGCCGCGCGTCCGTAGCTTCCCGACGGCGTATCTTCGATCAGGATGGCCATGTTGCCATAGTCCGTGGCGGTCGGCGATCCTCCGGTCATGGCGCGCTGATCATAAAAGGCCTCTTCGCTTACGTCTTCGCTGTACATCACGCCGGTCAAGGCGAGGACGTCGAATCGGTCGCGGTCCGCGCCGGAACTGTTCAGGACGGGAATCACGATGCCGTTGCTTGGATCCTGTGGGGCGGGCGTGCGCGTGCGGCTGGTCTGCCGCTTGAGGTAATCCTCGGCGGCGTCGACGAACGTGTTGTACGTTCCGGCCGGGATCGCGAGGGGGTCGCCGGATTTTACCTTGGCGAGGGAATGCTTCACTAGGCGGCATCCTCGTAAAGGTCGACGTACACAAAAACGCCTTTGCCCAGGGTTCCGCCTCCGGCGGCAACGGCGATGTCGATTTCCAGGACGTCGTCTGCGGCGAGCGCTGCGGTGGCGATGGTGCCCGCGACCAGGTCATACGCGCTGTCGCCGCTGTCGAGGTCGAACGTGGCCGTCAAGATGGAAACGCCATTGTTCAGTAGATCCACGGTGATCGTTGCCGCGCCAGCGTTGGCGACCACGGATCCGGCCTTGATGCCTTTTAGGGTGCCGGTGAGGCCGTCGACCACGTGAACGACGCGCGTCTCGGCGGCGGCGGTGGTGGCGGATTCCTGTTCGTAGATCAGGCGGTGCTGGTGTTCCAGCTTGCTGGCGGCGATAGCGGCGGCGGCGTCGACTTCGGCATTGGCGACTGCGCCTGGGTTGATGCGGAGGTCGATGAAGGTCACGACGCCTCGAAACGATCCGTTTTCTTCTACACGAAAGGTCATGGCTGCTCCTATCCGAGATTCATGTTGTTGAAGTCGTCTTGCTCATATACTCGTTCGATGTATACGGCTGCGGGCCGCTGGACGAGAACCTTGGCGACGGCGTCCTTGATGCTTTCGTAGCGGACCCACATATATTCCCATCCCTTTTTGTCGATCCCGGTGATGTCGCCCACTGTGATGTCGGTCTTGTTGAAGCTGGCGGCGAATTTGAACGTCACTTCCCAGTCGTTATTGCCGCTACGGACCGAGGCGGTCGCGCCGAGGAACAAAACTTCGCCGGGCTGGTATCCTTTGAAGGCGGTACTGTTCGTCTTGCCGGTGCATCCGGCGATGAGCATAATGTATGCGCGGGTCATCGTCGAGTCCGGGATGTAGTGCGTCTCCGTCCATGCGAATTGGGAAACGACGATGTCGACGCCTTCGACGCTGTCCTTGCTCACGCCGATCGCGCCTTTGTAATCCGGCGCGGTCGATGGATAGGACGCGACGGTTTCGAGGGACTGGCTCAGGTGTTGCGTGCCTCCGGTGGTGTCAATGTCGAGGGACCAGTCGCCGGTCTCACTCGGCTCGGGGCCATAGCTGACGGTGGCCGTCCAGATGCAGTTCGCTTCGTTGTTCTCGTCAATGTGGACGGGCTCGAGGTCCGCTTCGATGCGGACCAGGCCAGCGATCTCCGTCGGGCATTCCTCGATGGTCGCGGCGAGGGCGGTCTCTTCGTCGGCGGTGCCTTTGATCACATATCGCCGTTCGTGGCTGTCGCCATCCGTGTCTCCGTCGTAGAGGTTCACGGAGATCTCGCGGCTGCCGTATGCTTCGTCTATCGATGTACTCATGGGCCGGTTCTCTAGCTGAAACTAGCTTTTTTCTTCGTGCGCTTTTTGATCACTGCGGTGTTCTTGGCGGTCTGTTCGGTGGCGAGGGCGGTGCGCTCGGATGCCGAGACGCCTCCGGCGAGGGCCTGGACGGCGGCGGCGTTGAAGGTGCCGCGCGTTTGCTCGGCGGCGATGACCTTGGCCTGCGCGCCACCGACGCCTGCGACGACGGCTTCTTTGGCTTTGAAAAGCAGATCCGTGGGATCGAATTTCTCAGGGCCTTTGCGGTCCTTTTTCTTTTCCGGCAGGTTCTGGGCTTCGTCGATGGACTCCTGCCAATCCTTCCGCGCCTGGGCAATCTTCCTCCGGTTGCGGTCGTCTTGGGCTTCGATTTCCTTGCTCAGGGAATCGTCGGCTCGCTTGTAGATGTCATCGATAACGTCGAGGGTGCCTTCGTGCGTTCGCTTGGCACGTTCCCGTTTGCGCTGCCGCTTGAGTTCGGCGGCTTGCTTCTTGGAGTTTTCTTCGTCATCGATTTTGGCAAGGGCGGAATCGCGTTCCCGGTCGATCCGTTTGTAGGCCTTCTTGGTATCACCGGTGAGACCACCGAGCTTGGAGATCCAGGCCCAGGCCTTTTGGGCGATGGAACTCATATTGACCCAACTACGTTTGAAGAAACTAACGAAGCCGTGCCAGACCTTGGCGAGGAATGCGGTGCTTTCGATCCATGCAATTTCGAGACCGTACCATACATATTCGAACACTTTAACCGCGCCGAGGAAGGCTCCGACGGCCAGGCGAATGAAGAAGTGCTTGAATTGCAGCCAGGCCTTTTTCAAAGTTCCGATGCCTTGTTCCCAAACCAAGACCAGGGTCCGCCACAGGATCTTCGCGGCGAGGCCGATGTCGCCTGCGGCAAGCGCCTTGCCGATCGCGCCGATGGCGCTCTTGGCATCTTCGAATAGCTGGCCGAAACCATCGCCGAGCCATTCGAGCGCCTTGTTGCCCAGGTCGGTCGCGGTGAAGATCCAAACGCCGAGGCCGACCACGGCGGCGACGACCAGGCCGATGGGCGATAGCAATGCGAAAAAGGCAATCTTCAAAACGCCAAGGGCGACCGTCACGACTTTGGCGACCGTGGCGAAAACTCCTAGAACGCCTCCGACGAAACTGATTGCCCATCCGGCTGCCATGATGCCGATGCCGAGCAGGCCGACGATGGCGACGATCTTAAATATGGTGCCGAACAATTCCTTGTTCTTGCCGATCCAGTCGCTGACCATCTGACCGTACTGTTTGATCACTGCACCGATCTGTTTGAGGGGTTCGGCAATGGCCTCGCCGATTTTGGAAAAGGCACCGATCACCATTTGCTTGGCGCGGTTAAAGGACATGGCCAGGGTGTTGCTCATTTTCTTGTAGGCCTCTTCCGTAGATCCGGCCGAGTTCCGCATCTCGTCGAGGTCATTTGCGAAGCCTTCCATGTTCTTGATGGCCGGAATAACACCGGCGAGGGCGCGGACGTTGGGGAAAAGTTTTGCGATGGCGTCGGGTGGCAGGTTCTTGATGCGTTCAAATACTCCGACGAGGCCTTCGGTCTTCAGCGCGGTGCTGCTCATTGCAAAGCCGAGGGTCTCGGCGTACTCGGCGGCTTCCTTCGACGGCTTTAGAAACGCCGTAAGGATTGATCGCGTGGCGGTAATCGCTTGGTCGGTCGCGATGCCGTTGCGTGTCATCACGGCCAGCGCGGATCCGAGTTCGTCCAGGCCGATGCCTGCCGATGATGCGATGGAGGCAACCATGCCGATCTTCGGCGCGAGTTCTCCGAAGGTCGTCTTGCCGCGCTTCACGATCTTGAACAGCAAATCCGAAACCTGACCGGCCTTGTCGGCGGACAGGTTGTAGCTGTTCAGGATGGTGGTGATCGCGTCGGCAGCGACTCCGGTATCGGTCAGACCGGCCTTGGCGGCACGGGCGGAAACGGCGAGGACGTCCATGGCCTTCTCGGCGGGTATGGATGCCGAGAGGATGTCATAAAGTCCCTTGGCCAAGGTTTCCGTGCCTTCGCCAAACTCGACGGACATTTCCCGGATGCCGGTCTTGAACTTCTGCATGTGCTTTTCGGGCTCGTCGAGCATCGTCGAGACGCTGGCCATTTGCGTTTCGAAGTCGGCGAACGCCTTTGCCCCGGCGGCGAAGGGCAGCATGAATGCGCCGCTGGCCTTGGCCATGCGCATTCCGGCGGCGGTCACGCCTGCGCCGAACGCCTTGATGCGTTTCTGTGCCCGGCGCAGGCCTCGGACCAGACGGCTATCGTCGGCGAATAGCTCGACAAAGGCGCGGCCCGCTTTGATGCCTCGGGATCCTGCCATTGGGTTTCCTTGGTGCGCTTACTTTTTGGGCTTGGCGACGGTGCCTGGCGGCGGCGTGGCCAGCAGCTTCTTGCGGCCGGTCACGCTGGTCCAAACGGAAACGCCAACGAGAACCATCGTGCCGATGCTCGAGGCGATCTTCGTCGCGGCGTCTCCGGCTTGGGCGGCGGTCATGCCAAGCCATACGGCCAATGCCCAGGCCAGGCCGCGTGCGACGATGGGGACCGTCCACTTGATGAGTTGCTTCTTGTCCACGATCCAGCTCCTTACGATCAATCGCCAAAGGACGAAGGTGTTAAAGGCCCACCAACGCCAGGGCGATGGTTAGCAGCGCGCCCATCAATGCGCTTTGTGCCCGGCGAACCACGGCGAGCCTTTCGAAGTTGCGACGAACTTCGGCTTGCCATTCGCTTTCGAGGGTGGTCCATTCGTCGAGGAGGGCGGTGTTCGGCATCGCTTCCAAAAGGGTCTTGTAGGCTTCGCGAACGTCGCCTTGGGCGAGCATCTTGATCCAGTCAAGAATCGCTTGCTCGCCCATCTCGACGAAAATGGGACCGTACTCGAGGGCCATGGGCCGCAGTTCTTCCGGTAGTGTCAGAACGGCTTCGTTGAGATTCTTCATGGCGCGGACTCTCTTCCGTCGCGGAGGTCAATGAATCGACGCCAGACCTTGGCTTGGCCGCTCAGGGCCGTCGTCATTTCGGCGGCGCTGAGTTTGCCTTGCTCGGCTCGGGCGGCGGTTTCCGTCGCGAGTGCGGCGGTCCGATCCAGGAGGCTGCTGGTCTCGCCGTTCATCCAGACGCTTCGGCATCCGGCAACGGTTACGAGGATCACAACCAGCAGCGCGATTACGAGTGCGTTTCTCATGGCGGGTTTCCTTTCTTCTCCGGCGGTGCCGGGGCCATGCTGCGAGAAAAGTCATCCCGCATCTGGCCGATGGTTTCCTGGTTGACTGGTGTACCCTTTCGGCGGCGTTCGGCGTGCGACAGCATCGGATTGAAATCCTTTGGCATCCACGGGCTCGGCTTTCGTTTCGGGTCTCGGTTTACGTTGGCCAACATCGCTAAGATGCTGGCGGTGTGGCTCCATTGCTCTCGGCGGACGGTGTCGGCGATCCAGAGGACTTCTCGGAAGGTGTAGTCGTTGGGATCGATTCCACCGAAGGCTGCGAGTTGATAAAGGCTTCGCCAGATTCCCGCAGTGCCGCTTCCATCTTTCTGTCGATCAGATCTCCGTCCAGCCGTTCCTCCGCTGCCGTCATCACCATCTCTTCCAGGTGATGCAGCTTCTTGATCGCCTTCTCCAGAACGAGGCGGCGGCGGCTCGGGAAAAAAGCGACCAGTGCCTCCATGAAGGCCTTTGTGGCTTCGTCGATCACGTCTCCGGCGAGGAGGCGACCGAAATCTTCGTCCGTCACCTTGCGCTCGTCTGCGACTTCCTTGCATACGCAGTAAAGGACATCGCAAAGGAGAACGGGCTCCTGGGCGATGCGCTCCAGCAAATGCCCGGTGACCGACTCCATCAAGTCGACTCCGGCGAGTTTCTGCGTGCGCTTGATGGTGGCGACGTTGATCTGGACGGGCCAGACCCGTGCGTCCGCATCAGTAAAACTGTTCACGTGTGTCTCGTTTCTAGGCGCGGCGTCCGGGGTTGGCGGCTTACGTCACGACTTCCCAATCGTGGTACACGGCAAGTTTGGCCGTGACCGAGACGGTGATCGCTTCCTCGAGGGCTTCGCTACGACTAAAATTCGTGATCGAGAAGTCGCCTCGCGGCCCTTGGTTTCCACTGACCGCTCTGTCGCCATCGAGGGCGGCGAGGCAGATCGTGGTGTTGGTCAGGTAGGCGGTTTTCACGGCGTCAAAGCCGGTGTCGCCGGGCTGCCAGACCATCTCGAATTCCAGGTTGCATTCCTTGAGGGTCGGGGCGGTGGCTCGCCATCCACTGTTGGCTCGCGTGGTGATGTCCGCCTCGCCTGCCTCAAGGGTGACCGTTACGTCGCGGACGTTGTCCATTTCCGTCAGTGCGATCAAGGCGGCACCGGCGACTCCCTGGTAAATTTTGGCATTCATACCGAGGACATAAGTTGCGGGCATAATTCTTCTCCTGTTGTCAAAGGGCGTCTCGCCACATCTGGACGAATCGTTGTTGTTCTTTCAGCATGGCCGGGCCCATGAACGGGCGCGGCCGGTATCGTGCGCGAACGGTGATGCGGGGGCCTCCGTCGGGCGGCGGTGGCGTGCGCTTGGCGGTGCCTCCGTATTCGAGTAGCTCCGGGGCGCGGCCTGGTCGGCCCATAGCGCCGATCACGACGCTGGCGGCACCGGCTTTTTCGGTGTACGCAAAAAGGATCTGGCGAATTCCTTCCGGCTGTGAGCTTTTCCCTTCGGGTTCCCGGCCTCGGGCGATAAGCCATTTGTCGAAGGCTTTGATCTTTTGGCTCTTGTGGGAGAACGGCGGGTGCCCGGCTGCCGAAACGCCTTTGCGACTCTTGATGCTCGACCTGGCTCGGGTCCGAATATAGGCACCCATCTTGCTCAGGATCTTGCGCGTTGCCCGGCCGACGCTGCGCATAATCTTCTTGCTGTCAAAGAAGTTGGCCTTCCAATCGCGCTGCCATTGAATCTTGATGTCGATCATTTGCCTGCGTCCATCAGGGCCATGCTGCCGGAAGGCGGGCCGGTGATTTCTGTAACTTCGATATAGGGTCCGTTCCCACCGTCGGCGGTGAAGCCGACCGTTTCATCGGCTTCGGTCACGGTGTTGTTCACGTCGGTTTCGTGGGCCAGGCCGAGGTCGAAATCGGCGCGGCCTTCGTAATGGGCGAGGATGTCTTTGGTCGCCCAGGCGGAACCGGGGTAGGTGCTCACCATCGCGCCATAGGACTTGTTCTCGTAACCCCCCGCGCCGCCGCTGCGAACTTTGCCATAGGCATTGTTGTGATTCGGACCATTGGTAAAATAGCATCTGGCGACGTGGGCCTGGTCGGACGTGCCTGGGGATACGTCTTCCCAATAGAGGTAAAGAACGGCGGCGGAAACGGCGGGGTATCCGCTGGTGTCAAACCGCATCGATCCACGGGCGATGCTGGTGTCACCTTCTTCTTGCGCATATCCGACCATGTAGAGGATGTTGTCTTCGCGGTAGTCGGCGCTGAGTTGGTCGCGGATTTCCCCCCATGCTTCTGCTGCGTCCTCAAAGTCGCCGGTGCTTACATACCATTCGAGATAGCTGGCGTCACCGGATAGCGCAATGGTGGGGTCCAGGTCGATCAGTATTCCCTTGTGGAGCGGGCGTCCGGCGGCGATGGCGGTCTTGGTGTTTCGTAGGTCCAGCATCACCTTGTTCGCGGCCGTATCGACTACGACGTCCGTGCCGAATCGCTGCCGCCAATCGTTCAGGAAAAGGCCTATCGAAACGCCATCGGCGGCGGCGAGTTCCCATCCTGCGGTGCCTCGGTTCACGCCGCCGCTGTGCGTGATGGCATACTCGACGGCGTCGGGGGCCTGGGCGGGGTCCAGGAGCCAGCCGAAATGGCCGCTGCGGTTTACGACCACTTCGCTGACGCCGGTGTGGTTGATCTTGGGCGTGATCTCGATCCATTCGTCTCCGCATTCGACGCGAAAGGTCTGCGTCGGCGTGTCGTATCTGGTTGTGACCAGGTCGGCGATGGGCCTGTAGGTCCGGCCGTCGAGGCGCGCATATTTCGGGTAGGCAAACAGCCGGACCTTGTCTGCGGCGATGCGTTCCGATTTTGGCGTCAGGGGCGTAATCATGAGTTATGCTTCGTAGTAGATAAGCCAGCCGCTCACCTGGACTGCGCCTCCAAGCAGCATCGTCAGGGCCTTCCCTGCGACGGTTTCCATCCAGTGGTGGCGCGTGTCGGCGGGTGGATCGATCACGAATCCGCCTCCGGCGGCGAGGGACATCACTCCGCTTAGGGCGGTGCCGACGTCGGCGGCATCGCTGTAAAAACTCACGTCGACGGCGCTGGCGGCGACCAGGCAGATCCCAAGAACGCAGATCTGCTTGGTAGCGACGGCGGCGACCAGGACGTTGCCTGCGGCGGCGGCGCTGACGGCGTCGATCTTGGCGCGCTTGACCGTGTGTTCGCCGATTCGAACGAGGAGGTCGTTTTCGTCGGCGAAGGATCCGTCAGCGGCGTACAGACTTCGTTTCGTAGCCATGTGCGGTCTCTCCGTTATTTCAAAGCGCGGACCTGAACGGTCACGACGCTGGTAAATTGGCCGAACTCGATTAGGTGGTCGGGGTGGTAGATGGGTTCGTTGCTCGTGCGCAGTACGGGGTGCCCGGCGATGGCGACTCCGCTGAAGGCGTCGGCGATTTCCTCCGTCAGTGTCATGAGGGTTTCGACTTCGTCGTCTTCGTTGATGTTCCTGAGCTTCTGCTGAACGGCGATGTCAATCTCGAAATCGCGCTGCACCATGGATCGCGTGCCGCGCTCCGTCACAACGCCTCGGGGCGTCACGGTCACGGTCAAAGGGCCCATGTCCGGCAGCTTGGCGTTCGGCCGGAAGTTGCGGGTGGCGATGAACGGCTGGCTGAATCCACCGGCGTTCAGGGCGATCACGATCGCGTCGGCAATTTCGAGAATGGTCGCGCTCATTGGCGGGGTTCCTCTCGGGTGGCGATGCAGGGTCGTGTAAGCAGCTTGTCATGCATCGTCCGGTTGATTTGCAGAAGGTCGCGGGTCAGTTGCGTCAGGTCGCGGATGGCTGCCGTGTTGCTGGAAATGATCTTGTTGTTGGCGTCGAGAACCTGAAGAAGGCGATTGATAAGCCATACAACCACGGCCAGGAGGGCTGCGGAAAATCCAACGAATCCGTACTGCACGACAGGCTCCAGAATCCATTTCGGCATGTGTCGCTGTCCTTACGCGGTGCTGTGGAGTTTCGTATGAATTCGCAGGCCGAGTCGGCTCGCGGTGTGCCGCCAGGGCGGCACGTCGCCGGGCGCGAGAACCTGATAGATGTAGGTGGTGCCGTCCTGGACGTCGGTGATCGTGTCGCCTCGCTCGGGCAGAAGGGCGTTGCCTCCAAGGACCAGGTCGGCGGCGGTAATGATAAAGTCGCGGCTCTCCCAGGTCTGTTGGAGACCGTCGCTGTCGGCCACGTCCCATGTCGTGCGGCCGGGGGTCGCGTCGACGTCGACGGTGCTGCCGTTGCGGGTATAGGTCACGGTGCGCGAGGCGAAACTCGCGCACTGTGACCTATGCCAAGCCGCTCCACGTGCGATCAGGTCGGTCGTCATGGTTTGGCCTACGCGACGGCGTGGATTCCAATCGTTTCCAGCGACGTCAGAATGGTGTCGATCAGGGCGTTGTTCGCTTCGACATCGTCCTTGAGTAGGTTGTACTCGACGGCCAACGTCGCCATGTTGGCGTTCGCCTTCGCGGCTTCGGTGGTGTCCAAGGCATCCGCGCCGGTCGCGGCCATCGCGACCAGTTGGTGGGTGCCGCTGGCGCTGCCGCCGGACTGGTCATCAAAGTCGCTCGCCGTTGCGCCGGGATCGGCGACGTGGCTGATCTGCGCGATTACGGCTGCGCCGAAGAACGACGCCTTCGTGGCCGCTGCGATTTGGACGCCTCCGGTGCCTTTGCCTTCCACGAGAAGATCCATGTTCGTGTCGGCTCCGGCGGCTTCGATCTGCGGATCGTTGTTCGTGGCGGCGTTCGTGATCTTCACATGGTTGACGGCCGAGGCGGTCTTGGCGACTTCGATCAGTTCGTTGTCGCTGCTGTCCAGAATGGGCTGGTCGGCGACCAGCTTGACTCCGGTGCTGGTGGCCTGGCCGAGATTGACGGCTCCGGTTCCCTTGCCTGCGACGTCCACGTCGATGTCCGTGTCATCGCCGGTCGCGGCCATGGACGGCGCGTTGCCGGTGGCGGCGTTGCTCACGGTGATCTCGTTCACGGCGCTGGCAACGCCTGCGAGGATGATCACTTCGTTGCCTCGCGGGTCGTTCAGGTCGCCTTCGTCGAGGATCTCGGCGTTGGCAAAAACGTTCAGGAAGAAGTACACGATGCCGCTGGTATTCGTGGCGGCATAGGCGGCAATACCAACGCTGAAATCCCAGTTGGTGCTGTCGTTCGTGTAGGCTCCGCTCAGGGCGGTGCCTCCGTAGGGACTGCCGTTGGCGTCCCATCCGATCTGGTCTCCGGCAGTCACGGTGTCGGCTGCCAGCATGCCCTTGAAGAGCCCGCTTACGGCCAGGGCTCCTTTCACGCCGGATGCGATGTCGTTCGACGGGACGCCAATGCGTCCGGCGATTTGGATCGGCGTGCCTGCGGTCTTGTCCGATCCGGGTGTGTAATCGATGGCGTTGCCTTGCGCAAAGGCGTAGGTTTTCAATGCGGCCATTTGTGATTCTCCTGTTCGTTCAGTTCTGTGTTCGTGGTGGTTTCCTGGGCGGCTTGGCGGCTTACGCTCCGGCGAACTTGATGGCCGCGCGGGGATCTTGCACGGCGATGCCGAAATCGATGAATCCTCTGTACTGGATGCCGAGGGTGTTAAAGTCGGCCTCGGCGCTCTGGACGGTCGGCCGGTCGACGCCATTCAGGAATGCGATTTCGATGGCGGGCAGCCGCTTGGGATCGGCGAAGAGATACCAGGCCGTGCTGCTGTTGCCGGTCAAGGCGGAATTGCTCAGGTAGGCCGAGGTAACAACTTCGAATTTCCCGGAGTGCGGGTTTTGCGACGGCAGCGCCACGTTGCTGGCCGGAACCTGATTCATTTCCAAACTGCTCATCAGCAGTTGGGCGGTGACCTTGAGTGCGTTCGGCACCAAGATGTACTTGGCCGACATGCCGAGGGGGCGGCCGTTGGGCTTCGTCTGGTTCAAAAACAGCAGCTCGGCGGCGGTCAGGCTGGTCACGCTGAGGGCGGTGCCTGCGCCGGTGGCATAGTTGCTGTTGTCGGCATGGAAGAACGACGACGGGTTGCTCAGAAGGAGGATCCAGAATCCTTCGGTGATGGCTTCGGCCGCACCCATGCCGAGACGCTGTGGGATGGCCAGAAAGGCACCGAGGTCGTCATCGATGATCTTCTGGCGGCTCAGGCTGAACAGCAAACCGTAGGTGTCGGCCTTGTTGGTGAAGCTCTGCTCGTCCACAGTGCCGTGGGTCAGTTCGCCTGCTTCACCGACTTCCACAAACTTGAAGTCGGACGTGAGGCGATATCGGGTGTGGGTCTTGAAATCGCGGACGGATGCCGTCTTGGCGATCTTCTTCCATGCGTTTTCGACGTAGTTGTAGCCTTCGAGCAGCATCTTGTTGGCGGTGTTGCTCAGGATCCCAGGCAGGCTCATGGCGCTGAAGGCGGCTCGCAGCCATCCGGCGGGGTCGCGTCGATAGCGCGGCAAACGGATTCCTTCGGCGGATGCGGCGATCTCGAAGAATTCCTGAACGCCGACGTCGCGATTCTGCGCGGCTGCCTCGACGGTCTTGTCGCCGTACTCGGCAATCAGGCTCTCCGTGGGGTATCCGGCGACCATAAGGGCCGTGGCGGTGATCGCATTGGTATCCATCGCGTTGCCGCCGATGTGAATGGCCGGGGTGGTCGGACGCTGGGCGCGCAATACGGCCAGTTCGGTGCGGTCTTTCGACCAGCCTCCGAGAATGGCTTGCGCTTCGATGTCGTCATTCTTGCTCGCGCAAATCTTGCGGACGTCGGCGATGCGACTGGCCTCCGTCGCGGCGTCGATTCGCATGCGGGCCTGGACATCCGTGGGCGTGTCGGCCGGTGGGGGCGTCGGCGCGGGGGCGGGCGTCTCGGGTGCCGGGGTCGGCTCGGGCTCGGGCTTGGGATCCGGGGTCGGCTCGGGCTCGGGATCAGGAGTCGGCTCGGGTGTCGGCTCGGGTTCTCCCTGCGTAGCCTTGATAAACATGGCCTGTAGGTTTTTCTTCTGTGCCTCATCCAGGGTCTTCACGTTGAAACCTTGGGCGGCGATCCATTGTTCGAATGTCATGATCTTCTCCTGTCTTGTGTTTGCGGTTGCTGCGACGCGGGCGGTAGTTTTAGTGTCTGCTCCAATGGGGACAAAACTGATCTCACCGAGGACCGTCGCTCGGGCGATGTAGATCGGGCCGGAAAAGTTCCGGCCGTTGGCCTGGGCGGACGTGCCTTTCGGGACGAATTCCATATCGTCGATTTGGGCACCGATGGAGGCTCGCCAGGGAAAGCCGTTCTTGCTGTTGGCGGTGACTTCCTGGGCGGCGCTGCCGGTGCCGCTGATAAGGCCTTTGACCTTGATGTTGCGGTCGATGGTGATCTCGGTGGTGTGGCCGACGATCTGGTCGAAATCGTGATTGAGCAGGACGGGGGTTTCCTTCGTCGGAACCTTCATGCCTGCCAGGTCGACGACCACGGGGTGCATCATGAAGGCCTGGCGCATCGCCCGGCCGGTGTACGCGGTCATCGTGAATCGCTTTGGCTTGGGCGTTCCGTCGGGCTGCTCGGCGGCGGTGATCTCGACCAGGCCGGACATGAACGTCAGTGCTTGCGGGCCGTCGGGCGTAGCGGTGGCGCGAATCTCGGCCGGGTTGTTATTTATCATCACCATCGCGGGATTCCTTTTCGGCGTCATCGTCGGCGTCGGCGTCGTTATCGCCTGGCGGTGCGGGCGGCGCAGGCGGCGTTTCCTCGAGGCCGAGTTCCTTGATGAGGGCCTTCTCTTTGGCGCGCTGCCGGAGTTGCTTTTCCCAATCGAGACCTTTGCTGGCATATTCCTGGGCCAGGGTGGTCGTGTTATTGATCAGGCGCTTCTCTTGGGCGGCGGCTTCCTTGGCGGGGTCGACATGTTCGGGGCCGTCCCAGAACCACTGATGCGGTGGGTTCCAATTTCCCTTGAGCAGAATGGCGATGGGCCCCAGGGCGCGGTCGCTGTTGATGGCTTCGGCCAGCCATGCCTCGAGCAGCCGGTCAAGAATGGTGGTTTCGATGATCGACTGCTCGATCCGAATGGCTTTGAAATATACCTGGTGGTCCAGGCGTCCCGAGGCATAGTTGTATCCGGCGGACGTCCCGGCGACGATGTTGAACGGAATGGAAAGGCACCGGGCGATTTCCTTCAGGATCTCGGACTTAAATTCGCCGTATGTGGTGCAGGGCTGGCGGGCCTGCATCTGCTCGATCTTCCATCCGTCGGGCAGGGTGGTGATCATCCTGCGTTCGAGTTCGATGGTGTCCATCGGTTCGACTTCGGCGGCTTCTCCGTTGGCGGGCGACTCCGTATACAGGATCCCGGCGAAGTCGGCGGCGAGTTCGGCGGCGTCCAGGACGGCCAGGGTAAACCGTCGCATTTGGGCGAACAGGCCGAGGGCGGGCATGATCTCGGGGATGCCTCGGCGCTGGCCTGGCCGGTCGGTCCGATACCAATGGATCATGTCCTTGGCGTCGACGTCGTCATGGGCGAGTGAAGTACCGGATCCACCGGGGTGGTCCTTGAGGACGTGGTAGGTTTCCGGGTTCCCGGCATCGTCGTACACGATGCCATCGGTGGTGCTGTCGCTTCCCGTGGTGCCGGTGGCGTTCGACGTGGCGATCTGATCAGCTTCGATTAGGCGCAGGTCCAATTGGACGGGGCCGATGCCGGTGTTCGTAACCAGCATGGCGAAGGCCTCGCCGTCTTGGGCCTTGGCCATTCGCATCGTGCGAAGTTTCCCGGCGAGATCGACGCTGTTCGCCCATTGGGTGAAGGCCTGTTCTGCGGCGGTTACGACGTCGGGGTCGGCGTCGTCTAAAAGAAGTTGGAGGCGCGGTCCGGTGCCGACTGTATCGTTTGCTAAGGTGTTGATCAGGCCTCTGGCATAACAGTTGTTCGCGGTCTCGTATCGTGCCCGGCTGCGGAGAGTTTGACGGATCTGGCTGGTGTTGGCGGCTGCCGGGGAGAGGTTGTCTGCGGCGGCCCAATGGCGGCGGTTGTCATCGGTCGTTTGGGCGGCGTCGTATCGGGCTCGGACTTCCTTGCGGGCCTGCCGGCGCTGCATGCCGCGCTCGGATAGCACGATCACTGCCTTTCGCGTGGGCGGCGTCTGGACGTCTTCCGTCTTGTCTTGGGGGTCTGCCATCAAATTCCGGGGGCGACGACCTTCGTAAACCGCAGGCCGAGGTGCGCTCGGCTTCCGGCGGTCTTGCTGGCGAGGTACCTGTCCGCCTCGATCACGTCCTTGATCCGGCGCTGCGTCACGGTATTGCCGTCGATGGTCGCGCTGGACGGCTCGGTCGCGGCGGTCTCGATATCGCTTGATAGGTCTGCCATTTTTCAGGTCTCCGTTTCCCCAACAAAAAAGCCCACCATCGCGCCGTCGACGGATGGTGGGCTTTGCTGCTGCTTGCGCCGCAGGCCAAGGCTGGCCAGCCTTGTCCGTTGGGGATGTCTCAAGTTGTCAAAATCGGCAGCGCTCGCCGTCGGAACCATCGGGCGTGGGCGAGTTGCTCAGGCTCTCCCAATGCCGCGACCGACGAGGCTGCCTGGGCTCCGTCTTGTTACCCGGCGGCGATCATCACTTCGAGCATTTCGACGCCTGCGCCGGTAAGGTCCAGTTCGCAGGCGGCCGCGCCGACGTCCGGCGTGGCCTCGCTGCCATAAAAGGTCCATTCTGCACCGGGCTCGACGTCGATGTCGAAACCGGCACCGGCCAGTTCGTATCCGTTGGCGATTCCGACCGTGACGTTGATGGCGATGGTGTTCGCAGCCGGTGCCTTGAACTTGATAACCTGGACCTTCAGGCCGGTCATGTCGACGGCTTTGCCGTTCGTGCCGACCAGGGCGGTCAGGTCGATGCCGATAGCGCCGCCGGACAGGGTGATTTCGGCGGCAACGACTTCGCTGATCACCGGGGTGCTGGAATCGTCGAGGGTGACTTCGGTGTCGAAGTCGTCATGGATCACGGTTCTGTATGCTTCCGCGCTGGCTGCGGGGACAGATGCGGCGGCGAGAATTTCGCTGGTGGTGACCTTGCTCTTGAACGTCATAGTCGCGGACATAGTGTCGTCTCCCGATCTGGTGAATGCCGGTTTTGGTCGTCTCTCCGTTTGTACGACGGGAGGCGACGGGCACAAGGGAGAAAGGCCGCGAGGGGCAAAACGGTTCCAGATATGGAACTTTGGGAGATTGACGGGCCATCTGCGGGCCGGTCAACTGGTAAGTTTACCCGTTGACCGGCCCGCTGGCGGTCTACTTTTTCGGCTTCGCGGGGGGCTCTTTCAGCAGCAGTTTCCAGAGGTCGATGCCGACCACGGTGGCCATCTTGTCCGCTTGGGCGAGGCCGGGCACCTTGACGCCAACTTCATATGCGGACCAGCAGGCCTGCGTCACGCCTGCGATCTTGGCGGCGGCGGCTTGGGTAAGACCTGCGGCCCGTCGTGCGTCGGCGAGGTTCGTGCGGAACATCTCCATGATCGGGCTCGCCTTGCGGTGCGTTCCTCGGGGCCTGCCTGGGCTGCGCTTGGCCTCGCGCGTGGGGGCTTTGTCGCGGGCCTTGCGATATTGTCTGCGGGAGCGCTCTTTAGCTTTCATGATTGTTCCTTCCGTTTGCAATTAGGGCATAGGGGTTTCTTGCGATCAAGCCATCCTTGTTGGGTGACCACGGAGGCCATGATGTCCTTGGCATAGCTGGTGCTTAAAATGGCGCTGGCGGGCAGGAGAACGATCAGTTTCGTTGGGCATCCTCCGCAGGTAAGTTCGCCTTGCCAAAACGTGACCGGCTTGTATACGCCGACGTCGGCGGTGGAGGGCTGCTTTTCGGCTTTGTTGGCGCAGCCTGGACAGAGGGGGGGCAGGGCGATGCGCCAGCCTCGGGCCTGGGCCATTTCGTCGGCCATGCGGCCGAGTTCTCTCTTGCTATGTGTCTTGGCGACGTCGGGGGTCACGAAATAGACGGCCATCGAATGGCAGTCCTGGCTGGTGCAAGACAGTTCGATCATGAATCCGGCAATGGTCATGCCGTCCGGCGCGATGATCTCGGGGAGTTTCTCGTCTCTGTCGCCTCTGTCGCCTCTGTCCATTCGGTCGATCATTCGTCTCTCCTTTGGCCGGGCGAGGTCTCGTCGCCTCGCCCGGCCAGGGCTTGGGTTTTACGCGGGGGTCTCGGCGTGGGCCAGAATTTCCTTGGCGCTGATCGCGTACACGATGGCCTTCTCCCATACCAGGTTTCCGTAATAGGCGGCAAGGTTCAGGTCCGTGGTCGCCTGCCAGTATCCGCTCGGGGCGAAGACCCGGACCTTGCCGGTCGTGTATCCGGCGGCGGTGATCTCTCGGCAGGCGAGCCAGATCGCTTCGGTCAGGGTTCTTCCTTGTAGAAGCTCTCCGTCGCCCATCATGTCTCCGTTGGCCGTCTGGGCGAGCCATCCGGCGTTTTCGTGGCTGCCGTACAGGGCGATTTCCGCTACGATTCCGCGTGTGTGATTCCGCTTGGCCATCGTCGTCTCCTTCGGGTTGGTCGTTGTCGTTGTCATCATAAGTATTATACCCGATAGGATGTAAAGGTCAATGGACAAATACGTTTTTTAGGTAATTTTTTCTGCCTGGTCGGCTTGCCGGGCCGGGCCGGGCGTGCTATCATGGGGCGTCTCTTTTGGGTGGCGGGGCCGTTCGTCTCGTAGACGGGCGGTTCCGCCCGTTGTTTTGCTCGCGGGGCCATGCAGTATTCTATACAAATTATCCTTGTATTCTGCAAGAGTGCAGTGTAGCATACTCGCCGTTTTAACCTGTGGGATTGGCCTCTTGAAGGAGTTCTGTATGGATTCGGACGAGGCAAAGTCTGCGATTGGGATGTACGTTCGCGTCAAGCAGGGGGATGGTGCTTGGCATTATGGTCGGGCTCGCCTTGTGGGCGTGTCCGGCAAGAAGGCGGTGATCCGGCCCTTCTGGCATCGACGGACCGAGGAAGTGCCGCTGAATTCGATCAGGCTATGGAAGGCAGGCAACGCAATCCGACGGGAGAATGGCATGCTTTTACCAAGTGATAGTTCAAATGGAAACGGCCGAGGGCCGTGGATTGTCATGGACGTGGATTCCGGTCTGGCTTATCGCAACAGCCACTTCGGGTTTCATCGGAATTTGGATTCTGTAAAGCAATATGCCGAAGAACGTATTGGGCGCAGGGCTCGGGGCCGGTTGGCGAAACGTCCAGATGTGGGCGACTTACAGGTGGTCACCTTGAAATTCGCCCGGCAGCAACAGGCTCGGGTGTTTGGCGAGCCGCCTCCAAAAAAAGAATTGCCAGCATTGCCGCTTGACAATGGGGCATCGGGTGCGCTAGGCTCTCCCGTAAGCATTACAAAGTCGCTCTCAGCAGCTTATCTGGCTGTGGCGTCGGCGTCTGAGGAACTTCTAGCCGCTCAGGAAGCCAAAGTCGCGGCCGATGCCCGGCTCGAGGCGGCAACCCAAAAGTGGCAGCAGGCGCGCGATGTCGTTCGTCAAGTCGAGGAAACAATAGGGACGGGAAAGGTTCATCATGGTAGTGGCAGTAAAATCCCGTGCAGTGAAGAAATCAAAGCGGGGACCGGTCCGCCATCGTCGGGGGCGGTCCCGGCGTCAGTTTGACTATGTGGCGGTGAAGGCCGACTTGGGCACCAAGCGTCTTGTCTCCGATGTGATCAATCTCTTGGGTCCAGACGAATCCGGGCGTCCCGTTCCCGGTTATTGGGCGGTACATCGAGCGCTTTCGGATTTGCGCGATGCGTTGCAACGGCGCGGCGCGTAAGGGTCGGTCGCGTGCAGATCCAATAATGGCCGGGGTGGCGGATGCCATCTCGGCCCGTTCGTCTTTCGGGCATCGAGGCCGAGGTCGGCGTGGATACAGGGCCGCGTCGTCTCGGCCTCATGCATTTTCACGTCGGCTGGCGTTCCGTGGTGATGATCCTCTTGCCGCAGTGGCGACATTCTCGGCTCCGGCGGATCCCGCCGGACACCTTGCGGGTGTAGACCACGAAGAAATGTCGGCAGCCGCATTTCCGGCAGACGAGGCCGCGCTCGCTGCGGTTCTGCAAATCACTGAGGCGGATGGGTTCGTCGTCTGTCATCGTCCCTGCAATGCCGAAAGTCTGAGGCGTGTGCCGGTGCGCCGTCGGGTGCGGTGGGCGTTGGGGTCCATGCCGGGCAGGGCGCAGCCTAGCATGGCGGCGGCGGTGGCGTTGCCGACGAGGCAATCCCACCAGTGATTGTCCGCTACGTTGGGGCGCTGCTTCCAAACGTACACGACGCGACTCCGTCCCTGTGTCCAGGTACGGAATTCCGAGACCATGTGCATGGCCAGCAGCCGGTGGTCGCTGGCCTGGCCGTACATGGTCAAACTGCCGGGGTCGCCGGAGGCGGTAACGAATCGGTCGTAGCAGAAAGATTTCCAGAAGTTGACGTCGACGTGGATCGTCCGCATTTCGCGGGTGCCGCGTGTGGCGGGCGTCCGCCAATGGAGACCGTATCGTTCACCGGCCTTGCGGCGGTACTCTGAAAAGGGCTTGCTGTCGGGGCCCAGGCCGACGCCTTTGCTCGGCATAACGACGGCCATCCGGGTGGTCTTGCGAATGCTGCCGTACACGATTTTCGGAACGTAGCCGGAATCGATGAGGCATCGGCCGATCTGCATGATGGTCCCGTCCGTCTTGGGCCATTCTCGCGGAAGCATCTTCTCGAGCAGGGTGGTCAGGCCGGTCTGGATTGCGCCTTCTCGCCCGGTTCCCGGATTGCGTCGGCCCAGGGTCACGGTGGAATCGCGCATGGTAAAAAACGCGCGTCGCTGGTCGGGATAAGTTCCATAGTCGATAATGTAGCCGCTGAAATCCGATGCCCAGGCGACGACCATCCAGAACAGCAGCTTGTCGTGAATGTCGATGCACATGGTTAGGTGGTCGGCGTCGGTGGGGATCTGGCCGGGCTTGTAGCCGTTGATTTTCGCGGCGACCTTTTCCTCCGTCAGTTGCTCGCTGTCGCCTTCCTCGACGAGGGGCTCGTTCTGGTATTCGGCATTGAATGCCGCTTCGTCGGCCATGCGGAGGTTCATCGCGTGTTGGAGGGCGCTGATCTCGTCATCGTTGTGGCGCTGGGGCCAGGCGACTTTCGATCCGGCGTCCATCGCTTCCCGGTTGGCGCGGTAAAATTCCGTCGCTTCCCTGCCATCGCCATCGGCCTTGAGGCTCTCCGTGCGGATGGTGGTGTACTTGTCCCACAGGCCGGTGTCCGTGGGAAACTGGTAGACCATCTTCGTCTTGGTGCCTTGCCATTCCGGGTGAATTTCGCGGTCGAGGATCCGGTCTGCCATGTCGCCTGGCCGGATGATCGTGCAGCACATCACGACGGTGATCTTGCTGGTCGGTCCGGCCATGCCGAGGACGTCTCCGGCGAGCAGGGCCTCCCGGCGGGCGCTCTGCGTTGCGCTGTAGGCGGTTTCCGTGGTCTGCGGGTCATCGATGACCACGAGGCTCGGGCGGATGACCTGGCCGGTGGGCAGCTTGTGCCGCTGGCCTCGAACGTTGCCGCCGGTGAGGCCCGTGGCGGTGATAATCGCGCTGCTGGCCTGGCTGCCTTTGATGTTCGGGAGAACGACTTTCGTGGTCGTCAGGGTGATCCGGGTCGGCTGGCCTTGGTAGGTCTGCCCGGCGGCGCGGTTGTGTATCCGCTGTAGGCATCGAATGGGGTAAATCACTTCTGGAAAATCTGCCAGAAGCAGTTCGTTGCATTCCAATTCCGTGACCATGCTCTCCATAATGTCGGTTGCCCGGTCGGCGGTGGCGGCGATCAAGGCGACGTAGTGCCTTGATCCGTTCAGCAAGGCCCATAGGCAGGCGGTCTCTGTGATCGTGGACTTGCCGCTGCCGCGTGGCATGGCGTGGGCGAACTGTCCGCCGTGCTTGATGGCGTTGGCGATCTTGGCGATGATCGTTTTCTGGTCTTCCGACCAGGCGAGGTAAAAGGCATGGGGAAAGTAGGTTTCGCAGAAGGTCAGGAAGTCGCGGCTGGCGGCAATCCGGCGGGCGATATTCTTGACGGGCGGGATGGCACCGATCTCCCGGCCTTCCCGAGATTCCTGGGCGGCGATCCGGCGGCGTTCCTCCTTAAAGCGTTCGTATCGCTTAGGTCTCGATGTCTTGGTTGCTGTTGGCATGCTGTCGTAGGCGTAGAATTTCCGCAACGGCCAGGCGGGCGAGTTCGGTGGTCGTATCCGCCGGTGTTCCCAGGCCGAGGGCCTCGAGATGCTCTCGTGCGCTGTCGTCTTGCTCAGCGGCTGCGCCGTCTGCCTCGGTCATTGCGGTGTCGGTGCGGTAGAGGTCGAGGAGCTTGTTCAGTTCGCGTTGGGCGACGAGGGCGGTTTTAACGTCCTGTACTAGCAGTGCCCGGCGGTATAGGTCATTGATCCGAATGTGGGCGGTGCCCACTTCGGTGTCCCGGTCGTAATCGGCGGTGATCGTGATCTTGCGGAGAGCCTGTTCGATGGCGTCGGCCGCCTCGGCGTCGGTCATGCCGAGCTTCTCAACGCATGCGCCTTCGGCGTCCTTGCGGCCGATGCCGGAGACTAGCATGATGATCACTTTATCGAGGGCGGGGGCGGGTTCGGTCACTTGGGCTTCTCCACCACGGGGTCGGCGATGTCGTGTGTGAACTGCCGGAGGAAGTCGTGCGTTCCGGCGTCCTGGCCGAAGGCCATCTGTTCGTAGGCCTGGCATCGTCGGAGGTTCAGGGATCCATGGACGTAAAACTTCCGGCCGTCGGTCGTCAGAAAGGTCATCGTCTTGGCGTGGTTTCGCTGCGCGCCGATCCGGGCGTTGTGCGGTGCCAGGGCGGCGAGTACTCCATGGTATTCGTCGGCGTTCTGATTGATGAATGCCGTACTGACGACGAGCAGCAGGCGTTGGATTATCTCGGCTTCCATCAAGGTCGCCAGGTAGTCGGCGTTCTGGCGGTTCATCGACATGGTGGCCATCGTCACGTCGGCGAATCGGACGGCTGGATCGATGCGGTTGATCGCTCCGACCAGGTCGGTGCCGTGCCATAGGCCGGTCAAGATCATCAGAACTTCCTCGCCGGGCTCGGGCAGGCTGCCAATCTGGCGGGCGGCGTGTGTCTCGCGGATGATGGTCAGTTGGCGGCGGCTCGTTATCCGCTTTCGCATGGACGGGTCGCCGTCGATGCCTCCAACGCGTTTTAGGTTGCCGTCCGGCTGGATAAATTGCGCATCGTCCTGGGGGCCGGTGGTGCCTCCCAGAATCGAATCGATGAAGAGGCCTTGCATCGTGTCGTCGTCGGTGTTGCCTTTGTCGAGGGCCATTTTATGCTTCCTCTCCGGCCTCGGGGGTGAAGACCTGCCAGTCGCAGTCCGGTCCGTTGGCGAATTCGGCCCACCGGCGGCGGGCGACGTCGGCGTATACGGGGTCGATCTCGGCGGCGTAGGCGGTCCGCTTCAGGATCTCGGCGGCGATTATGGTGGTTCCGCTGCCGACGAACGGGTCCAGAACGACCTGGCCGCGCTTCGTACTGTTCAGAATGAGGTACTGGAAAAGGTTGACGGGCTTCGTTGTGGGGTGGTCCCGGCTGGCCGCGGGCTTTTTGTACTCGAGGAGGGTGCTGTCGAGTTGCTGAACGTGCAAATTCTCGCCGGTGATCTTGTAGGTCTTGCCGTCGATATTCACCGTGTAGCCGTCCGGCTGCTTGGTCAGATGCCAGCCGATGGGCGTGCGGGCCAGGGTCGTCTGCTTGCGGTCGGCATACCAGGAATGGCTGGCTCCGTCTTTCCAGCCGTACAGGCAGGGCTCATGCCTCCACTGGTAATCTTGCCGCCCGAGGACCATTACGTTTTTCGCCCAAATTAGGCATTGCCGGACGGTCCAGCCGGTCTGCCGGACGGCGGTGCGGACATTGTATCCTTCGCTGTCGGCGTGCCAGATGTAGAAGGCGGCTCCGGCTCGCATGGCGGCGCTGGCGGCGGTGAATGCGGCGAGGAGGAATCCCTGGAAGGTGGCATCGTCCTGGTGATCGCCTTTCATTGTCAGGGCGTCTTTCGTCTTGCCGATATACTCGACGTTGTATGGCGGATCGGTCAGCAGCAGATCTGCCTGGCGTCCGGCCATCAGGCGGGCCATGGCGTCGGCGTCGGTGGCGTCTCCGACCAGAAGGCGGTGCCGTCCGAGGGCGTAGATGCGACCGGGCTGGCTGGCGGCTTCCGCCGGCAGATCCGGTATGGCCTCTGCCGCTTCGGTCTTCACCGTGGTGACCGGGCCCATGAGTCGGGCGATTTCGTCGTCTGTAAAGGCGGTCAGGCTGAGATCGAAGTCGGCGAGGTCGAGGGCGGTGAATTCCTCGGCGAGGAGGTCAGTGTTCCATTCGGAATCCTCGCCGGTCCGGTTGTCTGCGATCCGGTATGCCTTTGCTTGTTCCGGGGTGAGGTCCGTAGCGACGTGGACGGGCACGACTTCATATCCGAGGCTCCTGGCTGCCATCCACCGGGTATGGCCTGCGATGATGGTGCCGTCGGCGTCTACGACAATCGGTTGCCTCCAGCCGAATTCCTGTAGGCTCCGCATCACGCCTTTGATCGCTTTCGTGTTGTCGCGGGGGTTGTTGTCGTAGGGCTTGACGGAGGCCAGGGCTCGGATCTCTACTCGCATCGGGGGCGTCCTTTCGGGGTGGTCCTGGCCTGGGGGGAGGC
>SDBT01003137.1_pt1 | contig 28745 bp, 31 predicted proteins | sample 2277101 | NCBI WGS metagenome assembly SDBT01 (sample SAMN10404973, study PRJNA504765) | marine sediment metagenome | isolation source: marine sediment core GS10_PC15, 103 cmbsf | place: Arctic Ocean: Southern Knipovich Ridge | collected 2010 | reverse complement strand
TATTGCCTTATTCATCCCATTTAGAAGCAGGTCGCGATCAACTCGCGTACCTGATATTTTGTGTTAATAATTTTTAATATATTTAATTTCATATTTTTGTTTGTTTTTAAATTGCGATCGCGCCTACCTGCCGGCAGGGCTTCTAACGGGATTCATGACTTAATTGTTTTGCTCTTTTATATGCAGAAAGGACAGCTTTTGAAACTATTTTATCAAAATTTTTATTTTTGAAAATTTTAAGTGCTGCTTCTGTTGTTCCTCCCTTTGAAGTGATTTTTTTAATAAGAGCAGAATAATTAGAATCTTTTCCTAGTACCGCAGAAGCAAAAAAGGTTTTTTCAACTAGTTTACGAGCTTCTTTTTCCGTAAGTCCAAGATCTTTTGATGCTTTAATTAAATGACTTGCTAAAAGGAAAAAATAAGCAGGACCACTACCTGAAATTGCTGTACTTTTATCAATGGTGTCTTCATTTTTTACTTCAAAATTTTCTGTTATTTTATTTATAAATTGTTTTACTTTTTTATTTTCTGAATTAGATAAATTTACTTTTTTCCAAACAGCAATTCCTTCTCCTATTGAAAGTCCTAAATTAGGCATCATTCTTACAATTTTTTTATGACCGGAAAGTTGCATGATTTTTTTAATTGAAAAACCTGCCATAATTGAAATTAATATTGTTTTTTTATTTAAATTATGTTTTTTTAATTGATTAATTGCCTCATTACCATCTTGGGGCTTTACTGCCAATATAATAAAGTCAGATTTTTTAATACCACTTACATTTTTTTTATCTATATCTATGGTAAAAATTTTAATTGCAGAAACTTTATTTTTATTATGGCAAGTATTTTTTAAAAGCGTATTTGCTATAGCTTTACCCATCGTGCCAAATCCTATAATTGTAATATTAGTTTTCATATTTAAGTATTAGATAATAATATCATATAATCTCGATGAATTATTGTTTTATCTAAAATTCTTAATCCTTTATCTTTAGATTGTTTCTTTACTAGTAATGCTTTTTGGATATCATTTGCCGAGTAATTAACCCTACCATAAGCCACAGACTGTCCAGATTTTGATACAATTTCAATTATTTCTGTTTTTTCAAAATTACCCTTAATTGAAGTAATTCCTGGTAGAAGTAAACTTTTGCCATTTTCTAGGGCTTTTATAGCGCCATCATCAACTGTTACTAATCCAATACCCTTAGCTGACATCATCCAGCGTTTTGTTTCACCTACAGGTGGTTTAGTACGTGGGACAAATTTTGTGCCAGAAAAATCTTCTTTTAGAACTGATAAAATTATTCCCTTTTTTGTGCCATTACCAAAAAGAACTTCAACACCCGAGCTTACTGCGTGTTTGGCGGCTCTAACCTTACTTAACATTCCACCAGAACCCAAGTCCGTTTTTTCTTTAAAACAGAGTCTTTCGATTTGAAAATCAATATCAGAAATATTTTTGATTAATTTTGCATTTGAATTTTTATTTGGATCTTCATCATAGAGACCATTATTTATAGTAAGAATAAGTAATTTATCAGCCGAAAAGGCGACTGCTATCATGGCAGATAAAATATCATTATTACCTAGACTTAGGTTTTTTGTTTCCATTACATCATTTTCATTCAAAATAGGTAAAATTTTTAATGAAACAAGTGATTCAATTATATTCATCATATTTATAAAACTTTCACGGTTTGTAAAATCATCTCGTAGAATAAGAACCTGTCCAGCATTAAAACCAAAACGTTCAATTTCTTTCGCATAAGTATTCATTACAATTGGTTGACCAATTGATGCCAAAATTTTATTTTTTAATGGTGAATTAAGATTGGGTAATTTAGCTATTCCAGAACCAACCGCACCAGAGCTTATTAAAATAACCTCATGCCCCATTTTTAAAAGTTCTGCAATTTCACCAACAATTTGTTTAATTCGAGCAGTAAGAAGTCCTTCCTTACCAGAAATTACCTGCGAACCTATTTTTATTACTATTTTCATAATTATAATTAAATCCTATATTATTTTAACTATAAACACAATAATATGAATTTTTATAATTAATTTTTTAATGTGCGATAGTAAAAGCGATTATTTTTCTTGCTCCTGCTTTTTTAAGGGTTTTTTTTGCTTCATTTAAAGTGGCACCGGTAGTAGTGACATCATCTATTAAAATAATATTTGCCCCTTTTAATAATTTATTGTTTTTAGTAGAAAAGGAATTAGAAAGATTTTTTAATCTATTTTGTCTGTTTTTAATACGTGCTTGAGGCAGGGTATCTTTTACTTTTATTAAAATACTTTTTTCTAATTTTAAGTATTTATAATAATCTTTTTCAATAATTTTTTCACAAAGCAATTCTGCTTGATTAAAGCCTCGTTCTCTGTATCTCTTTTTTGATAGGGGAATGGGAATTAATATTGGTTCTTGAAAATTTTCCATTACTTTTAAATCTGAGAGTTCTTCTATAATTGCACCATAAAGTGTTTCTGAAAAAATATCTAAGAGTTTTCTTTTATTTTTATATTTAATGAGCAAAATTGCTTTTTTAATAGGTGAGTGGCGGTAATCAAATAATGGAAAAACCCAGCTTTTGCTTTCTCTTTCTGTTCCTGGACATAAAGAAAGACATTTTTCACATAAGTCTGAGCCAGAAGCATTGCAAGATATGCAATAACGAGGAAATACTATATCTAATATGGTGTTTAAAAATAGCATCCCATTAGAAATTTTACTAACAATGTTTTTTGGTTTTTGGGAATCATAATGTATTTCTAACCTGCCTACCGCAGGCAGGCGGGACAAGTATATGTTATAATTAACTAGTATTTTATCATGATTCAAAATGAATACGAAGCTTACGGGGTCGGATATTAGAATAAATATTTATTAATTTATATAATTTTATACGGGATGAATAATCCACTTAAAAAAATCTTTCCTAGGGTCAATCTTTTTAAAAATGATGGAACAGGTAGTGTTGTTGGTATTGATATCGGTTCTTCTGCAATTAAGGTTGTTGAATTAAAAAAGAAAGGAGGTAAAGCAATACTTGAAACCTATGGTGCAATTTCACTTGGTCCTTATGCTGAACTTGATGTTGGGCGTGTTACTAATCTGCCAGTAGATAAGATTGCTAAAGCACTAACAGAAGTATTAAAACAGGCTGGAGTGACAAGTCGTTCTACTGCTTTAGCAATACCCGTACAATCAAGTTTGATTTTTACTATTGAGCTTCCTCCACAAATAAAAGAAAATGAAATGCCGTCAATTATTCCAGTTGAAGCTCGTAAATATATTCCTGTTCCTATTAATGAAGTATCTATTGATTATTTTTTATTACCTGAAAAAGAGCCCTCTTTTGAAGAAATGCATAATTCTGAGACACCTACTTCAAAAACAGACAAAAAAAGAGTATTAGTTGTCGCTACGCAAAATGATGCAGTTTCTAAATATCGGTCAATTGTTTCACAATGTAATTTATCCTCTTCTTTTTTTGAGATTGAGGTTTTTTCTTCAGTCAGGTCAAATTTTGAACATGAACTTTCATTAGTACTCTTAATAGACTTTGGTGCATTATATACTAAGATTTCATTAGTAGAGTTTGGCATGGTAAAAAATTATCACACTATTAATAGGGGGGGAGCGGATATTTCTAATGCAATTTCTAAGTCTTTAAATATTTCTTTTTCTGAAGCAGAAAAAATGAAAAAAGAATTTGGGCTTTTCGGCAACCCATCAGAGGTAGAACTTGCTAAAATTATCAAGGTTCATACTAATTATATATTTTCTGAAATAAATAATGTAGTTTTAAGTTATGAAAAAAAGTATAATAAAACAATAAGTAAAGTTATGTTTTCAGGTGGTGGTGCACTCTTAAAAGGCTTAAAAGAAGTGGCAGCTGATAATTTTAGAGCAGAGATTGAAATTGGACATCCGTTTTCTAAAGTTGATTCTCCACCATTTCTTGATAAAGTACTCCTTACCATGGGTCCAGAATTTGCAGTTTCCATAGGTTTGGCTTTACGAAAATTACAATAAGTGCGATAATAAAGGTAGGATAGTATAAATAAATGGAGCAAAATTTTCAAACATCATTCATACCTAAAAAACCGATAATTAAAGATCGGGCAGTTGCTACGCAGTCAATTGGTTTTTTATTAGTACTTTCAATTTTTATTTTATGTACAATGTTAATTGCATCTGGGGGTCTTTATTTTTACAAAGATGTAATGACAAAAAATATTAATAAAATGGACAACGATTTAAATTTGGCAAAAAATCGTTTTGAACCTTCAAAAATCAATCAACTTCAAGTATTAGATAAGCGTTTACGAGCATCAACTGAAATTCTTTCTAAACATTTAGCCATTTCTCCAATATTTGAAGCTCTTCAAGTTATTACAATGAAAACTGTACGTTTTACCAAATTTGATTATAATTTTAGTGATGAAAAAGGTACAAAGATTTTAGTAAAAATGAATGGATTAGCTACAGGATATCGGTCTATAGCTCTCCAATCAGACCTTTTTACTAATAGTAAATATTTTATTGACCCTGTTTTTTCCAATCTTTCTCTTGATAATAAAGGTAATGTACTTTTTGAATTAGACTTTTCCGTTGATCCAACCTTTATTGATTTTAAAAATATGTTATTACGTGCAGATGATGAAATATTTAATAATGACATTCTTAATGTTCCAAATTAAAATATATGTTTAGATTTATAATACCAACAATTTTAATAGGAATCTCCATAGCTCTTTTTTTCGTATTTACTAATCCTCTTTATAAAGATATTACCTTACTTCGAGGAGAGGTATCATCCTATAATGAAGCTCTTGATAATTCCAAAACACTTGAAAACGAAAGAGATAAATTAACTCAAAAATATAATGCTATTGGAGGTGAAAATTTAAATAAATTACAGAAGTTTTTGCCAGAAAGCGTAGATAACATTCGTTTAATTTTAGAAATTGAAAAATTGGCTTTACCCTATGGTATGGCTCTTAAAGATGTAAAATATGATGTGACAAATGATAAATCTCCAATAGCTAATTCTAAAATAATTCAAGGTGAAGCAATTACTCAAAACTTGCATAAGGATTATGGAATTTGGAATTTGGAATTTTCTACGGAAGGCTCTTATAATAATTTTATAAATTTTGTAAAAGATATTGAGAATAATTTAAGAATTGTAGACATTGTTTCGGTTTCATTTTCTTCTAATTTAAGCTCTCGTGCCTTGTCTAATGTTTATAAATATAATTTTAAAATTAAAACCTATTGGTTAAAAAATTAAAATGTTATCAAAAACAAAAAATATAATAATCTTTCTAGCTATTGCTGTTGTTTTAGTTTTAGTTTATGTTTTTTTCATTAAAAAAGCTCCAGAAGAGACAAATTTACTGTCTTCTTCTAGTCAAACAAATGATACTTCTGATAAAACAGTTGATACTTTAGATAAAGATTTTTTACCATTTCTTCTTAATGTAAAAAATATAAAACTTGATGATTCTATTTTTACTGACCCAGCCTTTTTAGTTTTAATTGATTCAAATATTGTGCTTATTCCAGAAGGAAATGAGGGAAGGTCTAACCCATTTGCAGTATTTGGTGTTGAAAATAAGGTTGATACTGGAGCAAATTCATCTTCCTCGCAATCTAATTAATTATAATATGAGTTTTTTAGAAGAATTAGTAAAACATGATATTATTAAGCAAGACCAGATAGGCGAAATAAAAAATCGTGCTAAAGAGAGGCACGGTGGTGATATTGATGAGGCTTTAATTGAATCTGGTATTAATGAAGAAACCATACTTAAAACTAAGGGTGGTTATTTACAAATACCAATAAAAAAAGTGAACATTCAAGAGATGTCTTTTGATACTCTTAAATATATTTCTGAGGATTCAGCAAACCATTATGGTTTTGCCCCAATTGATTTAAAGGACGGTGCTCTTGAAGTGGGTATCACTAATCCAGAAAATGTGCAAGCTATAGATGCACTTCAGTTTATTTCTACTAAATTAGGTATTCCATTTAAACTTTTTTTGATTTCTAAGGGTGATTATAAAAATATTATGGAAACCTATAAAGGACTAGGTGTTCAAGTTGAAGAAGCTCTTAAGGAACTAAATAAAGAAGAAGTTGATATCAAGGGTGTAAGTGCAGAAAATTTAAGTAAAGAAATAGATAAAATTAAGCCAGGAGAAGAAGCTAAAATAGTTGAAGATTCTCCAGTAATAAAAATTGTTGCAGTTATTTTAAAAAATGCTCTTGAGGATGAAGCTTCAGATATACACATAGAACATACTGGAGAAAAAGTTAAAATTCGTTTTCGTGTAGACGGTAATTTATATACTTCTTTAAGTTTACCACCAAATGTTTATAGTGGAATTGTGGCTCGTGTTAAAATTTTAGCAAAATTACGATTAGATGAAAAAAGAAAACCTCAAGATGGTTCTTTTAGTGCAAAGATTAATAATCGTAAAATTGATTTTCGTGTTTCTACAATGCCAGCTTATTATGGTGAAAAAGTAGTGATAAGAATTTTAGATTCTGAAAAAGGAGTAAAACCACTTAATGAACTTGGTTTATCAAAGGTAAATTTAGATTTAATTAAAGAAGCAATAACTAAACCCTATGGTCTTATTTTAATTACTGGACCTACCGGGTCTGGTAAATCTACTACATTATATTCAATGATGAATGAGCTTGATAAAGAAAAAAGTAATATTGTTTCATTAGAAGATCCAGTAGAATATCATATGCCAAGCATAAATCAATCACAAATGATGCCAGAGATTGGATATACTTTTGCCTCCGGACTTCGTTCTATTTTGCGTCAAGACCCGGATATAATTATGGTGGGAGAAATTCGAGACAAGGAAACAGCTCAACTTGCTATTCAAGCTGCTTTAACTGGACACCTTGTATTTTCCACTCTTCATACTAATAATGCTGTTGGTTCTATACCTAGATTGATTGACATGGGTGTTGACCCTTATTTAATTGCACCCACACTAATACTTTCTATGGCTCAAAGGCTTGCCCGTACCATTTGTCCTGCATCTAGGAAAAAAGTACCAATGGATCCAAGTATTAAAATACAAATTGAAGAACAATTTAAGGATTTACCAGTGGAATTTAAAAAAGACATAAAGATTGGAAATGAAATGTATGATTTAATTCCCTCAGAAGGTTGTCCTTCTGGAATTAAGGGTCGTATTGCTATTTGTGAAATGTTTACAGTTGATCAAGAAATGCAGAGTGTTATTTTAAAAAATCCAATTCATTCTGAAATTTATAAGGTGGCACGTAAAAATGGAATGATTGTAATGCGAGAAGATGCAATGATTAAGTCTTTGGCAGGAATTATTCCTTTTACAGAAGTGTATAAGTTTAGTAATGAAAATGAGTAAATTTTATCTTTATTGAGATATCTTTTTATAGTATAATGAATATATGGATCCCGTTAGAAGCCCTGCCTGCCGGCAGGCAGGCGTGATCGCAATTTAAAAACAAACAAAAATATGAATCCCGAACGAAATTCATAAATGGAAAAATTAAAAGAAAAAATTAAAAATGTTAAAATTTCGTACGGGACGCATAAAATAAAAAATATTATGATACATATGAAACAAATTATTAATAATAAAAAAGGAAACGTAAGTGTACGCGTCCTATTTCGTACGGGATGAAAACAAATATTAAAAACATTATTAACTTAAAACATCAGATACGCGAGTTGATCGCGATCTGCTTCTAAACGGGATGGAATATAAAAAAGAACTTGAAGAATTAATACTGACTGTTCTTCGTGAGGGTGGGTCAGATTTACATTTAAGTGTTTCTAGAGTACCAGCTATTAGAGTAGAAGGAGAACTTCTTTTTCTTAATAAGCATCGAATTTTTACAAAGGAAGATGTATTTGGAATTTTGTCTGTTATTTTAGATAAAAATAAGCTTGATAAATTTATAGAAAACCAAGAAGTTGATTTTGCATATAATTTTCGTGATGAAACACGATTACGTGGTAATGCCTTTTTTCAAAAAGGCTTAGTTTCTATAGCGCTACGTTTAGTACCTAAGGTACAGACATTAGAAGAACTTCATTTACCTAAAATTCTTCATGATATTGCTCTTAAGAAGCAAGGATTTTTTTTGGTTGTAGGTCCAGTTGGTCAAGGAAAATCAACCACACTTGCTGCGATGGTTAATGTTATTAATACTGAACAAGCACGTAATGTTGTGACGATTGAAGATCCAATTGAACATATGCATACCCCAGATAAGTCTTTAATTAATCAGAGAGAAGTAGGTATTGATACTAAGAGTTTTGATATCGCCCTTAAGTCAATTTTTCGTGAAGATGTGAATGTAATTATGATAGGAGAAATGCGAAACCCAGATACAATTGCTACTGCAGTCACTGCTGCAGAAACTGGACACCTTATACTTTCTACATTACACACAAATAATGCTTCTCAAACTATTGATAGGATAATAGATTCTTTTCCTGCTAATCAACAAGACCAAATTCGTAATCAGTTTGCCTCAAGCATGCTTGGTATTTTTTCTCAACGGCTTATTCCAAGAATTACAGGAGGGTTGATTCCTGCTTATGAAATTCTTTTAAATAATAGTGCAGTAGCAAATTTAATTCGTGAAAAAAGAACTCATGAAATAGATGTAATTATTGAAACTGGAGCAGGGACCGGTATGGTTGATCTTAACCATTCTTTACTTGAGCTTGTACGAAATGGTGAAATATCAATTGAAAATGCTTATCAATATTCTCTTAATCCAAAAGGATTAGAGCGCATGGTTTAGGTGAAAATCAATGAGCTGGGTGAATATGATTTTCCCTACCCTATTAAATAAATTTTGCAAAGCAAAATTTGCCATACAGAAAAAAAGAATGTAATATAAATTTAATTATGAAAACAATATTTAAAAATAATGAAGGAAAGTTATGTCATATGGCATTTAACAGGGTGATTATTTATATAGTCGCTTTGCTCCTTATAAATAATCATGTTATTTAAATATAAAGCCGTAGATAAAGAAGGAGTAAATAAAGAAGGTGAAATTGATGCACCCAATCGTGATGTAGCAATTAGCGGATTACAAAGAAGGGGGTTAGTTGTAATTTCTATTAAAGATGAATCAGGATATAAGTCATTTTTTCAGATTTCTTTTTTTGAAAAAGTTTCAATGAAAGAAATTGTAGTTCTTTCTCGGCAGATTGCAACCTTATTTGATGCACAGGTTTCTGCCTTGAGATCTTTTTCTATGCTTGCAGCAAATACTGAAAACAAGCTTTTATCTAGTAAGCTTACTCAAATTGTTGATGATTTACAGTCAGGAGTTTCTATTTCTGGGGCACTCTCTAGACACAAAGATATGTTTTCAGATTTTTATATAAATATGGTAAAAGTTGGAGAAGAAACTGGAAAACTTAATCAAATATTTCTTTATTTGGCTTTATATTTAGATCGTCAATATACTCTTACTTCTAAAACTAGAAATGCTTTAATTTATCCTCTTTTTGTTATTTTTACTTTTTTTGTTGTTATGGGTTTAATGTTTGTAATTGTTATACCAAAACTTTCTTCTATTATTTTAGATTCTGGACAAGATGTTCCTTTTTATACAAAAATAGTTATTGCGACTTCAAACTTTTTTGTTAATTATGGATTTTTATTTATTATTTTCCTTATATTATTAGGTATTTGGCTTTGGAGACTCTCTAGCACTGAAAAAGGAAAAGCTTATTTAGATGAAATTCGCTTGTCTATACCCCTTGTTGGTAATTTATATAAAAAACTGTATCTTTCAAGAATTTCAGACAATATGGATACAATGCTTTCTTCTGGAGTACCAATAGTGCGAGCCATAGACATTACTTCAAATGTTGTTGGTAGTTTGGTATATAAGAATATTTTAAAAGATGCCGCTGATTCAGTTAAGTCTGGTCTTGCTTTATCTGTTGCATTTGAACGATATAATAAAGAAATACCAAGTATTATGGTGCAAATGATAAAGGTAGGAGAAGAAACGGGTTCCCTAGGTGGTATTTTAAAAAATCTTACTGAATTTTATAGACGTGAAGTAGATGGTGCTATTGATACTTTGGTGGGGATGATTGAGCCGGTTATGATTGTAGTATTAGGTTTGGGTGTAGGGGTTCTACTGGTTTCTGTTTTGATGCCTATTTATAACCTTGCTGGTGGTATTGGCTAATTTTTCTTAGTTTTTCAAATAAAGAAAATCTATGTGGATAACTTTTTTGTTTATATGGTATAATAAATATATTAAAAAAGTCGAAATTTCTACTTTTAGTCTTTAAGATTTTAGGCTTATTAAGTAGATTAATTATAAATTAATATTAATAACTAAAATTGTTTTTATGAAAAAAATAAATTTTAAAAAAGGTTTTACCTTAATTGAACTTTTGGTGGTGGTAGCTATTATTGGTATTTTGGCATCAGTAGTGCTTTCATCTCTGAACACTGCTCGTGATAAAGGTTCTGATGCAGCTATTAAAGCAAACTTAGCAAATATTCGTGTTCAAGCTGAGCTTGTTTATGATGATAACGATCCAAATAGTTACTCTGGTTTATGTACAAACAATACTGTTGCTAATCAAACAGCTGCAGCTGCGAGTGCTTTAGGGGGAGAAGTAGTTAATACACTTGGTACAGCTGGCACAGCTACAACAGTTGTTTGCCACGTTGCTACAAATAGTTCAGGTTGGGCTGTAAGTTCTGGTACTAAAGTTACTCCAGCCAGTTCTTGGTGTGTAGATAGTAATGGTGCATCTAAGATCAAGGTTGGTTTCCTTCAGTCAAATATTTACGCTTGTGATTAATATATAGTGTAAGTTTAAACAAAAACCACCTTTTGGGTGGTTTTTGTTTTTGTTATATATGTTATATAATATATAAGGTTTTATTTATAATTAATGGATTTATTGTTTATAATTTTTATGATTACAGCTCTTTTTTTTATTCTTGGTTTAGTTGTTGGTAGCTTTTTAAATGTTGTACTTTATAGATTTAATACATCTAGGTCATTAAAGGGACGAAGCTCGTGTATGTCTTGTAAAAATAAACTTTGCTGGTATGAACTTATACCATTTGTGAGTTTTTTTGCACTAGGAGGTAGATGTAGATTTTGTAAAAGCAGGATTTCAAAAATGTACCCTCTAGTTGAGTTTATTACAGGGCTAATTTTTTTAGGTCTTTTTCTAAAATTTCAAGATGTTTTTTCTCTTGATATATTTACTTTTATTTATATTTATATTTACTATGCTGTTATGTTTTCAATTTTAATAGTTATTGCTTTTTATGATTTAAAACATAAAATAATTCCAGATACACTTTCTTTAACTATTGGTATTTTAGCTTTTTTGGGTTTATTTATTTTTAATGAATATGGTTTTTTTATTCATATTCCTACTTTGTTGCAATTTTTGTCTGGTATATTGCTTGCTCTGCCCTTTGCTTTATTTTGGCTTGTGTCAAAGGGTGCTTGGATGGGTCTTGGAGATGCAAAATTGGTTGTAGGCTTGGGTTATTTGTTTGGTATTTCTAGGGCACTTTCTGGTATAGTCATTTCTTTTTGGTCTGGAGCTTTATTTGGTATTTTACTTCTTATTTTCTCTAAACAATATAAAATAAAAAGCGAAATTCCCTTTGCTCCATTTTTAATTTTTGGTACGATTTTATCATTTCTTCTTGAACTGCATATATTCCCAATTTTTTAGAATTTTATTACGCTTGGTGAAATTAAATTAAATAAAATGTATTTATTTTTTAAAAAATTAAAAAGTTATAAATTAAATAGAGGGATGTCTTATGCAGAACTCATTGTTGTGCTTAGTATTTTTTCTATATTATCCACTCTTGTTATATTTAGCTATGGAGATTTTCAAGACAGGATTGATATAAAAAACCTAGCTAGTGATGTTGCTCTTAAAATTACTGAAGCACAAAAAGCTTCTATTTTTGGAAAATTTCCAAGTGCAACACAGCAATTAGCAATTACTTCAACATGGAAGCCATCATATGGGCTTTATCTTGAGTCAGATGATGAAAGTTTTACCTATTTTGTAGACCTTAATAATAATAATTTATATGAAGGTACAGACTGTACAGAAGAATGTGTAGATAAAATTGATATTACTAAAAAAAATTCAATATCTAGCATAGATGTATTTTATCAAGACTCCACTACTCAAAACATAAATGATATTACTTTATCTTTTGTTAGACCAGATGTAGGAGCAATTATAGAATCAAGCACTGTACTAAATTCTAATATATCTTATATTCAAATTACAGTAATTTCACCAAAATCTTTTATATCCACAATTAAATTGTATTTATCAGGTAGAATTGAAATTGATTAATCCCAGTAGTAGAGCAAACCGCAGTACTAGAATAAATTCAGTACACGGCCAGGCTCACTATGGGACAAGTATGAAAATTATGATAAAATATTTCACAAAAATAAATAACAAAATAAGCGGGTATACAATTATAGAAACAATGATTTCAGTGTCTGTATTTCTTGTTGTTGTTATTTATGGTATGGGTGCGCTTTTGAATGCACACTTACTTTATCAAAAATCGCAAGATGTTCGTTCTATTATAGATAGTTTAAATTTTGTTATGGAAGATATATCAAGAAATATAAGAACTGGTTATGATTATCAGTGCTTTATCATTGGTCAAGCTTTATCACCTCCCTTATTGAGTGACCCCATGAGCTGTAGTTCTGGTTGGGGAATTGTTTTTGAAATATCTGGGGGAGATTCAGCTACTTATGATGACCAATGGGCTTATAAAATAAATGATGGTAAGATTTTTAAATCTACAGATGGTGCAAATAACTTTATACAATTAACACCTAATGAAGTTGTGATAGACCAAATATCTAGTTTTTCAGTATTAGGAGCTGAACCTCCTTCTTCTGGTGATAGTCAACAGCCTCTTGTATTAATTAAATTAATTGGCTCTATTAATACAAAAGATATCACTACTTCTTTTTCTTTACAAACATCAATTTCACAAAGGCGATTAGATATTTAAAATTATATGATAAATTTTAGAGAAAAAAATAAACAAGGATTTACCCCCACACCTTTTAAGAAAAAAGGTGTGAGCCTACAAACTAGGCGGGGGTTTACTCTTATAGAGACGCTTGTTGCTTTGTCTATTTTTAGTGTATCCATTTTAGGACTAATGTCAGTTTTAGCTCAGGGAATTTCTGATACTAATTATACAAAGAAGAAAAATACTGCCATTTATTTAGCACAAGAGGGAATAGAGTATATAAGAAATATACGTGATACATATGTACTTTATTTTGCTAGTGGTCCCGTGGGATGGACAGCATTTAATACTAAAATGATAGAACCTGCAGCTTCGTGCGATGAGTCAAATGGTTGCTATTTTGATGACCAAGACCTAGATTACAGTAATACAACACAACCCATTACAGGAATTTATATGATAGCCTGTGGTTCGACTTGTGCTCATTTATTATATGATCCCATCACTGGAAAATATAATTATCTTTTAGGGAACGATTTAGGTTTTATACGTAAGATTCAAGTTGTTACTATTAATTCAAATGAAACAAAAGTATTGTCAACAGTATCTTGGACACAAGGGTCTGGCACATATCAAATTACTTTTTCTGAAAGTTTATTTAATTGGGTAGAATAATTCTAGTAGTAGGGCAAAACTCACTACGGGACATGTATGAAAATGAAAAAAATATTTAAAAAGAAAAAAGCTTATCCGAAATATAAAACAAGACGAGGTTTTGTTATACTTTTTGCAGTTACTATATCTAGTATTATTTTATCTATAGCCCTAGGTGTTACTAATATAATATATAATGAATTACAATTTAGTACATCAGCTAGAGCTACAAATGATTCTCTTTTTGCCGCTGATATGGGGGCTGAGTGTGCCCTTTTCTATGACAGGTCTAATGCTGCCGATAACGCTTTTACTGGTGATGCATCTATGTTTTGTGCAGGTGCCCCAATTACGCTTTCTGGAGCTGATCCATTATGGAGTTTTATTATTACGGACTTAGGTAGCTCGGGAGAAAGTTGTGCAATAGTGACTGTTTTAAAAAGTTTTGTTGATCCCTATACTTTTACTACAATAACCTCTAAAGGATATAATATTGGTGATGTTCTTTGTGAATCTTCAAGTTCAAATCGTATTGAACGTGAAATAAAGGTATCTTACTAAAAAATGAATCCCGAACGAAATTCATAAATGGGAAAATTAAAAGAAAAAATTAAAAATGTTAAAATTTCGTACGGGATGAATAAAAATGAAGTTTCTAAAAGAATAAAAAAGCTCCGAAAAGAAATTGCACGTTTGCGAAAAGAATATCATGTATATGATATGTCATCAACTACGGATGATGTTTATGATTCTTTAAACAGGGAGTTGAAAAGTCTCTTGCAAGAATATCCTCAATTTGTTGATTTGAATGCACCCGAAAATAGGATAGGGGGTAGAGCTTTGGATAAATTTGAAAAAGTTAAGCATAAAAATAGAATGCTTTCTTTAAATGATGCATTTGACGAAGAAGAATTATATGATTGGGAAAAAAGAATTAAAAAACTTCTGCCTACGCAGACAGGTCTGCCAGAAAAAACCAACTTTAATTATTTTTGTGAAGCAAAATTTGATGGACTAGCTGTGTCTCTTGTCTATGAAAATGGAAAATTTATAAGGGGTGCGACAAGGGGAAATGGTTTTATTGGAGAAGATATTACCGAAAATTTGAAAACTATACATTCTATTCCTTTATCCTTATCTGCACCTTATCCGAAATATTTAGAAGTGAGAGGAGAGGTAGTAATGTCTAAAAAAACTTTATTAAGCTTGAATCTTAAAAATGAGAAAGAAGGTAAGGCACCCTTTGCAAATACCAGAAATGCAGCTGCTGGAAGTATGCGTCAATTAGATTCTAAATTATCTGCAGAAAGGAAGTTAGAGTTTTTTGCTTATGACATAATACAAAATAAATCTAGTGGTAATTTTATTTTCTTGCATTCTAAAAAACATAAAACTTTGCGAGACTTAGGGTTTAAGATAGATAAGAACGAAGCTATAACTAGAAATCTTAAAGAAGTAGTTTCTTTTATTAAAAAATTTGAAAAAATTCGTCCTAATTTTGCCTATGGCACAGATGGTATTGTTATTTCTGTTGATGATATAAAATTGCAGGAAGTTTTAGGTGTTGTTGGAAAAGCACCACGATATATGGTTGCTTTTAAATATCCAGCTGAAAGAGCAACCACTACAGTAAAAGATATAAAAATAAATATAGGAAGGACTGGGGTACTTACTCCCTTAGCTATTTTTGAGCCAACCCCTATTGCAGGCTCTACTGTGTCTAAGGCTACTCTTCATAATATGGACCAAATTAACCGCTTAGATTTGCATATAGGGGATACTGTGGTTATAGAAAAGGCAGGAGATGTTATTCCCAAAGTGGTGGAAGTGCTTACTAGAATGCGTACAGGTAAAGAGAAAAAAATAAAAATGCCAGAAACTTGTCAGTCATGTGGTACAAAGGTGAAGAAAAAAGCTGGTGAACTTACTAATGAGTCTGTTGCACATTATTGTCCGAATAGTAAATGTCCAGCGCAAAATGAAAGGTACTTAGAACATTTTGTAAAAGTTTTTGAAATATATGAACTTGGACCTAAAATTTTAAGGAGGTTTAAAGATGAGGGATTAATTACTGATGCATCTGATATTTTTACTTTAGAAAAAGAAGATATTGCATTATTAGAACGTTTTGGAGAAAAATCTGCAGAAAATATTGTGGCAGAAATAAAAAGTAAAAAGAAAATTTCACTTGCTCGTTTTCTTTGGGCCTTAGGTATATTGCATGTAGGAGAAGAGACTGCGCGAGATTTAGCACAAAATTTTCATAGTTTAGATAATATAATAAATTTTAATCTTGAAGAAGTAAGTGAAATAGAAAATATTGGTCCAGCAGTATCTAAAAGTCTCTATGATTTTTTTCATGATAAAAATAATTTAAATTTTATAAAAAAATTAGAAAAAAATGGTGTTGTAATACAAAAAGCAGAAAAGAAAAAAAGAGGGAAGTTAAGTGGATTTTCTTTTGTTTTAACTGGTACACTTTCTCAAATGTCTCGTGAAATAGCTAAAGAGAAAATATTAGCTTTGGGTGGGAAGGTTATTGGTTCTGTGTCTAGTAATACCTCTTATGTCGTGGCTGGTATTGAGCCTGGTTCTAAATTTATTAAAGCACAGAAAATAGGAGTAAAAATTTTAGATGAGAAAGAGTTTTTGAATATGCTAAAATAGATTGAAATAATAAATGGAGGGTTCGCATAGCCCCCGCCAAGCGGGGTAAAGGTCTAGCTTGTCCCGTTTGCGGGATGTATCTGTATGTATTATGTTTATATTTTAAAAAGTTTAAAGGACGGAGGTTTCTATGTTGGTTGTACAAAAAATATAGAAAAAAGAATTCTAGAACACAACCAGGGTAAAACTTTGTCATTAAAAAACAGAAGACCTTTGGTTGTTGTTTACACTGAAAAATATGATAATGTTAATAGTGCTTATGCGAGAGAAAAAGAAATTAAATCTTATAAAGGAGGAGTACTTTTAAAAAAATTGATAAATAGTTTGTAATTATATTGGAGGGTTCGCATAGTGGTCTAGTGCGCGTCGTTGGAAACGACGTGTGGAGCAATCCACCAGGAGTTCGAATCTCCTACCCTCCGCAATTTATTAAAAATCCAATCCCTAAGATATCTCTGGTGGTTTCTCTAAGAATTTTGGTCCAAAAAGGACTGCTGTTTGTATTCAATCGCTTTGCTCTTGAACAAACAGGGAGTATACTGAAATACATGGAAAAAGAAAAAATTATTACAACAGTGCTTCGTTTTGTTATGGGCTTTATTTTTCTTTGGGGATTTTTTGATAAAGTTTTTGGTTTGGGTTTTTCAACCACAACAGAACAAGCATGGATTAATGGTGGGTCACCAACTTATAGTTTTCTTACTTATGCAGTAACAGGTCCTTTTATTAATATTTTTCATAGTCTTGCTGGTTTAGTTTTTGTTGATTGGTTATTTATGCTTGGACTTTTATTTGTTGGATTAACACTTATATTTAATAAGTTTATAAAATGGGGATGTCTTGCTGGTTGTTTAATGTTTTTACTAATGTATTTATCTTTACTCTTACCTGAAAGTAATCCAATTATTAGTGAACATATTGTATATATTTTAGTTCTTATGCTTATCGCCTTTAAGGGTGAAAAAGAAATTACTTAAATACACTTATTTTTTCTTAAAACTCAATTTCTAACGATATCTCTAATATTTTAACCATTAGGGCTGTTTCTAGGGATTTTTGTATAATAATAGTAATTTTAGGGCATTTTTGTTGATTTATTTGTATATTTATGCTATCCTTATTCTTGTGTGAGAGAAGGTAATAGTCGCAAACCTCGTTAGTAATATTAAGTAACTTAAAAACATTATGACTTATAAATGCCCTAAGTGTGTGTACACAGCTGAAGAAGTTGGTACTTGCCCAACTTGCAACGCTCCATTACAAGAGGTTGCAGCAGAAGCTTCAACAGAAGCTCCCGCAACTCCTGAAACTCCTTCAGATGCTCCCGCATCAACTCTATAATCTAAAATAAAACCGTCCCTCAAGGGCGGTTTTATTTTTTTAATATTTGTAATTTATAATAAGTTGAAAAAAGTTTTAATTTTTAATAAAAAAGAAGGGGAGACTCCACTTGAGGTTTTAGATAAATTCCGTGCGAAGAATAAAATATATCAAGATATAAAAATGACTTATGCTGGTCGTCTTGACCCCATGGCGAGTGGTATTTTACTTGTAGTGGCAGGAGAAGAAATAAAAAAGAAAGAAAAATATTTAGCACTTAATAAAGAATATGATTTTGAAATTCTTTTTGGCTTTGCAACAGACACTTATGATATTTTAGGGAAACTTACATCTAGAAAGCTTACTAAAGCTTCGCATAGTATTTTAAACAATGAGAGAGAAAAAATCATAAAGAAGAATTTAAAATATTTTACTGGTAAGTTCAAACAAGAATATCCAATTTATTCTTCTAAGACAGTAAAAGGAAAACCTCTTTTTGAATATGCTAGAGATGGTGTAGACGTAAAGTTGCCAGACAGGGAAGTAAATGTAAAAAGTTTAAAGTTTCTAAAATTGAGAAAGATGAGTAGTAAAAGACTTCTAGTAAATATTGAAAGAAGAATAAAAAAAGTTAAAGGGGATTTTAGACAAAAAGAAATTTTAAAAATTTGGAAAAAGAAATTGTCATTAAAAAAATCTCAAGATTTTTTTATAGGTACTTTTAAAATAAAATGTAGTAGTGGTACATATGTAAGAGGTATTGCAAATAGCTTGGGGGAGAAACTTGATGTACCAACTCTAGCTTTTTCTATTAAGAGAACAAAAATTGGAAAATGGAGGCTTTAAGGGGTAGAATATAAATAATATGAAATTAACAAAAACTGATTATATTATATATAGAGACTGTGAAAAAAATGCTTGGTTGAAAGTACATAAACCAGAAGTATATAAAGCAAAACCCTTATCAGAATTTGATAGAGGGCTTATGGAAATGGGTGATGAAGTTGATGTTTTAGCACGAGAACTATTTCCCGGGGGTGTTTTAATTACTGACCGTAATGCTACGGAAGAGACAAAAGAGCTTATAGAATCTCAAAACCCCATCATATATCAACCAGTGTTTGAAACTGGCTTATATAAAACAATTTCTGATATTTTAGTGTGGAATTCTACTACTAAACTCTATGATTTATATGAAGTTAAGGCTTCAAATAGCGGTCAAGGTAAAAAAGTAAAAGATGAACTTTATACATACGATATTACATTTCAATATTTAGTTTTAAAAGAATTAGGTGTTCCACTTGGCCAATTATATCTTTTAAGATTAAATAGCGAATATGTTCGTGGAGTTGAGCTTGATTTAGATGAATTATTTTCCATTGAAGATTTCACAGAACGAGTTATGGAAATAAGGGAGGTTGTGGCTCAAGAAATGAAAATAGCTCAAGAATTTATCTCTCAAAAAAAAGAACCATTTGGTTCATGTAAATGCATTGCTCGGGGAAGAAGTGCCCACTGTACCACTTTTTCATACTCCAATCCTGATATACCAGAATATAGTGTTCATGATATTTCTAGAATAGGTAGTTCAAAAAAGAAATTAGCAGAGCTGGTTGATTCTGGTATTTTTTCTATTGAAGATGTTCCAGAAGAGTTTGAATTAAGTGAAAAACAGAGGAATCAAGTCACTGCTGTTCAGACGGGAAAGATTGTTATTAACAAAGAAGAAATAAATAGTTTTTTAGATACAATCTCAAGTCCAATTTCTTTTCTTGATTATGAAACTTTTCCATCAGCTCTTCCAAGATTTGCAGGATATAATCCATTTAATCAGATTCCATTTCAGTTTTCACTTCATATTTTTAACAAAGATAAAAAAGAGCCAGATCATACAGAATTTATTTTTACAGAAAATAAAAATCCCGATGAAGAATTTATTTCTGCTCTTAAGCAAGCTGTTCCTAATAAGGGGTCTATCTTAGTTTGGTCTAAAACTTTTGAAGTAGGAAGAAATAAAGATCTTATAAAAAGAAATCCAAAATATAAAACTTTTTTAGAAGATTTAAATTCTAGAATTATTGATCTTATGGATATTTTTTTTAAACAATATTTTATTCATCCTAAATTTAAGGGAAAAACATCAATTAAATTTGTTCTTCCAGTATTAGCACCTGAGTTGTCATATGAGACACTTGATATTCAGGAGGGAGCCACAGCATCAAGTACTTGGGATAAAATTATTCAAGGTGAATATAATGAAAAAGAAGCATTAGAAAAAATTGAAAACTTAAAAATATATTGCAAACTTGATACTTATGCAATGTATGCAATCTGGAAATATTTAAGTAAAATTAGCTCACCTTAAACTAATCTAATAGAATAAAAAAGTGGCAGAAATTTTTTATTAGCGTATAGTTGCTTCGAAATTTTTTGCGGTATCTATTTCTAGCTTTTTGTGTATTTTGTCTATTTCTTCTGCTGTAAGAGTTCGTTCTAATGAACGATAGGTAATGCGGTAGGCATAACTTATTTTTCCAATACCAAATTTTTCTGCATTTTTATATTTATCCAAGAGCTCTACCTCTTCTATTATACCTGGCGCACTTTCTCTCACAAAATCAAAATAATCATTTGGTATGAAATTATTTTTCACTATGAAAGATATGTCTCGAATAATAGGGGGGTATTTACTTACCTCTATAAATTTATGTCCCAACTTTAATTGTTTTTTTATACGTTCGTCGTCGGACCAAAGAAGTCGTATGTCTGGCAATTGCATATTAACAATGGCCAAACGTTCTAAGCCGAAGCCGAAAGCCCATCCATGATAGCCTTCTAATCCTAAATTAGATAGAACGGTCTTTCTCACCATTCCAGAGCCAACCATTTCAATCCACTGTCCATTAATTTCAGCTTCCATTTCAAAACTTGGGTCGGTATAGGGAAAATTATCGTCATAAAAACGAAAATTAATATTACCAAAAATACTTGTAGCTATTTCTGTTAGAGCTTTTTTTAAATCTTCTGGAGTGATGGTCTTTTTTTCATCTGGAGCTATTAACCAGCCTCCGAATTGATGGAAAACATTCATATGGTTAGCATCAATTTCATCTTTACGATAGACTTTACCATAACAAATTGCCCCCAAGACTTCTTTGTTCTTTATTCTTTTTTTAATATCTGGATGATTTAGATAATAGTACCAAAACACCGTATCATGTGTTCTTAAGACATTGTTTTCATTTACATAATAAGTATCAGATTGACTGCGTGCTGGATGACCTTCGGGCATATTAAATAAATCAAAAAGAATGTTTGTAGATACAATTTCTGGTATTTTGATGTCATCAAAATCTTTGAGAGATGAAACTTCTTTTGCTTTTCTAACGATTTCCTCTAGTGGACTGCCGGGAGTTCGAGAAAGGTCAGGCATAGAAAGATATCGCTTTAGTCGCATAGAATGAGTGTCGGTTTTTGGCTCTAATTCTTTCTTGAGAGTTGCTTCTTCTGGAGTTGTTATTTCATAATTTGCCATTTATTTAGTTTAGAGAAAAGTAACTTAAAAGTAAAGGTTTTTTAATCTTATCATAGGACACTTACAGATGCTGAAATAAATGAAATAATGGATAAAATAACTAATAAGATTAAAGAAAATGAGGATTGGGAAGTAAGATAGGGTTTTCCACATATAACACTTTCTATTTTTTTTATAGATGTTACAATAATAAAACTGTGAATCAAAAAATACAGCAAAATAATCACTTTTCATTTCTAGTCCTCATTATTAGCCCTCATTTAGAAGGTTGATTTTTGAGCTGTAACTACTCCAAACAAATTACAACTTAAACACCAGCTTTCTAAATAGAAGCTGGTGTTCTCGTATGTGCGGGAATAGTTGTTCTTTCACTTGTTGAGGAGAGTATGTCATGGGTCGTTTGGGATCAGAAGCCGCAGAGCTCGGAAGGTTCAAGTCGCTTGCCATAACAGGGAGGGTCGTCAAACACCCAGGCCAAATGGATGCGAACGAGCTCAAAACAGAGCTTGCTCGTCTTCAGTCTTCGCTCACAATAGGCGGGGGTGTTGATGATTCCACTGCCCACAGTATTGCCCTGACTGAGTGGCATATCGCCAGGAAGGAGGGGAAAGCCCATGGTCCGTGTCCCAGAATGAATCGGATTTAGGGTCCTTACATACAGCAAGCAATCCAGCTGTGTGTGAGGTGTAGTATCAGGATTGAATGGGGGTTGCCACAATGTTTCGTGGCAACCCCCCTTTCTCTTTTTAGTGCTTATTTTATGGTGTTTTTTACTGTATTTTTTACTAGCAAATTTAATGTATTTTTGCTATAATATATGAAGTAAAAGCAGGCAGAAGTTCAGTATTTCTGTTTTCTTTTTTATTAAAATGGCTAAAGAAAAAGACAAAAAAGACATAAAAAGAGTGCAAAAAAACGGTCATCACTACAATGCTTCAGATATCTCCGTTTTAGAGGGCTTAGAGCCTGTCAGACGTCGTCCTGGTATGTATATTGGTACCACAGGCCCCGAGGGTTTACACCACTTAATATGGGAGATTTTTGATAATGCACGCGATGAAGCGATGGGAGGTTTTTGTGATGATGTAGAGGTTGTTCTGCTCCCAGGTAATCGTATACGTATTACTGATAATGGACGAGGAATACCAATTGATATGCACAAAAAGACAAAAGTTTCTGCCCTTGAAACTGTGATGACAACTCTTCACGCTGGAGCTAAATTCGGAGGAGAAAGTTATAAAGTTTCTGGAGGACTTCATGGTGTTGGTGCATCAGTGGTAAATGCTCTTTCAATTTATTGTAAAGTAGAAGTATATAAAGATGGTGGTAAATATGTTCAAGAATATTCTAAGGGTAAAAAGAAAGCTAAAGTAAAAAAAGTAAGTTCTACGAAAAAAAATGGCACAATTATTATTTTTGAACCAGATACTGGGATCTTTAAAGATATTCAATTTGATTTACATACTATTGTAAGCCATATTCGTCAGCAAGCATATTTAGTAAAGGGATTGAAAATTTTAATTATTGATGCTCGTGGATATGAAAAAGAGATTGATGATAGTAATATTTTTTATTTCAGAGAGTTAGGACTTGAATTACCATCTACTTCTTTTTACTTTGAGGGAGGTTTAATTTCTTTAGTAAAATACTATAATAAATTACAAAAGCCAATACAAAATCATATTTTTTATATTGAAAAAGAACAAGACGGAGTTGGTGTGGAAATAGCTCTTCAGTATGTGAATGACATGGTAAGCAAAATTTTTCCTTTTGCTAATAATATTTATACCCAAGAAGGTGGTACACATGTTACTGGTTTTAAGACCGCTCTTACTAGAACACTGAATACTTATTGTAAGAAAAATGAATTAATGAAAGAGACTGAAGGAGGGTTTACGGGAGACGATGTATTAGAGGGTCTAACTGTAGTTATTTCTGTAAAACTTAGTGAAATACAATTTGAAGGACAAACCAAAGGTAAATTAGGGAGCATGGAAGCTCAAGGTGCAGTAGCAACTATTTTTGGAGAAGCTTTTGCTAATTTCTTAGAAGAACACCCCGATGATGCTAAATCTATAATAAATAAAGCAAATTTAGCTTTAAAGGCTCGTAAAGCAGCTAAAGCAGCCAAAGATTCAGTACTTCGTAAGGGAGCACTTGAAGGAATGACTTTACCTGGAAAATTAGCAGACTGTCAAAGCAAAAGTGCAGAAGAGTCCGAATTATTTTTAGTAGAGGGAGATTCGGCAGGGGGTTCAGCAAAACAAGGTAGGGATCGTCGTACTCAAGCAATATTGCCATTGCGTGGAAAAATTTTAAATGTAGAACGTGCACGTATTGATAAAATGCTTGCTTCTAAGGAAATTAGAGCTTTAGTGATTGCCATGGGTACTTCTATTGGAGATACTTTTGATATAGAAAAAATTCGTTACCATAAAATAATTATTGCAACTGACGCTGACGTAGATGGTTCACATATTCGCACACTTCTTTTGACTCTTTTTTATCGTTACTTTAGAGAAATAATTGATGCTGGGTATGTTTATGTTGCTCAACCTCCTTTATATAAAATAAAAAAGGGAAGAGAAATTTTATATGCTTATACAGATGAAGAAAAATTAAAAATTATAGGTAAAAGTGCTGAGGTGGTTGAGATACAAGAGGTAGAAGTAACCCCGACGCCCGAAGGGGTCGGGGTCCCGACCTCTGACGAAGATCAGAGTGTCGGGAAAAAGAAAACGCAAAAGATTCACATTCAAAGATTTAAAGGTCTTGGAGAAATGAATCCGGAAGAGTTATGGGAAACAACAATGGACCCTCAAAATCGCATACTTAAGAAAATAAATATTAATGATGCTGAAGAGGCAAATAAAATTTTTGATATCCTAATGGGTTCTGAAGTTCCACCTCGAAAAGCCTTTATTCAATCTAATGCTAAATTAGCCGAGATTGATATTTAAATATATTTATGGAATTTAGCGAGATAACAAAACAGTATTGGGAAGAAAAGGATTGGAAAGACTTAGAAAATGTAAAATTAGCAAGTGATTTATATATTATAGCTAAACGTATAATAAAAAGGATGCCAAAACCCTTTGTGCAAGTTTGTGGTCCCATAGGAACGGGGGGATTAGGTTCTATTGATGGGAATTTGAATGTTTTTAATAATACAATAAATGAATTACAGAGTCAGGGATTAAATGTTTTTGATCAAATGCCTTTTGAAAAGCCGATGCAGGAATTGCATGAAAAATTAATAGCAAAGGGAGAATATCCCAAGAGTCTTTTAACAGATTTTTATTGCCCAATATTTGAGTCTGGATTAATCTCTACTTTTTATTTTTTACCAAATTGGAAAACATCTACTGGAGCTAAATGGGAACATAAAAAAGCTCAAGAGCTCGGTATAAAAATAATTTATCTTGAGTCTTAATTATTTTTTGTTTTTTATTTCTTCTAGGAATTTAAAAATGAGTTCTTCTTTTGATATTTGTCCTAATTGTCCAGCATCACGAGATTCCAATGTTATTTTTTTAGCTTCTATTTCTTTATCACCAATTACAATCCAGTAAGGCATTTTGTTCTTTTTTGCATCACGAACTTTTCCACCTAAGTTTGCATCAGCATCATCTAATTCTGCGCGAATATTGTTTTTCTTTAAGAGTTCTAATATTTCTTTTCCATATTCATTATGACTAGAGCGGACAGGAATAATTTTTACCTGTACGGGAGCAAGCCAGAGAGGGAAGGCACCGGCTGTGTGTTCTATCAGAATACCAATAAATCTCTCTAGGGAACCATAGATTACACGATGTATAACTACTGGTGTTTTCTTTTTTCCATCTTTATCTGTATATTCAAGTTCGAAACGTTTTGGTTGCTGGAAGTCTAATTGGATTGTACCCATTTGCCAGTTGCGTCCGATTGCATCTTTCATAATTATATCTATCTTTGGCCCATAGAAAGCACCATCACCGTCTGCGACACTGTATTCTTTTTTAGATTTTTTGAGAACATCATGAAGAGCTTTCTCTGCTTTATCCCATGTCTTAATATCACCTAGATATTTTTCTGGTCTAGTTCCAAGTCTAAATTTATATTCTAAATTAAAAATTCCATAAAATTCTTTGCAGATTTCTAGAATTTTATCATATTCTTCACCTATCATTTCTTCCGTTATGTAATTATGAGAATCATCTTGTTGAAAAGCTCTGCATCGAAAAAGACCATTTAGAACTCCTGATCTTTCATAGCGATGCAGACGATCTGTATCAGAAAGACGAAGGGGTAAGTCTTTATAACTTATTTGCATTGACTTGAAAACTATCATTGCATTTGGGCAGTTCATTGGTTTTATACCATAGACTTCATTTTCTCCCATATTTGCAATAAACATATCATCTTGATAGTGGTCCCAGTGTCCAGAAATTTTCCATAAATCTGATTTGTTTACAAGGGGGCTGGATATTTCTAAATAGTCTAATTCTGCATGTCTTTTACGCCAGTAGTTTTCGAGTTCTTTATATAAAATGAGTCCCTTTGGAAGCCAATAAGGCATTCCTGGTGCAGTTTCATGGAACATTAAAATACCTAATTCACGACCAAGTTTCTTATGGTCTCTTTTTTCAGCTTCTTCTTTTTGTTTTAAATATTCTTTCAGTTCTTGTTTTGTTTCAAAAGCTAAACCGTATATACGAGTAAGCATTTTATTTTTTTCATCTCCGCGCCAGTATGCTCCAGCTGTACGTTCTAATTTAAAAGCACTAGAATCTATTTCTTTTGCTGGATTTTCTAAATGTCCACCACGACATAAATCAGTAAATTCTCCACAAGTGTAAAATGTTATTTTTTCATCTTTTCCAATTATTTCATCTATCAGCTCTTTCTTGTATTCATTTTTTGAAAAGTAGTTCTTTGCCTCTTTTTCAGTTTTTTCTTCACTTTTAAATTCTTTCCAAGATTTTAAAATTTCTCTCATTTTTTTTTCTATTTTGGGAAGGTCTTTGTCAGAAATAGGAGAAGCAAATTCAAAGTCATAATAAAAACCATTTTCTATTGATGGTCCAATAGTATTTTTAGTATTAGGGTAAAGTTCTATTACAGCAGAAGCCAATAAATGAGCTAAAGTATGCCTTAAATTATTTAATTTTTCTTCTTTTTTCATATGTCTATATTATCACATCATAGTTTGCTTTTCACCTTTAATGTGCTAATATCAAAAATATGGTAATACGAATGAGGCATACAAAATCGCATACGAAAAACAGGCGCTCACATCATGCGTTAAAAACTACTAATTTTGCTAAATGTGAAAACTGTAAAGAACCTAAAATTAGGCATACAGTTTGTTCTTCTTGTGGTTTTTATAGAGGAAAGAAAATTTTAGATTTAATAAAGAAAGAAGAAAAGAAGCAAAAGAAGATAAAAGCAAAAGAAATAGCAGCAGGTAAATAGCAAGTATGGCATTCCAAAAACAGCTTTTATTTTTTACAGGATTGCTTATACATTATATTCACTTAGTTCATTAATTTATGGCAAATAGGCACCTTTCCAGATCAATAGTTCTTCAGACACTTTTTGAGTGGGATTTTAGTAATTCTAAAGATTTAAATATTAAAGAGACTATAAAGCGAAATGTGAAAGAATTTGCTCTTGGTTTAGAAGATGATGTTTTTGTTTTTTCACTTGCAGAAGAGGTAATGAAAAAGCGTATAGTTGTAGATAAAATTATAGAAAAAGCAGCTCCTGATTGGCCAATTGATAAAATATCTGTGGTTGATAGAAATATATTACGTATAGGTTTAACTGAATTACTTTTTGGTGACCGAAAAGATGTACCCCCAAAGGTTGCAATTAATGAAGCAATAGAATTGGCAAAAACTTTTGGTGGAGAAAATTCTGGTAAATTTATCAATGGTGTTTTGGGTGCTGTTTATAAAGAAATGGGGGAGCCGGGCAAAGATGAGAAAAGTAAATCTAAAAAATCTAAAAATGCCATAGATTTGACTAAAATTACAATTGAAAAACTAGGAGGGGCTTTAATTTATGCAAAAAAAGATGGACAAATTTATTTTGGCTTAGTTCACGATGTTTTTGGATATTGGACTCTTTCTAAGGGGAAATTAGGGGGTGAAAAAAATGAAAAAGAAGAAACAGTAAAAAAAATTAAAGAAGAAGTAGGACTTGATGTGAAAATTCTAGAAACACTTGGTGAAAATGAATATATTGCTTCGCATCCTGAAAAAGGTAAAATTTTGAAAAAAGTTATTTATTTTTTAGCAGAAAGTGATTTTAAAGAAATGACCTTAAAAGTTTCTGGTGGACTAGATGGAGCGAGATGGTTTTCTCTTGCATCTATTCCAGAACTTAGGATTTATAATGATATTATTCCATTAATTACTAAAGCCGTTGAAATTATTAGCTCCGACACGAAATCGGAGTCCCGAACCTAAGGTTTCGGGATAAAGACTTAATTTATATGATTGATTTTTCCATTTTTGAAAAAAAGACTAAAATAACCTTTAAGGATAAAAATCTCCTTATGCAGGCTTTTATTCATCGTTCTTATATAAATGAGAATCCTGCAACTGGTCTTTCTCATAATGAACGTTTAGAATTTTTAGGGGATGCTGTATTAGAGTTAATTGTAACTGATTATCTCTATAAAAAATATCCTAATTATACAGAAGGAGAATTAACAGCAGTGCGGTCTGCCTTAGTGAATGCCTTAATTATATCTGAAGCTGCATCTAAGACTGGTATGAATGATTTTTTACTTTTATCAAAAGGTGAAGCGAAAGACAATGGTAAAGCAAGGTCTTACATTTTAGCTGATACCTATGAGGCATATGTGGGTGCAGTTTATTTAGATCAAGGTTATGACACAATTAATGATTTTGTAACTAAATCTCTTTTATATAAAACTGATGAAATAGTAAATAAAAAGCTTTGGCGTGACGCAAAAAGCTTAGTTCAAGAGCGTGCTCAGGAATTTTCTTTACTTACTCCTTCATATAAAGTTCTTAATGAAGTAGGCCCTGACCATGATAAACAGTTTACAGTTGGTATTTTATTTGGTGATAATTTGATTGCAAAAGGAAGGGGTAAAAGTAAACAGGAAGCAGAACAAAAAGCAGCAGAAAATGCATTAAAAATAAAGAAATGGATTGATTAAATATATGCGACTTAAAACTCTTGAATTAAATGGTTTCAAGTCTTTTTCTCACAAAACTATTTTTAGTTTTGATAATTCAGTAGTTTGTATAGTTGGTCCAAATGGATCTGGTAAATCAAATGTAGTAGAAGCTATACGTTTTGTATTGGGTGAACAATCAATAAAATCAATGCGTGGTAAAATGGGCACTGATTTGATATTTAAAGGATCAAAAAAATTATCAAAAAGTTCACGTGCAAAAGTTTCTATTTATTTAGATAATACTGATAAAATTTTTAAACTTTTAAATAATGAAGGACAAAATATTGATTTTAATTATGACA
>SDBT01003136.1_pt1 | contig 28745 bp, 23 predicted proteins | sample 2277101 | NCBI WGS metagenome assembly SDBT01 (sample SAMN10404973, study PRJNA504765) | marine sediment metagenome | isolation source: marine sediment core GS10_PC15, 103 cmbsf | place: Arctic Ocean: Southern Knipovich Ridge | collected 2010 | reverse complement strand
ATCATTGGGAGCTTGGGGGAGGATTTTCGGGTCACGTAGATTTATGGTGTGATCATGATCGAATGCTTGGCTTCTATATGGATGCAACGGTTACTCACATGTTTGGTTCTACTCAGAAACGTTCTTTTGATTTGAAAAATAATGGCAATGGAAGCAGATATATGCTGCTTCAAAAAATGGCAGCGCCGGTGGTGGGACTTAACATTGGTCTTGCTCCTAATAATGTAGCTGCTGCAACTCAATATCAAGGACGGTTAGTTCCCGCAATCAATAAGACAACGTTAGATGCAAAAATTGAAATTGGGGTGCAAGCGGATGTTCTTGCAAAGTTAAACTATTATCACCGTGGATTTGAGTTTGAGATAGGATATAGTCTTTGGGCTCGATCAGAAGAAAAATTGCAGTGGAGAGAGTGCATCGAAACTTGTTATGCCGTAAAAGGGGATGCGCAAATTTATGGGTTTACCAGTTCAGGAGAAACTTCCGTAGCGCTTGCTGCTACACAGAGCAATGCAACAATCAATGGAGGCCAAGCAGTAACAAGCAGTGCGTTTCCTGGGTTGGATCCAGGTAACTTTAATACGGGCTTTGAGTTTGCCAACATTAACGCTGATTCTATCGCTAACGCTTCCGATACTCTTGGTGTTGCTTTGAATCAACTTACGTTAGCGGATGCTAACCGTTTGGGATTTTCTCAAGTGGCAGTGCGTACCTCAAATCCTCCTGTTTTGCTTACGAATGATGATATTGATGAATGCTCAGCATTGCTACCAAAAGCCATATCGCATACGCTTTTTTTCGATTTTAGCTATGCATTAAAGCGAGATTTAAGACTAATTCCCTATATTGGAGGGGGCGCCTTTGTGGAGTGGGCGTGTGTGTGCTTTGATACAAACAGTGCGCTTTCTCAATGGGGATTATGGCTCAAAATGGGCGTTTCCTTTAATTAAGAGACGATTCGGGATATCTATTTTTACTTTATGAGCTCAAATTCTTCCTTTTGAATAGCTGTTTTTGCTATCCTACATATAGGTATGAAACGATCTATTTTAAAAGGAGCTGAAATGAAGAAGTGTCTTATTCTCCTCTTGTCTTTTTCAATGATAACGAGCTCTATCTATGCAGATATATTTGATGATATCGGTAAGGGAACTAAAAAGGCTGGAAAAAAAATTGGAAAAGGAACAAAAAAAGCAGCAAAGACTGTTGAGGAAAAAGTATTCAGACCGGTTGTAAAAACGCTTCAAGTTTCAAGAAAAATAGCAAAAGACGCTGCTCTTGATGCACTAAAATCTGTTGGTATTAATATTAATGGCATCGTGAGCAATGTGAATGCCATTAAATCTACCATTCCAAAAATCAGCTTCCATATAGCTTCAACACAAAGAGCAATCAGGGCACCAAGAAGTCCAGTGACCCAAGCTGCTCCTATTTCCGCCAGAATAAAAGCGTTTCGAGCGAAGGTAGATACATTGCAAAAAAAGGTTAAAGCCCCCGAAATTAAAAGTGCGCTTAGCAGTCCTGAGGGGCTTTCAAATCTTTTAAAGAAAGTTGTCTCAAGTTCAACTCAAAAACAAATTCGTGATACCCAGGCTGCATACGATGCTTTGGTAACGAAGCTTGATGAAGTTGAAATTAATCCGATTTTAATACCGGGCCGCAAAACATTACTTAATATGGCCGGACTAATTGATAGCGCTCTTCGAATCAGAGATTTCTCAGGAGCTCTTGCAAAAGATATTATTCCAGGGAATCTTGCATCTGCTTTGAGAAATATTTCTGGAAGTTTACGTGCGGTTACTGCGAACCTAAACGACATTATTCAAGGGGGTAGAAGAAGTATGCGATCAGCAATGGGAGATCTAGCGGGCGGACTTTTGAGCAACCTGAAAAACATTTCAACCCTTAGTCGTAGTTTGCAAAATGTAGCGAAAGGTATACCTCCAGAAGTTAACCAGCTCAAGATACATGTTGCACATATGATGAAGCTAAGAAGTCAATTGGTAAAAACAGCAACGACAATTGATAGTCGTCTTGAAAAATTAATTCTTAAAAAAATGAGATCAGTTATTGGTACATTAGATATTCCACGAGCTGCTATTGTAGAATTAAAAAATATTTTAGGGGAGCTCAGAGGGTATCTTAAAGGTATATTGGCACAAGCCAGTGATGCAATTGCACGTGCCGCAGCAGTTGCGTTGCTTGGTGTTAACGGCATAGACGCATTTAGGAAAAATATCGGATTTGATGTAGTGCCGCCGCGATCCCGTAAAGGCTTTGTAGAATTGCCAGGAAACACACGTGGTTTATCGCAAAATGTTGATCGTTTAAGAAGAGCTCTTCTGTAGTAGTCAAACTGTGGGTAGCGAGCAATCGCTGGCCATAATTTTAGGGGAGTTGGGTATGAGCAAGCGTCTAATCATCTGTGCCTTTTCTTTTGTACTATTTTTTTCTAGCAATGCATTTGATGATACGTTTTTAATGGATTTTGATGAATCTGGGACATATTCATTTGAACCAACTTTAAGCCCAAAAGAATTATGGCAGAAAATACGGGTGGGCAGCAAAGATCTTGTTAGTAGAACGTTGGATAAAATTAATTTTAATGTGCGTGATATCTATGGAGCCTCTAAAAGTATAAGCAATTCCTTGAGAAAGATATTGAATAAAATTTCTGATTTGCAACGTCAGGTCAGGCGCCCAGATGGGCCCGTGAATGTTATAGAAAATATCATTAAACTGGTTGAAAATTTGGAAGCACGAATCTCCGATATTTCTATTGAAAAAGAAGGTAGAATTGGTGTGCTTTTGAAATCCCCAACGTTGGTTTATAACTATTTCAAACTCATGAAACAGATAGATAGCCTCAAGCTCAATGATCTTTTACTTCCTATAAATAGTATCATGCATTCAGTGCAGAATGTATTCGATAAGACGCTCTATATTCGATCATCAGTGGGTACTCTTGGTACATACGTTATTTCAGATGAGCAGGCAAGCGTGATGCGAAATCTTGTTTCAATTATCGGGGTAATCAAGAAAAAGTTTAACGATGTAATTGTTTATGGAAAACGTAAACTAGGCACGCCGACTACTCAATATGATCTTTTTAAGCATCTTTATGTGTATCGAGAAAACTTAAGCAGTTTGAAAGAGGCGTTATATTCATTGGGGGATTTGATACCTCCCCTTATGAGTGCATTTTCTACTCACCTGTATACGATTGTTCAAGCAGTTAATCCAATTATTTTAACAGCACGTAATTTTAGATCGATATTGAAAAAAGCATTGGCGGAACGAAGAAAACATACGCGAACTGGCATTGTTGGCCCGCGTATTGTATATCAAGAGGTGAGAAATATAGTGAGCAATATGAGGGAGCATATGCGTGTCATTATTAATAATGGGGGAGATGCTTTGGCATCAATTACTGAAGTAGTAAAAATAGCCATTAATAAAATCGTTGAAAAAACAAAAGAGTATATTGACTTTGATGTTTTAAATTCACGCGCCTATGAGGCAGCTGTAGCAATCCCACCACAAGCAGATGTGCTTGTTCGAGATGTTGGTATATTGCAATCAGTTTTTCCGTATTAAGGCGATGGCGTGACTGGTAATGTGCCTCGCGCTTTATGCAGTCCCAACAGCCCTTCTGCAAGAGCTTCTTGAGCTTCCGGTTCATTTTCATAACCCACTACAATCGTGGGAACATCTGCAAAATGCGATAAATTATATGGATTGCCAAATAAAGCGAGGGTTATATTTTTTGCATGTTTTCTGATAAATGGCACATATACTGGCGGTGTTTTTTCTGAGGATTCTCCCTGTATTTCAATCATGCCAGAACGACTTTGTAAATGAATCGAAACAACAACTTGCTCATCTATATCAAATGCATAGTGGTCCAATGTCTCTAACGGCGTATCAGCTTCAAAAGATCTATGATCAATACCTCTATGCCTTTGTAGCGTGTGAACAAATGGAGCTGTATCTTTGCCAAACGTTATAAGCGTAAGTGGCTTTTTTTGTTTTTTAAGAGGTAATCGATTATTTCTATTGCGTGCGATAGTAGTGGCCGCATAGTATAATTTTTTCTTAAGTTCTTGAGCATCCGGTGTACATAAATTTGCTTTTTCAAATTGAGGGATGTCAGATATTACTTCGCGTTTTGCCTGAAGAATTCTTTCTACTTTAATATCGATTTCTTTTTCATCTATTTCCCTGTTACAAACAGCTTGTTTAATGCTTTCAATTGCTTTAGGGACATTGACTGGGCAAAGAAGAATATCATTGCCTGCCTTAAGTGCTTTTACTTCTAAATCTCCTGGCTTGAAATCATCAGTGATCCCTTTCATGCCGAGCCCATCAGTAATAATAAGTCCTTTAAAGCCAAACTCCTTACGAAGCAGTTGCGTAAGAATGGTATACGAAAGTGTTGCGGGTTCCGATTTCCCTGAAAGAGCTGGTACATCGATATGTGCAGTCATAAGTGCGGGAATACCCTCATCAATCAAATGCTTGAATGGCACAAGTTCAATCTGCCTAAGTCGCTTTTCAGAATGGGAGATGACGCAACGACCATGGTGAGTATCGGTATATGTGTCTCCATGTCCTGGAACATGTTTGCCACATGCAAGAACCCCAGCATCCATAAGTCCTTTCATATATAAGGTGGCTTTGCGGGCTACCTTTTCAGGAGATTCTCCGAATGAGCGGGTATTAATAACTGGATTATGCGGATTGTTATTAACATCTGCAACGGGTGCAAAATTGATATGTATGCCAAGAAGTTTACATTGACGTCCAATTTCTTTGCCTAATTCATAAATAAGGTAGTCGTCTTCAGGAGAAAGAGCGCCGAGGGTCATTGCCCGTGGAAAAGTAACCACCCCTTCTTGTAAGCGCATGCTGAGTCCCCATTCAGCATCCAGACCGATCATAAGGGGATAACGAGAAATGTTTTGAAAATAGGTGGTTATGTTGTGTTGCTCTTCAGGCACGCCAGCACCCATAAAAATTACCCCTCCGATATGGTGTTTCTTGATCATAGTTTCAGCGTATGAAGGATCCAATTGATAGGGGCTCAGTTTCATAAATGCTCGATTTCGCTCAGGTGATGAGACGGTGGCAATCGTGATAAGCTGCCCTATCTTTTCATCTAGGGAGAGCTCTGAAATAGGGGGTATTTGCCCACCTAAAAGAGGGCATCTAATAAGAGTAAAAAAGACCAAAAAGTAAGAGTAAAAAAGACCAAAAAGAACAGTTTCTTCATAGTTTTTTCCCGATTAAGCATCTAGGAGCACCTTTTGATGGGGTTTTTGTAAAAAAAATGAGTACTGCTATTCTCATAATATACTTTAAGATTCAAGATATAGTAAAGCAGCTGTGGAGAGCACTTTGGAGAATAATTAAGGAGGTTATACTCATGGATTTTTCAACAATTATATTAGCTATTTTGACGGGTCTGGGTTGTCTGGGAACCTACTATGAACGTCAATTCATATCATACTCATGCAATCGAGTAACTGATAATGGCGTGTATCGTCAGGAATCTCCTATTGAAATTCCAAAAGAATTGCCGTCTATGACGGAGATTGCGAATGGTATTTTCGAGCATATAGATCCTACGCAGTTTATGTTTGGTGCGTCTACTTCTGAACACCAATGTAGTAAAAAATGTACGCCTGAATTATGTAGTTGGTCTCGCTATGCACAAAAGCATAATCTTCCGCAACCAACTGATTCTCGTTATAAAATGGATTGGTATAACAATGGAGAAACTTATCTTGATGATGCAAAAAAGCAACTTTATGGGTTTAACACTGTGCGTTTTTCGACGGAGTTAGCGTTGCTTCAACCCAATGGTCCAGATTCATGGGATAAGTCTGTAGCAGATCATTATGCGCAACGTTTTATTGCGATGATTAAAAAGGGCATAACGCCTGCAGTTTGTTTTCATCACTATACAGATCCGGTATGGTTTGAAGATCTAGGTGGTTTTGAAAAGATTGAAAACGTTGATTACTTTATGCAGGCCTGTGTAAAACTTTATATGCATATTATGACTATGGTGAGCAATGACGAGCAAGCAGTACAAGCCTTGCAAAATATGGCATCTCGTTCACCATTGTGGATTACGTTTAATGCGCCCGATGGATATGCATTTAGAGGGTATTATGCAAAGGGTGGTCCACCTGCAGTCAAAAGTATTTCACGAACAGCGGAAGTACTCAAGAATACGTTAGAAGCTCATGTTCGGGTATATCATGGTATTAAGTCGGCATTTAAGAAACTGAACTTAAGCGCTATTGCAGCACCAAAAGTTGGTTTTTTGAAGAATATTCACCAAGTTGATCCTGCACGAGAAACTGATATACAAAAAAGATTGGTATCAGTGAATAATTTTGTGCTTAGTTTTGCCGATCAGATTCAGAATGAGGCTGTTTATAACTTCTTTGTTAAAGGTGAGTTTTGGGCACAAGTACCGGTCCCTGGATTTAAGGTTAATATAAAACATACAAATGAGAAGGCTATTGGCGCTACTGACTTTGTTGGCTTGAATTACTATTCGAACAGGTATCAGTTTTTTACAAAAAAACTTGATATTACAGATGAATCTTTAAAAACAGATGGCGATACATATTATCACTATCCGTGCGGTATGTATCGAGCAATTGTAGAATTGCATGAGCGATTTTTACAACCTTTGAGCAAAGTTGCACAACGAGATGTGACGATGTTTGTGGCTGAAAATGGTATTGCAACCAATGATGATACAAAGCGTGCTCGATTCTATCATGAATACATGTATGCGATAATGCGTGCAATTCAAGATGGGTATAAAGTATGTGGGTACTTGCCATGGACGCTTTTTGATAATTATGAGTGGCCTGCGCTTGAAAATAATACTGAGCGTAATTATGGGATTTTTGCAGTGAGCGAAGATGGTAACCATCTTTCTTTAAAACAGGGAGCGTGGCCATTAAGAGAATTTTCGGACGTTGTTGCGGTAGCTACTTAAACATTAAATCGAATCAGCACTACATCGCCATCATGTACTAAATAATCTTGACCTTCTTTTCGCAGCTTTCCCTCTTCTTTAAGTTTTGCCTCTGAGCCAGAATCAAATAAGTCTTGGCAGTTGAATATTTCTGCACAAATAAAACCACGTTCTAAATCTGAATGGATTTCGCCAGCAGCTTTACGGATGGTGATGCCTCTTTTGATGGGCCATGCGTGTGCTTCTTTAGGACCGCAGGTAAAAAACGTAATGAGTCCTAAATGTTCATAAGTTTTTTTGATGATAGTATTTAACCCCGGTTCTTTCAGGCCAATCATTGTCATAAGTTCTTGTGCTTCTTCAGGTTCCATTTGAGAAAGTTCATATTCGATTTTTGCGCTAATAGGAATGACACGATCTTTGTCAAATCTTTGTACAAGAGCTTTGTAGTGAGGATTATCCTGATATGATTCGAGCTCATGTTCTCCGATATTTGCAATAATTAAAAAGTTTTTAGCGCACAAAAGAGGGATAGTTTGTATGGGAGAGGCTTCAACGAGTCGACGCACTTCTTGGCTATCTCCTGTATCTAACGCATTATAAATTGAGGTAAGGAGTGCTTGTTCAGCCTCGAGCGTTTTTCTTTCTGTTGCTTGTGTGGTGCCGCGTATTAATTTTGGCATGCGATCGAGCCGTTTTTGTACTGATTCTAAATCTTTGAGCATTAATTCAGATACAATAATATGATAATCATCAAGAGGATCAATGGTGTCTCCATGGTGCATGATATTGGGATCTTCAAAGCACCGCAGTACATGCAATATCAAATCAACATCGCGAATATGGCTGAGAAATTGGTTGCCAAGCCCTTCGCCAGAAGCCGCGCCTTTGACGAGGCCAGCAATATCTACAAAGGTAACCGTTGCGGGAATCTTTTTTTTCGATCCAAAGATTTTTTGCAGTTTATCAAGATGTGCATCGGGAACCTCAGTAATTGCCATATGCGGATCAATGGTACAAAAGGGGTAATTTTCTGCGGGGATTTGAGATTTTGTTAATGCGTTAAAAAGAGTTGATTTGCCCACATTAGGAAGTCCAACTAAACCAGCTTGAATACTCATATGTTTTTCCTTATCTGTAATAGTACTAGTGTGCGCGAAAAACTGGATTAATTCAAGCTGCCAGAGCGATTTTCTTGTTTTTCAATGCAGGGTATGGTAAGAATCAAAAGCAAGTTTAAATATTTAACCTTTTTTAAGGAGTAGTCGATGAAAAATCCTTTAATGAAATGGGTATTTATGCTTTCGTGGCTTATTAGTTCCTTAGCTACGATTAATGTAGGTCTATGCCCTTTTGGATTTGACTTTTTTAAGACCGAATTTGTGCTCATGAATCTGTTTAATTTCATGACTCTTATGCATTATATTATTCTTATTGCAGGTCTTATCAGCTTGGGACTTTTTATAATGTCCTTCACGGGCGGATGCGATAAATGTCATAGTAAGTCACCATGCGGTTGCAAGTAATCCGACTTTATAATCAATTTCAAGAGCCCTTAAGGGCTCTTTTTTTTATATCTTGACTTTCTCGTTTGGTGAAGTATGGTGCATAAAAAGCTGTACTGAAGGTGCAAACGGGAGTAATAATGAAACCTTTTTTTAAGTTTTTTTCTTTATTTTTTTTATTTTTCTGTGTTACATCAACACATTCTTTTGTTGGAACAGTTATTCCTGGGCAACCACTTTGGGGGATTACCAAGCGAATTGGTGAGACGGTAGATGTTATTGAAAGTAAGGTTTGTGAGATCGATACGGATCTTTCACTAACAAGTGAAATACTGTGTTCAAAACTTGAAGACATTGAAAGTACCGTTGATGCAATAATGGCTTGCGCGCCCACGGTACTCTCAAGCTCTGATGTGGTGGTTGGTGTTATTACATTGAACGCCTCAGGTAATTATTGTTTGTCTGAAGACGTCACCGCTAATATTACCATTTCAGCTGATTTCGTTACCTTGGATTTAAATCATCGTTGCTTGACGGGGGGTATCTCTATTAGCTCCGATGATGTTGATATAAAAAATGGCACAGTAGAAGCTTCTGTAGATGGCATTATCGCCAATTCAGGTAATACCAATATTACAATTGAAGACGTTACGGTGAAAAATGCCATACGCGGTATCAATTTTGCAAATGTTACAGGTGGTACGATTACTAACTGTGAAATGACACTCAATACCACCGGCCTTGAACTTGATAACTCGCACAAAATTAATGTGATGGATTGCGTGGCCAACTGCAATACGCATGCAGGGTATTGTTTAATAAGCAGCACGACATGCTGTTTATTGAACTCCAAAGCATTGAGCACGGGAGAGGGTAACATTGATATCGATACTACTTCTGTATTGGGTTTTGTATCCCGCGATGGATCTGCCAATATTTTTGAGCGCTGTATTGCAAACTCAACTCAAGCATTATCCGTGACTGGGTCGAGCTCAGTGATTGCAGGTTTTGCATTTCGTGGTACAGAAAAATGCTCAAAAATTATTGATTCTGAGGCATCAAATAGTACCACCAATCCAGATGGATTTACGGTTCCCTATGGCATTTTGCTCGAGGGGACTATTGATAGTACACAAAGTGTCAGTGGTGTAGATTTGGGAGGAGGAGTATCAAGTGTCTTCGATGTTGCCTGGTCTGCTGATGGACTATATGTGGCAATTGGGGGAACGACTATAACCGGTGGAACGGGGGATGAGTTCCAAATTTTTAGATTTGATAGAGCAGCAGGAACATTAACTAGTATCACTGGAGCGTTAGCAGGAAGTATTAACGCTGTTGACTGGTCGTCCGATGGGCAGTATGTGGCAGTAGGAGGTTCTAGTATAACTGGCGGAACAGGAGATCAATTCCAGATTTTTAGATTTGATAGAGCAGCAGGAATATTAACCAGTATCACTGGAGCGTTATCAGGATTTGCTCGCAGCGTTGACTGGTCTGCCGATGGGCAGTATGTGGCAGTAGGAGGTTCTAGTATAACTGGCGGAACAGGAGATCAATTCCAGATTTTTAGATTTGATAGAGCAGCACAAACAGTAACTAGTATCGCTGGGGCGTTAGCAGGATTTGTTTTCGGCGTTGACTGGTCTTTCGATGGGCAGTATGTGGCAATTGGGGGAACGACTATAACCGGTGGAACGGGAGATGAGTTCCAAATTTTTAGATTTGATAGAGCAGCAGGAACATTAACTAGTATCACTGGAGCGTTAGCAGGAACTATCCGCAGCGTTGACTGGTCTGCTGATGGACAGTTCATTGCAGTAGGGGGTATTGTAGTCGGCGGAACAGGGGACATTTTTCAGTTATTTACGGGGCTTCAATTTCCAGAAAAAAACGTGATAAAAAATAATACGGTCTATTGTAATTCAGGTAATCAGTTTCCCGGAGGAGTAGGGATTAGTGGATCAAGCATTGCCAACATGATTATCGGCAATACTTCCTATTCTAATCCAATTCCTCGCGGAGAGAATGCACCGATTATAAGTTCAAACTATGAGTTTGTAACAAACGTCTTTAATCCATTATTTAGCCAAGCTCCATCAGATATTCAGAATATTTCCCTCGATGGATGTGATCCCATTTGTACACCAGAGGATATTGCGCTTTTAATTAAGCAAACATTGTTTAAAGTGTGCACGCCGATTCCATCGCAACTTGATGTCATTGAAAGCGCAATCGAAGCATTAAATCCATGTGCGCCAACTGCGGTGACTACTGCAGGAACGATTAGTACTTCGGGTACTTACTGTCTTGCTAATGAGATTTCAGGATCGATTACGATTGCAGCTTCAGATGTTGATGTTGATTTGAATAATTATAGAGTGACGCAGGGTATCACGGTGAATGGTGATCTTGATCAAGTGAAAATTCGTAATGGTGTGGTTGAAGGAACGTCCGATGCAATTTTGGTGAATGGGGGCTCGACGAATATCACCATTGAAGATGTGGTAGTTAAAAATGCCATACGTGGGATTAATTTTGAAAATGTTACGGGCGGTACGATTACTAACTGTGAAATGACGTTAAACACCACCGGCCTTGAACTTGATAATTCGCATAAAGTTAATGTGATGGATTGCGTGGCCAATTGTAATACGCATGCAGGTTATTGTTTGATAAGCAGCACGACATGTTGTTTAGTCAACTCAAAGGCATTGAGTACCGGAGAAGGTAACGTTGATATCGATACTACTTCGGTATTGGGTTTTGTATCCCGGGATGGGTCGGCCAATATTTTTGAGCGCTGTATTGCAAACTCAACCCAAGCATTATCAGTGACTGGATCGAGCTCAGTGATTGCAGGCTTTGCATTTCGCGGCACAGAAAAATGCTCAAAAATTATTGATTCTGAGGCATCAAATAGTACCACAAATCCAGATGGATTTACGGTTCCCTATGGTATTTTTTTCGAGGGAACTCTCGATAGTACACAAAGTGTGAGTGGAGTAGATGTATTAGGAGCTATTCGCAGCGTTCCCTGGTCGCCCGATGGGCTATATGTGGCAGTAGGGGGCAATAGTATAACCGGTGGAACGGGAGATCAGTTTCAAATTTTTAGATTTGATAGGGCAGCAGGAACATTAACCAGTATTACTGGAGCATTATCAGGAGGTGTTTTCGGCGTTGCCTGGTCTCCCGATGGGCTATATGTGGCAATAGGGGGCACTTCTATAACCAGCGGAACGGGTCAATTCCAAATTTTTAGATTTGATAGGGCAGCAGGAACATTAACCAGTATTACTGGAGCGTTATCAGGGATTGTTTCAGCCGTTGCCTGGTCTCCCGATGGGCTATATGTGGCAATAGTGGGCACTACTATAACCGGTGGCTCGGGAGGTGATTTCCAAATTTTTAGATTTGATAGGGCAGCAGGCACATTAACCAGTATTACTGGAGCGTTAGGAGAAGTTATTTTAGACGTTGCCTGGTCTCCCGATGGGCTATATGTGGCAATAGTGGGTTCTACTGTAACCGGCGGAACAGGAGATGAGTTTCAGATTTTTAGATTTGATAGAGCAATAGGTGCACTAACCAGTATTACTGGAGCGTTATCAGGAACTATTCGCAGCGTTGCCTGGTCTCCCGATGGGCTATATGTTGCAATAGGGGGTCAAACTATAACCGGTGGAACGGGAGATGAGTTTCAGATTTTTAGATTTGATAGAGCAGCAGGAATATTAACCAGTATCACTGGAGCGTTATCAGGAGATATTGGCAGTGTTGATTGGTCTCCCGATGGGCAGTTCATTGCAATAGGGGGTGATACTATAACTGGCGGAACAGGAGAAGAGTTTCAGATTTTTAGATTTGATAGAGCAGCAGGAACATTGACCAGTATTACTGGAGCGCTAGGAGGATCAGATGATATTTTCGGCGTTGCCTGGTCGCCCGATGGGCAGTTCATTGCAATAGGGGGCGATGATATAATCGGTGGAACGGGAGATGAGTTTCAGTTATTTACGGGGTTTCAATTTCCAGAAAAAAACGTGATAAAAAATAATACGGTCTATTGTAATTCAGGTAATCAGTTTCCTGGTGGCGTAGGCATTAGTGGATCGAGTATTGCAAACATGATCATTGGCAATACTTCCTATTCTAATCCAATTCCTCGCGGAGAAAATGCACCAATTGTCTCAAGTAATTATCAGTTTGTTACCAATGTATTTAATCCATTATTTGGGTTAGCTCCGAGTGATATACAAAATATTTCGCTCGATGGATGCGCTCCCATTTGCCAGCCAGATGATATTTCATTGCTGGTTAAACAGAATCAAGTAAAAATTTGTAATATTGAAAGCGTGGTTGATTTCAATACATTATTGTTAGAAAGTTTAATTGATAACTTGCTGTAAGGAGCACTTAAAAAAAGCCCACATGAAGTGGGCTTTTTTTAATCTAATTCAGATATTACTCAGCTTCAGCATCAATTGGGTCGTCACTTTTTTGCTGTGCTGTGCTGTCTGGTGCTTCTTGTTGTGTTTGCTGACTAGTATCTGATTGTTTTTCTTTTTGTTGTGTTTGCTTATACAGAATCTCAGCAACTTTGTGTGAAGCTTGAAGTAATTCTTCTGTGGCCTTTTGCAATTCTTCTGCATTGTTTTCATGATCTTTCAATGCTTGTTTTGCTTTTTCTACCGCATTTTCTGTTGCTTTTATATCAGCTTGATCGAGCTTATCTTTATTTTCGCTTACGGTTTTTTCAACCTGCATGATTGTACTATCAAGTTGATTTTTCTTTTCAACAGTTTCACGTGCTTTTTTGTCTTCAGCTTCATGAGCTTTTGCTTCGTTTACCATGCGCTCAATTGCATCTTTTTCAAGACCACCGCTATTAGTAATCGAAATAGTTTGCTCTTTGCCAGAAGCTTTATCTTTAGCAGAAACATTTACGATACCGTTTGCATCGATATCAAAAGTAACCTCAACTTGTGGTACGCCACGTGGTGCAGCAGGAATGCCTTCCAGTCTGAATTGTCCAAGCGTTTTATTATCTTTGGCAAATTCACGTTCACCTTGTACCACTTTAATATCAACCGCAGTTTGATTATCTTCTGCAGTTGAGAACACTTGAGATTTCTTGGTTGGAATAGTTGTATTACGTTCGATTAAGCGCGTTGCAATGCCGCCCATTGTTTCAATACCAAGTGAAAGAGGCGTTACGTCAAGAAGCAGGACGTCTGTTACCTCTCCAGCCAATACGCCACCCTGAATAGCAGCGCCATCAGCTACCACTTCGTCAGGGTTAACTGATTTGTTTGGTTCTTTGCCAAAAAACTCTTTAACGAGTTCTTGTACTTTTGGCATACGAGTTGAACCACCAACAAGAATCACTTCATTAATATCAGATGTACTTAAATCAGCATCTTTTAATGCTTGTTTGCATGGCTCTAAAAGACGCTTGAAAATACCGTCACAGAGTGATTCCATTTTTGCACGGCTCAATTTAATGTTCATATGTTTTGGGCCAGATGCATCAGCGGTTATGTATGGCAAGTTGATGTCAGTCTCAGGAACAGATGACAATTCTTTTTTTGCTTTTTCAGCAGCTTCTTTGAGTCGTTGCACAGCCATTGCATCTTTTGTAAGATCGACCCCTTGTTCTTTTTTAAATTCTTCAACAAGATAGTCGATAATAGTATTATCAACGTCATCACCACCAAGATGTGTATCACCGCTCGTTGATTTTACTTCTGTGACGCCATCACCTACTTCCAAAATAGAGACATCAAACGTACCGCCACCAAAGTCAAATACTGCAATTTTACCGGATGTTTTTTTATCAAAACCATACGCAAGTGCAGCGGCAGTTGGTTCATTGATAATTCGTTTTACATCCAGGCCAGCAATCTTACCCGCATCTTTTGTTGCTTGGCGTTGCTGGTCGTTAAAATAAGCTGGCACCGTTACAACTGCTTCGGTAACTTTATGGCCAAGAAATTCTTCAGCAACTTGTTTTAAGTGGCTTAGAATAGCAGCAGAGGTTTCTTGGGGAGCATATTCTGTGCCTTGGATTTCAATAACACAGTCGCCATTTGCTGATTTTTTTACTTTGTATGGCATACGAGCAGCTTCTTGTGCCACTTCATCATAGCGATGGCCGATGAATCGTTTTGCAGAAAATATTGTATTTTCAGGGTTGGTCACTGCTTGGCGTTTAGCCACCGTACCTACGAGACGCTTGCCATCTTTGGTAAAAGCTACCATTGAAGGGGTGGTATTTGCTCCCTCTTTGTTAGGGATCACTTTGGGGGATCCGCCTTCCATGAATGATACGACTGAGTTGGTGGTACCAAGATCAATACCGATAATTTTTTTCATAGCTACCTCTGGAAAAATGGGTGTTTATTTTGTCAAGATTAACCTCCTGGAGCAGTCATTCGACAAATCTCCATAATCCCCTAAAGTATACCTCTATTCGGAAGGGTAGTCAAATTCTTACGAAGAAAACCTTAGTCTGTTTCGTGAGATTTTTTAAGTGAATATTTGGAGCCTATGGCTTGGCTAAAAATGAAAATATGGATATATTGAGAGGCTCTTTTTTAGGAGATTTTATGCGAAAGATTTTATTTATTTTGTTTTCCTGGAGCCTTTTTTCACAGGCAGTATCAATTTTACATCTGAGTTTTCACAAGGGGTGCATCAATGATTTTCAAGAAGTTTCTCGCGAGCTGGGTCTTGAGCTGACAACCTGGAATCCGCTTTTTTCCTATCAATCGCTTCATCGCTTTTTGGCCAATCAGACTGAATCGCCGATGGCAGTGTATAATATGACTCACGAGCGAGCAGATCGCATCTATCAAGCTAATAAAGCCTATTTTGAAAGCTTTGATTTGATTATAACTTCTGATACCGTGCCGCTTTCTCGTATTTTTTTACAAAATGGGTGGTGCAAGCCACTGATTATTTGGGTGTGTAATAGGTTTAATTATTGCGTGGGCCCTGGATCTGAAAAGGGGCTTGATCGGGAATATCATGATCTTTTTCAGGGAGCGATGAAGAGGCCAAACGTAAAAATAGTTTCTTATACGCCCTTCGAGCAATACTTTGCTGCGCTCTGGGGGATGGATATTCGTGGGCTACTCATCAAGCCGATTGGGACTCAAGAAGGGGTATGTGGCCAATCAGCAATTCCTGCACACGTGCCTAAATCTGAAACAATGTTTATCTATCCGGGATTTCCCGGGTGCAAAAAAGAAGAGCTTGCCTATATTCAAAAGCAGTGCAGTTCGCTTGGATTTGCTACCTATTCAGGAAAGTATAATGGCCCGGATGACTTGAAATATTTTAAAGGGGTGATTTACTTTCCGTATCAGGCCTCAAATATTGCGTTGTTTGAAAATATCCAGCGAGGTATTATTCACTTTGTGCCATCGGAGCGGTTTATTAGGGAGTTGATAAAAGAAGGAGCGCCTGTGTACTACTGGTATGAGCCGTATTATTGTGAATGGTATTTAGGAGAGCATCGCGATATTTTTATCTATTTTGATTCATGGGATGATTTGCGAAATAAAGTGGTAACTACGGATTACTCTGAAATGAAAAAAAGGGTGCAATCGTTTGCACAATATCATCGAAGAGAGATGTTAGAAAGGTGGCGGCAGATGATGAAAGAATTGGGTGTAAGTTCACCATCTTTTGGTGATACGGAAGCCCGTGTTTTTTGTAAAATTCATTAACTGCCTGCTGGCATCCATACCATCGAAATGAGCTGCTGTGCCGTTTTTCACTATCATCAAATCGATAGTAAGATACATTGCCAGCTTCTAAGTGGGCGGTAAGGTGTGTCATGCCATTTTGAAAATTGTTATCACTCAAGAGGGGGTCCTTATTTCTGTGACAGGCAAAGATTCGTGTTTCTTTTGGCATGCAGTGAAGGCGATCTGGTAGATCATCTTGGTGCTCATCATAATGGCAAAAGGTCCCACATCCCCATTTTAATAAAGGTACAGAGCCACTCCATCCCATATAATTTTGTGCCATCATCTCAAAAAGATCGGTTGCTTTAAAGAAGGGCGATTCGAGCACGATTGTTGTGTTGGTGATGGGATAACGTGCAGCTAATTCGAGTGCAACTTTTGCTCCCAGGCATTCACTTACAATAATAATATGCGCGGATTGATTTATGTTTCGAATGGTATCATACACGTATTTCAGGCACGAAATATCCCGCTTTTGGCCGAAGTTTATGTACCCATCCAGATAATCAAATGTGACTGCCACGCTTTTTGTATCGAGTGGCACCACATGCTGAGCGATACGATCTCGAGTATGTATCACGCAGCCGCCTTTACGAATAAAGTGATCATCTTTATGTGAGCCACTAATTTGTTTACGCTTAGCGTATCCGCGAGACATAAGATAGATATACTTGGCATTTTTTACCTGGTGACTAATACCTGCTCCATATTGGTAGGATTTACCCTCAATATCGATAACAGTTTTTTGTGGCATGCGGCGCTTATAAATTTTTTTGACCAGCTCACATTCGTTTGTGTCTGGCTTTTGAGCGCAGATTGCGATTGTCATAACGTTGAGATTTTTAATGGTGGGGCGAAAGGGGAACCTGCCTGCTTGCAAGGCGCTAGATAAAGAAATGAGTAGTAACAAAAACGCGCGCTGAAAATGAGTGCTGTTCACAAAAACCTCCAAACTAAGAGATTTTATGCTCTCATAATATTGCCTATTTGGCAAGAGGAGATTGAATTAAAATGAGGAAGACGCTATTATTTTTTTGTACTTTTCAGATAGCAGATACCGATAAGTCCAAGTATCAAGATAAAACAGATAGTAGGATCACGTCTGATTCTTCCGTTTTGCAAAAAGTTTTGGAATTGCCAAAATGGTAAGGAGAGCTAATAATACGCCCAGAACTGATCCGGCCCACACGCCGATTGTATTTAATTTTACAGTTGCTTTTGTGAGAGCTGCTTGATCGGTTACAAATATAATTTTGAAGAGTACATTGCCGGGAATAATAGTAATTAAAACAATACTTACAAGACGTATTAAATAATAGATACGCCAGTTCAACCAATAAAACCACATTTTATCAATCCATGATGAAAGGCTTGCAATGATGCTCATGGTGCGAATTGAAGCGCCGATGTAGGGAAGGATGGTACCTCCCAAGACGCCTTTTGCAAAGCCAGATTTGATTGGCAATATTTTTTTGAATATGAGATCGGGGGTGTTGAATAAAATGCTCATTGCTATGCCAAACCCAAAAAATATGATACCAGGAAGCAAATGAAAGAGGGATCGGCTCAACTTACGGGTCAGATCATAATGAATCACGAATATAAAGGTAAGATAAAGACTGGTAAGGACAACGAATGCGGCAAGAAGTTTTTGTAAGAGCACTGCAGTCATAATCATCCTTTTTGTTTTGTGTTCTCTTAAGTTATATCAAAAAGGGTTCTTTATTTCCAAAGAATTATTATTACGCGGATCTTTTGCCTCATTTTTTTGTGTAAACGTTCTTACTTGTCTGATAATCCGGGAGGCACGCCAACGATTGATTGGAATTTTAATAACACAACCTTATCTGTCGCATAATTAAACTTTTATTTGAGGGCATACAGGGAAAAAAGAAGGGAGAAGAAAACGGATTTTTTCCACTCCGCCTCTCCCCCCACCCAGTACCTTCGCTGCGCGAGATGGGGGGGGTGGGGTGCTCATCTTCGTAAGTTTCGTGGGCAAACTGCTGAAGCGGGAGCCCGTTTTTACCTCCTCAGAGAGAAAGAAAAGGGAATAAAGGAATAAATGAATCATTACTACTCAATAAAAATAGGAAAATAATAAAAAAAAGAAAAGAGAGAAAAGGGGTAAGGGGAGGAACACAGAAGCACACCTAAAGGATTTCTTATCTCAAGCTCACAAGAAACCTCATAAGTGTTTCTCATATATGAAATTTTTTGTATACCTGTGTACGCATTAAAAAACCCGTAACCAATCTGACGCCATGTACTAATAAAAGAAAGGGTAATAAACCAATACACGATATGTATAAGAAATAAATAAGAAGAAAAAGAAAAAGTACATACGGTATATATGAAACAAAGAGTAAGCGATATGATTGCTTTACTTCCAGTAGTCGTTCATATGGTATCCACATAGTCTCAGCTAGATAGCCTACTGCCATTATAAAAAATGCGTGAAACACGTACTGGTCATACGACAACATATATGAACCACCCATAACTACTCCAACTATTCCTAAAAGGGGAAGGCTGAGGTACGCGATCTGCGTTGTAAGTTTTTCTATGGCAATCTCTATCGCTTTTTTCTTTTCAATTGTATCTTCATATCCCTCTTGTATATGTGATAACAGAGCTGTATCGGCTGATCCTAATGTTTTGATAACTATTCTATAGAGGTACAGTGCTCCATCGTTTGCGAGCTTACAGATATTTGCTATTTCTATTCCCATAAAATAGGTAACAACCGGAATTAACATGTTTCGCTCTGTGAGACTATTGAGTACGGTTGTTACCCACATTGTTCCGCTGTGTGTGATAAATGCTTTGGTATCAGGATTGTTTTTTAAGATAAGCGGCGCTGATTGCTGATTAAATAACCAATAACTTGCGCTAATGAGTCCAATAGTGGTACATAGTTTCGTTGCAAAAACTGATGCTAGGAGTGTCTTGCTCTGTCCACCCCCTCCTATTAGTATAATAATGATGGTAATTTCTGTGGAGGTTGCAGCGATCGCCATCAGGTTGAATGCCTTATTATGAAAGTAGGCGTGGTACATTAAACGAACGATTGCGTGGAAACCCTCCACTATATATATACCGCTTACAAGTGCAATCAGTAAAAAGTTATTGGTTAAGGATGTGAGCGACTTATACAGCAACGGAAATGCTAATAAGAGAATGGTGATTTGCAGAGTGGCGATAGTGAATAACCAACGATTTCGCCGGATTCCTACTTGAGGTGCATAGCGTGGAATTGATTTACGGAAGCCACAATCAAGCCAAAGTAATAATAAAAAAAGTACGCTATTACTGTTGGCCCATAGAGAGAAATCATTGGCACTCAGATATTTATAAAGCAGAGCGGTACGTAGAAAAAAGAATGATTTATAGACGGTGTAAAAAAGTGCATTCCACATTATTGCGGAGGAAAAAGTTTGAAATAAGAGCGAGCTGTTCATGGAGGGCAAGATACCATACAATGGCAAATGTGTCCCTTTATAATCCCTCTTTCTTGCGCTTTTTGCCCTGTGTGTGGCATGGTAAGGCATATCAATCCATAAGGGGGATCGTATGCGGATACGTCATATATTGGCCGTCTCATTCGGCTTAAAAGTTGTTATTGTGTTGTTGTGCTTCTCATTGGTCTATGTTCATAGCTTGTTTGGTCAGAACTACTTTGATATGTCCCTCAGTTCAGATCAACAGCGAGCTGCAGTACGTGCATCCGATAACGTCGATGCACGTAATCGATTCGGCCTTACGGGCCTGATGTCGGCAGCTATTTATGGGGAGCTCGAACTTGCAAAAGCGCTTGTGAAAAATGGTGCCCATCTCAACCTGAAGTCAACTAAGGGAACGATAACAAGTATAGCAAATAGAGTGGCTCAACAGGCAGCGCTACATTTGGCGGTCAATAATTTGCGATCAGATGTGAGCAAAAGAGTAGGCTATTATCTGATTAAGGCGTATGCAAATGTGCGCCTTAAAAATGGACTTGGCGATACTCCTCTCCATCTTGTTATTTCAACTGATACCATTCCTGATCGAACAGAAATGGTTACAACTTTGATCAAAAATGGAGCGAATATCAATGCGCAAAACTTTCAGGGAGATACGCTTATTCATTTGGCAGCTAATATGAGGGCACAATTCTGGCTTCAAACATTAATAGAAAGGTTTGGGCCGCTTATTAATTTTAATCTCAAAAATAAAAAGGGACTTACGCCCTATCAATATGCCTTGCGGTTGGGCTTTACGGATACAGCAAAAATGTTTGAAAAACCGGTACCTACGATGCCACCACCCACCCAATATGATCCCAATGGACTTACCGGACTGATGCTTGCTGTTATTAAAGGAGATCAAAAATTACTTACTCAGATGGCAAATAACACCAAAGCCTTTAATATGCAATCACAAGATGAATATCGTAACACCGCACTCCATATAGCACTTCTTTTTGGAAATATAGAAGGCCTCAAAACCTTATTACAAAAAGGCGCTTCCTCCTCTATTAAGAATAGTCGTGATGAAATAGCAGTACAATTTTTACCACGCGTAGGAGATCTTAAAAAACGAATAAAAGCAGCAACACTCCTTTTAAAACAGGCGCCAGAATCAATACTTTCCCAAAATAAAAAAGGAGAAAATCTTCTCCATTATATTGTACGCTTTGATAATAGACGTCTTCTTTCATTTTTAATAAAGAACTATAAGAAGCTCGTGCAAAAAGCAGCTCTCGTAAAAAATAGAGCTCTGCAATCCCCTCTCCAGTTAGCAGCTCAAATGAGACGAAGACAAATTGCCAAACAATTGCGCGCTCTCAGAACTACCACTCTTCCGATTAGGAAATAATTACCAAACACTTGGACAACAAGTTTCAAATAGGTTTTTTGTTGCGGTAAAAATTTGAGAACAGAATTTTTGCTGCGCTGGCCTCTCTGGAAATGGTGGGCAAGTAGTTATGTTGTCGGCATATGAAAAAGTGTCTCTCTGTCTAAATATAACATTGCTATTTAATATGCGCTCTAGATCGCTCAATTGATCACATAGGATTCAATTATGCATAATAATATTATTTGTGAAAGTTTTATTTTCTAATATTTTATAGGATGAAATATTAGCGTAGCCAGCCTGTTTTTTTGAGAGTTTCAATTTTTAAGCGATCGCTTTTTTGGGATGAGTTTTTTGGGATAGAGAGATGGGTTAAAAAACTCCCTTTTTTATGTTACCCTATGCGTACGGGTAGAAGCTTAACGTAATCAGATGCTTCCGTTTTAAAAAAAGGTGTCGTATGTACAGTCAAAATGAGAAAGTGGTATACCCGGGACATGGAGTAGCGGTAATAAGACGCATGTTTGAAAGAAGAGTTGGGGGGAAGGCAATACGCTTCTATGAATTGAAATTTCTCAATAAAGATATGACGATTCTCGTACCGCTCGATAATTTGGATTCTATCGGTATTCGCAAATTGAGTAGCCAAAAGGATATTGGAAAGCTTTTTAGAATGTTTTCTGATCCAATTATTCCTCATCAAAATGAGGTTGCTCTCAATTGGAATAAGCGAAATAAAGAATATCAGGGCAAAATTAGGTCTGGTAAATTGAATGAGATTTGTGAAATATATCGAGATTTAAAACATATCGAAAAACAAAAAGAGCTTTCTTTTGGAGAAAAAAGCTTACTTCACCAAACAGAATTATTACTTGCAGAAGAAATTGCTCTTGCCTGTGATATTCAAACGGAAAATGCGATGCTTCAATTGCGCAGTTTGGCGCAGAAGGTACATCAACAATAGAATAGAAGGGATCATGCAGTTAGCGTGTGGTTAGGGGAATGAAACACCGTACAGTTCTTATTGTAACCGGCCCAACGGGTGTCGGTAAAACAGACTTTGTTGCAAGACTTTTTGAGCAATGGTCTGTCGAAATTATCAACGGGGATATGGGACAAATGTATAGGCCTCTTACTATTGGTACAGCGAAACCTGCATGGCAAAAGGCCCCTGTTCCACATCATCTTTTTGATATTCTCTCTGAGCCAATCTATTTTTCGGTTATGAAATATCGAGAACGCGTGAGTTGGCTTATAGAGCAAATATGGGATAAAGGTAAGCTTCCCGTTATTGTGGGTGGATCTTTGTTTTATTTTTTATCGCTTTTTTTTCCGGTAATTGAAAGAGATTCCTCATTAGTGATAAAAACCTTTTCAGATGGAGACTTGTGGGCAAAGCTACTGCGCATTGATTCTAAAAGAGCTCAGGCGATAAACCCTCATGATACCTATCGCATTCAGCGAGCCCTTGATATTTGGCATACAACTGGCGTAAAACCCTCCTCATATGTACCTACATTTAATCCCTTTGCTTCTTGTATTTTGATATGGCTTGATCGAGATCGAACGGATTTGTATGAGCGTATTGATAGAAGGGTTACTGCTATGATGCAAGCGGGATGGCTCAAGGAGGCAAAAAAGCTAGAAAAAAGCAAGTGGAATAGCTTTTTGAGAAAGAAAAAAATTATTGGATACGATATAATTTTTGACCATCTTTCAGGTATTCTTACACAAGAAAACTTATATGCGGTAATTCAAAAAAAGACACGCAATTATGCAAAGCGTCAAATCACCTTTTGGCAGAGTTTTAAAAAAAAACTGGAGGTCGCCTCTGCTCTCAAGAATCCCTCAGATAAACAGATAACTATACATGAATTGAACTTGACGCATGATGATATTGAAAGCTATATTAAGCAACTAAAAGATAATGTGCTATTAAAAACGAGTTAAGAGTGGCATGGATCGAAAAAATGACAATGAAAAAAATGGTCTTTTTATACCAACACGGCAAGTGAGTGCCTTTGTAGGACTTGCTATTTTTTTGCTCTGCGTGGTGTTTGTGTCGGGCTATTTTTTTGGTAAAAAACAGATGGTTGATCAATTTGTGGTAAAAGCAGAGCAAGACTCTTTTGCTGATCAAATATATGCATCGTTATGTGCTCTCTACGATCAAGGTCCTGAAGCTCCGGTGGCACAGCGAGATGAGATACCGATAGCGATCCAAGAAAAAACGGTAAAAAAGGAAAATAGTGCGGGAGCTCAGTCAGAAAAAAAATCAGATGCAATTCCACAAGTGAGCATTGTAGTAGATTCTATTTCATCTACTCAATACTGTGCGCAGTTGATAGGCTTTGGTACGAAGAAGGCGGCGGATAATTTTGCACAGAAATTGCAAAAAAAAGGTATTTTCGCGTTGGTAAAAATTCGAAAAAGCCAAACTGCTCTGGGACGACAGACAACTTGGTATCAAGTAGTAACAAAACCATTTTCTGATCGAAAAGCTCTCGAATTACTGACGCAAAGTATTGCGCATGATGAGAAAATAAAGGGTATTCGGATCATTGCATGTTGATAAAAATAGTACAATTTACCCTAGAGAAAGGCAGCTAATGATTACTGTTCTACGGGATTATTTCAAGCGCGGTTCACAAGTGATACTTTGGGTTATTATTACAGCTTTTGTGGTTGGTTTGTTGCCAATGGCATTTCGACAAGTAACTAGCTCTTCTATCTGGGCAGTCCGGGTGAATGGACAAGAGGTTGGGTATCAAGAATTTTTGATGGAACAGGAGCGGCAACGAGAGCGTATAATGGCTTTTAGAACGCAATATGGAGAGTATGCTGATTGGCTTCTTTCTTTAATGGGTGCAACAGATCAAAAAGCATTGGCTGTTCGTGCGCTTATTCGTCAGGAATTAGTGAATCAATTTGCTGATAAACTTGGCATACATATGAGCACCGATTCGGTTGCTAAAAAAATGAATGATCCTGCATACATTGTTCAGGAGCTTGGAGAAATTATTCCGCCACAAATTGTTGATCCTATTACGGGCATTAATCCTGGAATGCTTCGCAGATATCTAAAACATTTCGGTTTGACGACTGACTTATTTGAACGGCAAATTGAGCGTGCATTGCTTGATAAACTTATTATGGAGCTTGTTGCGTCCACACTCTATGTGCCTCTTTTTGATATTAAGCAAAAATATCAATCAGAGCATGCAAAAAAATCATTTTCATTACTTTCAATCTCACTGAAGGATTTGATTAAAAAAGAAAAGGAAAACTCGGTATCCGATAGTGATCTGAAGAAATATTATGATGAACAAAACAGTCAACTCAAAAAGTACTGGGTGCCTGAGAAGCGTTCGGGTATACAGTGGACATTTGATCCCAAAGCATATCACATTACTGTTTCTGATAGCGATATTGAGGATTATTATCAAAACAATAAGCTTAAAAAGTTTATTGAGAAACCATCCACGGTGCAGGTTCGTCGTATTGTAATTGCTATACCTGATACAACTCAATACGCTGTTATGCAGGCCAAAGCAGCTCGGATTAAAGATGAGATTCTTCAAGACCCTTCTCAATTTAAAGTAATTGCACAACGTATATCAGATGACAAAGAAACGGCTCAAAATGGTGGTCTATTAGAATCATTTTCACGGGGCTCTTATGAGCAAGTTTTTGATCGTGCAGCCTTTCTTTTGCCTGAAGATGATGCAATATCAGATGTTATTGAAACAAGTAAGGGGTTAGAAATTTTGCAACGCGTTAAAAAAACGCCACAAATATTCAAAGCACTTTCTTCGGTAAAGAATGAAATTGAGGATACGCTCAAGCAGCAACAATTCAGTAAAAAATTTACTGCTGCCATTAAGATGGTGATTAATGATGAGCAGTCTCTTGCGAAATTTATTGCTGATAAGGGAGGGAAGCCAAAGGAGCTCAAGAAAGTAACTTCAGAGGATTCAAAGCAGCTTTTTAAGCTTAAAGAAGGGGAAAAAACATTCTTTGTTGATGATTCGGAAGGAATAGCGATTAAACTCGATAAGATTCATGAGCCCTATCTCCCATCAGTTGAAGCGATAAAAAGCACCGTTTTAGATGATTATTACGAGAATAATGCTAAGAAAAAGCTGCAAGAAAAACTTAAGCAGGCGAAAAAAGCGACGGAAACTGCTCCGCTTAAAGATCTTCAAAAGTCATTCGACGCAGAGTTTATTCAAACAGGATGGCTTGATCCTGCTAATGAGCAAGAGGTTGAAAAATTGAAAAAGAAGGGTTTTCCTATAGTGGAAATGTTACAAATGGAAAAGATTGACTCCGTTTTAACTCATGCTGATGAGGAGCAAGGTTTTGTGGGGCGACTCGATGAAATAGAGCCGTTAGATACCCAAAAATTTGCTGAAAAACAGGTTGAAACAGCTCGCTCTTTGGAGCAAGAGCGAATGCAGCAATATGTGGAAGGTTTTGTTGCGTCTTTACATAGAAATGCTAAAATAGAAACAAATGAGTCGGTAATAACCCTTCAATCATAATTGACAATATGAAAAATAAGAAAAATCAGTTTATTGAAAAAGTTGAAAAATCAGAAACTGATGCTTTTAAGCGGAAAGCCCTTGAGGTGGCATTTTCCCAAATTGATAAGCAATATGGCAATGGAGCGGTCATGATGCTTGGACAGATTCCCAATATCAATATTAATACGATTTCTACCGGATCTATTCTGGTGGATGATGCGATTGGTGTAGGCGGCCTTCCCTGTGGCCGTATAGTTGAAATTTTTGGCCCCGAATCTTCTGGCAAGACAACTTTGGCATTGCATGCTGTTGCGCAAGCTCAGCAAAAAGGGGGTATTTGTGCTTTCATTGATGCAGAGCATGCTCTTAATCCTGAGCACGCACAAAAAATTGGCGTGAATACCGATGATCTTATCGTCTCACAACCAGATTTTGGGGAGCAAGCTCTTGATATTGCTGAGATGCTTATTCGTTCAGGTGCGGTCGATATCGTTGTTGTAGACTCTGTGGCGGCTTTGGTTCCAAAAGCAGAGATTGAAGGAGATATGGGTGATGTACATATGGGGCTTCAAGCACGCCTGATGTCACAAGCTTTACGTAAACTAACGCCTGTCGTACATAAATCAAAAACGGTGTTAATTTTTATCAACCAGATCCGTCAAAAAATTGGTGCTATGGCGTTTGCCAGTAAAGAGACTACAACGGGGGGGAATGCCTTAAAATTTTATGCATCACTTCGTTTGGATGTGCGTAGAGTGGCTAGTTTAAAGAAAAATGATCATCATTTTGGTAATCGGGTTGCTATAAAGGTGGTTAAAAATAAGGTAGCTCCCCCATTTAAACGAGTAGAAGTAGATCTTTTATTTGAAGAAGGAATTTGTAAGGAGCTTGACCTTCTTGATGCGTCTTTTCACTATAAAGTAGTTGAAAAAACAGGAGCGTGGTTTTCTTTTGAAAATGCTAAATTTGCCCAAGGAAGAGAACAGGCCTTACAGTATTTAAAAGATCATCCAGAGGTGGTCAAGAAAATAGCGGAAAAAGTACATGCCGCTCGTGCGCAAGGACATAGTCAGTAAAACTGTTTTAAGAGGAAATGAATACTTTGAAACATGCAAAAAGAGAGGTTAAACCGTTAGTTAACGAGAAAATAATTGCACCTCGAGTGCAGTTAATTTTGAACGATGGCTCTAATGTTGGTGTGGTACCAAAGATGGAAGCCCTACAGCATGCAGCTGGTGCGGATCTTGACCTTGTCATGATAGCAGAACGGGGTGGAGAAGGAGTTCCCGTTGTTAAAGTTATGGATCTTGGTAAGGCTTTGTATGAAAGAAAAAAGAAGGCGGTTGAGGCTAAAAAACACCAAAAAGTTATTCAAGTAAAAGAGATAAAAATTCGGCCCAAAATTGGTGCTAATGATTTTCAGACTAAAATGAAACATGCTTTCCAATTTCTTAAGGATGGCAAGCGGGTAAAAATAACTTTGTGGTTTCGTGGTCGAGAAAATGCAATGAAACAAGAGCATGGCGCTCGGCTATTTGGCATGGTAGAGGAGGCATTTGAAAATGAAGGTCTCGCAAAAGATTTAGTGAGTGAAAGAGATACTAAAATGGGTCAGACATGGTCTCGTATTTATTATCTAAAAAATGGAAAATAATAGGACATATATGCCTAAAATGAAAGTTAGATCTGCAGCAAAGAAGCGATTTAAAAAAGTTGGCAATAATAAAATCAAACGTGGAAAAGCTTTTCGACGTCATTTATTGAACCATAAAAGCACAAAGCGTAAGAGACAGCTCCGTAAGGGTGCTTATATTTCGCCAAGCGATAAACGACGTATTCTTGAATTATTGCGTTAAATATTTGGAATTTGGGGGTTTTATACATTTTGTTGGGATGAATTATGTCACGATTGAAACGGGGTACCGTTACTAAAAAAAGACACAAGCGTTTATTAAAACAAACCAAAGGATTTTGGGGGCAGCGTAAAAATATTTTCAAACGAGCTAAAGAAACGCTTATGCGTGCTTGGGCATTTGCCTTTAAAGGCAGAAAGCTTAAAAAGCGTGACATGAGAGCGCTCTTTATTAGTCGTATTACAGCAGCAGCTCGCTTGAATGGTTTGTCTTATAGCAAATTAATACATGGTTTGACTCGTGTAAATGTAGAATTGAACAGAAAAATGTTGAGTCAGTTGGCAATTTATGAGCCAGAAGCGTTTACTCAACTTACTCAAATTGTTCAAAAGTAATATTCTTGACATTGGCTCGGCTTAATTAATAGAATAAGCCCAAGTTTCGGGAGTTGTAGGGATTTTAAAAGGAGCAAGGCATGGATGCATTACGATTACTTGAAGAAAAAATTTCCTCTCTTGTTACCATTATTAAAGAGCTAAAAGAAAAGAATGATCAATTGAGTGATGAAATACAAGCTATCAGCAAAAAAAATAGCAAATTAATAACGGAAAATGCAAAAGTTGCTGAAGAAAATGCTCAATTACTTGCAAAGGCTGAGAGCCTTGAAAAAAAAGCGCTTGAGGGGAATGATCAAATAAATGAGCTGAATCAAGAAAAAGCGCTAACAAAAATAGCAGTTGATGATTTATTAGATCGATTGATTTCAATTGACTCATTAATTGAAAAGCAATAATGAAAATGAATACGGAAACGTACAAAGTACTTATTAATGGCGATGAATTTCATTTGGTGAGTGATGAGGCAGAGGAGCATGTGCTCAAAGCAGCTGAAAAAGTGGATGCCATTGTGCAAGAGCTTTCTGCAAAAGGGATTGATAAGCGCAGAGTTGTGATCTTGGCGGCATTGCAATTAGCAAGTGAGCTTGTGCATACACAGAGCGATCTTGCAAAACGTAAGCAACAGGAAGATGCTCTTATTTCACTCGTTGATTATACTATCGCCTCTTTATAATTAATCATCATCTTCAAAGCTCATTGTTTGATCGGTTGGCCTAAGAGTCTCTATTTTTATAGAGCCTAGGGGTTAAAGTTGTTTTGAAAAAGATTAAACATTATTAAAAGAGCGCATATATATAATAGGAAAAACAATGAGTGATTTCGGTCTTATATCTACTATCGTAGCGAGTATTATCGTTGTGATTGGAGCACTCT